>Ga0209403_10001539_pt1 | contig 29716 bp, 22 predicted proteins | sample ArcticOcean_MG_C_8_FD_187440 | JGI IMG/M metagenome (GOLD analysis project Ga0209403, IMG submission 187440) | Marine microbial communities from western Arctic Ocean - ArcticOcean_MG_CB11_86 (SPAdes) (version 2) | ecosystem: Environmental > Aquatic > Marine > Oceanic | place: Arctic Ocean...
TGTTACTATAGACCAAGGGTTGTGGATAGCTGGTGTCTTTATGTTGAATTTGATGCAAATACCTTACTGGAAAGAATATTTTAAGAAATAAAGGAGAATAAATGAATAAAAAAGATGAACAAAAGAAAGCATATAGAATCCTCAGCTATATATTTTTAGTTTGTGGACCCTTTTGCCTTATTACCATATTTTTCGATGTTGGAAATCATAATTTGCCACAATGGTTTATATTGTTGTTAGGTGTTATTTGTATGTTTTGTGGAATTATTCTTTATAGAAATAGTCGGAAATCGTAGAGAGAACCTTCATGTCTAATGAAATGCCTCTGGGTAAATAAAGGAGAATAAAATGAAAAATGGAAAGCAAGAAGGTAAGTGGGTTGATTTGCCTGAAAGTGAACAAAATAACTTAGAATTATATTGGCAATTTAATTGGCTAAAGACTTTTCCGATTGAATTAGATTAATATTAATTGAGTATTTAGATGTCAAAGAATAACTTAAATAAATTTTCAAGAAGATTATTTATCAAATCAGGTTTAGTTGGCTTAAGTACGCCATTACTTTCTAAATCTTTTGATTTAAAATTAGATAAAGTTGAGCCACCTTTATCCACTTCAGATAAAGATTGGAAATCAATAAGATCTCATTTTATCATTGATAAAAATATTAGTTATATGAATAATGCAAGTTTAGGCATGCCACCTCTAAGTGTAGTTCAATCTATAAATAAAGGTTACCAATCAATTTCTAAAGAACCGTTACATGGAAAACATGATTTGCAGAATCATATTTCTGAATTTGTAATTCCACAGCTTGCAAATACTTTTGGTGTAGGTAGTAAAGAAATTGTGTTAACGCGTAATGCCTCCGAAGCTTTAGATATTCAAGCACATAGTATAAATTTGGAAAGGGGAGATGAAATACTAATTTCATCTCAAGAACATCCTGCAGGACTCAGACCTTGGTTAGTTCGTCAAAAAAATGATGGGATTAAGTTAAAAAAGGTATTTATCCCAAGCCCATTAATAAGTGTCTCTGATACTCTTTCAAGAATTTCTGATGCAATCACATCAAAAACTAAAGCTATTAGTTTTTGTCATGTAACAAGAGGTGGTCATTTATATCCAGTAAAAGAAATAGTTAAAATGGCTAAAAATCGTAATTTATTAACACTTATTGATGGAGCTCAAGCTGCAGGTCAATTTCCAATTAATCTCAAAGAAATTGGATGTGATGCATATTCTGTTAGTTTACATAAGTGGATTCTTGCTCCAGCAGGCACAGGTTTTTTATATATTAATAATGAAGCGAAAGAGCGTGTTACATCTCCTTTTGTACATGAGAATGAACCCGAGCTATCTGGCTTTAACCCTCCAGGTACTAAAGATTTTCCAGTTAGAGCTGCTATTGGTACAGCTCTTGACTATATAAACTCAATTGGGCTTTTAAAAATTGAAAAACGCTGTAGATCCCTTTCGAATTATTTAAAAGCGGGTCTTAGTCAAATTGATAGTATTACAATACTAAGCTCTCCAAAAGACCACCTTTCAGCTCCAGGGTCAACAATTTTTGAGAAGAAAGGTCTTGATGCTTTTGAATCTGTTCCTATGATGGAGAATTTAATTAGTACTCATATTGATGAACATGTAAGAGACGGGCACAATGCAATTAGAGTATCAACTCATATTTATAATACCAAACAGCAAATCGACCGATTACTTGAAGCACTTTCCTAAATTCTAAAAAATAAAAAATGGAAATGATGATGAAAGATAAGCAAGATGCAAAAGCATTACACGATGATATGGTTATTTCATTAATTCATATGCACGAATTACAAGAAGATGAATACTTATGTATTGGATATCAAGAGCATTCTGGCTTTGAAATATATAAGAACAGATTCAGAATGTTAGATAAGACAAGAGTAGATGTTAATTAAACCAGTTAAACAGGAAAAGAGCAGGTTTTTCATTCATAAAGGAAATGGAATAGCAGTTTTCCAATGAACACGATAATCACTGTAAACAAAAGAAATAAAGCCCACTTTCCAACAAAAAGGAAATTAAGAATAAGCATAATTATAAAGATGAGACCGAGAAGCTTCTTTTGTATTAATTCTTTATTCATACCCGAATTTAACAAGGAACTGAAATAGTTGTGCTAGTTTTAGTGAAGCATATATGAAGCAGATTGAGTACCTTATATGGCTATTTTTGGCAAAATAACCGCTTCATGCTTGAAGCTATAAGAGTAAGATTTACCGTCAAGAAAAGATAGTAGCGGAGGAGGGACTTGAACCCCCGACACTCGGATTATGATTCCGATGCTCTAACCAGCTGAGCTACTCCGCCATTTAATTATTTATAAAGCCTCTAAAATTACCTCATATTATTATTTTACTTCAAACTATTTTGTGCAACTTTTTTATTATTTATCTATTAATTTCTGCCGGTTTTTAATGAGAAAAATATTGCAAGTAATTTTAACCATTTCGTTTTGAGGAGTCTAAATGTATAATTCAATTGAAGAGTTTATGGCCTACATCGAAGCTAAAAACCATGGTGAGAAAGAATTCCATCAAGCTGTAAGTGAAGTGGTTGAGTCTCTATGGGATTTTCTTCAAGAGCATCCAGATTATGTTCATGCAAAAATTTTAGAAAGAATAACTGAGCCTGAACGTATATTAATGTTTCGAGTCCCATGGAGAAATGATAAAGGCGGGATAGAAGTTAATAGAGGGTTCCGCGTAGAATTCAATTCTGCAATTGGTCCTTATAAAGGCGGTTTACGCTTTCATCCATCTGTCAACTTAGGTATCTTAAAATTTTTAGGATTTGAACAAGTATTTAAAAATAGCCTTACAACTTTACCCATGGGTGGCGGTAAAGGTGGCTCTGACTTTGATCCAAAGGGAAAATCAGATAATGAAGTCATGAGTTTTTGCCAATCATTTATGACCGAACTTTCTCGTCATATTGGCCCTGACACGGATGTTCCTGCTGGAGATATTGGTGTTGGAGGTCGCGAAATAGGATATATGTTTGGTCAGTATAAGCGTATACGCAATGAATTTACGGGTATTTTGACTGGAAAAGGGCTTAACTGGGGTGGAAGCTTAATTAGGCCAGAAGCTACCGGCTATGGCTGTGTATACTTCGCAGAAGAAATGCTCAAAACTAAAGGTGATTCATTTAAAGGAAAAACTGTGACTATTTCTGGTTCTGGAAATGTTGCACAGTATGCCACTGAAAAAGTAAATCATCTTGGTGGAAAAGTAGTTTCATTATCCGATTCAGGTGGAACGATTCATGACCCAGATGGTATTAATGAAGAAAAATTAGCTTACGTCTTGAATCTAAAAAACGTAAAACGTGGTCGAATTAAAGAATATACTGATAAGTTTGGAGGTACATATCTTGAGAATGAACGTCCTTGGAGTATTCCCTGTGATGTTGCTCTGCCTTGCGCTACTCAAAATGAGATAAATGCTTCTGAAGCTAAAACTTTGATTAAGAATGGTTGTATTGCAGTAGCTGAAGGTGCAAATATGCCATCTGAAACTGAAGCGGTTGAAGTTTTCTTAGATAGTAAAATTCTTTTTGGCCCTGGAAAAGCTGCTAATGCTGGTGGTGTAGCAGTCTCTGGTCTAGAAATGAGTCAAAATTCAAGTCGTATTTCATGGAGTAGAGAAGAAGTTGATCAAAAACTACATCAAATCATGCAAAGTATTCATTCGGCATGCGTAACCCACGGTAAAACTGGCGAATTTACTGACTATGTTAAAGGCGCAAATATTGCAGGATTTATTAAGGTAGCTGATGCCATGATGGATCAGGGTATTGTTTAATTAAACCAAGAGAATAATATGTTTAAAGCCCTGTTCATTAATAAATGGATGGGGCTTTTTTATATACCGGAAGCTTCATGTTCATCCATAATTTCTTTAATAGGCGCTAAAGGTTTAATAATTGAACCATCTCCCGTTTCACCATCAATAGTCACTGATAATGGGCGCTCTAAACGTATCCATTTTGTATACTTTGTTACAGCCATTACTTTTTGGTTATTGAGCCAATTTAAGTCCAAGTAGTCCTTTTTATTTTTATGGTTAAGTGTAAAATAGCCAATACGCATCGAAGTGACATTTTGAAAAAAGTGACTCCCAAATGATGGGTCTACAGGAAAATTATCCATGCCAAATTCTATAATGACTTTAGCATTTGAAATTTGATCCCACTCAACGGGAACTCCTAGCCATGGGTCAGCTGAACCCCACCGGCCAGGACCAATCAATATAAAATTCTCGCCCTCAGCCATTTTATTATTAATATGTTCAATATCTTTGGCAATTATTTCTGTTTGAGAAGCGTCAAAAGTAGTAGGATCAACAATAACAATATTTTGAATATTATCTATAAGTCCATTTCCTAGTGCAACGGAGCTCTTACAAAATAAATCGTCTTTATTTATTGAATCAAATTTTTGAACGCGCTCAAGACCTCCAATGACCATCGGTTTTATTTGAAGTAAACAAAACTCATTTTCTTTTTCATTGTTTTTATGCATATTGATAGCAAATTCAATTTCAATTGGGCAACCTAAAGCATTCTCACCCATCTTTAATACATCAATTAATATATCTGGAATAGGAGCCGTTTCCCATTTTAAAAAAGAAGGGAATGTTATAACTCTTGTTCCTGTATGTCTTAGTGAATCTCTTAAAATATTGTCAGCTTCAGATATTACACTTCCGGACCAATGAAGTTCTCCATCTTGTTCAGCTACTGAAAGTTCAAAAGAAGATGTATTTTCTTGCTTTCCATCTTTAAGTAGGCGAGCAGCTTTTTTTAAATCTAAAGCATAAAATTGATTTTGTGAATTATCAATAGTTGATCTTGTCGAGTAGTATTGAGGAATAATTCCGGGATATTTAGGTGAGAACCTTAATGATTTTTCACCTTCAGCAATTGTTCTTCCTAATCCTAGAGCAAGATGAGCGACGCCCTCTTCTCGTTTCATGTATGATACAGGATAATAATTAAAACTTTGAGCAGAGCCACTTGCGCTTGGGTAGAATAATGAGGCATGTTCTTTACCTACCAGTTCCATAATTATGACAGCCATTTTTTCTTCTTCATGGTGGTGAACAGAGTTCTCAATAAGAGACTTTGGTTCCTTAAGATATGTAGAGGCATAAACTAGTTTAATTGCTTTTTTTAGCTGTTCAAGTCGAATAGTTTTAGAAGTATCTGAATTTGGAAGCATATACGTTGAATACATGCCAGCTAATGGTTGATATTGAGAATCTTCAAGCAAACTAGAAGATCGGATAGCTACAGGGTATTTTACTTCAGTTAGATATTTAGATAATGTTCTAGTTAATTCTTTAGAAAGGTTACCTCTTAAAAAAGCCTTAATAATCGATGTATCTGACTTATCTTTTGAAAATGCTGTTTTCCAGAGCTTATTATCTTCCATAAACAGATCAAAGTCATCGGTTCCAATAACCGCAACTTTAGGTACTCGCAATTTTATATTATCATATTTTTGATTTATTTTTGATTCAGAAAGTAGATTGATTGCAAAAGCAAGCCCTCTTGCTTTGCCACCAAGTGAGCCTGTAGATAACCTCACAAAGTTTAGACCCGCATCTTTTGCAGATGAAGAATACTGAACAATCCGACCTTCATTATTAGCCTGTAAAACTATATCAATTTGTTCAATTATTAGGTTACGTAAATCATCTAAGTTACTAAATGTATGTACTTTAAGTGGTCTAAGTATGGAGGAAGCTGAAAATTCACCTCTTACAGCTAGCCAGTTTGAAAAATGGTTTTTAGAAGCGTGAAATTCAAGTGTCTTATCAGGAATTTTATTAAGTGATTTTTTTAATGATTTTAAATCGTTAGCTCTAGAAATTTCTTTGCCACGATTATTTCTAAAAATAAAATCTCCAAATCCAAAATTATTAACAATAAAGTCTTCAAGTTCTTGAAGCAAAGAAGATGATTTTTTATGAATAAATGATGCATTGATTGCTTTGGCATCTTCATTGTGGTGAGGATTGGTTGATTGCAGCATTATTGGCATATCAGAATCTTTTTTACGAATGTATTTAGCAAGTTTGATACCAGCGTGGTCATCCAATTCATTATTTTTTGGAAAGCGAACATCTGATATAAAGCCAAGAATATTATGACGGTACTCATCATAATTTTTTATTGCCTCTTCATAAGTTGATACCAATATAATTTTCGGTCTTGCTCTAAATAGTAAAAGTCTATCTGTATCAGAAAGGCTTTTATTTATCAAATTTCTTGCATGTAAAAGTGCAGTTCTATATATGAGTGGAAGTATTATTGAATAATAACGCGGGTTATCTTCAACTATGATTATGGCTCTTATATCAGCAATATTATAATCACGTTTAAAATTCATTTTATCTTCAAAATTCTTTATTACTGCTGGAAAAAGATTCGCATTGCCTGACCATATAAAAACTTTATCAATGCTTTTATTCATTCTTTCTTGTGGTAATGATGTTATTTCTGATTCATCAAAAGCAAGTAGTACAATAGGCTTATCTGGATAATCAGCTTTGACTTTTTCACCAAATGTAATGGGGTCCATATCAGCTATACGCATCATAACTATTACAAGATCATAGCTTCTATCTGAAAGCATTTTTAGGCCAGTACTTGCATTCTTTGCATGCCATACCCTAGGTGCATAAGATAGGTTCATACCTAAATACTCATAAAGAATTTGCTGAGTCAATCGCCCATCTTCTTCAAGAATAAATGAATCATAAGGACTTGCAACAAGCAATATTTCATGAATCCGATGAAACATGAGGTCTTGAAAATTAAATGATGATTTAGAGTCTTTAGGCATAATTAAGTACTCAAATTACCGACTCTTAATAATGATAGGAATACAATTTATTTTATAAAAAATATCTTTAAGAACGACTTCAAAGTATGTACTATGCATTCGTAACTTTCGAATCTTTAAATAAATGAATAATCATTTAAATATAATATTTCTCTAATTAGATATTTAACAAAACGTATCAAAAACCGTCTTAGAAATAATAAAATAATTGTTAAAAACACTTAAATCATTTGGTCTCAAAGATAAGCGCGTGCTTATTAGAGTTGATTTTAATGTTCCTATCGAGAATGATCGTGTCACCGATGACTTTCGTATTCGTGCTGCTCTCCCAACTATTCAGTACTGTTTAAATGAAGGCGCAAAAGTTGTTTTAATGTCACACTCAGGACGTCCTAATGGCATAGTGGATCCAAACTTAAGTTTAATGCCTGCTGGCGAAAAGCTAGCCGATTTACTCGAAATGCCAATTAAATTTTCTGATAATTGTATTTCAGAAGATGCTCATGATGTGACTCTGGGGCTTCGTTCTGGAGAGATACATCTTCTTGAGAATCTTCGGTTTCATATTGAAGAGAAGAATAATGATCAAAGCTTTTCTATTAATTTGGCAAAGCATGGACAGGTATTTATCAATGATGCTTTTGGTACTGCTCATCGTTCTCATGCTTCCAATGTTGGTGTAAGTAAATATTATAATCAAAAAGGCATGGGGTTTTTAATTGAAAAAGAATTAGAGTTTTTGGATGAGGCGATGAAAGTACCTAAAAAGCCATTAACTGTTATTCTGGGTGGTGCAAAAATTGATACAAAAATTGATTTAATTAATCGATTTATTCAGATTGCTGACCAAATACTAATTGGTGGTGGAATGGCATTTACTTTTTTAAAAGCAAAAGGTAAAGATATTGGAACTTCTCTTATTGATCCATCCATGATTTCTGAAGCAAAAAGTATCTTAGCAAATGCTCGTGGGAAAACAAACTTAATTTTCCCAAAAGATTTTATTTGCGCAAAATCAATGAATGACAAGCATGTTTCAATTTTTAATTCAAATGAAATTCCTTCTGATTTAATGGGACTAGATATTGGACCAGAGACTATTGATCTATTTTCAAAAATTATTCTTGACTCAGGTACAATTTTATGGAATGGTCCAATGGGTGTTTTTGAAGTAGATGGTTTTCATAAGGGGACCGAAAAGATTGCTGATAGTATTAGTAGAGCAACAAAAGAAGAATCTAAAACTATTGTTGGTGGAGGAGATTCAGCTGCAGCGATTAAAAAATTTGGAATGATGCGCAACTTTAGTCATGTTTCGACAGGTGGTGGTGCAGCCCTTTCTTTATTGTCAGGCAATATGATGCCTGCTATTTATGCTTTGGAGCTCTAAATGAGCAATATACCTATTGTCGTTGGAAATTGGAAAATGAACAAATCAAATCAAGAGGGTATCTCTTTCGTTGGTGAGATTCAAAATCGTATATTGGATAAGGGTGATACGAACGTTATATTCTGCCCGCCATTTACGTCGCTCTTTTCCATCGTTGAAACATTAGATAATTCGCCATTCAGTGTTGGTGCTCAAAATGTACATTATGAAAATAAAGGTGCATATACTGGTGAAATTTCAGTTAAGATGCTTGAATCAATTGGTGTTAAGTATGTTATACTAGGTCACTCTGAACGTCGACATACTTTTGGTGAATCAGATAATTTTATTAATAAAAAGATTATTGCCGTTAATAATTCAAATATGATTCCTATTTTTTGTGTTGGTGAAACACTTGAACAGCGAAGAGCTGGTCTTACTGATAATGTCCTTAAAGATCAAATAGAATTTGGTTTAAAAAAACTAGATACTATTGACCCTGATAAGTTTATTGTAGCTTACGAACCTGTTTGGGCGATTGGAACAGGTGAAACAGCATCTGAGTTGCAAGTAGAAGAGGCTCATCTTAAAATAAAGTCTAATCTTAGAACACTTTTTGGCTCTAAGGGTGACGAGGTGCCAATTCTTTATGGTGGCTCTGTAAATGAAAAGAATGCAGAACCATTAATAAGGACAGAGGGAGTAAATGGATTTTTGGTTGGTGGCGCAAGTTTAGAAATTAATAGTTTTTGTAAAATAATAGATATAGTTAGAAATTTTTGAGAGGTAAAATATGTTAGGTTTTTTAATTACAACCCATGCAATTATAAGTGTATTGCTTGTAACTGTTGTTTTGATGCAGGCAAGTCAAGGTGGTGGTTTAGCCGGTTCAATTGGTGGTCAAACTACTAATGCTATATTTGGTGGTCGTAGTACTGCGACTGCATTGAGTAAAATTACTACTTATTTAGCTGTGTCTTTCATGGGATTAGCACTGCTAATAAGTCTTTTAGGTCGACCTTCTTCTGGTGGCTCTGGTTCTGTTATTGAACAAGCCCAAGAAGAAGGCGCATTTGAAACTCCAATGGAAACCCTTTCGCTACCATCTACTACACTGCCCGAGAAGGACAATAACTAAATTGCCTTTAGGCCGAAGTGGTGGAATTGGTAGACACGCAGGCTTGAGGGGTCTGTGGGGGAAACCTCGTGCCGGTTCGAGTCCGGCCTTCGGCACAAATAATTTAATTACAGGAAACTAGAACTATGTTTAAGAAAGTATTGATTTTATCCTTTTTATTGGGCACATTATTTTCCCAGTCTCCAGATGAATTTTACAAAACTGCCCAAGCTAGTTTAGAAGCTGGTAAAGTTTCAAAAGCTGAAGAATCTTTTAAAGCAGCGACTCAGGCTGACCCTACTTTTGCGCCAGCTTATTTAGGCCTTGCTCACGTTTCAATGCGCAAGGGTGACCTAAAAAAATCAGGTGAATATTTGAAGGAAGCAATTGAAGCTGATCCAGAGAACAAAGCTTTTAGAGAAGAATTTGAAACCATGAATGAACTTAATACACTCATGAGTAGAGGTATCCGCTCTATGAAAAATGGAGATGCGGATAATGCTTTCGAATCTTTCAGGGTAGCTTATGAAAAGTTTCCAAACTATCCTGAATCAGTTTTTAATATGGGTCTAACTCATTTTAGAAAAAAAGAATTTTCAGAAGCAGTTGAATATTTCAATAAAACATTAGAGATAAATCCTGAGCATAAAACTGCATCTGCTGCGATCAAAAATGTAGCAAAGAATTATTTTAACAAAGGTAATCAATCTTACAAACGAGGTGATCTCGAAGGTGCATTGGCTTCTTATGAAGAGGTTTTAAAAGTTGATCAATCTTTTTATCAAGCCTATTACCAAATTGGAGTAATACAATCTAAAATGGGAGATAAAGATTTAGCTGTAGCTTCCTATGAAGAAGCGCTTAAAGTAAATCCTCAATTTTATAAAGGTTACTTTGCTTTAGGATTAGCAAAAAACGGTATGAATGATATGGCTGGTGCGATTAGTGCGCTAGAGTCAGCAGTTGATATTAACCCTGGTTATGATAAAGCCTACGGAGCAATGGGAGATATATATATAAATGCTAAAAACTATGAAAAAGCTAAGCAAGTTTTAAACATTGCTATAACAGTAAACCCCAAATATGCTAAAGGATATGCTAACCTTGGTATTATACATGTTGAAGAAAAAAACTGGGAAGAAGCAGTTTCTTCTTTGCAAATGGCAGTTGGCTTAAATGAGCAGGATGCTATGAGCTTCTTTCGTTTAGCAAGTGCGCAAAATTCGATAGGAAATTGTGAAGAAGCAAAGATTGCAGCTCGAAATAGTACAGAGTTAAAAAATAGATTTGGTGGCGCTTGGTTTGAATTAGGTTTAGCAGAATGGTGTTCAGGGAGAGGAAATAAAACTGGTGCACTTAATGCATTTGAAAAAGCAAGAGGTGACAGAACGTGGAGGACAATGGCTGAATATGAAATTGACAAAGTTAAAAACCCTCAAAAATACGAGAATTAGTCCTCTTACAGTTTAAACTATGATTAAAGCAATCATATTTGATCTTGATAATACTTTACTTGATTTTATGAAGATGAAGCAGTTTGCAGTTAAAGCTGCAATAACTGCTATGAATGAAGCAGGTCTAAACATTGATGAAGACCAAGCTTATGAAGATATTTTTGAATTATATAAAACCAAAGGTTGGGAGAATCAGCAAGTTTTTAATGATTTTCTTATGCAAAACTTTGGGAAGGTAAGTAATAAAATATTAGCAGCTGGAATTGTATCCTATAGGCGGGCCAGAGAGGCAACCTTAGTAGTCTATCCTAACGTAAATAAAACTCTAATTGAATTAATTAAAATGGGTATTAAACTAGCTGTGGTTTCTGATGCGCCAAGTCGAGAAGCATGGATGCGTTTATATTATTTAAATCTACACCATGTATTTGATCCTGTTCTCACTTATGATGACTCAGGAGCGCACAAACCTTCGCCTAAGCCTTTTGAAATGGCACTTAATATTTTAGATGTTAATTCAGATGAAGCATTAATGATAGGAGATTGGCCTGATAGGGATGTAGTTGGAGCTAGTCAAATTGGTATGAAAACTATTTTTGCTCGTTATGGAGATACATTTGGAACCGTAGATTCTGGCGCTGATTGGGATGTAGATGACATATACGAAGTTGTGAATATTATAAAGGGTTTAAACAACGAATAATCCATCCATTGGAACGGATATTGTTTCTGTTCAGCGTATTTATCAACTGCTTGAGAAACATGGTGAACGTTTTAAACAAAAGACGTTCACAAATAATGAAATATCTTATTGTGATGGAAGGCCAACCCCTTCAATCCATTTTGCAGGTCGGTTTGCTGCAAAAGAGGCCATTAAGAAGTGTATTTATAGTTCTGGGTATGAAAAAGAAATTGCCTTCAGTAAAATTGAAATTTTACCGGATGCAAATGGAATACCTATCGTCTCATATATTGATGAATTAACTTATAAAGAAATAAAAGTTAGTATAGCGCATGAAAGTGACTTTGCTATTGCAATGGCTATATTTTTTTATAAATGAGACTTCTTACAAAAGAGCAGTCATGCAAATTAGATCAAATTGCTATAGATGAGCATAAAATATTAGGAACTACCCTAATGCAAAATGCAGGTAAAAATATAGCTACTTTTGTTCAATCAGAATTGATCAAAACGCATAACCCAAAGATTGGAATTGTTTGTGGCAAAGGAAATAATGGTGGTGATGGTTTTGCTGCAGGCTCAATTCTTAAAGATCAAAGCTTTATGGTTTCAATTTATTGTTTAAGTCATATTAAAGGTCTCTCAACTGATAGTCTTTTTTTTCATGATCTATGTATTAAAAAAGGTATATCTATTTTTTATGAAAATGATCTACCACTATTATTACCTAATTTTGACTTAATGATTGATGCTATAGTTGGCACAGGTTTTTCTGGAGAATTAAATCAAACATTAGTCCCTTGGATAAAATGGTTAAATAAATGCAGTTTGAAAATTTCTGTGGATATTCCTGCTGGAGTGAATGCAAATACTGGAAAAACTTCAAATATTGCAGTGAATGCAGATCACACAATTACTATGGGTTCAGCAAAAATTGGCATGATGTTAGAACCTGGAAAAAGTCATTGTGGACTCATTCATTGTGTTGATATAGGTTTACCAAAAATTTTTATAAATAAAAGTTCAGTACAGTGGAGTCTGTTGTTAGATAATCACATTAATTCAATGATCCAAAAAGTAGAAAAATCAACACACAAGTACAAACAAGGAAAAGTTTTGATATTGGCAGGTTCTATTGGTATGACAGGTGCAGCATTTCTTTCAACCATGAGCGCGCTAAGAAGTGGTGCGGGTATTACAAAAACCTTTGCACCGCATTCGTTGAATTCCATTTATGAACAAAAGATTACTGAAGGTATGACTATTCCATGCGATGATTTAGGTAATGGGTTTTTTATTGAAGAGAACTATGATACAATCATGAGTCATATTGACTGGTGTGATGTTATGATTATTGGACCAGGCTTAGGCTCTAATTCAAAGACTTCCAACTTAGTTTTAAAACTAATTAAACAAATAAACAAACCTATTGTAATAGATGCCGATGGATTCCAACCTTTTTATAATAACGTTAAATTATTTAAAGAAATAAATTCAAGATTTATTATTACACCACACCTTGGAGAGTTTAGTAAATTAACTGGTATAGATAATCAAACATTAAAAGAAGATTTGCCACAAAATATCAATCTTTTTATGAAAGATTTCCCTGGGACTCTTTTGTTAAAAAATGCACCTTCTTTTGTTGCATGGGAATCAAAAGGGTGTGTTAATTCTACTGGTAATCCGGGGCTTGCAACTGCTGGGTCAGGCGATGTTCTTACCGGAATTGTTGCAGCATTTATTGCGCAAGGAAAAAGCATAGAAGAGGCGGCTAAAATAGGAATGTTCATTCATGGAAAAGCAGGGGATGAATTGGCGCTTGAAATCAGCCAACGTGGATTGATTGCTAGTGATTTACTTAATAAAATAGCTCAAGTTATATCAGACTATGAATCATAATAAATTTCGCATTCTTCTTTTAGTTTATATGGCCCTTATACTTACTTTATCCTCCTTACCTGGAGATAGTATACCAAAGTCATGGCTATTAAGCTTTGACAAACTTATTCATCTTATTGAATATTTTATTTTAGGTATTTTATTAATGAAAAGTATGACAAGTGTATCTACTAGAATGTTACTTGCTGTTATTCCAGTTGGAATTATTTTTGGTATAATGGATGAATATTTACAATCTTTTATCTCTGGGAGATTTTCAAGTGGTTGGGATGTTCTAGCTGATACAATTGGAGTTATAATTGGCTCACTACTTGTTCTTGGAAATCATAAGGAATGATTAAAAAACTATTTATAAAAGATTTTGCAATTATTAAAGAATTAGAAATTTCTTTAAAAAATGGATTAACAGTAATTACTGGAGAAACTGGTGCTGGAAAATCTATTTTATTAAAAGCGCTCGGATTTGCTTTAGGCGCCAAATCGGATAAAACCTATGTTAGAAGTGGCCAAAATCAATCGGTCGTTGAGGTTGAAGTTCAAGCTGATAAAGATATTATTTACCGTCGTTTGCTCAGCAAAGGTGGGCGTGCGAGATCGTTTGTTAACGATGAGCCATTCATAGAGTCTGATTACAAATCTTCAGTAAAAGTTATAGCTGATTTTCATGGGCAAAATGAACAGCAATACATTTTGAATTCAAATACGCATATTGATTTTTTAGATAGTTTTTGTAAATCTGAAGAAATTGTTGAAAAAATTGAATTTATTTTTTACAATCTTTCAAAAACTATTGAATCACTTACTAAAGCTAAAAGACAACAAGAAACTGCTTCTAATCAAAAGGAATTATTAAAATTTCAGCTAAATGAGATTAATAGTATATCTCCTCAAGAAAATGAAGATATGAACTTAGGGAGAGAGTTTAAGCGTCTAAACCATATTGATGAATTAACTTCGACTGTACAGAATATGAATCAATCGCTTACAGAACATGATCATTCAATTTACCGTCAGCTTGTATCAACTTTAAATGATCTAGAACGATTATCCAATTATGATAAGAATCTTGAAACATATATTGATTCGATAAAACAGGCATCGATTGCTATTCAAGATGCTTCTTCTGGTTTATTTCAATATGCTGAGAATATTGATAATGATCCAGAACAATGCAAAATTATTGAAGAGCGCTTACAAGAAATTGAAGGACTAAAGCGAAAATATGGAGGTTCGATAGAATCTATATTTTCATTTAAAACTCAAGCAGAAGTTGAATTAAAAACTTTATCTGGCCTAGATCTAATAATAAATGATTTAGAAGAAGAAAAATCTTTATTAGTTGCGCAGTATCAAAAAATTGCTGACCAATTACATTCATCCCGAATCAATAATGCAAAAGCTCTTTCAAAAGAGATTGAATCAGAAATGACAGATCTAAATATGGCAGGGTCTACTTTTAAAATATTAATAGATACAAAATATGATTCTGAAAGCATGATTAATTTTAATAAAGAAAAAATTGCATTTGGCCCAAAAGGATATGATAATGTTGAATTTTTTCTCAGCGCAAATCCAGGTGAACTTCCAAAGCCACTTGTTAAAGTTGCTTCAGGTGGAGAGGTCTCTAGAATAATGTTAGCGATCAAATCAGTCCTAAAGAAAAGTGACCCCGTGAACACTCTTATTTTTGACGAAATAGATTCAGGCATATCTGGTCATGCAGCTGAAAAAGTTGCTCAATCTCTTAAAGCTTTGGCTAAAAATAAACAAGTATTGTGTATTACGCATTTACCTCAAATTGCATCTATAGCAAATCATCATATGTTTATCACTAAAAAAATAAAAAACAATCAAACTGATGTCATTGTTAATTACTTAAAAGAAGAAGAAAGATTAGAGGCCATTGCTGGATTATTTAGTGGAGAAAAAATTTCAGTTGAAAGTATATCTACAGTAAAAGAATTTAGGGAAAAGGCACGTGGATAAATTAGTCATTAATGGATCATTAGAACTTAATGGCTCTGTTGATATTAGTGGCGCTAAAAATGCAGTATTGCCTTTAATGGCGGCTACTCTTTTGACAGGCGGAGAGCATAGCATCACTCGAGTTCCCGACTTGAAAGATACTCGAACATTTTTAAGACTTTTAGAAATGCTTGGTGCTAAATCAACCTTTAATAAAGGTGAATTAATAATAGATAGCTCAAATATTAATTCTATTGAAGCTCCTTATGAATTAGTAAAAACAATGCGAGCTTCTTTTTATGTTATGGGTCCATTGCTTGCAAGGTTTGGCGAGGCAAGAGTCTCACTTCCGGGTGGTTGTGCTTGGGGACCTCGACCCGTGGATTATCATTTAAAAGGGTTTGAAAAACTAGGCGCAGAAATTATTCTCGAAGAAGGTTATATCATTGCTCGAGCAAAAAAATTAAAAGGTGCTGAAATTCATTTTGATATTCCTTCAGTTGGGGCTACTGCAAATATAGCAATGGCTGCTGTTATGGCTGAAGGTAAAACAAAAATTACAAATGCTGCTGTAGAACCACATATTGTTCAGTTATGTGAAGTATTAAATCAAATGGGAGCTCATATTGAAGGAGTTGGTACGAGCGTATTAACAATAAATGGTGTTGATAAGTTATCTCCATTGAACGTAGAAACTATTCCTGATATGATTGAGGCTGGTACTTTCCTCATGGCCGGTGCGACTTTAGGAAATATTACCTTGAATAAAGTAGACCCAAATCATTTGACTGTAGTAATCAGAAAACTAAAGCAGGCAGGTTGTGAATTAATAATTAAAGATAATTCTATTTCAATTCAAAAATGCAATCAACTTCAGCCGGTTGATATGACAACTGATGTTCATCCAGGTTTTCCAACGGATCTTCAGGCTCAATGGGTTGCATTGATGTCTGTTGCAAATGGTTCATCTCATATAACAGATATGATTTACCATGATCGTTTTGCACATGTCCCAGAACTAATTCGTTTGGGTGCTGATATCACTTTGAATAAGAATATGGTTCTAGTTAAAGGACCTAAAAAACTAAAAGGGGCACAAGTGATGTCAACGGATATTAGAGCAAGCGCCTCATTATTAATTGCTGCATTGATTGCTGAAGGCAAATCAGAGATTAGTCGTATTTATCATATTGATAGAGGTTATGAAAAAATTGAAGAAAAGTTCAAATTACTTGGTGCTGATATACGTCGTGAGAATGAATAAATAAAAGAATGGTAAGCAGTTGAATTTTATAATTAATATATACGCTTTTACTGGAAAGGATTCATTATGCGCATTGTTATAATTGGAGTTGGTGAGGTAGGATTCCACGTTGCAAAAGCGTTAAGTCAAGAAGATCACGATATTATTGTTATGGATATCGATCCAATAAAATGTAAACGCGCCACAGAAAGTTTAGATGTTATTGTTGTTGAAGGTAATGGTGCAAGTCCACGTAATCTTTCTGCAGCAAATGTCCAAGATGCTGATTATGTATTATGTCTTACCCGAGTAGATGAAGTTAACCTTATTGCATCTCAACAAGCACATGAGCTAGGTGCTAAAAAAATAATAGCTCGATTAAGAAACCAGCAGTATACAACTCGAGATTCAATAATTAAACCAGAGAAATTTGGTATTGATCTAGTTATTCATCCAGAAAAAGAAGCGTGTAAAGAAATTGTTCAATTGGTTCGTCACTCTTACGCAACTCAAGTCATGGATTTTGAAGGTGGTAGGATTCAAATGATTGGTATTCGCTTAGATGAAGATTCACCAATTGTTGGTAAATCAGTAAGAGAGATTTGTGAAGAAGAACAAAATTTTAAATTTGGAATTATTACAGTTCTAAATGAAGGGGAATCACATGTTCCATGGTCAGATTATATTTTTAAGGATAATGATACAGCTTATTTTATTGTAAAAACAAAATGGTTAGAATCTTTAATGTCTCTTTTAGGTAAAGAAGCTACACCAACTAATTCTATTATTATTTTAGGTGGAAGTAAAATTGGCCGGAGTTTAGCTAAAGAGCTCGAAAAAGAAATGACTGTAAGGTTAATAGAAAGCAAAAGAGATAAGGCAGAATGGCTAGCCTCTCACTTAAAAGAAACAATGATTATTCATGGAGACGGAACGGATGTAGAGTTACTTAAATCAGAAAACATTCAAGATGCCGATAGCTTTATTGCAGTAACTGAAAGTGAACAAACAAACTTGTTATCAGGCATGCTAGCTCATCATTTAGGTGTTAAACAGACTGTGATTCATGTAAGCACAACAGAATATATGCCAATTGTTCATGAAATTGGCGTTGGAGCTGTTTTAAGTAAAAATATGTCAACAGTGAATTCAATTCTTCGATTTATTGCAAGCGATCAAATTGAAACTTCCGTTATTACTTTTGATGAAATTGATGTTGAAGTCATTGAATTTAACCCTGAGCCAGGCAGTAAGGTTACTAAGGCTCCTTTAAAAGATGTAAACTTTCCTGAAGATAGTATAGTTGGAATGACTAATCATCATGGGACTCTTTCTATTGCTCGTGGATCAACTCAATTAACAGAAGAAGATACTGTATTAGTATTTGCTAAATCAAAAGCAGTCACAAAGCTTAAACGTCTCTTTGAGGCTTAATTGAATATAAAAACTATATTAAATATACTAGCTGCTATGCTAGTTATAACGGGCCTTTCTATGCTTTTTCCAGCAATAATAGCATGGGGTTATAATGAGCCTGATTTATATGGTCATTTAAAATCTCTTTTAATTTGTATACTTTTAGGAGGACCTGTTTGGTTAATAACGCGTAAAAGTAAATCATTGAATAGTAAAGATGGCTTTGCAATTGTTACACTAGCATGGATTCTAATAGCATTTGCAGGAGCTTTGCCATTTTACCTTTCAGGTTCTATTCCTAATATAACTGACGCATGGTTTGAGTCAATGTCTGGAGTGACTACAACAGGAGCGAGCATTTTAGGCGATATAAATACCTTACCTAACCTTGAAAATGGTATTGAAAGTTTACCTCATGGTGTATTGTTTTGGAGATCATTTATTCAATGGATTGGTGGCATGGGTATTATTGTCTTTACTATTGCCATTTTACCTTTATTAGGTGTGGGAGGCGTTCAACTTTTTAAAGCTGAAGTTCCTGGTCCTGTTTCAGATAAAATTAGGCCTAGAGTGAAAGAAACGGCTAAGATTTTATGGATGGTCTATGTTGGTTTAACGCTCGTTCAAACTATTTTACTTGGTATGAGTGGTATGCCATGGTTTGATGCAGTATGCCATTCTTTTACAACAATGCCTACAGGTGGTTTTAGTACGCAAAATGCAAGTATTGCAGCTTATGATAATCCTATAATCCATTACATAATAATAATTTTTATGTTTATTGCTGGTGTGAATTTTGCGCTTCATTTTAAAGCTCTGACAGGAAATATTAAGGGCTATTTTAAAGATATAGAATTTATTACCTACACGTGTATTGCACTGTTTGTAACGTTATTTATATTTTTAAATATTTCTTCATCAAGTTTTAATTGGACACATGCTAATTTTTTAGATTCATTATTTCAAAGTGTTTCTATACTAACGACAACTGGTTTTGGATCTGCAGATTATGAATTATGGCCATATTTTAGTCAATTTGTAATTTTAATTTTGATGTTTATTGGAGGAATGGGAGGTTCAACTGGCGGTGGAATGAAGGTTTCGCGAATTATTTTATTGTTAAAATATGCAGCGACTGAAACCAGAAGAATGCTTCACTCTAGAGCAATAATAAGAATTCGTATAGGCGAACGGTTCATTAGTGATGATGTCATACGAAATACTCTCGGGTTTTTTCTTTTTTATATTTTAATCTTTGCAGTTACAACTCTGTTACTAACTACCCTTAATCTTGATTTTCAAACATCTATTGGCGCTGCTGCCTCGGCAATTGGAAATATTGGGCCAGGCTTTGGTGCTTTCGGCCCAACAGATAGTTATGCTTCACTCCATCCAATTGGTAAATGGATGTTGACTTTTTGTATGCTATTAGGTCGCCTCGAAATTTTTACAATTATGGTATTATTTAGTCGAACTTTTTGGAGATAGTTAAATGTCACATATATTAACTGAGATTAATGATCAAATAGCTTGGGTTACCATTGATCGGCCAGAAGCTCTTAATGCTATGAATCCAACAGTTATTTCTGAACTTGAAGAAGCTATCGTGACTTGCATAAATGATTCTTCTGTGGGTGTTATTATTTTAACTGGCTCAGGTGAAAAATCATTTGTTGCAGGTGCAGATATAAAAACTATGCAACTAATGGGGTCCGATGAAGCTTTGACGTTTGGAAAAGCTGGCCAGCAATTGACAGTAACAATTGAGAACTCCTCAAAACCCATTATAGCAGCAGTAAATGGTTTTGCTCTAGGGGGAGGGTGTGAGATTAGTCTCGCATGTCATATTAGAGTCGCAAGTGAAACAGCTAAGTTTGCTCAACCAGAAGTTCTATTAGGTATTTTACCAGGTTGGGGAGGAACTCAGCGATTACCAAAGTTAGTAGGCGTTGGTATTGCGAATGAAATTATTATAACGGGAAGGATGGTTAATGCCGTAGAAGCTAAAGAAATTGGATTAGCAAATCATGTTGTTCCTCAAAATGAATTAAAACAAAAATGTGAAGAAATTGCAATGCAAATTTTAAAGAATGGACCAAATGCAATTGCTAAATCATTAGAGTGTGTTCGTGATGGTGTAGGTTTATCAACTAAAGAAGGTTTAGAGATGGAAGTGAAGAATTTTAGTAGTTTATTTAATACTAATGAAGCCATAGAAGGATTATCAGCATTTGTTGAAAAACGTGTGCCTAATTTTAGAAAATAGTTATGCAAATAAAACATAAATTGCCCTCAATAATTGATGCTTTGATCCCCATAGTTTTACTGATTGTAATGTTATCTATGTCAGTATACCTATATGGAGATAATTCATCTTATGGGGCAAACCAAATTGCTTTAATTCTTGGTGCCTCAATAGCGGCCTTAATTGGAATAAAAAATGGATATACATGGAAAGAAATGGAAGAAGGTATAGTGAAAGGAATATCTATGGGCATGGGCGCTATACTAATTCTTTTAGCCGTAGGTGCTTTGATAGGTACTTGGATCATGTCCGGGACTGTCCCAGCCATGATTTATTACGGATTAAAAATTTTATCACCCTCTATATTTTATTTTGCTGCTTGTATAATTTGCGCGCTTTCAGCTTTAAGTATAGGTAGTTCATGGACTGTTGCGGGGACGCTTGGTGTTGCTTTAATAGGTATATCACTAGGTTTAGGTCTTTCACCTGAGATTACTGCAGGCGCTATAATTTCAGGTGCATATTTTGGTGATAAAATGTCGCCTTTATCAGATACTACAAACTTAGCTCCTGCAATAGCTGGAACTGACCTTTTTACCCATATTCGCCATATGATCTGGACTACCGGGCCCAGTTTAATAATTGCATTAATTCTTTTTTTAATTCTTGGATTTCAGCCAACATCAACTGGTGACTCAGAAGGCTTAGCAATCATTCAGGATACAATAATCAACTCATTTAACATTAGCCTATTTTCTTTTATCCCCTTAGTTGTGGTATTTATTTTAGCCTATAAGAAAATGCCCGCTTTCCCAACTGTATTAATTGGCGCATTATTAGGGGGGATTTTTGCTGTATTACTTCAGCCTCAAATTATTTCAAATTTTGTTAATAAGCCTGAACTCCCAAAAAGTTTGACGATGCTTTCGGGTGTTTGGACAGCACTTCACTCAGGATTCTCATTTAATAGTGGGGTTGAGGTGGTAGATTCGCTATTAACTCGAGGTGGAATGTCAAGTATGCTAAACACGATTTGGCTTGTGATCTGTGCGCTAACCTATGGTGCTGTATTGGAAACTACGGGTCTATTAAATATTATTGTTAAATCGTTATTAACTTTTTCAAAATCTACAGGCTCATTAATTGTGACTACAATTGCAACATGCATTGGTGTAAACATTATTACTGCTGACCAATATATCTCTATTGTACTTCCTGGTAGAATGTATAAGGCGGAATTTGCTAGGCGGAATCTTCATCCAAAGAATTTATCTCGAACACTTGAAGATGCTGGAACTATTACCTCCCCATTAATACCCTGGAATACTTGCGGTGCTTATATGTCTGCATCCTTAGGTATCGCAACATTTGCATATTTACCTTTTTGCTTTTTTAACTTAGCTAATCCTATTATAGCGATTATATACGGTCTTTTAAATATAAAAATAGAGAAAATTGATAAAGAGATAGAAAACTCTATTGAAAGTTAATTATGGGAAAAAATGATAAATTAGCAGATCAAGAAATTTTATCTCATTATATTAAAATGGGTGAGATTTTGTCTGAAATGTTTAAGCCAAACTTGGAAGTAATTATTCATGATTTAAGATTTCCAGAGCATTCAATCATTGCAATTTTTAATAATCACATTACTGGGCGAACAGTTGGAGAAGGAACATCGGATTTAGGCTATAAAAAAGTTGAAGGTAAGGTTCCTGATCAAGTTGTGAATTATAAAAATGAAAGCCCTGATGGGAAACCATTGAAATCTTCTTCTTTAACTATAAGAAACTCTAAAAATGATATTATTGGATCTTTGGGGTTGAATTATGATATTACTATCTTTGAAGAATTTTCAAATGCACTTTCATATTTAACAGGAACAACTAAAAATCCGATTACTCAAGATTCTGAGTCATTCTTTTATGGAAGCACTAAAGAAGATATTGGGATTGCAATTAAGCATTTTCGTGTTTCTAATGGATTATCCCATAAAGTTCTTTCTAAGCAGGATAAGTATAAGATTCTTGAATATTTAATCAAGGCAGGACATTTAAATAAACGTGGTGCTGTTCCAATAATAAGTGAAGCACTTGCGATTACTAGACCAACTGTTTATAAATACATAAAAGATATAAAGACAAAAAATTAATTATTTGTAAAATTACTTGGAATTAACGTAATAAAATGATAGTATGGTTCAACGTTGATTCAATGAGACGCTTAAAATATGTTAATAATGGAGAGTAAACATATGAAATTATCACTCAAAACATCTTTGCTATTTTCTTTTATCTTAGGAATAGCAGGTGCACAAATCACTGGAACTGTAACAGACCCTAATGGTAATCCCTTATCTGGTGCAAATGTTGTTGTCAGTGGAACATCCTATGGCGCAGCAGCAGCAAGTGACGGAACCTATTCGATAGATATTTCTGATCTAGCTGGACAGGCATCAGTTTCATTAACAGTTACCTATATTGGTTATACAAGTCAAACTTCTGAAGTTGATATTTCTTCAGGAAGAGCTACTCAAAATTTTTCATTAGCGGTTGATGCGATTGGCTTAAAAGCTGTATCTGTAACGGCTCTTGGTTTTGAAGCCGATAGAGATAAGCAAGGCTCAACTAGTGTTTCAGTTACACCTGCAGATATGACTCGTTCTGGTGAATCAACTTTGGCTAACTCTTTAGCGGCTAAAGCTTCTAGTGTTCAGGTTAATTCTGTTAGTGGAGATGCGGGCTCTGGTACTTCAATTAAAATAAGAGGGTCTAATACCATTTCTGGTGCTAGCCAACCTTTAATTGTTGTCGATGGTATGCCAATCAATAACTCTCAAAATTATTCTGGATCCTCTCGATTTGGTGGTTCATCTCAGCAGTCCAGAATGAATGATATAAATGCCAATGATATTAAATCAGTTGAAATCCTTAAAGGTGCCTCAGCTGCCGCGTTATGGGGTTCAAGAGCTGCAAATGGCGTGATTTTGATTCAAACAAAGGATGGTGCTGCAGGTAAGATGAAGATGTCTTACAAGCGTACATATTCCTATGATGAGATTCATGAAAAGCTTCCAATGCAAACGACTTTTGGCCAAGGACGTAGTGGTAAATGGGGTACACAAGCAGAATCATGGGGAGATAAAATAGCAGAGCGTTCAGGTGGTGCAGATGAATACAACAAAGATAAAGCTTATTTTGTATCTGAAGATGGTGCTTTCACTCAATACACTATTACAAAAAAGAATTCTAAAAATACTTATGTCGATGTAAACTTTGATCAAGCCTTCCAGACCGGAACATATATTAATGATGATTTCCAGATATCTGGAGGCGATCAAACAAAAACATTTTTATTTAGCTACGGTAGAATGAGACAGGATGGTATCATCCGTAATTCTTATTATGATCGAGATAATATTAGATTGAATACAAAATTCAAATTATCTGATAATGTTTCTATGTCTTCAAAAGCTAGCTATGCTTATACTGATAGAAATGGGACTCAAAGAGGATCAAATGTATCAGGTCTATTGCTAGGTCTTTTGAGAACTGCTCCAGACTTTGACAATACATATTACAAAGGTTCTTACTGGAGTGGCGGAACAGAATATACAAATCGCCACCGTGCATATAGACGTTACCTTGGTGGCTCAAGCACTAACCCAATCTATAATAATCCTGGTTGGACTGTAAATGAGCAGAAAGATTACTCAAGAGTTAATCGTTTTATTTTTACTAATGAGATGAATATTACTCCTTATGCCGGTACTGAGCTCGTGTTAAGAGCGGGACTTGATCAGTATACAGATAACCGTGAAGGTTTTTATGCAATAGGAACAGCAGGCTCAGCTAGAAATGCGGGCTCATTGAATATTAATAGACTCACTAACCGTGAAACAAACTATGATGTGATTGCTCGTCAAAATCTTCAATTAGGTTCTGGCCTTTCCATGGTAGTCACAGGGGGCTGGAATCTCTATGATCGTGCTTATAGTAGAGGAACTTCAGAAATTGATGGTTTTCTTGTAAATACCGATAAGATTACTACAAATGTTAATACTGCTGCTGAAGCTTCTTCGGTTTCTAATGGTCGTCTTTTCATTCGATCAACAAGAGCTTATAGTGTTTTTTCACTAGATGCTTATGATCAGATATTTTTAAATCTATCGATGGCTAGAGAATATCATTCCACTATTAGTGATGCCTATAATTATCCTGCAGCTGATATTGCTTATCAGATGACTGATCTTTTAAGCGGAGTAAGTGGTGGACTAATAAGTTTTGCTAAAGTAAGAGTAGCTTATGGTCAGGTGGGCGTTCGTCCAGCTGCCCATGCTTTTGAAACTCTAGCTGAAAGTGGTTTTGGTTATAGTTCTTATAGTGACCCTGTTAGCGTTGGACAGTGGGGTGGTGGTTACAGAGTAGATGACGATAAAGGAAATGACCTCTTAAAGCCTGAGGTTAAAACTGAAACAGAATTTGGAATCGACCTAAGATTTTTAGATGACAAACTTTCTTTTAGTTTGACCAGCTATAGTAATACAGTCGATGATATGTTGATCAGTAGATCTTTATCCCCAACCTCTGGTTTCGATACTCAGTATAGTAATGCAGCTAAAATGACAAACAAAGGTCTTGAGATTGATGGTTCTTGGAATTTGTTAAGCACTGCAACTAGCGGAGCTGAATTGACATTTAACTGGTCTAAAAATGATAATATGGTTGAAAGTTTAGCTGGAACTGACGTCCTTTATCTTGGTTCTGGGTCCGTTAACTCAGTTGCAAAAGAAGGATACCCAATAGGTGTGCTTTATGGAACGGGATCCAAAACTAAAGCTGATGGAAGTTTTGATCTTGATGCAAATGGGTTTCCACAAATTACATCTACGGCTATTGTCCTTGGTGATCCTACTCCAGACTGGAGAGGAGTTTTAGGGTTAAATGCAAGGATGGGTGCTATTTCATTAAATGTTCTATTTGAGCATTCTCAAGGTGGCGATTACTCTCCTCGTACTCAGTGGGTTCTTAGACGTTTTGGAACAACTAAGGAGACTGAAAATGAAGTAACCTTAGCTACTGATTTAACAAATGTTGATGGGAATGTAATCCCTGCAGGTACTACCGTAAGAGGTAATATTAAAAACTTTGGTGGTGGAGATGTTATATTAGATGAAGCTTGGTACCGTCATGGAATTGGTGGTGGTTTTGGTGATAATCAGGCCTATAATTTTTCAATTAAAGATGCAACGTTCTCTCGTATTAGAGAACTTTCATTATCATATGATTTAAGATCAGAAGCGCTTTCGAGCATGACGGGTCTTCAATCCCTTACTTTAACAGGAACAGGAAGAAATCTGTTCGCTTGGTATAAAGAATTAGTTGGTGTAGATCCAGGTGTGAATGTAGGTGGTATCCAAACCGGTTCAGGCTTGGATTACTTTGCGAATCCATCTACAAAATCATTCTTGTTCTCATTATCGGCTAATTTCTAAGCGGAGGGTATGAAAATGAAATTCAATACAAAAGGTTTAAATACAATGAAGAAAATTTTAATACCATTCACTGCAATAGCACTAATGGTCACTGGCTGTGAAGTCGATAAATCGATTAATGATAACCCTAATGAGATTACGCTTGCTGATGTTGATGCAAAATTATTCTTGAATGGAGCACAGCTTGCAAACGTGATTGTCCAGGTATCACATTTGAATAGAATTAGTGGTATGTATTCTGGTCAATTGGTTGGTTTTACCTCACTCTATTCCAATATATATGGATACTCACTTTCAACAATTGAGTCAAATGATGAGTGGACTGCAGCATATTCTGGCGTTGTCACAAATGCACGCCATATCCAAACTTCAGCACCTGATGATAAGTTGTTGGTGGGTATTTCGAAAGTTTTGGAAGCAAATGCTATAGGAACACTAGCGTTACTTATGGGTGATGTTCCCTACACTGAGATTAATAATGACGTAGATTATCCGGATCCAGTTTTCGATGGTCAGAAAAGTGTATTATCCGCTTTATCGGCACTCTTAGATGGTGCTATTTCGGATCTATCTTCTGCTACCAGTAGAAAAGAGTCCTTCGATATCTATTTTAATGGCGATAAAGATAAGTGGACTGCGGCGGCTTATACTTTGAAAGCTCGTTATGCTTTAGCTAATAAAGATTATGCAGGTGCATTATCTGCTGCAAATAATGGTATTTCATCTTCAGCTGGAGATATGCTTTATATTCCTAGAGGTGATGCGGCCATTAGTCAAGGCGATAAGAACTTATTCTTTACTATCTTAGCAGGCTCTCGTACTGGAGATCTTGGAAACGATGGAAGTTATCTATTGAATATGCTTGATGCTTCAAATGCATCTTATAGAGGGAATGCTAAAACAAATGAAACAGCAAGACACGGTTATTATGCTATTGATGAGTCATCATCTTCAGGAAATACTGGTGTAGTTGCTCAATTTGAGCCACAACCCATTGCTACGTTCAGTGAAAATCATCTTATCAAAACAGAAGCATCTGCAAGAAGTAGTTTTGCTTCGGGCTTATCCGCATTGAATGCTTATAGGGCTTGGCTTGCTGCTGGTGGTAGATTGAATGCCGCCTTTGATGATGCTGCTAATTATAGTTACGAAGCATATGTTGAAGCAGATTTTGCTTCTGGTGGTATGGAGAATGCTGATGGAGTAAGTAAGGAAAAGGCACTTCTACGTGAAGTTATTGAAGAACGCTATGTTTCTGGCTTTGGTTCTTGGATGCCTTTTAATGATCACAGACGTTTACGCGGAGCAGGTGAGACTGATCTTGTTGTTCCATTTCCTTTGAATACGACTGCAGCTTCTCAACACGTAGAACGTATTCCTCATGCTCAAGCTGAAATTCTTTCGAATTCCAAAGCACCAGATGATCTTGGTCTTTATGCAAAAACAGAAGTAAATAAATAATCTGAATAATTATTTTTTAATAATTAAGCGTATTTAATAAAAAGCCTCCATTTTTAATGGGGGCTTTTTACTTTACAGTATAAATAACACGGTAAATCATATGATTAAAGCAATAATCCTTATATCTATAGCCTCATCTCTTTTTGGTCAAACTATAAAACCTGAATCTTTTGACCATTTAAAATTTCGAAATATTGGCCCTGCGGTTGCGGGGGGACGTATTCATGATGTAGAAGTGGTTCCAGGAAACCCTGAAATAATGTTTGTCGCCTCTGCTTCCGGTGGAATCTGGAAGTCGAGTAGTAAAGGAACTATGTGGAAGCCTGTTTTTGATGATCAGAAGGTGTCTACATTTGGAGATATAGCAATATCACAATCCAATACAGATATTATTTATGCAGGTACAGGTGAACAGCAAAATCGTCAAAGTACTTCATGGGGCAATGGTATTTATAAATCAACTGATCAAGGTGAAAGTTGGACCTCAATTGGCTTAGAGAATACATTTCATATCGCTAGAGTCATCATTCATCCAAATAATTCAAATATCGTTTATGTAGCTGCCTTAGGAAATTTATGGAAAGCATCCAAAGAAAGAGGTGTTTATAAAACCACTAATGGTGGACGCTCATGGAAAAAAATTCTTTATATCGATGATGAGACAGGTGTTATTGATCTAGCCTTAGATAAAAATGATCCAAATACACTTTATGCGGCAACCTATCAACGTATGAGAAAAGCTTGGGGGTTTAATGGAGGTGGTCCTGGCAGTGATATTTATAAAACAGTTGATGGCGGGTCATCATGGAATCAATTATCCTCAGGTTTACCACCAGGTGATAAAGGTCGTATAGGATTAGCTACGTCTAAAACGAGATCAAATGTAATTTATGCGACTATAGAGCATGCTGATTCAAGTGGTTTTTACAGAAGTGGTAATGGTGGACGCACATGGAAGAAGATGAATAAGCTAAACCCTAGGCCAATGTATTACAGTCATATTTTTGTTGATCCAAAAAATGATGATATAGTTTATCTTTTAGCCACAAATTTTTATCGTACAGAAAATCAAGGTAAAACATTTTATGAAATGCCTACCAGACCAACATACGATGTGGGTGTACATAGTGACCACCATACATTATGGGTAGACCCAAATAACTCTAAACATTTTTATTTAGCTGGCGATGCAGGTTTACATGAGACTTGGGATTATGGTAAATCATATAATCGACTAAACAATATTCCCATTGGTCAATTTTATGGAATCGGTGTTGATATGGATGTGCCTTATAATATTTACGGTGGCATGCAGGACAATCATTCTTGGGTTGGCCCAAGCGCAACACGTCACTGGTTAGGGATTTTATCAGATGATTGGAGGCAAATAGGTTTTGGAGATGGAATGTATCAGCAACCTGCCCCAAATTCGAGCATTCTGTACAATGCCACTCAAAATGGGAATATTGTCCGAGTTGATAGAAAAACGGGCAACATACAGGGAATAAAGCCTTTCTCTAGCGATCCTAAAGATAAAGATCGCTATGATTGGGTTACACCTATAATGATTTCAAAGCAAAGTCCAAGTAGAATCTATCTTGGAGGCAATCGTTTGTTTATTAGTAATAATGGTGGAGTATCATGGGATCGAACAAAAGATCTAACAAAATCTACTAACAGAGATTCTTTATCAATTATGGGCGTCCTAGGAGTAGATACAAAAATTTCAAGGAACGATGGCACTTCATCTTATGGGGAAATTATCTCAATGGATGAGTCACCCCTTTGGTACAAGATTCTATGGGTAGGAACTGATGATGGAAATGTCCAAATATCAATAGATGGTGGAAAAAGCTGGGACGAGGTAAGTGAAAATATTTACGGTCTACCTAGCAATTCATATGTCAGCCGCGTGATTGCTTCAAAAAGTGATAGAGGAACTGCTTATGTAACTTTTGATCGTCATAGAGAAGGAGACTGGGATCCATATGTTTATCGAACAAATGACTATGGACAAACTTGGCAAAATCTTTCGAAAGGCCTTCCTTCAGGCTCAGTCAATGTAATATTGGAACATCCAGACAATGCTGAAGTCTTATTTTTAGGGACTGAGCATGCGGTGTACCTATCGATGAATAGTGGCAATGATTGGGTAGCGTTCAATTCTAATCTCCCAACTACGCTCTATGATGATATGGTGATACATCCACGAGAGAAAGATCTAGTGTTGGGTACGCATGGAAGAAGTTTTTGGGTTTTAGATGATACAGGACCATTGGCTGAATGGACTGAATCTTTAGATAAACCTGTCCATGTTTATTCTATTCGCTCAACAACATTGTTTCATTATTGGAAAGATACATCTTATCGCGGCCAAGAGGAGTGGACTGGCCCTAATCCTGACTATGGTGCAATTATTAATTTTATTGTCAATTCCAATGAAGGCCAAGCAGTGATTGAAATTAAAAGA
>Ga0209403_10001541_pt1 | contig 29651 bp, 27 predicted proteins | sample ArcticOcean_MG_C_8_FD_187440 | JGI IMG/M metagenome (GOLD analysis project Ga0209403, IMG submission 187440) | Marine microbial communities from western Arctic Ocean - ArcticOcean_MG_CB11_86 (SPAdes) (version 2) | ecosystem: Environmental > Aquatic > Marine > Oceanic | place: Arctic Ocean...
AATTACTACGAGCTCCTTATTTAAATCTAACCCACTATTTTGAACATGTTCCACGCGTTGCTAATGCTTTTTTGGAAGTAATACAACGTCGTCAAGAAAACGCTAAATAAATTAGAAATTTTCTATAAAATCTTATTTTTTTTCTGAAAAATATAATAAATACTGAATTTTAACCAAAGATCAATAAAATATTGTTTTACTAGTTAAAACTACTGCGTATAATCGCATTGTGCTTAGAAATTAGTTTTGTTCATGATTGCCGTAAGTAGACATTATTTCGTTTCTTGTCGTTCAATCCCTTAAGCAATAACTGTTTTTTTCTAGCAGGAAAGTCATTTATTTGACATGATTATAAACTTGAATAGGAAATAGAATATGTCTGATTTAGTAACAGGTAAAGTTAAATTTTTTAATGATTCGAAAGGTTTTGGTTTCATCGAACAAGAACAAGGTCCGGATGTTTTCGTACATTTTAGTGCAATCCAAGGATCTGGTTTTAAAACTTTGGCCGAAGGACAGCAAGTGCAATTTAAAGTTACTTCTGGAGAAAAAGGCCCTCAAGCTGAAGACGTAAGCCCCTTATAAATAATTAAGTTAATTTCTTAAGGGTTACAACTGTGGTGCCCTAGGGGTGCCACAGATTATTTGATGACTCTAATTACCAACGATAATAATAAGGTAGTTAGTTTCACTTTAAGTGTAACTTACGGCCATATTTTTCTTATCTTATTTTAAATTGCCCTAATTTCATCGGCAATTAGTTTAATCCCCTTCTCAACAGTATCTTCATCCATTGAGTATGTGATTCTTAAGCATTGATGCTTGTGTTCCCAGTTCCCTTCTAGTCCGGGGAAAAAATGAGAGCCGGATATAACTAACACACCTCTTGATTTTAATCGTTCATATAGCTTATCTGTTGAGATAGATAAATCCGGTAACCAAAGCCATAAAAATATCGCGCCTTCTGGTGTATGAATATAATAATTTATACCATCAAATTCTCTATGTATTACTCTAAGGGCATGTTTCAACTTTTTTTGATAAAAAGGTTTTATCTTCGATTGTGATAAACACAGCATTTCCCCGGATCTTAGTAAATCATTTGCTATCATTGGGCCGAAATTTGCTGTTGCTAAATTTATTACTGCATTCATATTTCGAATCGAATTAATAATCAAATCATCGGCTATAACAATGCCTGTGCGTGTTCCAGGCATCCCAATCTTTGAAAGGCTCATGCAAAAAATGGTGTTGTTATTCCAAAATGGCTTTGTCTCAGTAAAAATAATACTAGGAAAAGGTTCTCCATAGGCATTATCAATAATTAACGGTATGTCATACTGTTCTGCAATTGCTAAAAGTTTTAGCATCTCTTCATCTGTTAACACATTACCTGTTGGATTTGTAGGTCTGGATACACATATTGCCGCGGTATTTTCCCTCACTGTTAATTTATCAAAATCAATGTGGTACTTGAAAAAATGATTGTCTAATTTTTCAATCATTGGTTGATATGAGTAGAATAAATTAGTTGTGAGGCCAACGTCCGAATAACCAATGTATTCTGGGGTAATAGGTAATAATATTTTATGATGCGTTCCATCTTCATGTTCGCCGCCAAGCATATTAAATAAAAAGAAAAATGCTGATTGACTACCTATTGTTAAAGCGACATTTTCTGACTTAATACCCCAGTCATATTGCTCATTTATCATTGCAACTATAGCGTTAATAAAATCTTGATTACCTTGTGGTAGTTCATAATTGCCAATAACATGAGAAAATAAAGCGGGATTCTTAATTAATCGTAGTAATGATTCTCGGAAACATTCTTGAACAATCGGGATATGACTAGGATTTCCACCCCCCAACATCAATAAGTCGTTATTTCCAGCCATTGCATTCCCAAGATCGTCCATAAGCTGAACGATTCCTGAATCACTATTAAAACGAGATGCAAATTTTGAAAATTTCATTGATTTTTAAACCAATAGTTCTTAATACTGGAGTTATAAAATTACTTAAAACTCTTTTTTGCTATTTTTTTTCCGATCAAAACTAATCGAATCGCACGTTCTGCCGCATTTGCTAAATGTTTAGGTGAATTTTTGATTGCCTCTTCAAGTGACATGTCGCGTGCACAAGCGCTTTCTAAACCATCAATCCCATATGCAAAAATATCATTAGCGTCATCTGTAATACCGCCACCAATCACAACAGTTGGGATATGGTATTTACGAGCTGCTTTTGCTATACCTGAAGGGGTTTTACCAAAAGCTGTTTGAGTATCAACTCGACCTTCTCCTGTGATAACTAAATCAGCATTCTCCATGTATTTACAAATATTTGTGGCATCAATTACAATTTCAATCCCACTTTTCATTCTAGCTTCCGTAAATGCAACTAAACCTGCTCCTAATCCGCCTGCTGCACCTGCTCCCTTTAATTTGGTTACATTCTTCCTTAAGGACTGTTTAATTACTTTTCCAAGATGCCTGAGGTTTTCATCCAATATTCTGACCATAGCAGGTGTTGCGCCTTTTTGTGGTGCAAAAACATACGATGCTCCTGATTTACCACACAATGTATTATTAACATCACATGCGACAATAATTTTTATTTTTTTTAACAAAGGATCTGCTTGTTTATTATCGATGCTTGCTATTTTTTTAAGCATTCCCCCAGAACCATAGTCACTAATTACTTTACCTTGTTTATTAAGAAAACGAATGCCTATTGCTTGAGCCATTCCAACGCCACCATCGTTCGTTGCAGAACCACCAATTCCAATAATAATTTTTTCAACACCTCTCTTTGCGGCATCCAAAATTAATTCACCTGTGCCGTAAGTTGTTGTCTTTAATGGATTCTTATTTTTACCACTAACAAGAGGCAGTCCTGATGCCTCTGCCATTTCAATTACAGCTGTTTTACCATCAGACAATAAACCGTATCGAGCTGAGACAGTATTGCCAGCAGGCCCGACAACACGTTTACGAATGAATTTTCCGCCGACACCATCCACAAGTGATTGCACGGTACCCTCACCGCCGTCTGCCATAGGCACTTTAATGTATTTAGCTCTGGGCAAAACACGCTTAATACCTTTCTCAAAAGCTGCGGCAACTTCTAGAGAAGTTAAATTTCCTTTAAAAGAATCAGGGGCAAGAATAATTTTCATAAATGCATACTCCGAAAAACCATCATTCTATAAAATATAATAGCTTAACAAGCTTGTTAGGAAATAATTACCTATGTTGACAGGAAACGATTTTTTCACTAAAACTAATATTATAAAAGCTATAATCTAAAGTATTTCAACAAAATGCAACAATATTTTACATTAAATCATAAGAAGTACCTTAAGTTCTATTTTGTTATAAAAATCGAGTTATTTGTAGAAAAAATAGTCTATAGAATAGCCATATTTGAATGGAGCCATTACACTATGCGGCCTTAAATGTCATAAAAATGGGCTCATTTAATTCGATAAAAATAACAATGTAATTCAGAATAATTGATCGATGGAGATTTATAATAATGAAATATCTTAAATTAATCCTAATAAGTATATTACTAATCCCGGTATTGGTATCAGCGCATGGACCATCACGACAAAAAGTTGTTCAAGAAATTGAGATTAATGCTAATGCAGATAAGATATGGAAGATTATTGAAAATTTTTGCTCTATACAGGATTGGCATCCCGGAATATTAAGTTGTAACGCTGATAATGATTCCGAAATTAAATCTATTCGTACAATCGAATTAAAAAACGGTGAAAAAATAAATGAAGTACTATTTAAACTTGACGCAGAAAACAAAAGAATGCAGTACGGAATGCAAGAACTGGAAGAAGGCCGTATTATAAAAGGCCTACCAATTGCCACTCATGGCTCTATAATTTCGATCAGCGAGAGTAAGGGTAAATCAAAAGTACAATGGAAAGGTGCTTTTTACCGTTCTTTCCCAGGACAACAACCCCCGCCTGAATTAACAGACGAAGTCTGTATTGAGGCAGTTACAATATTTTATAAAACTGGGTTAGAAAACCTAAAAAAACTTGCAGAGAAATAATAATACAGAGTTAAAATAAAAAAAATTGTCTTGTGCAAAAATTAATATTTTTTATTTTATTCTGCTGGGTTCATGTGCTATATGCTCAACCTTATGCATATATCACAAATCAAGGTGATAATTCTGTTTCGGTAATTGACACTAATACTAATACAGTTATTCGAACAATAGCTGTAGGGCATCGCCCTGCTGGGGTTGTCGTCAGTAATAATGGAAAACGTGTATATATTAGTAATCCTGAAAGTAAAAATATCTCCGTTATTGACACAAAAACATTAACAAATATTAAAACAATAAAAATAGGTGGTGGCCCATTAGCCATCGCAATTAGTCCAAATGATCAATCTGTTTATGTCGCTGATTGGTATGAAGATAGTATTTTTATAGTTGATACCGCTTCATTATCAATTAGAAATAAAATTAAGGTTGGTGATTCTCCATCTGGTTTAGTAGCCAGTCCTGACGGACAATTTCTGTATGTTGCAAATCGCGATGAAAATACAGTTATGATTATAAATCTTTCTGAAAATAAAATTGTTGATACCATAGAGGTAGGTATAGCGCCCTTTGGATTAGCATTGAATACAAAAAGAAATGAGCTCTATAGTGCTAATGTGCGTTCAAATAACGTTAGTGTTATTAATCTTCTTACAAAAAAAATAATGAATATCCAAGTGGATAATTTTCCTTATGCTATAGCTGTTGATAATATAGATGAACGTTTATTTGTAACTAATCAACGTTCAAATACAGTTTCCGTTATTAATCTAAATGAAATGAAAACTGTTAAAACTATTAATGTTGGTGAATACCCGGAAGGAATTGACCTGCACCCTAATAACATCCATCTCTACGTTGCAAACTGGTTTGATAATATTATTTCCATTATCGACATATCTACTCTAAAAGTTATATCTGAAATTGAAGTAGGGGAAGGATGCCGAGCATATGGAAGATTTATTTCCCATTAAGAAACTAAAATAGCTAGTTTCTAAAGATTACTACAAAAAAATGTTAATTAATTCATAAGGTTATAAGTTATAGTAAGAATTGAGATAGTAATTTTACCTTGAATTTTCTCTAAATGTTCTCTTATAATAAGCTTCAGTTTTGGAGAAAAAATGACAATAAGAAACTGGCCTCGCGTTATCGCATTGGCCGACATGAATGCCTTCTTTGCCTCTATTGAGCAAGTACGAAATCCAAGCCTTATCGGTAAGCCTATTGGGATTACTAATGGAGTAAAAGGAAGTTGCATTATTACCTGTTCATATGAAGCACGATCATATGGAATACACACTGGTATGCGTGTCAAAGAAGCAAAAAAACGTTGCCCCGCTTTTATTCAGCTTCCATCTAATCCTATTTTATATAGCAAAATATCAACCGACATTATGACTATTCTTCATGAGATCACTCCTGATATAGAAATTTTCTCTGTTGATGAAGCATTTCTTGATATGACTCATTGTAAAAGAATTTGGGATAGCCCTGAAAGTATTGGTAAAAAAATAAAAGAAAAAGTATTTAGCGTATCTGGCGTACATTGTTCGGTAGGAATAAGCGGTGATAAGACTACAGCGAAATATGCTGCAAAACTTCATAGGCCAAATGGTTTAACGATCATTCCTCCATGGGATGCCGAAAACGTGCTTAAAGATGTTTCTGTGATGGAACTCTGTGGAATTAATAAAGGGATTGGCGCATTTCTAGCTAAGAGGGGTATTTTTACATGTGGGGATGTCGGAAAAATGCCGATTGGAATTTTGGGGCAGCGTTTTGGTAATCCAGGAAGAAGGATATGGTGTATGTGTCAAGGCAAAGATCCTGAAAAAGTTAAAAATGAAGTCAGAATGCCTAAAACTATTGGCCATGGAAAAGTTATGCCTCCCAATACAAAATCAAAAAATATCATACACATGTATCTGGTTCACATGTCAGAAAAAGTTGCTCAGAGATTAAGAAAGAATGCTTTATGCGCCCAGAAATTTTTTATTGTATTAAAGACAAATAATGGTTGGATAGGTAGTAAAAAAATAAAAACAGCACTGCCTACTAATGACGGTCGCCAAATCGCAGCGCTTTGTAAAATAATTTTAAAACAATATTGGCGTGGTGAAGGCATATATCAAATACAAGTAACTGCATTAGATCTGCTCCAGGAAAAAGGTCAAATTGAGTTATTCAATAAAGATAACAATAATAAACAAAATAAACTGAATAAGACAATTGATTATGTTAATGAGCGCTACGGAGAATTTACACTAGCACCAGCTAGTTTATTAAATCGAACAGATATGCCAAATGTGATTTCCCCTGCTTGGAAACCGTATGGTTATAGACAAAGCATTTTTCATATACATAAAAAAAATAATAAAATACTTAAGAAAATATTTCGATTAAATAATAAATAACTAATATTTTTACATATTAAAATTATTTTCTCTGACACGAAAAAATCATTTTAGATTTTTATTTAATTCAAGATAATCAGATAAACCTAGAATATCTTTGATTTCATCAAAACCTACCATAATATTGGCCATATTTTTAGTGTGCCCATCTCGCTTAAAAACTTCAGCCATTTCACGCATAGCATGAGCTGTAAGTAAAACGGAATCAATTGGGGCTACCATCATCTTAAAACCCATTTCTTCTAATTCAGCAACGCTTAATATTGGGGTCTTGCCAAACGCAAGCATATTAACAAACTTTGGATAATCAATACGCTTACATATTTCTTCTAATTCGCTTATCGATAAAGGTGCTTCAATAAATGCAATATCAGCGCCGGCGTCGCAGTAGCGATTAATTCGATCAATTGCAACATCTAATCCATCAGTTTCTCTAGAATCCGTTCGTGCTATAAATAAAAAATCATTGTTTTCACGTGCGTCTACAGCCGCTTTGAACTTTTTAACCATATCGTCGGCAGAAATTACTTCTTTACCGCCAAAATGCCCACAACGTTTTGGGAATACTTGATCTTCAAGAATGATACCTGCAGCGCCAGCGCCCTCAAATTCATTAACACAGCGCATTACATTATGTAAATCCCCGTGACCAGTATCAGCATCAGCAATTACTGGAATAGATAATCTATGTGTCATACGGCGTGTTGCATCAACCATTTCAGTCATCCCCAAAAAATTTAAATCCGGTAGACCATAAAGACTCGCGCTTGTGCCAAAGCCGCCAATGAAAACTGAGTCAAAACCGCACTGCTCAACGAGAACTGCAGTGAGAACATCATGCGCACCCAGCATCTTTATAATTCCAGGTTTTTGCATCAATTCTTTTAATTGAGATGTTGAATTAGAAATACTTGTCATTATGTTATTTAATATAATTAGCTAAGCTTAATTTTAACACATATCAGATATTTTCTTGTATTATTATCACGCTCAAGTCATATTGGTATTTATTATGGAAAACATAAACTCAAAAAATGTGCTCGAAGTTTCCAATCTAAATACATGGTACGGTAACAAAAAAATTCTATCTAATATTAATTTAAATGTGTCACATAAAGAAATTATGGTAATTATGGGACATAGCGGTTCAGGGAAAAGTACGCTGCTACGTTATATTCTTGGCTTAGAAAAAACAAAAACTGGTCTAATAAGATTATTAGGCAAAGAAGTATCAAAGCTAAATAAAAAAGATCTATACAAATTACGTAAACGTATTGGTGTTGCATTTCAAAATGGGGCCTTATTTAGTTCAATGACTGTGCGCGAAAACATCGAACTCCCACTATATGAAAATACCGAACTTGATGAAAAAACAATTCACATTATGAGTAGACTGAAACTTGAATTAATGCAGTTGAGTGGTACTGAATCATTAATGCCGTCAGAGTTATCTGGCGGTATGTTAAAACGAGCGGGGTTAGCAAGAGCCGTTATCATGGAGCCCGAATTACTTTTCTTTGATGAGCCTTCTGCCGGATTAGATCCGATAACTTCAGCACATCTCGATAATTTAATTTTACAATTACGCGATGCACTTAATATGTCAATTATCATTGTTACACATGACCTTGAAAGTGCATTTAAAATTGCCGATAGAATAACAGTTCTAGATAAAGGTGAAATAATTATGACGGGTGATAAAGAAGTAATAAAAAAATCACATGATCCGAGAATTATAAACATGCTAGAACGCCGTGCTATCAACGAGACTGTAGATGCGGATGATTATCTAAATAGACTAACGAGAAATTAATTATGGCTTCTCATCCCTCAAATGAATCAATATTAAATAATCTATTAATCCGCCTTGGTATTGCTGGGATTTTTTTGTATGAAACAATTTTCTCATTATTTATTCCTCCATATTCGCTGAATTTACTACTAAAGCAGATCCTATTTGTAGGTGCGCGCTCAATGCTAGTTATTATTATTGCTGGCTTATTTGTAGGGATGGTAATCGCTTTACAATTCTATGACACACTTGTGCGTTTTGGCTCTGTTAGTTTACTGGGTTCGGCTGTTGGATTGAGTCTAACTAGAGAATTAGGTCCAGTATTAACCGCGCTGATGGTAATTGGTCGTACAGGTTCGGCAATGTGCGCTGAAATCGGAATTATGAGAATTGAAAATCAAATTGATGCCTTAGAATGCATGGCAATTGATCCTTATCGATTTCTAATTTCCCCAAGAATATTAGCGGGTGTCCTCTGCGTTCCAATACTAACCGCTATATTTATTGTTGTTGGTATATTTGGCGGATACTTTGTAGGCGTTATACTATTTGATGTTAGTGCGGGTTCTTATTTTCAAAACATGAATGACACAGTGCTAAGTCGTGATTTATTGATGGGCTTTATTAAGTCAATTGTCTTTGGCTTGCTAATAGTTTGGATTTCTTGTGAGAAGGGCTTTAATCTCCATCTTAATAAAAATGGAGCTTATGGCTCTGAAGGAGTAAGCAGAGTCACGACCGAAGCAGTGGTAATAGCATCAATTGCTATTCTATTTAGTGATTATTTACTCAGTGCTTTGATACTGTAAACTACAATTATGAATGAAAAACAACATACAGAAATTCTTGTCGGTATATTTATACTCGTTGGAATAATTGTAATAACCTTTCTTGCGCTACGTATGGGTGATTTTGGATTATTAAATAATACGCAATACACAATAAAAGCTGAATTTACCTCAGCATCGGGATTAAAAAAAGGAGCACATGTTGAGATGGCTGGTGTTAGTGTAGGCAAGGTAAAGAATATTATTTTCAACCCAGAAACTTATTTAGCAGAAGTTTACATAGCCATAGAAAATAATATTAAAATACCAGAAGATTCTACCGCTTCCATAAGAACAGCCGGGATAATTGGTGATAAATTTTTAAAAGTATCACCTGGGGGAAGCGAAACTATTATTGAAAAAAATATGTCAATCGTAGAAACAGAACCTTCAATTAATCTTGAAGAATTGATTAGTAAATATATATTCGAATCTGGAAAATAAATCTAAATTGACTTAACTATCTTCGGTAGATTCAGAATAAGATGTGGGTTCATTCGAAGATTTATGCTTATCAATCCTTAATTGAATATCATTTAACAAACCATCCATACCGTCATTTTTAACAATTGCGGCAAAGGTGCTACGATAATTATTTACAAGACTAATGCCTTCAATAACAACATCATAAACAAACCAAATTCCATCATTATTTTTTAATTTATAATTCACTGGGATTTCTGCGTTATCAGTAACGATTAAAGTTTCAACAACTGCTCTTTTACCATTAATTGTTTCACCAACATATTCAACTTTTTGATTTGTATAAGCTTCAATTTTTGTGCGATAGGTTTCCTCAAGGTATTGAGAAAAGAATTCAACGAATTTTTCACGTTCTGCAGGTGTGGCAGTTCTCCAATTTGTTGCCAAAATACTCTGTGACATACTTCTGAAATCAAAACTTTGATTAATGACACTACCAATACTTTTCCAACGTAATTCACGTTCCAATGATTCATCTTTCAAAATACTAATCACTTTCTCTACAGAGTCCTTAACTCTCGCTGTAGGGTTGGTGAAATCCTCTGCGAGTAGACTAGTTGATACCAGTGAAATTAAAATAAGTGAATAAAATTTCTTCATTATTGCAGTTTCTTAGTTGCCATCTCTTAAAAATAATAAACTTTAGAAACCTATACTATCAAATGGAAGGATCTTTAACAGAAGAATTTTTCTCTATATATATTCCTGACTGATTATTATAATTAGTTCTGAGTTAATTCTACGCGAGGAACCGCTGATAATAATTTTTTTGTATATGAATGCTTTGGATTTTTAAGAATTTCCTCTACGCCACCCTGCTCAACAATTTTACCTTTATACATAACTACTACATAGTGAGCAATATACTCAACCACACTAATATTATGCGTTATAAAGAGATACCCGAGCTGATATTCTTTTTGCAGATTCTTTAGAAGAGATAATATTTTCGCCTGAACAGAAACATCAAGTGCGCTTGTTGGTTCATCGCAGACAATAAGTTTTGGTTTAACCGCCAAGGCACGTGCAATACATATACGCTGTCTTTGCCCGCCAGAAAACTCATGCGGATATCGATAGCGATGTTCTGGCATTAGTCCAACCTGCTCTAATAAGATGATCGTATTCTCGTCACGTTCTTTTTTTGATTTACCTATACCTTGAGCTAACATACCTTCTTGAATTATGTCATTAATCATCATCCTTGGATTCATTGATGAATAAGGATCTTGAAATACTATTTGAATGTCCGCCCTTATTTTTCTGAGAGACGAGGCATCCAAAGTGTTTAAATTTGTTTTTTGATAAGTAACATCCCCAGAAGTTACTTCTAAAAGCTGTAAGATTCCTTTTCCCATGGTTGTTTTACCAGAACCAGACTCGCCAACCACAGCAACTGTCTCTCCAGCATATAAATCAACTGTAACATCATCAACCGCTCTGACGTAGCCTATGGTTCGTTTGAATATACCCTTCCTGATTGGATAATGTACCTTTAAATTTTTTACCTTTAGTAAACACTTATCACTTATGTGATCAATCTTTTCAATACCCCCTTCTTTCACGCGTTTTTCCCAACTTGGGATAGCCGAAAATAATTTTAGAGTATACTCATGCTCAGGGTTTGAAAATAAATCCTCTTTATTTTTAGTTTCCACAATACTACCGTCTTTCATCACAGCAATATGGTCTGCCATTTGTGATGCGACACCAATATCATGAGTAATAAAAAGAATCGACATGTCTGTTTCACGCTGTAGTTTCCTGAGAAGTTCCAATACTTGAGCCTGAATTGTTACATCTAATGCTGTCGTAGGTTCATCAGCAATGAGTAAATCTGGCTCACCTGCTAATGCAATTGCAATCATGATTCGCTGTTTCATTCCGCCAGAAAATTGATGAGGATATTCATTGATCCGCCTTTCTGGTTCAGGTATACCAACAGCATCAAGCAATTCAATACTGTGCGCTATACATTGATTATTTGATAAATTCGTATGCTGATGTAATGTCTCACTGATTTGTTGCCCAGCTGTCAATACTGGATTTAATGATGTTTGTGGTTCTTGAAAAATCATCCCAATATTAGCGCCACGAACCTCACGCATTTTATTCTCTGGTAATTGAAATAGATTTATATCATTTAAAATCACTTCCCCAGTATTTATTTTTATAGCTGAGGGTAATAATCGCATAATAGAAAGTGCTGTAATTGATTTACCGCTGCCAGATTCACCTAGTAAGACAAATGTCTCGCCTCGTCGAATGTCAAATGAGATATTATCAACAATATTAATCTTTCCTGCTTCAGAACCAGTAGAGACCGTAAGATTTTTAACTTGTAATAAATTTTTAGTCATTATAATTAGTCATCGATATTCGGTAATTTACGTGGTCTTCTATTTTCATCAAGCGCAACATAAGTTAATTCTGCTTCAGTCACTTTGACAATTTTTTTATTTATTGGATTACGTTCAGCATACACTTCGACCTTAATGGTAATTGAAGTTCTTCCTGTACTTATAATATCTGCATAACAACTAATAACATCACCAACAAAAACAGGCTCATGAAACTCAAATGATTTAACTCCCACAGTAGCAGTTAGTCCTTTTGCTCTTTCATATGCGGTAATAGCGCCAGCTACATCGACTTGAGACATAATCCACCCGCCAAAAATACAACCTCCGGGATTAAGCTCTTTTGGGTATGCGACGACTCTAATTGCTGGTTGTTTATTCTTAGGTAATGTTACATTTTTATCATTCATAAATTTTCCTTTTGTTAAATAGATTAAAACTCACGTAATCTAGGATCAAAAGCATCTCTAACTGCATCTGAAAAAAGATTTGCAGCTAGAACCAATATAAACATAAAAATAAATGCTGCGGCAAGTGACCACCATACGATTGGTTCGCGTGCCATCTCTAAGCGTGCGCTATTAATCATGTTGCCCCAACTATACGTACTTGGATCAACACCAATATTTATATAAGAAAGTACAGCTTCAGCTAATACAAGACCGCTGAAATCAAGAACAATTGCAATCATAACAATATGCATAACATTAGGTAATAAATGGCGAAACATAACCTTGTAATGTTGAACACCAAAGGCTTGTGCTGCCTGCACATAGTCAATCTCTCGTAATTTCAGAGCTTCAGCTCTTAATAAACGACATAATCCAGTCCAACTAGTAATACCTAAAATAATACATAAAAAGAGGAGCCTTAAATCAGCTCTTTGTTCTATACTATTAAAATCATCCGCATGATTACTAATATACACCTGCAATAGAAGTATCGAGGCTGCAATTAATAAAACTCCTGGGATAGAACTTAATGTTGTATAGAGATATTGAATTACATCATCAATCCAACCACGAAAATAACCCGCCATTAAACCCATTACAATTGCAAATGGAAGCATAACGAGTGTCGTAAGTGTGCCAATAACGAGTCCGGTACGAATACTCTTTAATGCTTGATATAGAACATCCTGCCCTACTTTATCTGTACCAAAAACATGATAATTTTGTGATAAACTACATATAATGCATATAGTTATAATAATAATTAAAGTTGTTATAAATATCGCAAGCCAGTGAGTATTGAATTTATTAAGTAAGCAGTTTTGTAGAGTCACTCCATAACTAGCTCGTATTAATTTTGATAATACAAAAATTATTAAATTAATAATAATAGCGCTAATCAATAGTCCGTATAAAAAACCTAGAGAAATTCGCTTAACAATATCAGCAGTGCTTTCAGATTCAGGCTTATTAAGAGATGTGCCTCCATATATTAATCTTGGGTAAGCTCTAATTTGTTTACCGTTTTCCTGTTCAATCATTTCTCTTGAAAACGAGTAACTTGCAAGTGGTGCAGAATACGTTTTTTCATTTTTTAATCTTAAATCATTTAATAACATATCTAGAATACTTAAGATTTCATTTGAATATATTTTTTCACTTGATTCGTCTGTTTCTATCTTCGGGTGAAAATGTATCGAATCAAATAAGCCAATACAAACAAAGAAAAATAAAATTACTGCTGAAGACATTGCTAAAGATCGTTTTCTTACATCTCGCCATGGTGCTCTTAAATGTTCTTGCTTTCTTCCATAGAAAAAAAACGCAATCACCCCAAATAAAAGTAAAAATATTAGAAAGTCGGTAATAAATATTACAGGCATAGGCTTAATTAATTTAACCTGACCCTTGGGTCAACAAATGTGTATGAAATATCTGTTAGTATTAAACCAATAATATATAAAACAGACCCTAAAAAAACCATCGATCGAACAATTGCAAAATCTTGACGGCTTATTGCGTCAATTGTGTAACTACCCAAACCCGGAATAGCAAAAAATGATTCAACAATTAGGCTGCCAATAAACAGAGATGGTAAAATAACAACAACCCCAGTCAGAATGGGGATTAAACCATTTGTTAAAACATGGCGATATAGTACTCTTGATTCGGATAAGCCTTTTGCTCTCGCAGTTCTTACGTAATCTTTGTTCATTTCTTCAAGAAAGATTGTTCTATACCAACGAGTGCTTGCGCCTATTCCGCCAATTAAGCCAACTAACACGGGTAAAATAATAAACTTGAATGCATTTAATCCTGTGTCATAACCAGATATGGGGACTAAATGAAGAAATTTACCAATTAAATACTGTCCTCCAATAATATAAAATAATCCTGATATAGACATCATAATAACGCATAAAATAACACCGCTAACATCTACATAACTACCACGAAAAAAAGCGAGAATTAAACCAAACGAAATATATGCTAATAAACCAATAAATAAACTTGGAACAGTTATAGCAAGACTAGGCCACATTCTCTGGCTGATATCATAACCAATGTCTCGTCCGCTATCGGAACGGCCAAAATCAAAAACAAATAATTTAACAGAATTTTGAAAAAATATAGTTTCCGTTATTTTTTTTGTTCCATCAACACCGCTATTAAATAATATTGGTTTATTGTAACCACGCTCATCTTTCCATTTTACGATTGCAGCTTCACTAACGCGTTTCATTCCAAGATGCATGCGAGCCATATCATCAGGTGTATTAACAACAAAGAATAAAACAAATGTAATTATATTAACGCCTATTAGAATAGGTAATGCATATATAATTCGTCGTAAAATATAACTTATCATGAGATTAATTGATTCTCCTTACGGCGATACAAAATAAAAGCGGGTAGTAAAATGACACCGAAAACAAAAAGTACAATTACGATTGGCCACCAAATAGGTTTGTTCCATGTAATCCTTTTTTCAGTCCTTAGTTTTGGATTAATGCGTTTATATTTCAAAGTATTATTTGCCATCAAATTCGGTTTAGCATTTTTATACCAATCATGATGCAATGAAAATCCTACTGGATGATAGCCCCATAACCACGGTGCATCATATCTAACGAGCTCTACTATTTGATTAATAAGTTTCTGTCTTTCCGGGCCGTTTTTCATGCTTTTCATTTGGTCAAATAGTGAATCAAATTTTTCATTTTGATAATTTGCTGCATTTTCTCCGTTATGGTCAATCTTTGTATTAGGGCCATATAGTAAAAAAAAGAAATTTTCAGGATCTGGGTAATCCGCATTCCAACCCCACTGAAATATTTGCGCTGTCCCCTTTCTCATTTTCTCTTGAAAACGATTATAATCGGTAGCACGTATCACAAGATTAATACCAAGCTTTGCAAATTGTTTTCTTAGCCAATCGAATGAAGCCTTGCTACCGGGACCTGCAGCAGGAGTATCTAAGTTTAACACCAAGGGTTTACTTGTTATTTCATCGCGACCATTTTTATAGCCTGCTTTGGACAGTAATTCTTTAGCCTGTTCGATAGATTGTCTAATTGCTTTAGTGTTTTCCCATTGATAAACATAAGGATTTATTCCGGCCTCGCCTGAAACATATCCAAAAATACCAGGTGGGATTGGACCTTGCGCAGGTTTTCCTCTGCCATTTGCAAAAATAGAGATATATTCTTCATAATCAACTGCAATTGAAATAGCACGCCTTAATAATCTTGCGCGTTCAGTATTACCACCAACTAAATCATCAGTCATATTAAATCCCATATAATAAGTTGACGCAGTGGTAGCAGTTAATAATTTAATTCCTTTTTGTTCCATTTCTTCTGTTAATTGAGCATCTCCTTGTGTGTTAAATTGGACAGCCTGGTCAAAACTATCTGAAACAATACCTGAAGTGTCATAATAACCTTGAAGGAATTTATTCCAGGCAGGTATTGATTCTTTTTCAAGACTATAAATAGCTTTATCAATAAAAGGCATTTTCTTTCCTGCGTCATCTAACAGCCCCATATCTCGGTCTGTCTTCTCACCATCAATCGGAAATAATTCTCCTCTAAAATTTGGATTACGTTCGAGTACCATCCTGCGGTTTGGATTATTTTCTGTCAGCATGAACGGACCAGTTCCAATAGGATACCAATCAAGAGAAATGTTTTTTTCAGAAAACCCTTTTTGGGAATAAAAAAGATCTGCTTCCCAAGGCATTGGTGAAAAAAATGACATCGATAACCAATACAAAAACTGGGGATATTTTTCTTTAAGCGTTATTTCAAAAGTATACTCATCAATCAATTTTGCGCCAGATAATTCATGATCATTTAAATTTAAAAATCCTGAATTTAATTTAATTTGGTGCATATTTTTTAATTCATCAGATAATTTATCCAATCCAAGAATATATTTTTCCATTAAACCTGCAATTGGCGAATGAATACGTGGATGAGCCATTCTTTTTATCTGATAAATATAATCACTAGCTAATAACTCTCTCGTTCCAGCGTTATCAAAATCAGATAATGTATGAATATTTTTTAAATCAGTGAGATTAAGTTTATGATAAAGATAATTATCACTTTCATCTTTCGCAAAAGCAGGATGTGGTTGATATAAGATTCCTGGTTTGATTGATATTCGATATTTAACACTAGCAATATCTTCTGCCTTTGAGTCTTCTGCTAATATTTTCCCATCCTTATCTAGATAAATAGCAATTGGTAAATTTATAGCGGTAAGTGGAGTGAGTTCGTAAGGTCGTTTTAAGAAATGATATTGCAGTAAAGGCTCATAGATCTGCCCAAGAAAAATGTATTCATTTGAACTGTATGAGCTAACGGGATCTAAATGCTTAGGGCGCTCAGAAAACGAATCATAATAAACTAATTCATCAGATTCTTGATAAGGATATGGATTATTCCAACTTGATGGGCCGCAGGCGACACAAAATAATGGTGCCCATATGAAAAAGTACGGGGTCCTGTAGGTCCTAAATATAAGCCTATTTACTATTTTTATGAGTTTTCTAGTCACTAGTCCATTATAAACGCGATCGTTTTTCTGTACACTTTGATAGTTTATAGTGAAAAAAATTCAAATAACTAGACTAAAAAGGATTAATCGATGGGATTACTCGATAATAAACGCGCCTTAGTAGTTGGTGTGGCAAGCAACCGTTCAATAGCTTGGGGAATAGCTCAAGCAATGCACCGTGAGGGTGCTCAGTTAGCGTTTACCTATCAAAATGAAAAACTACAAAGTAGAGTAGAAAAATTCGCTAATGAGCTTGATTCGGAAATAATTTTACCTTGCGATGTAGGTAATGATGAACAAATTCGATCTGTTTTTGATAATTTGAATAAATATTGGGATGGACTCGATATTTTAATTCACTCTGTCGCATTTGCTCCAAGAGAGTTACTGGATGGTGACTATCTCAAAAATCTTACACGAGAAGGTTTTTTAACTGCCCATGAAATTAGTTCTTACAGCTTCTCAGCGCTCGCTAACGCATCCAGAAAGATGATGCAAGGCGGAAACAGCGCAATGTTAACACTGAGTTATCTTGGTGCAGTTCGCTCAATGCCTAATTACAATGTCATGGGTCTAGCAAAAGCAAGCCTTGAAGCGAATGTACGCTATATGGCTTCAAATCTTGGTCCTGAAGGTATTCGTGTTAATGGGATATCAGCAGGTCCAATTCGAACATTAGCTTCGTCTGGAATTAGCGGAATGCGTGATTTCTTAACACATGTCGAAAAAGTTTCGCCATTAAGACGAAATGTCACTATTAAAGAAGTGGGTAATGTAGCGGCCTTTCTTTGTTCTGATTATGCGTCTGCAGTAACTGGCGAAATTACCTATGTTGATTCTGGATTTAATACCGTAGGCATGTCCTAGGCATATTTGCCGGATTAAGAAAAAATATGATCTTTGGCGAAAACAAATTAGTCATCGCAATCTTCATTGGTGGTCTTGCCGGCATTATGTGTGGTTGGCTATTTGGGCCAAAAATGCTTGCTATTGCCTGGATAGGTGATTTATTTCTAGATGCTTTGAAGATGATGATTATTCCACTAATTGTGGGCGCAGTTATCAGTGGTGTTACATCTCTTGGAGATGTCCGCAAATTAGGTAAGGTTGGTGGTATTACATTACTTTATTATGCGAGTACAACAGCTTGTGCTGTGCTCATTGGGCTAATTGTGGTTAATGTAATTCAGCCTGGTGATGGTATTAATTATCAAACAGAAACCATTTCTGAGTCAATATCGAATAGAGATAATATTAACTTAACAGAATTAGTTAGATCCTTAGTTTCACCAAATATTATCTCTGCTGCATCAAATACACAATTACTCCCTATTATTGTTTTCTGTCTTTTGTTTGGTGCGGCGCTAACAACACTAGGAAAAAATAAAACAACAATCATTAACTTTTTTGATGCTCTCAATGAAGCCATGATGAAACTTGTAATATGGATTATGGTTTTTGCGCCGTTAGGTGTTTTTTGTCTTGTTGCCGGTCAATTTGGAAAAGTTGGCGGAGGATCGGTAATAAAAAACGAACTCGCAGCAGTTGGTAGTTACTTTTTTACCGTAATCCTTGGCCTAACGTGCCATTTTTTACTACTATTTATTATTTTAATAATCTTTAGTAAACAAGGAAGAGAGTATTTATTTAAATTATTACGTGCTCTATTGACGGCTTTTGGCACAGCAAGCTCATCTGCCACATTACCATTAACGATGAAATGTGCTCTCGAAGCGGGCATTGATAAACGCTCAGTAAAGTTTGTTTTACCGATTGGAGCAACAATCAATATGGATGGAACAGCCTTATATGAATCTGTTGCTGTAATGTTTATAGCACAAACATATGGAATTAGTATGGGTATGGAGCAGCAAGTTATTATATTTATAACTGCGACTTTAGCAGCAATTGGTGCAGCCGGGATTCCTCAAGCAGGTTTAGTAACAATGTTAATAGTATTAAATGCAGTGAATTTACCTGCAGAAGGTATAGGGCTAATTTTAGCTGTTGACTGGCTTTTAGATAGATTTAGAACAACGGTAAACGTATGGGGCGACTCTGTTGGAGCAGCTATTGTTGAAACATATCTTCCAGCTGAAACCGCTTCGAGTAATGGCTAAATATTTTCATTAAATATTCTTATATTTGTATTGTTTCTGACGTCTCTTAATAAATCTTGCCACTCATTCGTACTAAGTGTACGTCTTAATTTTAGATCGGTTCTTTTTTTTAGTTCTTCATCGACTTCTAGTGTTTCATTATATGCATTTAATACAACAATAATTGCATAATCACCACTACCAAGGCGTTGACTTGTAATAATCGGTTCATTAGAATTTGGTTTTCCTGCTTCAAATATGCTACGTAGAATCGCTCTATTTATAAACATATCATCGCGTTTTACTTTTTCAGTAGTTGTCCATTCAATACCTGAATGACTAATAATCGATTCTGGATTTACTCCAGATTTGAGCTCAGCAACAATTCTGTCGCCCGTTTCATTAGTTTTTTCTCTGGCCAACTTAAGTCTGATACTCGCAATAACTTCATCACGAACATCTTCTAGTGGCTTAGTAACAACTTCCTTGTGCTCTATTACTCTCAGTACTACGATATGGTTATCTGATAATTCGATTGCATCACTATTATTTCCCGAACTGATGAGTTCGGGATCAAAACTTTTTGAAATTATAAGAGGGTCAGACAATAGTCCCTCCAAATCATTGTCTCGAGCGAAATAATCAGTGTTTATTATTTCTTTATCAATAGCGTCTGCAGCGATTTCAAGATTATCTGAATTTTCATAGCTCAGTGTTATTAATTGATCGGATAATTCAAAAAATTGTAATTCTGCTTGCTTATTCTTATAGTCTTCTTTTACTTTTTGAGTAGAATTTTCATATTTGTTTTCAGATCCGCCTCTTATTTCAACAACTTTTACGATATTAAAACCTTCCTTCGTTTCAATAACTTTACTTACCATGCCTTCCTCTGAGTTAAATAGAAATTCATCTATTTCTTTACCCATAATTCCTTTACTCATGAAAGTATGTTCGCTAAATTCAAGAGTCTCTCCGGTTGATTGCTCAACAATTTCTACAAAATCTTTTCCTTCATTCGCAAGCTCTAGAGCGGAAGTAATAACTGCTTCTGCTTTGTTTTTATTTTCGTTAGTTGCCTTTTCACCTGTTTTAACAAATAATTTACGAATCGAACGCTGTCCAACAACGTCATAGTCGCCTTTATTGTCATTATAAAAATTTCTAAGAACTTCCTCATTAGTCTCAATATCTTTAGCTAATTCTTTAATATTCAGTTCTAGATAGGCAACTTTTACTTGCTCGGACTGGGTAAATAGGTTTGGATTAGCTTGATAAAAAATATCGATATTTGAGTCGCTAATTTCACCATCCTCAATAAATGAAGGCAGACTAAGGATTGTATAAGTTACATCGCGTGATTGTGATTCCAATCTTAGTATGTTTTCTAATTCTGATTCTAATATGAAAGTAGTTTCAAAAAAACCAGCCTGTAACTGATTAGACAGTAAGTCCATACGCAATTGAGCTTCAAAAATAGATGGGGCCATACCGATACTATTAATACTACGTTCGTATTTAATACGATCAAAACCTTCTTCATTTCTAAAAAACTCAATATTTTTTATTGATTCAACAAGCCTTTCGTTCGTGATATTTAATCCGCTATCAATAACAAGCTGATTAATTAATTCTGACTCAATTAGCTTTTCTATTGTTTGGTTTTTTATAAATGTATCTTCCTCTAAAGAAAGTGAATCTCCTAAAACTGACTGCATTTTTTTTCTTAATTGTACAAATGATCGTTGAAATGATTGAAATGAGATGTCAACGTCATTTACTTTGGCCACATTAAGCTTACCTGCCTGACCGCTATAAAAACTAACACCCCAAAAAGCAAATGAAATGACCAGTAAACCAACTATAACGCCAGCTACCCATCCTGTTGCTTTATCTCTTATTAACACTAGCATAATTTAACTCTGCATTTTCTATAATTTAAAATTAATACGGGCGTATCATTTTATGTGATACGCCCGTTAGATTATATTTATTTAATCTAGTTGGCGGAGTGGACGGGACTCGAACCCGCGACCCCCGGCGTGACAGGCCGGTATTCTAACCAACTGAACTACCACTCCGGAAAGTTATTCTGGTGGGTGCTGAGGGGTTCGAACCCCCGACCTACGCCTTGTAAGGGCGTCGCTCTCCCAACTGAGCTAAGCACCCAAGGGCGCGCTAGTTTAGGGCATCCTTGAGTGCTTTTCCAGCCTTAAACCCAGGGACTTTAGACGCCTTGATCTGTATAGCTTCACCTGTTCTTGGGTTGCGTCCCATACGAGCTTCGCGCTGACGCACTGTAAAAGTTCCGAACCCAACGAGCGTTACGCTGTTTCCCCCTTTTAAAGCATTAGTTATATTTTCAATTGCGGAATCCAATGCTCTTGCCGCAGAAGCTTTAGTTATATCAGAATCTTCTGCAACAGCATCGATAAGATCAGCTTTATTCATAATGATAGTTCCCCTTCAGTTGGGTTAATGGAATATATTTTCTTACTGTTTAATCGTCGTTCAAAAATACAATACTGAGTCTAAGAATATGTTTTTCTCTAGAAAAGCATATTAACTATGGATTTTATACCAACTGCTGAAAACCCCGTCAAGCAATGCTTTCATCGTTTTTGAAGATTTCTTAGGGTCTTTATGATTATATAATCTAGACTTTGCCTAAAGTATTGTCCCTAATGAGGTCTAATTGAATCAATTTTTTCTTCATTCTTATCGGCTGCAACATCAGCTTTAGATTGTTTTTTAATATTCGGTTCTGGCATTCTTTCTAGCGCAATTTCAAAAACTTCATCGATCCATCTGACAGGCCGAATATCGATATTTTGCTTTATATTTTTTGGTATTTCCACCAATTCTCTTTTATTTTCCTCTGGTATTAATACAGTTTGCAAACCACCCCGTAAAGCCGCAAGTAATTTCTCTTTTAATCCTCCAATTGGCAATATTTCACCTCGTAGCGTAATTTCACCTGTCATAGCAACACTAGACCTAACAGGAATACCGCATAGCGCTGACACCATCGCCGTACACATTGCTACACCAGCACTTGGACCGTCTTTTGGTGTCGCACCTTCGGGAACATGAATATGAAAATCATGCTCCTTATAAAATTCGTGATCGATACCTAAAAAATTACTACGACTTCTTACAACGGTCATTGCAGCCTCTATCGATTCCTGCATAACATCACCTAATTTTCCGGTACGTGTAATCTTGCCTTTACCATCTACAATAGCAGTCTCAATTGTTAATAGTTCACCGCCTACCTCTGTCCATGCTAATCCTGTAACTTGCCCTATTCTGTTTTCCTCTTCCATCATGCCATAACGATAATGTTTAACGCCTAACAATGATTCTAGTTTCTTAGAGGTGACAGTAATTTTCTTTTCTGATGGTTTAAGTAAAATTCGTTTTACAATTTTTCTGCAAATATTAGCTATTTCACGATCTAAATTACGTACGCCAGCTTCACGTGTGTAATGCTGAATAATATCTCGAACAACACTATCTCTGATTGCAATCTCATCATTTTTTAACCCATGCTGTGCTATCTGTTTTTCAATAAGATAGTTTTTTGCAATATTTACTTTTTCATCTTCTGTATATCCAGATAATCGAATTACTTCCATTCGATCTAATAAAGGGGCTGGAATATTCAAACTATTTGCGGTAGTTACAAACATAACTTCAGATAAATCGTAATCAACTTCAAGATAATGATCGTTAAATACACTGTTTTGTTCTGGATCTAAAACCTCTAGCAGTGCAGAAGCAGGGTCACCGCGAAAATCCATTCCCATTTTATCTATTTCATCCAGTAGAAAGAGTGGATTCTTTTTGCCAATTTTTGACATGCCTTGAATAATTTTCCCTGGCATAGAGCCAATATATGTACGTCGATGCCCTCTTATTTCAGCTTCATCACGGATTCCCCCAAGTGACATTCTGGCAAACTCACGATGAGTTGCTCTTGCAATTGAACGGCCAAGTGATGTTTTGCCAACGCCTGGCGGGCCCACTAAGCATAGAATAGGACCTTTCATTTTTTTTACGCGTTGTTGTACTGCTAGATACTCTAAAATGCGCTCTTTAACTTTTTCCAGACCATAATGATCTGCTTCAAGAATTTCTTCAGCCTCAACTATATCTTTTGAAATTTTACTACGTTTTTTCCAAGGCACATTTACTAACCAATCTATGTAGTTACGGACAACTGTTGCCTCAGCAGACATTGGTGACATCATTCTTAATTTGCTTAGTTCTGATTCTGCTTTTCCTTTGGCTTCCTTATGCATGCCTGCTTTTTTTATCTTATTTGCGAGATCGTCAATCTCATTCGGAACATCTTCCATATCACCCAATTCATTCTGTATTGCTTTCATTTGCTCATTTAAGTAATACTCACGCTGACTTTTTTCCATTTGTGATTTAACTCTACCCCGAATCTTTTTCTCAACATGTAACAAATCAATTTCTGACTCCATTAATTGTATTAGGTATTCCAACCTCTCTTTAACATCTGTTATACCTAAAGCGTGTTGCTTTTCTTCAATTTTTACTGCCATATGGGCGGCAATTGTGTCTGCTAACCGACTGGAATCATCTATACTTACTAATGAAGATATAATTTCTGGGGGGACTTTTTTATTTAGCTTCACATACTGTTCAAATTGGTTTACCGCTGAACGAACGTGTGCATCCATCTCTTGTTCGTCAACTATTTTTGATTCTAATAATTTAACATCCGCAACAAACATACCTTCAGTTTCCCTGTAGTTGTATATTGTCGCTCTTGATGTACCTTCAACAAGCACCTTGATTGTGCCATCTGGTAATTTTAATAATTGAAGGATATTCGCCATGGTTCCAACATCATAAGTCTCATCTTCACCTGGGTCCTCCTCAGTTGGACTTTTTTGCGCAATAAGTAATATCTGCTTATTACCCTCCATTGCCCTATCTAGTGCTTTTATTGATTTTTCACGTCCAACAAAAAGTGGAATTACCATGTGTGGATATACGACAACATCACGAAGTGGCAATACTGGCAATGCTTGAGTTTCTAGAGTCATAACTGTCTAATTTCTAATAAAAAAATAAGATTTTCAATATTTCTAAGAGCTTGCATATAACCCCCTAATATTGTGGCCAAATTATTTTTTTCAACCAACTAATATAAAACTAATTAAAACCATTCTAAAATTAATCTGCCACAAATTAAAAAATAACTACTCTGTTGCTACCTTCTGCATAGCTGGCGCTTCATAAATCAACAAAGGATCAGTTCCATTATTGATGACGCTTTCATCAATGACAACTTTAACAATATCGTCGCTTGAAGGTAAATCATACATCGTATCTAGTAAAATACTTTCCATAATTGATCGAAGGCCTCGCGCTCCAGTTTTACGCTTCATCGATTTCTTTGCGACGGCACGTAATGCGTCGTCACGAAATTCTAACTCACAGCCTTCCATCTCGAATAGATGAACATACTGTTTGGTAATCGCATTTTTTGGTTCAACCAGAATTTGGATAAGCTGTTTTTCATCAAGCTCATCTAAGGTAGCAGCAACCGGAAGTCTGCCAACAAATTCCGGAATTAGTCCATACTTAATTAAATCTTCTGGTTCAACACCCTGTAAAAGCTCACTAACACTTTTTCTATCAGTTTGACTTTTTACTTCGGCCGAGAAACCAATACCGCCTTTTTCTGATCGCTCCAAAATAATTTTATCCAATCCGCCAAATGCTCCCCCACAAATGAATAAAATATTTGAAGTATCAACAGGTAGAAATTCTTGTTGTGGATGTTTGCGCCCTCCTTGAGGTGGCACAGATGCAATTGTGCCTTCAATCAATTTCAAAAGAGCTTGTTGCACACCTTCTCCTGAAACATCGCGTGTAATTGAAGGATTATCAGATTTGCGTGAAATCTTATCTATTTCATCAATGTAAACGATACCTGTTTGCGCTCTATCAACATCGTAATCACATTTTTGGAGTAACTTCTGAATAATATTTTCTACATCTTCACCAACATAACCCGCTTCAGTTAATGTTGTTGCATCAGTAATTGTAAAAGGAACATTCAGTAAACGTGCCATTGTTTCTGCCAACAATGTTTTACCACTACCCGTTGGCCCGATTAAAAGAACATTACTCTTTGATAACTCAACATCAGTATTTTTTATACCCTGTTCCAAACGTTTATAGTGATTATAAACGGCAACAGAAAGAATTTTCTTTGCTTTATCTTGCCCAATTACATACTCATCCAAAATCATATTAATTTCTTTGGGTGTAGGTAACGATTTGATATCGCCAATTAATGATTTATCTAAAACTTCTTCTTCGATAATATCGTTACATAATGCAACGCATTCATCACAGATAAAAACCGATGGACCCGCAATCAATTTTCTTACTTCATGCTGACTTTTTCCACAAAAAGAACAATAGAGCAAACGTTCGCCATCTCCATTCTTGGTTTCTATTTTATCAGTCATATAAACGTAATCCTCAAAAAACTGTAATTTCTAACATAAAATAAGAGTTATTATTCAGGCTATTTTAATTAGCCTTTTGGTAAATTTTCTCTTTCATCTAAAACTTCATCGATTAATCCATAATCTTTTGCTTCATTTGCGCCCATAAAATTGTCACGTTCTGTGTCATTCTTAATGGTATCAAGTGATTGACCAGTATGATCCGAAAGAATTTTATTTAAGCGTTCACGTGCATGCAATATTTCGCGTGCATGAATATCAATATCTGATGCTTGGCCCTGAAAACCGCCCATTGGTTGGTGAATCATAACGCGTGAGTGAGGAAGACAATAACGTTTTTCTTTCTCCCCGCCAGCAAGTAATAGGGCGCCCATACTAGCAGCCTGACCAACGCACATAGTACTAACATTTGGTTTTATGAATTGCATTGTATCGTAAATCGCCAATCCTGATGTAACTGATCCCCCGGGAGAATTTATATAAAGATTAATATCTTTGTCGGGGTTTTCAGACTCGAGATATAATAGCTGTGCAATAATTAAATTAGCGACATTATCCTCTACTGGTCCCACCAAAAAAATAACACGCTCTTTTAATAAACGTGAATAAATATCATAGGCTCTCTCACCCCTTGCTGTCTGCTCGACAACCATCGGCACTAGATTTAATGCATGTATCTCATTTTTATTCATAATTATCTGTCGTAAATATCAATAATTGTTTTCTCATAATGAAGTCTGCCTTTTATTCATAATTTCGTCAAAGGTACATTCCTTTTCTGTAACATCTGCATGCTCCAAAACCCAATCAACCACATTATCCTCTAAGGCCAAGACCTCAACTTCTGCTAAATTCTTCTGATCAGAGTAATACCAGTCAATAACCGCTTTTGGGTCCTCATAACCAGAAGCTGCATGTTCAACCATTTCTCGAACTTTTTTTGGATCAGCCTTTAAATCATTTTGTTTAATCATTTCAGCAAGGATTATTTGCAGTGAAACACGTTTTTTAGCTTGTTCTACAAGAACTGAATCACTCGCAGAGGCAATTTTCTTTGCATCAACACCTTGTTGTTTTAAATTCTTCTCTAATCCACTTTTGAGTCGATTATGTTCACTCGTAATCAATGATTGAGGTAATTCAATTTTATTTTTATCGTGAAGCATATCAAGCACCATATCTTTAAGTTGGCGTCGAAGTGATAACTCAGCCTCGCGTTCCATATTTTTTTTAATTTCAGCCTGTAATGTATCTTCGCTTCCTTGTTTAATCCCAAGTTTTTCTATAAAACTTTTATCAATATTCGGAAGAATTATTTCATTAACATGATTAATCTTTACTTTAAATTCGACCTGTTTACCTTTTAATTCTTCTTTTCCATAATCTTTAGGGAACTTCAGTTTTAATAATGCTTCTTCTCCGGGAGACTTTCCAATCAAACCATCTTCAAATCCTTCTATAAAGCTTTTCAAACCTAATTCAAGATTATAGTTTTCAGCTTTTCCACCATCAAAAGGTTTGCCGTCAATAAAACCCTCAAAGTTTATATTGACTACATCGCCATTCTTCGCAGCTCTATCAACAGATTTTAACTCATGATGTTGTTTACGTAATTTTTCAATCATACTAACCACATCATCTTTGGAGATTTTGCAAACTGGTTTTTTGAATTTTAATTTATCGGTTGGTTTAAGAGTGACTTCAGGATAAATCTCAAATACCGCTGTGTAGGAAAGTGCTTTGCCGGCTGCATCATCAACTTTTTCAATTTGGGGTTGGCCTGCGAGTTTTAAATTTTCTTGATTAATTGCCTCAAAAAGAGTTGTTCGTACTAATTCACCAACAACTTCTTTTCTTACTTGTTCGCCATATCGATTATCAATTATTTTTAATGGTACTTTCCCGGGGCGAAAACCTTGCACCTTGGTTGTCTTTGTCATATTTTGAAGGCGATTACTTACCTCTGTGACAACCCTGGCCTCGGGTACCTCAACATGAACTTTGCGCCCAAGAGCCCCTGTATTCTCAACTGATACTTGCATTTTATTATTAGATTTCCTCAGTTAAACTAATAAAATCAGTTATTTGTAATTGTAACCTAGATTTAACATAAAAAAAATCCAAATTTTACAAACCCTTAAAATATCAGTCAATTAACTAGTGGCAGGAGATATTTCGTGCCTGAAAGATATGGTGCGAAAGGAGAGACTCGAACTCTCACGCCTTACGGCACTGAAACCTAAATCCAGCGCGTCTACCAATTCCGCCACTTTCGCATGGGATTTTATTTGGGAGTTTAAACGTTTGATAATTATTTGGACAATGTAATCTACTTTTAAAAACATGCCTCTGCAAATGATTTGCATACTCTTCTGCATTTTCTACTTGTACCTGCTCCTGTAGCAGAAGGATTGATATTGAGAATGCAATCTTCCCCCCATTGACTGCATACAGTAATACATTTTTTTTCTTCGACTGTATTGTTATAGCCTTCCGGTAATAATAATTCACCATCTAATGGTGTGAGATTTTTTTCAGCTACCTCTTCTGAATTAAGAAAACCATTAAATGATAATAAAATAATTATCAATACCAAAAGTTTAGTTTTAAATAGATTCATGTTGTGTGATATTTATTCTGGAGAAATAATTCTGTCAAGAATATTACCTATTTGTTCGCGATTATAGCCGGAAACAACTTCCTCTCCGATAACCGTCACAGGAACACTCAATTTACCGGAAAGTTCGGTTAGCTCCTGCTGTATTTTAAAGTCCTTACTAACATCTTTTTCACTAAAAGGAATATCACGGCTTTTAAGGTATATCGCAACATTTTCGCAAGTTTCACAGTCGGGTATTGTGTACAGTACAACATTTAATTTACTCAAATCGACTGTCCCTGATGAACTTTTCCCTACACTTATTTTTTTCTCACCAACAAGCCTTGCCCCCGGAGGGCATGCTTTCTGAAACGTTTGATTACCTTCCTCATCCTCGCAAATCACAATATCTATTGTGGAAAATACAGGATGGCATAATACGCAGATTGCAATAAATATAATGTGCTTTATTGATATTGACATGTTTTAACCTGACTGTTTAATAATAAACATAATATTACTACTATGACCTTGAAATTAACCAAGAGTTTTATTTTTCTGGTTACAAAATTGACTCCAAAATCATATACTAAAACATGCAGATCATGGAGTTAAATCTATTTTGAGCATAAAAAACACACAACGTATCATCCTAAATTTGTGTATTTTTTTGACCAGCATGCTACTTACTTTAGCAGCACCTGCCGAAATATATAAGTGGGTTGATGCTGAAGGTAAGGTGCATTATGGTGAAAAATCACCAAATAAGACTACAGGTAAGGCTGTTGAAACCATAAAAATCAAAAATGACGTCGGTGCCAGTGATGCTCAACGTGCCAGTGATGCCATCAAAAAAAAATCAAAATCACTTGATGAAAGTAGGAAAAAAAGAAAAAAAGAAAAAAAAGACACCTTAGCTAAAAAAGAAAAATTAGCAAAAAAGAAAAAGCAATGTGAAGATGCAAAAAAACTTCTGGTAGGTGTTCAAATGCCAAGAGTCGCTCTGACAGACGGTGACGAGTATGTTTGGTTGGATGAAGAACAGAAAAAAGAAAAAATTAAGGCAGCTAAAGTGCAGGTCAAAGAGCTTTGCAACTATTGAATTATTGGCTCCCACCGATAGGCCTGTTTTAATAACTCTCTTAATAATTTTCCGCGTGGCTCATCTCTATAGGTCTTTTCAAGTATAATCATCGCCTCTTTTCCCCTTACATGACCCAGTAACGCTAAACTCGTCATCGCCGTTTGAACGACATAGTGATTAGTCGAATGAACCATCTTGACCAAATACTCAATATCATCCGGGTCCCCATTTAAACCCAGTGACACGACAACCTGTGCGCGGATAAACTCATGATCGGCATAGCGATGCGAACGAATGAATGCCTTGTACTCTTCGGTATTAAATATCCTGACTCGGTTAATCGTACTGGCAAGTGCGATTCGGGAAGGAATCTTTTCAAGTAA
>Ga0209403_10001546_pt1 | contig 29488 bp, 28 predicted proteins | sample ArcticOcean_MG_C_8_FD_187440 | JGI IMG/M metagenome (GOLD analysis project Ga0209403, IMG submission 187440) | Marine microbial communities from western Arctic Ocean - ArcticOcean_MG_CB11_86 (SPAdes) (version 2) | ecosystem: Environmental > Aquatic > Marine > Oceanic | place: Arctic Ocean...
ACACAGACACAGACACAGACACAGACACAGACACCGACACAGACACAGACACAGACACAGACACAGACACAGACACAGACACAGACACAGACACAGACGGAACAGCGCTGGTTAGGCCCGGGGCGGCTGCGCTGGCGTACGGAATTACGGCGCTGTCGCGGTGGTGCAACAGCAGAATGGCGGGTGGAGTGGCATCATGAGACGGGTAATTTCACTATGGCTGCCCCGCTTCGCGACCGATCGGTTGAGCCGGCGGCAGTCCGACTGGCGCGCTGAACCACTGGTGACGGTTTGCGATGGCGGCGACCTGGATGGCGGTGGCCGGGGGGGTGGCGCGGTTATGCGCGTGGCGGCGGCCAATCGGGCGGCAGAGACGGCGGCGGGCATTGCACCGGGTCTGCCGTTGGCCGATGCACGGGCGCGACTGCTTGGTTTGTGCACCATGCCGGCCGAGGGCCAGGCGGATCGGGAAGCGCTGGCCGCGCTGGCCGATTGGTGTGGTCGCTGGACGCCGTGGGTGGCACTGGATGCGACTGGGCCGAACGCTACTGGGGATGCGACTGGAGAGCCGGAAACGCTGATCGGCGCCAGTCACGGCCTATGGCTTGATGTCACTGGCTGCGCCCATCTCTTTGGTGGTGAGACAGCTCTGGTGAATGATTTGTTACACCGCCTGGCGCATTTCGGCTTTGCCGCCCGCGCCACGCTGGCGGATACCCCGGGCGCGGCCTGGGCGATATCCCGTTATGGCGGGGGCAAGCACAGGGCAGGGGCTAAGCAGGGGAACGAGGTCGAGCCCAGCGTGAGAAAGAATGGGCGGGTGATTGCGCCGGGCAAAAATCGCGCGGCTCTGGCCAAGCTGCCGCTCAAGGGTCTTAGGCTTGGCGCGTCCGAGACGAAGGGATTGGAGCGCCTTGGCTTCCGTGCCATCGGTGATCTTTACGGCATTCCGCGTGGCGCCCTGGCGCGGCGCTTCGGCGATGGTGTGATGCAGCGCCTGGACCAGGCCTTGGGGCGTGCGGATGAGCCGCTGTCGCCGCGCCGCCCGGTTGCCGCCCAGCGTGTGCGGCAGGATTTTGCCGAGCCGATTGCCAGTCGTGAGGCCATCGCCGCCACGGTGCAGCGCCTGTTGAATGAATTGGAAGGCTTATTGGAGCTTGCCGGCAAGGGCGCGCGGCAACTTGAGCTCAGCCTTTATCGCGGCGACGGTAAGGTCGAGCGCCTGATGGTCGGCACCAGCGCGCCGGTGCGCGCGCCGGCCCATCTGATGCGCCTCTTTGCTGATTCCTTGGATGAGGTCGATGCCGGCTTCGGCTTTGACAGCGTCACCCTCGCGGCAAGTCAGACCCAGGCGCTCGCTCTGACCCAGCTGGCGCTGTCAGCCGCAGCTGCAACCGAAACGACACCCACACCCACGACCACCACCCCTGAGTCGCAAAATCTCTTCGAGCAGGTTGGTGCGGAAGAGGATGATGGTGAAGTGGCGCGCCTGATTGATCGCCTCAGCGGCAGGTTGGGACTGCGTAATGTGCGCCGCCTGGCGCTCTTCCCAAGTCATGAGCCCGAGCTCGCGGTGATATCGCCTGTTGCCCAGTCTTCAACTACGGCCCAGGCCCCAACTGCAGCGCCGCCAAACCCGGCCCCGATCAATACAGTGCGACTACAACCAAGTCATTGGCCGGCTGGCCGGCAGCGCCCGTTGCGCCTGTTGCCACGCCCTGAAGCGGTCGAAGCCATCGCCATGGTGCCTGATGATCCGCCAGTGATGTTTCGCTGGCGGCGCATATTGCACCGTGTGGTCAAGGCGGATGGGCCGGAGCGTATCGCTGCCGAATGGTGGCACGCCGAGGGCGCTGCACCGCTTGGCGGCGCGGCGGATTCGATCCGCGATTATTACCGTGTTGAAGATGAACGCGGACGGCGCTTCTGGCTCTACCGCGACGCCCTCTACCGTTCCGGCATGACTCCCGGCTGGTGGCTGCATGGCCTGTTTGGGTGATGGCGCATGAGCGTTTACGCCGAATTGCAGGCGGCGAGTAATTATAGTTTTCTGCGCGGCGCCTCGCATCCTCAGGAACTCATAGAGCGGGCTGCGGCGCTCGGCCACCACGCCATAGCTATAACTGATCGCAACAGCCTGGCCGGCGTTGTCCGTGCGCATATAGCCGCACGGGAGAACGTCGCCGCGCACGAAAAAGGCGCTATGCGCCTGATCCCCGGTGCGCGCCTTGATCTCACGGCAAGCCTGGCAGTTCAGGATGAATATTCGGGCCCGAGTTTTCTCTGCCTGCCGACGGACCGCGCCGCCTATGGTCGCCTTTCCAGCCTACTCACCATCGGCAAGCGGCGTGCGCCCAAGGGGCAATGTTGGATCACCCTGGAAGATGTGCTGCGCCATGCGCGCGGGCAAATTCTTATCGCCCTGCCGCCAGCGCCAAGCGCATTGCAGGACGAATTTAAGTGTGAAGCAGCGTTTGCCGCGATGCTGGAAGGTTTTGCCGCCGCCGCTGGTAAGATGTCCGTGCCGTGCTATCTGGCCGCACACCACCTTTGCCGGGGTGATGATGCACGCCGCTTGGTGCGCTTTGAAGCGATTGCCCAGCGCTGCGGCACGCCTTTAGTCGCCACCAATGATGTGCATGCGCACGATCCTTCACGCCGCGCGTTGCAGGATGTGCTTACCTGTATCCGGGAACATTGCACCATCGACAGTGCGGGCTGGCGTCTTCAGGCCAATGCCGAGCGCCACCTGAAAAGCGGCGCCGAGATGGCGCGCCTGTTTGCCCGTCATGGCGATGCTGTGGCGCGCAGTATTGAGATCGCCGATGCCTGCCGTTTCAGCCTGGATGAGCTGCGTTATGAATATCCGGCAGACCCGATATCCGGCGGACGCACGCCGCAGGAGGAACTGGCGCGTCTTTCTTGGTTGGGCGCGGCGGCGCGCTGGCCGGGTGGTGTGCCGGATAAGGTGCGGGCGCAGATCAACCATGAGCTGGAATTGATCGGCACGCTCGGCTACGCACCTTACTTTCTCACGGTTCACGATATTGTCTGCTTTGCGCGCCGACGCAGCATCCTCTGTCAGGGGCGGGGTTCGGCGGCCAATTCGGCGGTGTGCTATTGCCTCACCATCACGGCGGTCGACCCCAACCGTATGGACCTTTTGTTCGAACGCTTCGTCAGCGCAGCGCGCGATGAACCGCCCGATATCGATGTTGATTTTGAGCATGAGCGGCGCGAGGAGGTGATTCAATATATCTATAAGAAATATGGCCGGGAGCACGCCGGCATCGCCGCCACGGTGATCAGCTATCGCAGTCGCAGTGCGGTGCGCGAAGTGGGTAAGGCGCTGGGTCTCTCAGGCGATGTGGTTGGTGCGCTCTCCAGTGCTTTGCGGCGGTGGGGGCGATCCGACAATTCAGGCGAGGATGACATTGATGACCCGGTGCGCGAGGCCGGCCTGGACCCGACGGATCGCCGCCTTGCGCTCGCCCTTCATCTGACGCGTGAGTTGATCGGCTTTCCGCGTCACTTGTCGCAGCATGTCGGCGGCTTCGTCATCACCCGCGGGCCGCTTTCGGAAATGGTGCCGGTGATGAACGCCGCCATGGTCGAGCGCACTAATATAGAGTGGGACAAAGACGATCTCGATGCGCTCGGCATTCTCAAGATCGATGTCCTCGCCCTCGGCATGTTGAGCTGTATCCGCAAGAGCCTTGGCCTGTTGGCTGAGGAGCATGGCTGGAATCTTGAGCTTGCCGATGTGCCGGCCGAGGACCCGGTGGTTTATGACATGCTGTGTAAGGCAGATACCGTCGGTGTCTTCCAAATTGAAAGTCGGGCGCAGATGTCGATGCTGCCGCGTCTGAAGCCGCGCACCTTTTACGATTTGGTGATCGAGGTTGCGATCGTCCGCCCGGGGCCGATCCAGGGCGATATGGTGCATCCCTATTTGCGTCGGCGAAATGGTGAGGAGCAGGCCGTCTTTCCCTCGGCTGAGCTCGAGCAGGTGTTGGGCAAGACTCTCGGCGTGCCGCTCTTTCAGGAGCAGGCCATGAAGATCGCCATCGTTGCCGCTGGCTTCACGCCGGAGGAGGCGGATAAGCTGCGCCGCGCCATGGCCACTTTCCGCCGCTCCGGCCTGGTGCATACTTTCCACGACAAGATGATCAACGGCATGGTAGCGCGCGGCTATGACGAGGAATTTGCCGAGCGATGTTTTCGTCAGATCGAGGGCTTTGGTGATTATGGCTTTCCTGAATCTCACGCCGCTTCCTTTGCCCTGCTGGTCTATGTTTCGGCCTGGTTGAAATGCCATTATCCGGCAATCTTCGCCGCCGCTATTCTCAACAGCCAGCCGATGGGCTTTTACGCGCCGGCGCAATTGGTGCGCGATGCGCGCGCGCATGGCGTTCTAGTGCTGGATGTCGATGTGAATTCGAGCGCCTGGGATTGCAGTCTGGAGGTCTCGGAGAAAAGCCATAAGGGGCGCGCTTTGCGTCTTGGTTTTCGTGAAATCAAAGGCTTTCCCGAGGTTGCGGCGGCGCGCATCGTTGCGGCGCGGGGCGGGGGCTATCGTACGCTCGCCGATCTGCACCGCCATGCGGATCTCTCAAAGGCCGTGTTGGAGCGCCTGGCGCGCGCCGATGCCTTCCGCTCCATGGGTCTTTCGCGGCGTAAGGCGGCGTGGGAGATACGTGCGCTTAATGATGTGCCGCTGCCGCTTTTTGCCACACTCGTTGATGGTCGGGAAGAAGGTGAACATGAAGCAAAATATGAGTCTGGTGTTGACCTACCAAAGATGCGCCTCGGCGAGCAGGTGGTGGAGGATTACGCCACGCTCCGCCTATCGCTGCGCTGCCATCCGGTACAATTGCTGCGCCCGGAATTAACACCGCGCGGCATTGTGCGGGCAGAGCAGCTTGTCAACCTGAAGCCTGAGCGCCGTGTCAGCGTTGCCGGCCTGGTACTGATGCGCCAGCGCCCGGGCACGGCCAAGGGAGTAATTTTCGCAACCCTGGAAGATGAGAGCGGCAGCGCCAATGTCATTATCTGGTCAGATGTGTTTGAACGCTTTCGAAATGTGGTGATAGCGGCGCGCTTGTTGGTCTGTACCGGGCGCTTACAGCGCGAAGGATTGGTCATCCACATTATCGCCCAGCAGTTGGAAGACCTCTCCCACCGCCTCGACGGGCTGGTTGATCTTGGCCGTGCCGACGGGCCCCCAGCGTCGCCCGCCGAACTTCCGGTCATATCACGCGACTTCCACTAGAATTTTCTCTCCCAGATAATTACGTACCCGGCCTGCTCACCTATTTTTTGCTCGCCGATTTCGGCCCCGGCTTTTGCTTCTTTAATTTGCGTTCCAGGCGCTGTTCTATGCGGCCGATAAATTTGTCATGGCCGGCGGGGCGCCCGGTTCGTTCGTGCCGGCGCAGCGTGTCCCGCTCGCTGTCCTCCAAGCCCGCACGCAGAAAACCCGGCCAATCGGCGACCAAATCGAGCAACGGTTTAACCTGCACCAGTGCATCATCTTTACCCGCCAGATGGGCGTGCACGCTACTCCAGGTATATTTCGCCGGGATCCGAACAAGCCCGGCACGTACCGGGTTCAGTTCAATATATCTTGCCGCCATGAGCAGATGGCTTTCATCCATGGGAAAAGAGGAAAAACGGCCCTGCCACAAATGGCCCTGCCACTCCTGCGCCGTGTTGATGTGGCGCGAATAGCGCCGGTGGGTTTCGCCGATGGCCCGGCTGAGGGCGTCAGCCGCCTTCGGCACCGCGATTAAATGAACATGGTTGGGCATCAGGCAATAGCCCAGAATGGCGACGCGTTCCTTAGCACAATGATGTTGGAGAATATCGAGGTAGAGTGCGCAATCCGCCTTGGAGAAAAACACATCCTGGCGACGATTGCCGCGTTGGGTGACGTGGTGGGGAAGGCCGGGCGCTACAACTCGTGCAATTCGTGCCATTTATTTGGCTCCTTATATTCTTACAGTTCGCCAGCCTTACAGCCCGCCAGCGCGAGAATATAATTAAAAATACTGTCACCTTATTTATGCGCATAATTAAGTATACTGTCACCATAATTATGACCGAGGCCGAGAGATGTTTGGCGCATAAAAAAACCTCTCCACCGGGATTGGGGGAGGGGCTTTTGGTCTTGTCGGTAAGCGCTGCCGGTTGGGCGTTACTCCGCCGCTGCCGGTGCCGAGACCTGAGCGCATGCCGCCAGTGCGTCGGCATCGGGCGCCTTGTGGAAGGTGCCGTCCTTCATGATGGCGAGCAGATTATGTTGGTCCTGTAGGATCGAGACATCTTGGGTCGGGTCGCCGTCAACCAACAACAGATCGGCGAGATGGCCTTCTTTGACTTGCCCCAGATTCATATCCAGCAATTCGCCGCCCCATTTTGTTGCCGCGATCATAGCCTCGGCCGGCGAATAACCGAACAGATTGACGAAATGCTCCAGGTCGCGCGCATTGGTGCCGATCGGCGTCCAAGCGAAACCGTAATCGCCGCCGGGCAGGGCGCGGATGCCGCGCTTGCGGACTTCTTGATAGACGCGCGCCGTATTCTCCATCTTGCTGAACAGGTTCATGGATTTGGCGACTTCCGGAGTGATGCCCCAATCGCCCGCTTCATAGACCGTTGCGTAGATGGCGCCCGCCGCCGGTGCCAGGAAGATATCCTTCTTCTTGGCTTCCAGCATGTCGATGGTTTTGTTGGTGCAGTAATCTGTGTGATAGATGACGTTGATGTTGTGCTTGAGCGCCATACGCACGGAACGGTCGGAGCGCGCGTGGCAGGCGATGTGGACACCGGACTCATGCGCGACCTCGCATGCCGCGGCCACTTCCGCGTCGGTATATATCAGTTTCTCCGATTGGCCGATCTGAGCGAATTCGTCATCGGAAATATTGATCTTGAGCACATCGACGCCTTCGCGGATGCAGATCCGGGCGGCGCGCCGTACTTCGTCCGGCCCGTCGGCGATATAGCCCACTGATTCATGATACATGTGCAACTGACGCTCATCGCCGAGGCCGCCGGTCGAGGTAGTCTCCGGCGAAGCTGCCTTGAGGCGCGGGCCGGGAAAGCGCCCGGCATTGATGGCGTCACGCAACACCGGCTCGATGCGGAGCTTCGGTGAGCCGACGCCGGCGGTGGAAAACAGGCTAGTTAAAGCCTTGATCCAGCATCAGCTTTGCATTGTCGAGTGCCAGCAGCATATGCTCTTCCGGCGGCAAGCGGCCGATATCAGCAAGCGTCGCGCAATTGTTATAGCAAACATGCGAATGCGCCTCGACCAGGACCGGCATCAACGTGGCGCCGGCGCCGTCAATAACAGTGGCGCCCACGGCCTTGATCTTGCGCTGTCCTTTGGCGACTTTCTTAACCATATTGCCCTGCAACAGCACCTCGCCTGCATAGCTGCGCTTGGCGTTGCCGTCGAAGATTTTAACGTTGGTGAATAAGGTCTGTCCCATGAGTTCTTCCCCTTGTCTTGATTGATCTAGTGGGCGGACCGTTTATGTGATAATTTGCCCGACTGGTGCTGAAATACATCTTATTTGGCGGTAGAATAGTGTGTTTTATCCGCTAATGTATAAGCATCAAACAGCGCCGATGCACAGTGCCACAGTGCGGCGTAAATCCATATAGAATCCGAGAGTAATACAGCATGGCCACAATTCTTCAGACCGATTTCGCCTGGCCTGACGTCGAGATAGAACGCGCCGTGATTGAGGGCGCCGGCCATCATTTGGTTACCGGCACGTCGGAGGCATTGCCGCCGGGTCGTATTGAGGCGCTGGTTGCCGAGCATAACCCGGAAGCGATTATGACCTGCTGGGCCGAGGTGTCTGCCGCTGCGGTCGCTATACCAAGCGAGCTCGCCATCGTGCAGCGTATTGGTGTCGGGCTGGATAATATCGCCGTTGAAGCGGTCACGGCGCGCGGTGCCTGGGTGGCTAATGTACCGGATTATTGCGTTGAGGAGGTCTCGGACCATGCGGTTGCCATGATTATGGGCTGGCTGCGCGGTATCGCGCCACTTGATCGCGAGGTTAAGCTCGGCCACTGGAATCCGGCTGCGGCGCGCCTTCGCCGGGCCGCTGATCTGACCGTTGGAATTCTTGGTTTTGGCCGTATTGGCCGCGCCAGTGCACGCAAATTATCGGGTATTGGTATGACGGTTCTCGCCCATGATATTGCAGCTCCTGCGGCGCCGGAACTGGCCCGCCTGGTCGATATGAAGGAGTTGTTGGTGCGATCCGATATCGTGCTGGTGCATCTGCCCCTTACACCCGATACCGAGCATTTGATCGACACCGATTTTATGTCGCAAATGCGCTATGGCTCGCTGTTGGTCAATGTCAGCCGCGGGCCCGTAGTGGACAATGCGGCGCTGATCTGGGGCCTGGAGGAGGGGCCGCTCGCCGCCGCAGCACTCGATGTGGTGGAGGGCGAGCCCGAGCCACCGCAAGAGCTGGTGACACGCGCCGATGTGGTTGCCACGCCTCATGTTGCGTTTTCGTCCGATGCGTCGCTCGCCGAACTGCGTCAGCGCTCGGCTGAGGAAGTGGTGCGGGTGTTGGCCGGCGGTGCGCCGGAAAATCCGTGCAACAACCCGGCAGACAAAGGCTAGCGCTTACCTGAGCAGTCACTCTACCGGCTGCCCGGCGTTGATTCATATCAAAGGCAATTCACCGCCAGCATGGCATCTTCAGGTACCTCGTTATCCATGGGAGATTCGCTCCCTTACGCCTGTAGAAACGCCTCGTATGAACAGCCAATCTCAAGATAGCCCAGCTTTGTCACCGGTTCTGGTGGCCGGTATGGGCCTCGGCGTGCTGCCGCCGGCGCTGCTTCAGCCGTTGCTTGATGCGACGCTGATGGTCATGCGGCGGCGCCATAGCGCTATGTTTGTGCGTCTTGAGGCCATGAAAGACACTCATTTCCGTATTGGCCCGACTGATTTGCCGTTTGATTTCCTGCTTTCGCTTGGCCATGCGCCAACCCTCAAGGCGGTCGCCAAAGAGGTGGAGGATAAGGGCGTGACGGCAAGTATCCCTGGGTCGCTCCTTACATTGATGCAGCTGCTTGAGGGCAAGCTCGATGGCGATGCTTTATTTTTCTCGCGCGATCTGGTGGTTGACGGCGACACCGAAGCGGTGGTGATGCTGCGCAATATCATCGATGGTGCCGAGGATATTATTTAGGCGGTAGGGCCGTTGGCGCCGCCGGTCAAATTCGCATCACGGCGTGCCGGCGGTGTGCTGCGTCGCATGAACCGGGATTTCGAACAGCTGAAGCAAGCGTTGTTGGCCCCTGCAGCGGCGCGCCAGGACAAGCAGGCGGCGGAGCTGCGTGAACTGCGGGCCAGAATAGATGAATTACAGCATCAGCAAGCGCCGCTTCCGGCTATGCCACCGGCCAATCGCCCAATTGCAACGGGGTGTGTTCGCCGGCCAGCGATGTGCGCTATGAGCGGCTCGACGGTGATATCGTCTCGCGCCTCGGTGATTTTACCCTCAATGTTTTTAGTGAGGGCGAAGCAGCGGGATACCCGACGCTGTGCAAAGGGCGCTTTGTCGCCGGTTGCAGCGCATCCTACCTGTTCGAGGAGCCGTCATCGCTCAATGTATTGGAGATGCTGCCGGAGCTCGCTGCGGCGGGCGTTAAGGCGCTGAAGATTGAGGGCCGCCAGCGTGGCCGCGCCTATGTCAGCCGTGTGGTATCGGCTTTTCGCAAAGCGATTGATGGCGCCGGGCAGTTTGGCGAATTGGATGATATGACCGAGGGCGCGCGCAATACTGAAGGCGCCTATCAAAAGTCATGGCATTAGATCGCATTTCTATGGAGGCGGAATTATCTCTTGGTCCGGTACTCTATAATTGGCCGACGGAAGAGCTGCGTGATTTCTATTTCCGTATCGCCGATAAAGCGCCGCTAAGCCGCGCCTATCTTGGCGAGGTGGTGTGCTCCAAGCGCACGCCATTTTTCACCCGCTACCTGCCGGAAGTGTTGGCGCGGTTGGAAAGCGACGATAAAGAAGTTGTCCATTCAACCCTGGCGCTGATCATGAACGAAGGCGAGATGGTTGCCGTGTGCAGCCTAGCTGACACACCGGATATAATGATCGAAGCTAACGATATTGGCAGCGCTGGCCTGGTGGCCGGTCGCCCGCACGTCATCGACCCTTTTGTGAATGTTTATAACGAGGGCACGTTGGACTTTCTCACGTGCCAGGGCTCTAGCCTGGTATCACTGCCGTGGGAATTGCCGGTGCCAGTCATTGCCGGGTTGACCGCCGCCGCCACGATCCCGCTTGAAGTGCAGGTATTTGGCCGCATTCCGTTGGCGATCTCGGCACGCTGTTACCATGCGCGCAAACTCGGCTTGCACAAAGACGGTTGCCAATTGGTCTGTGCCGAAGATCCAGACGGCATGGCGGTGGAGACGCTCGATGGCGAGAGCTTTCTTGCTGTCAATGGAACGCAAACTCTGACCCACACCATCGGCGTTCTCCTGCCAGAGCTGGCAAATTTGCAGGCGATGGGAATTCAAAATTTTCGCCTCTGGGCGCAGACCGTCGATATGGTGGCGGTGGTGCAAATATACCGCGACCTGCTAGATGGCCAAAAGTCGCTAGAGGATGCTTGGCATCGTTTAGAGGAAGTTGCTGGTTTCGCACCCTTCTCAAACGGCTTTTATCATGGCGAAGAGGGGGGGGTAGCCTTGTTGCCTTCAAATGAATTCGCTGTGTTACATTCCTCGGTAACGCAGAAATGAGCAGGAAATCACATGACTGAAATCAACTATCAGGATCTCGCCTGGCCGGTGCGTGACGAGGTCACGACTGCCCAGCGCCATGCCTGGGAACGTTTGGGCCAGCCCGGCACGTGGCTGACCGGGGCCGAACGTATCACCATCGCGGCGGAGGCGCGCAATGCCGCCGGGTGCAAACTCTGCCAGGATCGAAAGGCTGCCCTTTCGCCGGGTAGCGTCAGCGGTGCACATGACCATCTCGGCGCTCTGAGCGAGCTGGAGGTCGAGCAAATTCACCGCATCTTCACCGATCCCGGTCGCCTCACGCGCGCCTGGTATCAAGACCTGTTGGATGGCGGCGTGGAAGAGGAGCGCTATGTCGAAGCCGTCGGCGTGATTGTCACGGTTGTCACACTCGATACTTTTAACAAGGGGTTGGGCATGGCACCCTGGCCGCTACCGGTGGCGCAAGCGGGTGAGCCATCGCGCATACGCCCTGCAGCGGCCAAGCGCCAGATGGCCTGGGTTTCAACACTGGCGCCTAAGGATGTTTTTGGCACGGTGGATGAAGACCTTTACGGCGGCGCGACGGAGGCAGCCCATATCGTGCAGGCGCTCAGCTTGGTGCCGCCGGAGAAGCAAAGCTTTTTCGGTCTGGTGGACCAACAATATATGTTGGGCACCCAGATGTATGATTTTGAAAATGAAATTCGCGCCATCAGTCATGCCCAAATCGAATTGGTTGCCGGGCGCGTCTCTGCCATAAATCAGTGTGTTTATTGAACTTCCAGCCATGCGCAGGCGCTCCGTGCGAGCGGCCAACATGACGGAACTGAATATGACCTCTCCATAGTGACGGCAGCCGATAGCGGCGGTCGTGACGGTGGTATTGCCAATGGTACGCTTTTGCTGCGCTTTGCTGACGCTGTGTTGGGCGAGGATTTAGCGGAGCTGGCAGCTGCCAGAGAGGCGATTGCCGCTGAAATGGGTGGTGCCGCACTGGCGGATACCGCCGGCGTGGCGTCGTTGTTTAATGCCATTGACCGGGTTGCTGATGCGACCGGTATTCCCATGGAAGAACAAAAGGCAGCAGTAACGGCGGATTTCCGCGCGACTATCGGCGTCGATAATTTTGCTGCCGCTGGTGAGAAGGGCGGCGGCACCGGCGCTGAGTAACGCTATCAACCCTTCGGCGCGTTGCCGAACAGGGGAATCGCCAGCATTAGGCCGCTCAGGCTTTTGCCGTGGATGTCTAGCGCGGCGGTGGTAGTGACGCTGCCGCCGCGGACATTTTCGATGACAAAGTTGAGGGCGAGAAGGTTGGGCAGGGTGTAGCGCCGCACTGGGCCATGGGCTAACGTTGTAAATGCTTCCAGCACACGCGCTTCGCTCAACTCGCGCAGCAGGCGCTCATAGCCGGCGCTGTCATAGGCGATTACCGAAATATTAACCCGAGCGCCCTTATCGCCGGCGCGCGCATGGGCGAGGTCGCGCACGGTGATGCTCGTCGTGGCGGTGTTCATGGCTTGCGCACCAGTTCTACCCGAGTGGACACCAGCTCGCGCGCCAGGAGGACAGATTGGACGGCGAGTATTTCGCGCACATTGCTAAAATCTCCCGCACCCCCGGCCGGGCCGTTGGTATAGAGCGCCGCCACCTCCCAGCCGACCGCCTCTGCGGCTTTGCGGTTATCTGTCCGCCCGGCGACACGCAGGCGCACCTCATAGGGCTCGGGCCGCGATGGGTCGGGGCCATGCAGGCTGTTGAGGCCGATCAGATCAATTCGCAAATCATCGAAGCTGAAACCGCGCAGCGCCAAGCGCTCTTCGACGATCTCGCCGGCAAGGCGTGCCCGCGCCACAGCGTTCGGCCCACCGTAGGAGAGTTGGCCTTCACCGAGATAACCATCGAAGTAACCGACGCTTACCTTGTAGCTGGGTGTGCGCGGTGTGGCCTTTGCACCGCTGACCTGAACGCGATCCAGCGCGGTCTCAGCAAATGAAATATTGCTCATGTCGAGCACACAGTCCGGCGTAATATAGGCTGTGGGGTCATCAATTTCATACAGCAATTGTTGACTGCAGGTTGCCCGGTCAACCCGCCCGCCGGCCTCAGCCAGTTTGCCGATTGTGACCTCGCCGTCCGGCGTTATGTCGGCGAAAGGGAAACCGAGCCGCGCCAGATCAGCCACATCCTGCATGCCGGGGTCGGCAAAATAACCGCCCGTCACCTGACCGGCGCATTCCAATAAATGGCCGGCGGCGGTCGCTTGCGCCAATTTGTCGTAATCTTCATAGGACCAGTTGAAGGAGTGCAACAGGGGGCCGACAAAGAGCGATGGGTCGGCAACGCGCCCGGTCATGACCATCAGCGCATCGCTGGCCAAGGCCTCAGCCACGCCATCGGCGCCGAGATAGGCGTTGGCCGACGCCATGCGCCCGAGAATATTTTCGAGCGGCTCGCCGCTTTCGAGCAAGGTCAGCTCCGGGCGGGCGGTAAGTTGCTCGCGCACATCATCACCGATCAACACCGCGCATGAGAAATCGGCGACGTTCAACTCAGCGGCAATGGTGCAGGCTGCATGTGCTGCCGCCAGCGGTGCGGCAGCGCCCATATTGCTGACAATGCGGATGCCTTTGGCGGCGCAGGTCTCTAGCACGGCGTTGAGGCGCGCTTCTAGCTTTGGGTTGTAGCCGGGTCCTTCGCCGCGCAATCGGGCGAGGGTTTCGCGCGCAATGGTGCGCTCGGCCAAACATTCAAAGACGAGCACGTCGATATCGCCGCGCTCAACCAGTTCAGCGGCAGGCTCCCAGCGATCACCGGCAAAGCCCGCGCCCGCACCAATGCGAAGGTGCTGTCTACTCAAGCTCGAACCATCTCATAATGGTTACAGAAGCCGATCGAATCTTCGCTGCACATGATATCCGCTCCGCCTTTACGTACCGCGGCAATCTGCAGGCGGCGGTTGATGAACTTCCCAGGTGTCAGTCGTCATATAATTTGGAATAATCTACGGCCTGATCTAAAGGAGGATTTGGCCCACCTGGTTCAAGATATTAAGCGGCGTATTTGCGGTATTGCAAGCGCCGGTTCTCCTATCGCGCTTTCCGAGTGCGCCTCTGATTCGATTCCTCGGGCAAAAGCTTCCAACTTAGTGGCGGCGAAGTTACCTGCGACACCGGTGGTCGTCATCCAAGCGGCCGTCGACGCAGCGTAATCAGGGCTTCATCAAGCGATGCCCGGGTTATTTGGCGTAGCGAATGTTGAGAAAATTTCCGGCGAATACCAGAACTGCGCCGCCCAGTACCCATGGATTGAGAGCTTCGTCATAGACGAAAAAGCCGACGACGGCGATTAACGGCAGGCGCATGAAGTCGAGCGGCACCACCAGGCTTGCTTCGGCCTTCTGGAAGGCCCGCGCCAAGCAATAATGGGCGCTGAGGCCGCTCAACCCGACCAACAGGATCCACAGCCAGCTCCCACCGCTTGGCCATACCCAGTCGCTGAGTGAAAAAACGAAGGCGATGGGTACATGCACCACGGTCATGTAGACCAGGATAGTGAGCGGTGAATCCGTTGCGGTCAGGCTTTTGACCATGATGTAAGATGCGGCATAGGCGACGGCAGCCCCGAGCACGGCCAATCCAGCCGGGTCTATGGCTTGGATGCCGGGGCGGGTGATTAGCAGAATGCCGATAAAGCCCAAAGCGATGGCGCCGATGCGCGGCGCATTCAGACGCTCTTTGAGAAACAGGACGGCGAGCAGTGCCGTCCAGATTGGGGTGGTGAACTCGAGGGCGAATACCTCGGCCAGGGAAATAATGCCGATGGCATAAAACCAGCCATATTGGCCGGCAAAATTAAACAAATTACGGATAATGTGTGCCGCGGGGCGCTGGGTCCGGGTATGGCTCCAGCCCTGATGGAAGAGCATCGGTAAAATGGCAATACCGCCGACCAAGCCGCGCCAGAAGACGGTTTGAAATGTATTTAATTCAGTACTTAGCTCGCGCCCACAAACTCCCATTATTGCAAACGAAAATACGGTTCCGCTCATCCATAAAAGGGCATGATACTTAGGTGATAGAGGAAGCGGCGCGGACATGCGTCAGTAGCTGCACATAGAATGTGCGCCATAAATATTTGATGGTTTGGACGTTGTCGTATCACGCATCATCCGGCTCGCACGCTAAGGTGAGATCCGGGAGCGTCAAATTGGTCGAATATCCAAATAGGCTGCAACGATAATCGAGCCGCGCGCCTGGGCAGCGCTGGCTAGGCTGCCGAGATACCAGCGCCTGAGCGCCATTCTGTGGTTTGCTTGCACTTCGGGCAAATCCGTTCGCCGGTCCACTCACTAGTGAACTTTTCTCCGCATTTCAAGCAGTTACGCTTTTTGTTTTGGTATTCGCGGGAAGGCTTGGGCTTCCTGTGGTAGGACGGGGGCATATATATTCTCTTATATAATCACGTGGGGGCATTCTTCCGGTCCGCGTTCTTTAACGCGAGCCGGACTGGTTATATACAGACTCTTGAGAAAAATTTCAGCAGATGAATCGAATTATTTGCAATTAAAGCAAAAATAATTCATTGCGAGCCCCTCACAAGCCTGAAATAAGCAGTGTTCTCCAGGCTTTTCACAGCCTGAGATATATTTCAAATATCGGGAGCAATGGCCATGGCGCGTACATTCGACATCAATATCGACTGCGGTGAAAGCTTCGGCAACTGGCAAATGGGCGCGGATGAAGCGCTTATGCCCCATGTCACCACCGCCAACCTGGCTTGTGGCTTCCATGCCGGCGATCCCATGACCATGGTTAAGACCGTGCGCCTGGCAAAAGAGCATAACGTCGCAGTTGGCGCTCATCCCGGTTTGCCGGATCTACTTGGTTTTGGCCGTCGCACCATGGCGTTGTCGCCCGATGAGGTTTACGCCGATACGCTTTATCAGGCTGGCGCGCTCAGTGCCGTACTCAGAGCGCATGATATGAAGCTGCACCATGTGAAGCCCCACGGCGCGCTCTATTCCATGCTGAGTGTCGATGAGGCGCTGGGCGAGGCCTTTTGTCGCGCGGTGATCGAGGTTTGCCCGCAGCCGATGATTTATTATCCGGCGCCGGCGGAGAAACATGCCGTAACGCGCATTGCCGCCGATATGGGTATCGATGTGGTGGCTGAGCTCTATTTTGACCTTTCCTATGACGATGTTGGCGGATTGGTGCTGAAACGCGCTAATGAAGGCGCCGATCTCGAGGACACCAAAACGCGCCTTACGCGCTTTCTCGATCAGGGTGAAGTGCTGAGTGTCAACGATACGCCGGTTGCCATGGCTGCGCGCAGTATCTGCCTGCATGGAGATGGCCCCAACGCAGTGGACCTGGCGCGCACGATCGCTGCCGGGCTAACGGCGGCGGATTACACCCTCGAGCCTCTGGTTGCGGCGCCCACGGTGGCCGGCAAGGCAGCGTAAGAGCATGTTTAGCGTCATTCGAGGCTATTTGGTTTGAGTATGCAGCCGGCGACGAATACTGGCGCGACGTCGCGCGCTTCGAGCCGGCGCAATGTATTGTTTTTAGCGCTGTGTCAAGCGCTTTTCATGACCGCGACCTCGGCGATCGTCACCACCGCCGCGTTGATTGGTTATTCCCTCTCTGACGACAAAGCGCTCGCCACCCTGCCGCTTGCCATGCAGTTCATTGCCGTAATGGCGGTGACAATACCTGCGTCCTTGCTCATGAAGCGGATTGGTCGGCGCAGTGGCTTCAGTATCGGCCTCTGTATTGGCCTGGTCGGCGCCGGATTGGCGATTGTGGCAATCCGTGAAGCAGATTTTGTTCTCTTTTGTCTTGCCTGTCTGCTTATCGGCATCTTTAACGGCTTTGGCCAATATTACCGTTTCGCCGCCGCCGATACGGCTGAAGAGGCCTTCAAAAGCCGTGCCATCTCATTGGTGATGGCGGGCGGTGTGATAGCCTCCGTCGGCCCGTTGCTGGCCAATTATTCCAAAGACCTTTTGCCGGGCGATGTCTTTGCCGGCGTTTATCTTTTGGTTGGCATTCTCTATATCGCCAGCTTGATTACCCTGCGTTTCGTCAATATACCGCTTCCCAACGAAGAAGAGCGCCGCAGTGGCGGGCGGCCTCTGCTGCAAATCATGCGTCAGCCGCTGTTCATAGTCGCCGCGCTCGGCGGCGTTGTCGGCTATATGACGATGTCAATGTTGATGGCGTCTACGCCTCTTGCCATGCAGGACGTCGGGCATAATTTCTTCGATACCGCCCAGGTCATCCAATGGCACGTCTTTGCCATGTTCGCGCCGGCCTTTTTCACCGGTCATTTGATCCGCCGCTTCGGAACGCTCACAGTCATGTTTGCCGGCACGGTTTTGCTGGCCGTGTGTGTCGCTGTCAATCTGGCGGGTGTAAATTTGGCCCATTTCTGGATTGGCGGCATAATGCTCGGCGTCGGTTGGTGCTTTCTCTTTGTCGGCGCCACATCGTTGGTCACCGAGACCTATACCCCGTCCGAAAAGGCCAAGACCCAGGGCGCCAACGATTTTATCGTCTTTGGCGTGGTCGCTTGTTCAGCTCTCCTGTCCGGCGTTCTGCACGAATTGGTCGGCTGGCAGGTCATGAATTATGCCGTGGTGCCGTTCCTGACTATTGTCCTGTTCGCCCTTTTCGTCATGGTGCGCTTACGTGCCCGTGCTGCGGCGGATGCCTAGTGGCGGATATTAAGTTTAGGCTAGCTGAATTACTGGTTCTGGTCACTGGCCCGCGTTACCGGAACGCAGATAAGGAGTGATAATAAATGGGTATTGAGGGAAAAATTGCCCTGGTCACGGGCGCCGGTACCGGCATCGGTAAACATGCGTCGCTGGCGCTTCTAGCTGATGGCTATTCGCTGGTGCTCGCCGGGCGCCGCCTTGATCGTCTGCAAGAAACTATTGCCGAGGCCGGCGCGGATGGTGCGAGGGCGTTGGCGGTGGCGACGGATGTGGGCAATGCGCAATCGGTTGCAGCCTTGTTCGCCGCGACAAAGGAACGCTTCGGCCGCCTTGATGTGCTGTTCAACAATGCAGGTACCGGTGCGCCCGCCATTGGAATAGAGGAATTGACCCTCGAACAATGGCAGGCTGTGGTCGATATTAATCTGACCGGTGCTTTTCTTTGCACCCAGGAAGCCATTCGCATGATGAAGAGCCAGTCGCCCATGGGCGGGCGCATTATTAATAATGGCTCGGTATCGGCCACAGCGCCGCGCCCCAATTCGGCACCCTATACGGCGACTAAGCACGCCATTACCGGTCTCACAAAAAGCACGTCACTGGATTGCCGAAAATATGACATTGCCTGCGGCCAGATCGATATTGGCAATGCGGCGACGGAAATGACCCAGCGTATTGCTGAGGGTGTCCCCCAGGCCAATGGCGATATTGTCGCTGAGCCGGTTATGGGTATCGAAAATGTTTCCCGTGCTCTTCTCTACATGGCCAGTCTGCCGCTCGACGCCAATGTGCAATTTATGACCGTCATGGCGACCAAAATGCCATTTGTCGGCAGGGGCTAGCCACAGCCAGGCTGACCACAACCAGGCAGAACGCGGCCAGGTGAGAATTAAGCCTCGCTATTCCCTTCCACGCTTTTCAAGCGTTCCATGGCGTTTAGCAGGAGGACGATTCGATCCTGTTCGCGGTGCAGCTTCGATCTCAGATTGTTGCATTTGCGCTCGATAGCCGCGTCGGCGCTTTGCAGGGGCTCCAGGCGGTTCACTGCCCGGGTGATGTCGATCAATGTCGCCTGATGCCTGGCCAGGGCAATCGCCGGGTCGGGATCGGGCCCGAGCGAGACAATTGTGCGATATTCAACCCGTTTGCCACGGCTAAACGCTTCCGCGATATCGTAATGGGCCTGCCCGCCGATCATTTTTTGTCGCACCTGCATGCCGCAACCTAGCGTTTTGCCTCCAATCTTTAAATGATTCTGCTTTACACATGCGCAGAGGCGCCGCGGCGGCATTGATTGCTCATGGCGGCGCGGCGGGGGAGGCGCTAAGCTCGCTCGCTATGGAAAAAGCGACAACAGAAAATACAGAAGCCGCGCTTTCCCGTCCTCAGCTTGTGGCGCGTGCTGAGGCATTGGTTGAAACAGTGCGCGAGCGCAGCGACGAGACGGAGCAATTGCGCCGCCTGAGCAATGAGACAGTGCGCGACATGCGGGCGGCAAATCTGCACCGCATATTACAGCCGCAAAAATATGGCGGCGTGGGCGGGCATTTCTCCGGCATGGTCGATATTGTTGACACCATTTCTCAGGGCTGCTGTGCCGCCGGTTGGTGTCTGACGCAATATTGCTCACATAATTGCCTGCTAGGCTATTGGCCGGGCGAGGGCCAGGCAGATGTTTGGCGCGATATGCCCGATGCTCTGGTGGCGGGGGTCTTGATCCCGGCCTGCGGCAAGGCGCAAAAGGTGGATGGCGGCTGGCGATTGAGCGGCCAGTGGCCCTTTGCCAGTGGCATTTATGGCGCAGATTGGTTTATTGCCGCCGCTTTTACGGCAGAGGATGGCACAGAGGATGGCGTGGCGCCGGTCGCTCAGATGCATGCTGTGCCGCGCGCCGATTATGAAATTTTGGATACTTGGCACACGGCGGGTTTACGCGGCACCGGCAGTGCCGATGTTGCCATCAAGGATTGCTTCGTGCCAGATCATCGTGCGCTCGCGGTCAGCGAGACGACGGGTGGCGGTAATGCGCCTGGCTGCCAGGTTAATCCGGAAGCACTTTACAAGCTGCCCGCCTTCTCGATGTTTTCAATTAACCAGAGTGCTGCTGCGCTCGGCCTGGCGCAGGCAACCTATGACGGCTATATGACCCACGCGCGCGATCGGATCGCCCGGGCATCGGGCAAGAGCGTGGCTGATTATTCGACCGCGCAAGTGAAGGTTGGCGAGGCCCGCACGTCGATCCATATGGCGCGCATGCTGCTGCATAATTGCTGCGATCTTGGCATGGCAGTGGCCGGGAAGAGTGAAATCGCGCCGATGGAATTAAAAACCGAACTGCGCGCCAAGGCGGCGATGGCGGGCAAGCTTTCGGCGGAGGCGGTTGATCTCCTGTTTCAGCTTTCCGGCGGGGCCGGGCTCTATGACCGCAACCCGGTGTCGCGCGCCATGCGTGATATGAATTGCATGCGGGGCCATATCACGCAAAATTGGGACGTGAATGGTTCCAATTACGGGCGGGTTTTGCTCGGCCTGCCGTCCGCTGATAAGGCGCTCTGAATATTCCTTCAGGTGAGTAGCGCGCCGCCAGGAGGATTGGAGGGCGGTGCCGCCATGTGCTATCTTGGCGGTAGCAAAAAAAGGGCAGGGACCACATCATGCAACGCAGTACCGATAGAATTCTTACCACCCATGTAGGCAGCTTGCCGCGGCCTGACGATGTGATGGATTTCCTCACCACCAAGGAAGCTGGCCAACCTTACGATAGCGCTGGTTTTGAGTCCTGCATGCGCCGCGCCGTGCACGATGTGGTCGCGGATCAGGTGGCGCTTGGTATTGATGTGGTCAGTGACGGTGAGGCGAGCAAACCGGGCTACGCAACATATGTGAAGGATCGCCTGACCGGCTTCTCAGGTGATAGCCCGCCGATACATTTCGCTGATCTTGATGGCTTCCCAAAGTATCGCGTACGCATGGGCCAGGCGGCTGGGGTGCGCCCGGTGGTGCGGGCGCGCTGTACCGGTCCGGTGGCAGTGCGTGACACATTGCCGCTTGAGGCCGATCTGGAAAATTTTCGTGATGCGCTGGACGCGTCGGAGGCAAGCGAGGGTTTTCTTAATGCGGCTTCGCCGGGCGTGATCGCAATTTTTCAGAGCAATGATTATTATCCCAGCCATGAGGCTTATCTGGCGGCCCTCGCCGCTGCCATGAAGGAAGAATATACCGCCGTGGTGAAAGCCGGGTTTTTACTACAGGTCGATTGCCCGGATCTTGCCATGGGCCGCCATGTTTCGTTCAGCGAGATGACTGACGCTGAATTTCTGAAGCAAGCGGAGTTAAATATTGAGGCGCTGAATGAGGCCCTGTCGGATGTTCCGGCAGAATCCGTGCGTATGCATATTTGCTGGGGCAATTATGAAGGGCCGCATCATTGCGATATCGGCCTTGAGAAGATATTGAACATCATCGTCAAGGCCAAACCTGCCGCCATATTGGTCGAAGCCGCCAACCCACGTCACGCGCATGAATGGGCGGTGCTGCGCGATTTCGGCTTGCCCGATGATAAAGTTCTTATTCCCGGGCTGATCGACAGCACCTCCAATTATATCGAGCATCCCGAACTGGTGGCGCAGCGCATCGAGACATTCGCCGGCATTATCGGCCGTGAACGGGTGATCGCCGGTGTTGATTGCGGCTTTGCCACATTCGCCGGCATGAGCAAGGTCGACCCCAAAATCTGCCGCCTCAAGCTGAAGGCGCTGGCGGAAGGCGCCGCCATTGCTTCGGGTCGGCTGTGGTAGGAAAAATCATTACGGAAGGGTAAGGAGTGTTCATGGAAGAAGCGGGACGTTAACATTTTATTCATTATTTTTCTTTAAAAATATATACATTTAAGGTCTGAAAAATTAACAGATCGGAACATGTATATGAAATTCACATCCATTGCTGCTCTTTTTGCCGCCGCCATTTTGCTGTTCTCCAGCCCCGCGCTTTCAAGTTCTTCGGGCTATGAAGAAGCGCTCAAGAACTCCTCCGGGCTCTATGAGCAGGGCCGCTTTCAGGAAGCAATACCTTGTGCTAAACAGGCAATAGCCATTGCTGAGCAGGAAATTGGTGTGGATGACGCCGCTTTCGCCGGCCTGCTCGATAAGCTTGCTGTGCTCTATGAAGCCGAGATGCATTACGCCAAAGCATAGCCGCTTTATCTCCGCGCTCTCGATATCCGCATTAAGGCGTTCGGCCCGCGGCATTCCAAAGTGGTCGAAAGTCTGATCAATTTGGCGCTTGTATATGATGCTCTTGGCGAATATAGCGCCGCGCTGAAAATGGATGCGCGCGCCATCGAGATCATCGAAGCGGATGTTCTTCAAGGCGCCTAATACCGCTCCCCAAAATCCCCAACTTCCAGCTCTACAATTAAGTATACTGTCACCTTATTTAAATAGGGGGACAGTATACTTAATTATTGCCTGACTGCTTACGACAGGTGCTAGTCGCTACCGAAATTTATGCCCTGCGCCAAGGGCAGGTCGGGCGAGTAATTAATGGTGTTGGAGGCGCGGCGCATATAGGCCTTCCAGGATTCGCCGCCGGATTCACGTCCGCCGCCGGTTTCCTTTTCGCCGCCAAAAGCGCCACCAATCTCGGCGCCGCTCGGGCCAATATTGACGTTGGCAATGCCGCAATCACTGCCTTCCGAAGAAAGAAAGAGCTCGGCCTCTCGGATATCGTTGGTGAAGATGCAGGAGGATAACCCCTGGGGCACCGAATTTTGCGTAGCGATGGCTTCATCCAAATCGCTATATTCCATCACATAGAGGATCGGCGCGAAGGTCTCTTGTTTGACGATTTCGCTCTGCGTCGGCATTTCGACAATTGCCGGGGTGACGTAATAGGCGTTCGGATATTGTTCTGCGAGAACGCGTTTCCCTCCGGTGACCGTGCCGCCCTCAGCGCGGGCGCTGTCGAGCGCGGCTTGCATGGCCTCATAGGCGCGCGTGTCCATCAGCGGCCCGAGCAACACGCCGTCCTCAAATGGTGATCCAATCGGCACGCCAGCATAGGCTTTCTTCAGGCGGGCGACTAGGCTGTCGTGAATATCTTCATGGGCGATCAGGCGACGCAGCGTTGTACAGCGTTGGCCCGCCGTGCCGACGGCACTGAAGGTGACGGCACGCTCGGCCAACGCAAGGTCGGCGCTCGGTGCTGCAATCATGGCATTGTTGCCGCCGAGCTCAAGCAGCGCGCGGCCAAACCGCGCGGCCACCCGGGGTGCAACCTCGCGCCCCATGCGACAGCTTCCTGTGGCGCTGAGGAGGGCAACGCGGCTGTCGTCGACCAGCGTTTTGCCGACGGCTTTGTCGCCGATCAGAATTTGCAGCAGATGACCCGGCAACTCGCCGTCAAAGCGTGCGGCGGCGCGCTCGAACAGGCGTTGGCAAGCGAGCGCTGAGAGCGGCGTTTTTTCCGAAGGCTTCCAAACCACCGGATCGCCGCACACGATGGCCAGGGTAAAGTTCCACGACCACACAGCAACCGGGAAGTTAAAAGCGCTGATCACGCCGCATACGCCAAGCGGATGCCAGGTCTCCATCATGCGGTGGCCGGGCCGCTCAGAAGCGATTGTCAGACCGTAAAGCTGGCGTGACAAGCCGAGAGCGAAGTCGCAAATGTCGATCATCTCCTGTACTTCGCCCATGCCCTCCTGAAGAATTTTGCCGTTTTCCAGCGTCACCAGCCGCCCGAGGGCCTCTTTGTGAGTGCGCAGTTCTTCGCCGAGGAGGCGGATCAGCTCGCCGCGGCGCGGAGCCGGAACCTTGCGCCAGACGTCAAACGCAGCATGCGCATGGGCGATTTTTGCGGTGGTTGAGGCGCTGTCATCACTCTTAACACGGGCGATCTCGCTGCCGTCGATGGGGGTGAAAATTGCCCGGTCTCCGCCCTGACGGCAGGCCGGGTCAAGGTCGAGGGCGGCGAATATTTTCTCCAAATTCATGCTGTGTCTCCGCTAGGCTGCAAGTTTCCCGAATATTTACGGGTTTTATGGGGTGCCGATTAGATTGGCGCGGAGGGCACATTATAGCTTATACGGGGCGGGCGAAACTGGGATATTCTGTCTCAGCGCACGCGCCCAACCTCTCATCAAGCTGAAGAAAGAATCATGAGCGAAAAACGCGAACTGAGAATCACCGTCTGGCAATTCGTGCGCATTATGGTGTCGCTTGAGGACCGCCGAATACGACCCATGGTCTATGAAGACTGGAAGCCGGCCTGGAAAGAGCTCGATGGTGAGTTGAGCCGCCTCGCACGGGACGATCACGCCGCCTATTCCGAGCTGATGATGAATCAGGAGGTGGTGTTGCAACTGAGCAGTGACAAACGGCGCGGCGAGGTCAGGGCGGCCATTGAGCGGGTGATGCAGCGCATGAAGAAAGAGCTGCGCGTTGCGGGGAGTGGTGTCGAGGAGCGCCGCAGCTTGAAATTCGAATTGCACGAGTTAAGCGAACTTCACCGCACTCTTAAATGAGGCTAAGATGAAGAATAAGGGCAACACCGGAGGCGGAAAGGCACGAGTGAAACGGACTCCGAAGATACAGAAGTCGCGCTAAAGGAGCTGGCCGCGACGGACCTGGAATTGGTGCGTGTCATTGAGGATTTAATCCGCATTCTTGCGGATCGCGATATTCTTGACGAAGGCGCCCTGCTTATTCGTATCCGCCGATTGTTGGAGTGTCGCCGCGAACTGCGCGATTCGATCCACTAGAGCATTTAACGCTCGCTTGCGCTCACACAAAACGCTCTATCTCATTGAAGTTGAAGCAAATCACCGTTGCAGGTGGTTTCGTTTGCTCGGGATTTTCTCTCTAGCCATACATCAGCCAGACGATCGCCACAGCGGCGATAATTCCCGCCAGATCGGCTGAGAGGGCGGGGATCAGTGCGTAGCGAATGCGCCGGATTTGCACCGCGCCGAAATAGACTGCCAGTACATAGAAGGTGGTCTCTGTCGAACCCTGTAAGGTAGACACTAGATAACCGGTGTAGCTGTCCGGGCCAATATTCGGATCATTGATGATTGAGGCGAGAATGCCATAGGCGCCGGAGCCGGAGAGTGGCCTCAGCAGCGCCATCGGCAATGCCTCTGCCGGCATGCCAAATTGCGCCGTCACGCTGCCGATCGGCGCGATAATCAACTCCAAAGCGCCGCTGGCGCGGAACATGCCGACTGCCACCAGGATTGCCACCAGATAGGGAATGATACGCAGCGCCACCTGGAAGCCTTCGGTCGCCCCTTCAATGAAAACTTCATAGATGCGCACCCGGCGTGCCACGCCGAAGCCGAGCAGTAGAAGCATCAGTCCGGGGATGATCCAGGGCGCGATTTCACGGCCATAAAAGACTGTGAGCGGAATGAAGCCGGCGATGCCGCCCAGTACCAAGTAGGACACATAGGCCGGGTAGGCGCGCGCTGCCGCCTGCTCCAATGGGACATCTTCTGTGATCTCTTCAGGCGCTGTCGTTTGTACGTCTGTGTCGGTGTCGCTGGTTTTATCGCTGGTTTCATCGCTTTGTTCCAGCGCCTCTGGCGGCAGCGCCGTGGCGGGTGGAAACCAACGCACGCAAAGCTTGGCGACGATGATCGCAGTGGCGGTCGAGAAAATAGTGGCGACCAGAGTGGTCGGCACAATACCGGCTGGATTTTCCGAGCCCGAGGCGGCGCGAAGCGCAATTACGCCGGTCGCCAAAAGGGTTACGCTTGAGGTGTTGATGGCGAGGAAAAGGATCATGGCGTTGCTCGCCGTACCTTTGACCGGATTGAGCTTGTCCAATTGCTGCATGGCACGGATGCCGAACGGTGTCGCCGCATTGCCGAGGCCGAGCGCATTGGCTGACATGTTCAGGATCATCGCTCCCATGGCTGGATGCTCGGGCGGAATCTCCGGAAACAGCCGCACCATCATTGGGCGCACCAGACGGGCGATAATCACCAGCAGGCCGCCGCGCTCGGCAACCTTCATCAAGCCGAGAAAAAGCGCCATCACGCCGACTAGACCAATGGCGAGGGTGACGGCATCGCTCGCCGAGGCGATCATCGCCTGGCCGAGCACATCCATCGGCACCACGCCTTCCTCGGCGCCGGCCAGCCACGGCAAATGGCGCACCGCAGCGACGGTGAACGAGATCAGGACAATGGCGAAGAATATTCCGTTCAAGACGGCTCCCGGCGGCTACTGCGAATCGCTCCGACGGGGACAATGCTCGGCGTTTTACGGCCGGATGGGAAGCCCTCATGATAATTCCGTGGTAGCCGGTGGTCGCGCGCCCGTCTCAGCTTGGCGCAGACTGTTTCTTGTGCCGCCAATTGACCAAGGCAACGCCGCCAAATACCAGGGCAAGCGCCAGCCAAATCCACATGCTGTGTTGCTCATCGAACAAAATGATGCCCCATATCACAGCGTTGATGGTGACGATAAAGGCGACCTGGCTGAAATAGACCGGCCCGGTACGCCGCAGCAGAACGAAGTACATATGAAAGGTCAGGGCAGCCAAAACCATATGTACCAAAATCAGGCCATCCGCCAAGGCAAAGTCATTCCAGAGCGGGTGAAAGGTTCCGGTCGCGAGCGCGGCCGGCAACAGCATGAAACTCGAGAACAGCATCATGCCACCGGCGGCATGCATAGAATCCATTTTAGGGGGGTGGTACTTGGTCGCGTAGACAGAATTGAGCGAATAGAAAAACGGCGAGAGAAAAGCCAGAATGACAAATGGAATCATATCTGGGCTCGGCAAACTGCCCTTTGGTAACAGCATCAGCAATGCGCCAACCAGCCCAAGGCCAATTCCAATGGCACGGCACCAATCAAAGCCTTCCACCCGGACGGCAAGAGAGAGCAAATAGGTGAACAGCGGCACGGTGGTGATCACCAGGGCAACAATGCCGGCCGGCAAATTAGAGAGAGCGTAAAACAGATTGGTGGTGGGAATGGCGCTGCCAATGGCGCCAACCACCAGATAATGACGCAGATAGACACGCCCCAGCGGCGGCGGCCTGCCGCGCGCCAGAGACACGAGCAGCAGAATAACGCCAGCGCCGAAGGTCTGCCAGAACGCATAGCCGAGCGCCGGCACACCCGCCATGGTGACAAATTTTGCCATAACGGTAATGCCACCCCACATGGCGCCAAGCGATAACAGCAACATGAGCGACATGCCGAGGGAGGTGTGTGGTGTAGATTGCGCGTCGGTGGGGGAGTTGAAATTCATCTGGCGCTAATCTGGCATTTCGCGTGGGGTATTGTCGAACGCAATCAATTCGCCCGCAAAATAAGGCGGAGAAACATTTCCTGAGCTATCCTCGCGCTTCTATTTGGCCAGCAATGTGCTGGCCAATTTTGCGCCGCGAAGTTCTGCTTCGGCAAAATTGGCGCCTTCAAAATTAGCATCCTCGGTATCTGCGGCGTAGAAATTGGCGTTCTTAAGGTTGGCCTACTTAAACGAAGCACCGCCCAAATTGGTTTGGCTGAGATCGACGCCCTGCATCATCGCGCGCTCGAACACGCCGTGACGTAAATCCGCATTGTGAAAACTTGCATTTTTCAGGATGGCGTCGGTGAAGTTAGTTTGCACAACAAAAGACTTTGCCATCTTGGATTGGGAAAAATTCGCCCGCCGCGCCGTTACTTCGCCGAGATCGCTGGCGCCATTTTCAAGTGCGATCGGCGACGGGTTGCGCTTTTCATTGTATCGCGCCGCCGAGATCTGCGCTGAACATTTCCGTTACGCACAAATTGCATCCGCGAGATCTAGGCCAGATAAATCGCAAAAGGTCAGCAATGCGCGCTGCCCGCCAGTGCGGCGCTCGAGAAAAACCACATGGCGATGGATCGCGAGCAGGGCGTCGGACTGCTCCAGCCGTAATCGTAGCCTTTATTTTTTGAATCTTTGTCTGAGACCAGTTAAAAGCTCGCTTGCGGCAGAGAGGTGGTGCGTGGTGCCCACCTTTTTGCTGCGGCATAAAGATTTTATTAACTGACTAAAATTGCATTATTTGGGAGCGAAGATAAAATCGCCGCCATCATGCCCGGCCAAGCGGATATCCGAATAGACCGGCGTCTGGTCGGCGTTCAGTACCGCGGCTTTTCGCACCGGGGCAAACAGCGCCTGGGCCTCAACGATCTCGTTGTTTTCCTGCAAAACGCCGAGCAATGCGGCAGCAAATACCGAATGGCCACCGCTGCCCGCATCCGCTACCGGCTCGAGCCCGCCCGAGGTCAGCGCGGTGCGCGAGCGCTTGCCGACAATACGCTCGAGTCAGGCGCGGCGATCTTCCCAGGTCTCAATATTGATTGGCGCCGCGCGGGTGAGGGTGCCGGAATAGCATGAATTGGCAATCACCAAAATATGGCGCGCCGGAATGGCCTTCAGCATATCGATGATATCATCGTTCGATACCCAATTGGCCGGATTGTCTTGATCGGCATCGACCGGCAGCCAATATCCCCGTTCGGTCACCGGATCGACAATACCGTGTCCGGCATAATAGATCAGTAAATTAGTGTCGAAGGAGAGCGAAGCGCGCAGTTCACTCATGGCGCCGATCACATCATAGCGTGAAGCATTGATCAGCGTTGTGACGCTGAAGCCACAGCGGCTTGCCAACAGCGCTGAAATCGCCTCGGCATCGGCAATTGCCGCTTTTAAATTGAGCATGTGGCGATAGTCATTATTGCCGATGACCAGTGCATGATAATCACCGAGCGCCAGATTAAGCTGTTTGCGTACAACATCGATACGCTTGACCGCCCGGTTGCCCCATTCATCGAGAGCGGCGATGACAATCTCACTATCGCCGATCGTCACGCCGCGCTTGAGGCTGAAGCTGCCATCGGTGTTGATCTGCGCGGCGGTGCCGTTGATCGTAAATTCAACAATCGTCGAGCTATCGCTCACTTGTCCGCGCAATGCGACCACCGAATTCTCCGTTTGCAAATTGCCTGGCGCTTCGATCACCGGCGGTACGTCATCGGCGGTGAACGTTGCTTGGGCCTGAAGCTTTTCTTGGGGCTCAGTTTCGGCAACAACAGGGATAGCTTCATTAGGCGCTGGCGCTTCCTCAAGCGTGAACTTCCAGTTGCCTCGGCATTCCGGGCCGCCAAACTTTCCTTTGCCGCCACCGTTCAACAGAGTTCCAAACATATTAAAAATAAACGGGCCCTGAACGCGACCGCCTGAAATGCGACCCTTGCGGTCGATATAGCCGGAGACCTTATACGGGCCGTCGTCCTAACCCTGGCCGCGGCCAAGAATTTAGCCGCTCATATCGCCGTCCTTGATGACGATATCCATCGGTACGTTGACGCCGTTGCATTGAAGATAGGCGTTGCCGAGCCAGCGCCCGTCAAAAGCCGAAATACCCTTAGACGTGGCGGCGTTGGCACGGTTTGCTATGCTGGCTCCACCGCACATGACAATGCTTGCGGCGACCATGAAGGCGGCTGAAAAGCGTCGATAAATGATTAACATTATTCGATCCCTGCGCGAATGCCGGTATAGATTAACCGCGCTGCCGGTAAAATAAAGCGATTCCCGCCAGAGGGAGCGGGACGCCGTACCCCTTGCCCCCGTCACGCAGGGGTGCGATATAGAAATCCGTGCGCATGGCGTACACATCTCACCCAGGGCGCCCTTAGCTCAGTTGGATAGAGCGACGGCCTTCTAAGCCGTAGGTCCCAGGTTCGAATCCTGGAGGGCGCACCATTTCTAACCTAAGTCATGTCCTAACTCATTGGCATAAAATAACTTCTTTAATGCTCGGCTGGTAGGGTAGACAAAATGGTAGACAAAAATTGCGGTCGTTATCTGTACCGTAAGAGGGGTGTTTTCTATTTCAGCAGGCATGTCCCGATAGACATGAGAGCTCATCATGGCTGCTCGCGAATCGTTGTCTGCCTTAAAACAAAATCTGGTAATGCAGCTGTC
>Ga0209403_10001549_pt1 | contig 29455 bp, 25 predicted proteins | sample ArcticOcean_MG_C_8_FD_187440 | JGI IMG/M metagenome (GOLD analysis project Ga0209403, IMG submission 187440) | Marine microbial communities from western Arctic Ocean - ArcticOcean_MG_CB11_86 (SPAdes) (version 2) | ecosystem: Environmental > Aquatic > Marine > Oceanic | place: Arctic Ocean...
TTTATTTGGCAACTCTTTCTAGGCTCAGATGGTGGAAAAGCTATTTTTGCCCTTGGGGTTATTCCAACCAGTCTCCTTCAGGACACGCCCTTGCCAACCAACTTAAGATGGGTCAGTCCAGAGATGACATTATTAACCTCTATGTTTTTGCATGGAGGCTTTATGCACTTAGCGGGAAATATGCTCTATCTATGGATTTTTGGAGACAACATTGAAGACATCTTAGGCAAGCCAGTTTTCTTACTATTTTATTTTATCTGCGGCATTGTTGCTGCCTTGTCGCAAGCTCTTCCTGATCCCAGTTCTCAAATCCCTATGATAGGAGCCAGTGGAGCAATCTCTGGTGTTTTAGGTGCATACGTTGTTTTTTTTCCAAAGCACAAAATTAAGGTCGCTATTCCTTTTGGATTTTTTCTTCAAATCTTAAGATTGCCAGCGTATGTTGTTCTAATCTTTTGGTTTATATTGCAATTGATTAATGGTGCCAATGCAGGTTCTGGTGGAGGCATCGCATTTGGTGCTCATATTGGTGGTTTTGTAGCTGGTTTAGTTTTAGCACCAATTCTGGCTGTCGTGACTCGAAAAAAAATAAACCTCAATACTATCGATAGGAGTTAAATATGTTGAACTATACCTCTAAGTTACTTTTCTTTTTTATTCTTTTCTTTCAGTTTATTCTTCCCATCACTGTGGCACAGTCTCTGGATGAGATCATTCAAGGCGAACATCGTTCTGATCAGAATAAAATAAGAAATGAAGCCAGGCACCCAAAGGAAACACTTGAATTTTTTGGCATTGAAAACACAATGACGGTTGTGGAAGTATGGCCGTCTGCTGGATGGTACACCGAAGTCATAGCACCTTATCTCAATGATTCTGGACAGTATATTTCAGCTTCGTTTGATGTGAATACAGACAGTGAATATTTTGGCAAGATGGCAAAAAGATTTCAAAGTAAGCTGGATGAATATCCAGATCTTTATGACAATGTTAAACACGGAGTTCTTGAGGCACCAGATCGCATAGAGATTGCTGATGCTAATTCAGTGGATATGTTACTAACGTTTAGAAATATACATAATTGGATGGCTCGTGGACAAACTGAAATGATGTTTAATGGATTTTATAAAGCCCTCAAGCCCGGTGGTATTTTGGGCGTGGTGGAACATCGGGGAGATTCGTCAATCCCTCAAGATCCAAAAGCAAAATCAGGTTATGTGAATCAAGACTATGCAATTGCATTGGCAGAGAAAGCAGGTTTTATTTTTGAAGCTTCTTCTGAAATTAATGCCAACCCAAATGACGACAAGAGCCATCGTGAAGGTGTTTGGACATTGCCGCCAACTTATCGAAGTCTAAGCGATGAAGAGAAGATTGATTTCAAAAATATTGGTGAAAGCGATCGTTTTACACTTCGTTTTCGCAAACCTGAATAATCAAGCATGCCATGCTTAAAGTCAGCATTGCTTTGTCTTTTGCTCGTCTCTACAGGAGTGTTTGCAGAGAAAGAGTCAACAGTGATTGTTATCTCTATGGACGGTGTTAGACATGATATATCAAAAAATAATGATCTAAATGCATTTAAGCGAATGGAAAAAAATGGAGTCAGAGCAGAGTATTTAATACCTGTATTTCAATCCACCACTTACCCTGCTCATGTTACTCTTGCAACAGGAGTGCATCCAGACAAACATGGGATTATTCATAATTCTTTCTTAGATAAAGAGAAGGGGAAATTTAGTTATGATGCCGATGCAAATTGGCTGGATGTGCCTCCAATCTGGGTATTGGCAGAGCAGCAAAATATTCGATCTGCTGTTTTCTTTTGGGTGGGATCTGAAACCGACTGGCACAGTATTGGGGCCAGCTATAGAAGAGCACCATTTAATGCCAACATCAAAGAAGAAGAGAAAATTGAACAAATACTGAATTGGCTGGATATGAATGATGAGGAAAGACCAAGGCTGATAATGAGTTACTGGGATGGTACGGATGAATTAGGTCATATACAAGGTCCTAGTAGTGATGATATAAACCAACAAATGGCACGCCAGAATCAGTTATTGAACAGCCTTTTAAGCGAAATTGATAAGAGAGAAGCTTGGAATTATGTCACAATTTTTGTGGTCAGTGATCATGGCATGACTGAAGTCAATCATTACATCGATTTAGAGGCTTTATTGGATGAATCTGGAGTTACAGCGACACTTTCAGAAGGACCTGCTGTTTCCCATCTTTTTTTAAAAGAGCAGGATATTGATGATGCATTGCAGTTTTTTAACAGTAAGCAAAATATCATGGCGTTTAAAAAAGAAGATCTTCCTAAAACATGGCGTATGAATCACCCAACAAGAACGGGCGATATTGTATTAGCAACAGAGGCACCCAGTATGTTTACTAGCTATGGTAGACCCAATGGCATGCATGGGTATGCTCCGGAAATGGAAGATATGCGTGCTATTTTCTATGGAATGGGTGCAGGCATTAATCCTCAACAATTAGGACCGGTCCATCAGGTTGATTTGATGCCCACTGTTTCTAAAATATTAGGCATCAAGATTCCTCATGCAATTGATGGAAAGGCGTTGGATCTGAATTGAATCATTAACTTTAACTCATCACCCATCCATAAACATTATTGCTAGGAGAGCCTCCTTCAGCAAGGTAGACTTCCTTGATTTTAGTCATTCGATCACTCACAAGCTGCTGTCTTCTTTCCTCGACATTGATTCCATAGAGCTTGGCTGCATTCAATCCAAGAATTTTAGCCTTGTCCTCATCACTAATAGCTGCATAGCCAAATTGTTCTTGCATTTCTATGGGAATTTGAAACCTTCTGAAGGCCTCAATTTGCCATTGTGGTGAACCCCACCAGATAGAATCTGTACCAAATAAAATACGATCAGATCCAAAAGCTTGAATAATCTGACCCAATAGATGAGCACAAATTTTAGGATGCGTTATGACCGTATGTCCAAATGAAGTGCCAAGCTCCATAAAGACATTGGTCATGTTTGGGTTGTCAATTCTATCTTTACACAAATCCGTGGTGTATGGCAGATAGGCTTTATCACCAAGATATTCATCTTCTTGTGATAAATATTGATTCTCATCTTTGAATGCAGAATGGTAGATTACAAAGGTAATTCCTGGATGATCCAAGGAAGCTTTTTTGATGTCTCTGGGGTGTGTGTGATCGGATTGCCCTGGTTTTAATCTTCTCATAAAAGGCAAACCTTTATGCACGCAAACTATATTCTTTCCCCAGTCTTGTATTTTTTCATAAAATGGATAGATCGCGTCTTCATCATCCAGCCACCAATTATATTCTCCAGCGGTATTGAATACTCCTGGATAGAATTTCCAAGCATCGATATTTAAATCCAAAGCCTGTCTTTCAGCTTCCTGAAGAAAGTTAGGCGTATAGGGTGCAATAGGGCCATGACATACCATTCTTTCAGAGCCAGACATTTCATTGATAGTATTTCTTGCCTCAACCATCTCATCGACATTGATAACATCTAAAACTCTGGATGCAACTCCACTCAAGCAAGCAACTGAAACGTCGCTATCCAGAAAGACTTCTTTCACATAATTATTGAAATTTAGGTCACCTTTTTGTGGCTTTTTCCCTTTTAATTCTTCATTAAAAGGCCAAGCCATAACTCTAAAACCCAACGGTTCTTTTTTTCCAGTCGCAACATGATGAGTTTGGACATCAAAAATAAATTCTTTGTTTGGCCACAATTCTTTAATCGCATCAGGATCAATCATTTCTTCTGCTTGAACATTAAAGTATTTTCCAAAGACTTCGTTCATTGCTATAAAAGCAACAGCCATTCCATTTGTGGTTTTTAAGAAATCTCTTCTCGTTAATCCTATTTGCTTACTGCATTTCTCAGCAAGGCTTTGAATTAAACTTTCAACTTTTTTTTGCTGTAAGGTTTGAGGTCGTGGAATAAACTCTTCATTCGATACCACTTGAGTTGGTATTGGAGATCTGGTGTCTTCTTCATCATCTTTATGAAATTTTCTAATCCACATTTATTTTCCCCTTTTATTATCTATACAGAGATTAACGCTAAAGAATGGTTGTGACAAACCTTAAATTGACTTTGGTTTAATCTCCATTGGTTTGATAAAGAATACATTGATGATCCCTATTAAAGTGACTATGGCAACCAATCCAAAAGCTTGAAGATAGCTACCAGAAGCATCGTCAGCCATGGAGGCTAATAATTGAGTTGCACCTGCAGCTGCAAGACCATCAATCATACTTATAATGCCTAATACTCGACCAAGATATTTTTTTCCAAAGGTTTCTACCGCAACCAGTTGAATCATGCTAAAGCTTCCACCAAAGCCAAGCCCGAAGAAAACAGTAAAGAAACTTAGTTGCATTGTATTTTTGGTCAAGATCAATTCATTACCAGAAATTTCAAACAGCAGTAGCGATCCTATAAAAAGGACACAGGAACTGATGAAAAGAACAGTTCTTTTAGGCACTCTATCGCTTAAGGCTCCAAAGGAAAATTTTCCTATGAAGCTAAACCAGTAGATTATTGAAAATAGGATGACAGATTGCTGCGCAGTGAAGCCAATATCTAGTTCAAAGAATATCCTAATTTGACTGTTCAGCCCCTGGATTGCAAACCATAGACATGCTGAGCCAATGCCCAAGCAAAATAAGGCTCTTGAAAAGAGGGCATCCCTGAATTGAGTTCTATCTTTATCTTCTATTAGTTGTCCTTTCCCATTCTCTGTTCCATCAGCTAACGTTTCTTGATTGCCATCTGGATGTAGCCCCATTACTTCTGGTGTGGGACGAATTACTTTATAAACCGGGATAACAGCAAAAATCCAAAAGAGTATCGATAGCAGTCCAAAGCCCCATCTCCAGCCCCACTCAGGGTTATTTACAATTGGCGAAATTAGCAGTGGTAAGGTGGCACCACCAAGACTTGAACTTGCTATAACCATACCAACAACTTTTCCACGATGCTTTTTGAACCAGCTTGAGACAATGATCACATTAGGCCCTAAGCCTGTCATCACAAGACCAGCGGCCATCAGAATATGAAGCCGATAGAGTGTCTCTATAGAGCTGGCAAAAGGGTAAAAACTAAAGGTAAGGGCCATTATGATGATGCCAATTCTCATGACAATTGTGACCCCATATTTGTCAATTAGGGTGCCTGATAGTGGCGAAAGTAAGGCTGCAAATAAAAGGGTATTACGAACTGTAAGACTTACTTCCTCACGGGTTAGATTGAATTCCTCAATAAATGTTGGGAATAGATTTTGTGGAACGAATAGAGTCATTGAGTTCACAAAGAAATAGATCAGACTGCAGGATATTGCAACATACCATCCATAGAAAAAAGAATTTTGTTTTTGATGCATATTTTTTACTTAAAAATTGGTGATCACTAAAACCAATGGATATGAACACTGTTATAATAGTTACTATGAAAAATCATTCTATCGCAATAATCAATGCAAATATTGTTAATGAAGGCTCCATCAGTCAAGAAGATGTTCTTATTTCCAATGGCAGAATCAGACAAATTTCTCCCCAGCTAAAGATTGATGAAGGAACGACTGTGATTGATGCAAATGGCAAATATCTACTGCCTGGATTGATTGATGATCAGGTGCATTTCAGGGAGCCAGGTTTGACTCATAAAGGAGGTATTTTATCAGAGTCAGCCGCAGCAGTAGCGGGAGGTATTACTTCTTTTATGGACATGCCTAATGTTAATCCACCCACTTTGAATCGTTCATTATTGATGGATAAATACTCCATAGCAAAAGATAAAGCTTACGCAAACTATGCTTTTTATCTAGGTGCAAGCAATAATAACTTGGATGAAATAAAACGACTGCAAAAAAGCGATGCATGTGGCGTTAAGGTCTTTATGGGGGCTTCAACTGGTAATCTTTTAGTGGATGACGATGATGCCTTGGAATCTATTTTTGCAGAGTGCCCTATACTTATTGCTACACATTGTGAGGACAGTCCCACTATCAATAAGAATTTAGCTCAAATGAGAAAAAAATATCCCAATGGAGACATACCAGTTTCTGAGCATCCCAATATCCGATCGGTTGAGTCATGCTATAAGTCATCTTCAAAAGCAGTTGCATTGGCTAAGAAGCACAATAGTAAATTGCATGTTTTGCATTTAACAACAGAAAAAGAGCTCGATCTATTTATACCGCAATCAGAACAAGAAAAAAGAATTACTGCTGAAGTGTGCGTTCACCATCTTTATTATGATGATTCTTATTATGAAACAATGGGATCAAGGATTGTTTGTAATCCAGCTATAAAGACGTCAAAAGATCGGGCAGCACTTATGAATGCACTTAATAGTAATGTGATCGATGTTATTGCGACTGATCATGCCCCTCATACAATTGATGAGAAAGAAAAACCCTACCCTGATTGCCCATCTGGTTTACCATTAATTCAACATTCACTTCTTATTCTTTTGGATTTTTACCTTGAAGGACAATTGACATTAGAAACCATTGTCGACAAAACCAGCCACTCATTAGCACGCATTTATGGCATTAAGGATCGCGGATTTATTAGAGAGGATTATTGGGCCGATCTCGTTTTGATTGATTTGGATAAAACCACAACAGTCACCAAAGATAATCTACTCTATGAATGCGCTTGGTCGCCCTTTGAAGGAAAGACATTTAACTCCATGATAAATAAAACATTTATTAATGGAGAAACAGTTTATGATAATGGCAAGCTGCTCTCTCAGCCCTCTGGGAAGAGAATTGAATTTCTCTAATCATTTGAATTATTTTTCAGGATTAAAATATCGTTTTTTTTCTTCACAGGATATGTTAATTTTCTTCCTACATAGCTAAATGGTTGTGGGGATAAAGAAACTGAAAACTTTTAAAGTTAAATTTTCAAAAAAATATAACGTTTTATAAATCAAGCGTCAGCAAATATACACCAATGCAACCTACCAATACAAAAGACCCACAATATTATCATAAGGTAGTTGACTGCCAATGGGGCTGTCCAGCACATACTGATGTACCAGCATACATTCGGCATATTGCTCAGGGTGAATTTACCGAAGCCTATATGGTCAATAGGGAGTCTAATGTTTTTCCTGGTATCTTAGGAAGAGTTTGTGATCGTCCATGTGAACCGGCTTGTAGAAGAGTAAGAGTTGAAGAAGAGCCAGTCGCAATATGCAGATTAAAAAGGGTAGCAGGGGATCTGAAAGGAGACATTCATGATTTTCTTCCCTCCATTCCTGAGAAAAAAAATGGAAAGAAAATTGCTATCGTAGGCGGTGGCTGTGCATCTTTAACAGTAGCTAATGATTTATTACCATTAGGCTATGAAGTGGATATTTTTGAATCTTTACCTGTTATGGGGGGTTTGATTAGGAGCAATATTCCTAAATTTAGATTGCCACCTGAAGTCATCGATGAAGAGTTTAATATTATTGTTGAGCAAGGAGCTAATCTTCACCTCAATCATCCAATAAACAGTATGAAGGATTTACTACAGGAATCTTATGATGCTTTTTTTATTGGAACAGGTGCACCCAAAGGCAGAGAATTAGATTTACCTGGTCGATACGATACCGATCAAATTCATATCGGTATTTCATGGCTAGAATCGGTTGCCTTCGAGCACATTGAATCGATTGGAAAGAAAGTACTCATTATTGGTGGCGGCAATACAGCAATGGATTGTTGCAGAACTTCTTTAAGACTCGGTGCTGATAACGTTAAGGTGATGTATCGTGGTACACGCGATCGAATGAAATCATCGGACTGGGAATTAGAACCTGCTTTGGAAGAGAATGTTGAACTAGTATTAAACCATTCTCCTGATGAATATGTTGTTGAGAATGGAAAATTAGTGGGTATGAGATTCTCTGTATTAGACTGGTTTAAAGATGAAAAAGGAAAGCTTGTTTCCAAAAAAATTGATGATGTAGTGATTCCTTGCGATACAGTCATACTGGCTATCGGACAAGAAAATTCCTTTCCTTGGGTGGAAAGAGATATTGGTTTGGAATTTGACCAATGGGAGGTTCCAGTTGTCGATTCAGTGACCTATGAGTCCACTATTCAAGGCGTATTTTTTGGTGGAGATGCAGCGTTTGGACCGCAAAATATTATTGAAGCTGTTGAGCATGGCCATCAAGCTGCAATTTCAATTCATAAATATTGTGAAAAAGAATCGCTTACCGATCGTTTGGAGTATGGCATGAATCTTATCACGGCAAAAATGGGTATCCATGAGTGGTCCTATAGTAATGATTATGGCTATGAGAATAGATTTGAAGTACCCACAGTTCCAATGAATGAACGTTTTAAAGACATTAATATAGAAGTTGAGTTGGGTTTTGAGCCTGGGCAATTTCAAGAAGAAGTTGAGCGTTGTTTGAATTGCGATATTCAGACTGATTTTGCAGCAAACCTTTGCATTGAGTGTGATGCTTGTATCGATATATGCCCTGTCAATTGTTTGATGATTACAGACAATGATGATGAAGATAATCTCAGAAAGAAAATTAAAACTCCAGCAGATAATCTAGAGCAAGATCTTTTTGTTTCAGAGGATTTACCACAAACTGGAAGAGTGATGTTGAAAGATGAAGATGTTTGCATCCACTGTGGTCTATGTGCTGAGAGATGTCCAACGGCTGCTTGGGATATGAAAAAATTTACTTTGAAAGTTCCTTACGCCTTGGATGAAGCCAATGCGATTGATGCAAACGCTACCAAGAAAGCGGTGTAATGTCTAAACCAGGACATAATAATTTTACTGTCAAATTTGCCAATGTTAATGGCACTGGTTCATCGAGTGCGAATGGCATGTTTATGAGAAGTATTTTCAGAATGGGCATACCTGTTGTGGGTAAAAATTATTTTCCTTCCAATATACAAGGTCTCCCTACTTGGTATGAGATTCGAGTAAGCAATAAAGGCTATCTAGCACCATCAGGTACAGTGCATATTATGATAGCTATGAATGCCCAAACCTATGCAGAGGATCTAGCATCAGTGGAACCGGGAGGTTATCTTGTTTATGACTCTTCTTGGCCAAGGAAGGAATTGATGGCAAGAGAAGATGTCACTGTTCTTGGCGTTCCGCTTGCTAAAATGTGTAATGAAAAATTCGATACTGCACGATCAAGAACTTTAATGAAAAATACAGCTTATGTTGGTGTTTTAGCCGCTTTATTGGATATGGATGTATCAGTAATTGAGCAATTATTGTTGGACACATTTGGCGCTAAAAAGCATTTGATTGAAGCTAATAAAACCGCATTGGATATGGGTTATGATTACGCACTAGAGAATTTTAAATGCCCTCTTTCTTTCAGAGCTAAATCCTCCAATAAGACTGATGGCCACATCATTATTGATGGGAATGCAACGGCTGCTCTTGGTTGTATTTTTGCTGGAGCAACTGTAGGTTCTTGGTATCCAATTACACCGTCAACCTCCTTAATGGATGCATTTAGTGGGTACTGTCAGTCTCTGAGAAAAGACAAAGAAACAGGAAAAAACAATTACTCTATCATTCAGGCTGAAGATGAATTAGCAGCCATTGGCATGGCTCTAGGAGCTGGATGGAATGGAGCCAGGTCTTTTACACCAACAAGTGGGCCAGGTATTTCACTGATGGGTGAGTTCCTTGGCTTTGGCTATTACTCAGAAATACCCACAGTTGTTTTTGATGTCCAAAGAACTGGGCCATCAACGGGTATGCCAACAAGAACTCAGCAATGCGATATTATGGCTTGTGCTTATGCCTCTCATGGAGATACTAAACATGTCTGCCTCTATCCTGCTAATCCAGAAGAAGCATTTTATTTATCAACTGAGGCTTTTAACTTAGCAGAACAATTACAAACCCCTGTATTTGTCTTATCAGATCTTGATATAGGTATGAATGACTGGATGATTAAAGACTTAGAGTGGGAGGATGGTTATGTGCCCAACAGAGGCAAGGTTCTTGGAAAAGAAGAATTAGACAATATGGAGAACTTTTATCGTTATCTTGATGTGGATGGCGATGGCATACCTTATAGAACAATTCCAGGAAGACATCCAAAAGGCGCTTATTTTACACGAGGATCAGGACATAATAAATTGGGTGGTTATACAGAAGATGCAGCAGAGTATCAAGATGTGGTAGATCGTTTATTAATTAAATGGGAAACTGCTAAATCGCTTGTGCCACAACCCGAAGTTAGCTATTCAAAAAAGAATAAAATTGGCATTATCAGTATCGGCAGTTGCAATGATGCCATTCGCGAAGCTAGAGATGTGATGAAAAAAAATGGACAGTCTTTAAATTACTTAAGAGTCAAGGCGTTTCCGTTCTCAGATAAAGTTGAGAAATTTATTTCTCAACATGAAAAAGTATTTGTTATTGAGCAAAATAGAGACGGTCAATTGCATAATATGTTGATTACAGAAACCGATGCTGATTCTAGAAAGCTAGAATCACTAAGATTTTATAATGGTATACCCATCTTCTCTAAAGACATTGTGAAGCAGATTGAAGATTCAATTAATTCAGGTAAAGCAGCATGAGCTATATTAAGAAACCAAAGATTATAAGAGATAATGAGCCAAGAAATAAATTAGGCATGACTGTTACGGATTACGAAGGAGTAATGTCTACACTTTGTGCTGGTTGTGGCCATGATTCTATTACTGGAGCAATTATAGAAACTGTATTTGATCTTAACATTGAGCCTCATCGTCTTATAAAATTGAGTGGAATAGGGTGCTCATCAAAAACACCTGCGTATTTTGCAAGTCAATCGCATGGGTTTAATTCTGTTCATGGTCGCATGCCGTCGGTTGCGACCGGTGCTCATTCTGCTAATAGTGAATTGTTTTGCATTGGTGTTTCAGGCGATGGAGATACTCTTTCAATTGGCATGGGACAATTTACCCATGCTATTAGAAGAAATTTAAATATGCTATATGTGATTGAAAATAATGGTGTTTATGGTCTGACTAAAGGGCAATTTTCAGCATCTGCTGATGTAGGATCAACAGCAAAAAAAGGCGCTGCCAATTTACAAATACCAATAGACCCTTGTCAAGTTGCTATATCCATAGGAGCAACATTTGTAGCTCGAAGTTTTTCAGGTGATAAAGAGCAATTAGTGCCATTACTAAAGGCTGGTATGATGCATCGCGGATTTGCTATGTTGGATGTAATTTCACCATGCGTCACTTTCAATGATCATGAAGGATCAACCAAGAGTTATTTGAGCACTAGAGAAACTAAACGAGAAGCACTTTATACAGATTATGTTGAGCCTTTTACTGAAATTGAAATTGATTATGATCAAGGTTCATCCATTGAAGTGGATCTACATGAAGGTGGAAAAGTTATCCTAAGAAAAGCTGAAAAAGAGTTTAGCCCTTTAAATAAATCAGAGTCCATTCGCATGATTCGTGAGTCTTCTGATGCAGGCGAGATGCTTACTGGATTATTATATATTGATGAAAATCAACCTGATTTCACAGAAGTTGAAAATACAGTAAGAAAGCCTTTAAATGAGATTCCTTTTGATGATCTTTGCCCAGGTTCTAAATCACTGGCTGCATTGCAAAAAAATTATAAGTAGAGATGATAGATAGATGCAGATAATCAGCATCAAAAAAAAATATCTCGCTGCAACTGTATTATTGTTTATTTTCCTAGTTTCTTTTCCACCGGGCTACCTACAAGCAAAAGATTTACCAGAATCATTATCATTAATGCTAGAGCAAGAAGGTATTCCATTGAGTACTTTAAGCCTTATTGTTCAGCCAGTTGATTCCACCTCTTCTATAATCAGGGTTAATCCTAAGAAATACAGGAACCCAGGCTCATTGGCAAAACTGTTCACCGCATTTGTTGCCATCGATAAACTCGGTCCAGAATCTCAATGGGAAACAGTAATCTATGCTTCTGATCCTATTGATGATGGTATTGTTGAACAGTTGCTTATAGAGGGTGGAGGCGATCCATTTTTAACGAATGAACAGTTATTAAAACTCATAAAAGACCTTAGAAAGCTTGGGCTTCATACAATTAGCAATGGACTTCTGATAGATCAAAGCTTGTTTCCTAAAGCCAATAATACTCCTGGTGATTTCGATGACGATCCTTTGCGACCCTACAATGTGATGCATGCTTCATTGATGGCAAATTTTAATACAATTGATTTTACAGTTAAGAAAAATATTAAGAATGATGGAGTTAATATTGAATATGATTTTTTACCCAATGGCATTATTTTTTCCAATAATTTAAAAATGGGTAAGGGTTCATGTAATGACTTTAGGGATAATGTTATCTTTAAACAACTCATTCAAGACTCCTATCCGCCAAATGTTGTCATTGAATTAAACGGTATTTATCCTCAAAATTGTGATCAATATAAGCATGACATAGCTGTTACAGAAACGAATCATTATTTTTTTGGACTCTTCTCATATCTGTGGCAACAGTCAGGTGGAATTATTAATGGTTACATTAATGAAATTGATATAAAAAAAAATGCAACAGAATTGTTGCAATTTAAATCCATAAAACTTTCAGAATTAGCACCCCATCTTTTAAAAAATAGTAATAACTTTATTGCCAGGCAATTGTTTTTGACGATTGGTGGGTCTAAAACCAATTACAGCTTAAGGGCAGCAAGAAAAACAATGAAAAAAGTTCTAAAGAGAAATGGAGTGAACTCGAGAAAAAACTTTTATGACAATGGCTCTGGTTTATCAAGATTAACAAGCATCAGGCCGGATACCTTATTTGATTTATTGCAGACAATCTATCAGCATTCAGCTTCATCCATTATTATGTCTTCACTTCCAATATCTGGGATTGATGGGACCTTATCCAATCGTTTTAAATCTCCCATGCTTCGCGAGAGAATGAGGCTCAAAACTGGCACTCTGGATGGTGTCAGAGCACTGGCAGGTTATGTAACAGGTTTATCCGGCCAAGAGTACATTGTCGTCTATATTCATAATGACTTATCTGAGGTTAGTTATCAGACTAAAAAATTCGAGAATGCTTTATTCGAATGGATTGTCGATGATAAAGATCGCATGCTATGATTTTTTTTTGGACGTTTTAAATTTCCATCCTGTGAGAAGTAGCATAAGAATTGAAAGTAATACAGGCTCTACTTCAATGACTTTTGTTTGCCAGTAGTAATGCCATACTCCTAAAACTGCAGCTGTATAGACAATACCGCTGATTGTTGATCTATTTTTATTAAACCAGGTTTGTAGTTTTTTTAAGGAAACTAAGCCCACTGATAATAGGCATAGAAAGCCTGCCCAACCAACTATGAGATAAGGTGTTTCTATGATATCAACAATGATTACTTTGATATCTCCACCTTGATCAATGAGGGCATAGCTAAGAAAATGATTCAAAATATAAAACAGAGATACTAACCCGAGAGGTTTGGGTAATCTTTTACATAATTCATGCTTCGTGTAATATCCAATCGGTGTGATGAGTAAAGTTATGATCAAGATTCTAATCCCCCACTTTCCAGTTGCATGAATGATTGTCTCGATAGGGTTGGCACCTAAGTCAGAGAAAAAACCAAAGACAGGTAAAAAACCAAAGCCTTTAAGACTAAGAATAATAAATGGGATCAGGCTGATCAGTGTGAAAACTTTAACCATATACTGCATTGAGTCTTTTCTCAGTCTATTTAAAAATATTTTTTTAAGTTCATCCCTTGATAAAGGTGGGCTACCTCATCTTGATAACCATTAAACATAAGTGTGGGTTGCTTAGCTCCAAAGAAGCCATTGCCAATTCTTCTTTCACGAGATTGACTCCATCGCGGATGATCTACTTCTGGGTTTACATTGGCATAAAATCCATATTCATTTGAGGCAGACATATTCCAACTGGTTTTTGGCTGTGATTCTTGAAAATGAATCTTATTGATAGATTTGATGCTTTTAAAACCATATTTCCATGGAACGACCAAACGCATGGGAGCACCACTTTGGTTTAATAAATCTTGTCCATATAACCCAACAGCAATTAAAGTTAGTGGATTCATAGCTTCAGCCATAGTCAGCGCCTCAATATAAGGCCACTTTAATATACGCTTTCTTTGACCAGGCATTTCACTGGGTCTATACACTGTCTCAAAGGCAACATATTTAGCCTTGGAATTAGGCTCTAGCTTTTCAATAATATTGGCTAGAGGTATACCAATCCATGGGATCACCATTGACCATGCTTCAACGCATCTAAGACGATAGATTCTTTCTTCAAGGGCATTACTATCAATTAAATCATCTATATTATAAACACCAGTTTTATTTGCTTCTCCGGAGATTTTGACATTCCAAGGAGCAGGCTCAAAGTTTCCACTATTTTGATAAGGGTCCGACTTACCCATCCCAAATTCATAAAAATTATTATAAGTGGTGATGTCCTCAAAACTATTTTTTGGCTCTGAAGTGGAATAGATTGAGTTTTTTTTATAGGCAGAAATGTAGCTGTCCTCTTTTGGTGATTGACTCCAGGCCATTCCCCAAGGAATCATTGTTGAGGCTATACTCATCGATTTTATAAGTTTCCTGCGTTCTAAATAAATACTCTCCGATGTAATTTCATAGGATTTAATAGTATTGCTTTTTTTTATGCTCATGGACTTATACCTTGCCAGTTAATTAGAAGATTTATTTGTATATTAGCGGATTCCAACATAGACGCAAACCTAGACTGATGAGACAATATCGGAAAGTAAATAAAGGCCATGATTATGAAAAATAAAGTTCTCATTTTATTCCCCCTTTTATTCCTTATCTCTTGCGGTCCTGAAGAGCAGTCCAATACGTTTGAAATGACAGTTGGCGGGACAGGTGTTCCCAATACAATAGGAACACAACATTTTTCTGAGTTTAAACAATCAGTGGAAGAAGGTTTGCCCAATGCAAAAGTTAAGATGCTGGTTTTTGGTCAATTGGGTTCTGAAGAAAATATTGTATCAGGCCTAAGGAGAGACAGAGTTCAGTTTGCTAATTTATCAGCTATCATTACATCTACATTGATTCCAGAGACAGCACTCTTGTATGCTCCTTTTTTATTTAATGATGAAAAAGAAGCAGACTTTATTTTTGATAACTATCTGACTGATTTTTATAAAGAACTATTAGCTGAAAAGGGTCTAGAGTTTATAGCTTGGAGTGAGATTGGTTTTCACAATATCTATGGAAAAGAACCCATCATTCTGCCCAAGGATGCAATAGGAAAACGCTATCGAGTTTCTGCTAGTTTGAGCTCACGTTATTTTGCTGAAGCCATTGGTGCCGACCTCATTCCAATGGGCTATGGAGAAATTGTTCAATCCTTGCAAACAGGGTTAATTGAAGCGGGAGATAATTCCATCGCGCTTTATGTCAAGACTGGAAAGGAACAAGAAGCACCGCATTACACATTGACTCGTCATTCACTTGGAATGTCGCTTATGGTTGCCCGAAAGGCTTGGTGGGATAAACTATCCAAGGAGGAGCAAAAAGTCATAGCTGAAGCTTGGCCAAAAGTAAGTATTGCTAGAAAAGAGTTGCGTGCAGAAGCGAAAGAAGATTTAGGCAATGCAGAAAAAATGGGCATTATTGTGCATACATTAAAATCAGAACAAAGAGCATTATGGAAGCAGGCCAGCCAAGGTCAAACTGAGAGAATGGCAGAAACGATTGGGGGTCGATCTCAGGATTTACTCAATCTAATTAAGCAGGGTAAAACTGAGTATCAAATTCAATTTACTGAGTAAGTGTTATAACTAGTGTAAATAAAAAAATTATACTGATACTGCTTACAGAAGCTATAGCAGGTATTTCTTTTGGGATTAGCATGCCGCTAGGCGCTCTAACACTGGAGACTTGGGGTCAATCATCTACTATTATTGGCCTCAGTTCAGCCATGCCTGGGCTTGCTGCAGTCATAGTGACTCCTTTTTTGCCTAGGTTGATCAACCATTACGATCAAATCTCCATTCTCAAATTTTCTTTTATTGTAGTTCCCTTGTCTCTCATATTATTAAGTTTCACAAATGACCTCTTCGTTTGGTTTTTTTTACGATTTACCCTGGGAGCAGGTGCAACAGTCATATGGGTTATTACTGAAATATGGATTAATTCTTATGCTAAAGATGAAAATCGAGGAATAATAATTGCTATCTATACCTCAGTATTATCATTTGGTTTTATATCGGGTGTCTTATTGTTATCTGTGTTCCAAGTCGAAAACTACAATACAGCTTTCTATGCAGCAGCAACCATTGCAACCCTTGCTGCTATTCCCATATGGCCAATAAAGGATTGGCCTGTATATGATGTGGTGGAGGATATTTCATTCATGAAATACTTGAGAAAGGCTCCCAGCTTGATGGGATCCAGCTGGGTCATGGGATTTCTTTATGCTGCAACTGCTTCATTGTTACCAATCTTTGCATTGCAATATGAATTAAATTATGCAGAATCCTCCAGAACAGTTGCATGGCTAGGATCTGGAGAATTATTTTTACCAATCTTGGTGGGGTTTATAGCAGACAGAATGAGTAAAAGAAAACTGATGATTGCTATTTCTATTATTGCCACATTGGCATTAATTTTGATGCCTTATATATTTTCATACGACGTGCCACGGGTATTACTTTTATTTATATTGGGCGGGGCAATTATGAGTCTTTATTCATTGGGACTAACCATGCTAGGGCATCAATTTAAAGGACAAGCATTAACCTCTGCCAATGCAAGTTTTATCTTTTTTCTTTGTCTGGGAGAAATTTTTGGACCGCCTATTATTGGGACTTCTATGGACATATTCGGCATCTATTCTTTCGGATGGGTGTCAGCAGGAGTTTGTTTTACCTACCTATTAATTTTTATTTCAAGCGGAAGTATGAAAGCAGCAAGATGATTTTAGGCAATTGGATTGTCTAATGGTTTGTCTTCTATAACTGGCTCAGGCTCTTCTGTATTTTTTAAGGGATAGCTAAATGTATGTCGGACACTCATGCCAGTCGATTCTTGTGGAACGGCATCAATATATACAGGCCTGTAAACAGTATTCCTGATGGCTGAAATAGCTACTTTATCAATTAATTTCTGAGGTTCTGATTCTATAATTTCAATGTTATCAGTATTTCCATTCAAATTTATTGAGTATTGAATGGCTATAAAACCAGATGCAAAAGTTTGATTCTCACTGTCCTTTATTTTAATGGGGTATTTGGAAGGAATCAGAATGTTTCTTACTCTAATAGGCTTTGAAAAGCGTTCTTTAATTACCGAGCCCATTGATTCATCTTCTTCAATCAATTGCCAACAATCTTGATAAGCTTTCTTAGCTGATTCTGCTCTTCCAAAACTATTATAGGTATCTCCTAAATCCAATAAAACTTCCAACTTCAAAAAAAGATTCTTTTCTTCACTTGCGTCAATGGCTTGCAATGCTTTTTTTAATGGGCTTAGACTTTGATAAATGTCCATCCCTTCTCTTCGATGAGAGTAGGAAATATTTTTGAAGGTTTCGATCAGTTCACCCAAGTTTTGATCGTTTCGTTTTGTTTGTCTTTCCAGTATGTCTGTATGGATTTGTCTCTCAGAATACACTTGTCCTGATCTCTTATACCATTTAGCCAGTTTGATTAAGGATTCATCCACCATGGGATTTTCTATGCCAAAATGGTTTTTATTGACATAGACTTGAAAGTTTTGATGGTGATTGGCTTTGTCAAAATTTCTCAGACCAATAAAGCTTTCAGTCAGTGAGTCATGAATTTTTAACTGTTCTAGATTATAGAAACCACCATTCACATGATTAATTCTTAATGCTCTTTCAAAGATATTAACGGCTTTATCGTATTCTTCAAAACGATTGAGTGTTAGTCCGAAACCATAGAGTGGGGAGATCAGTTCAGGGGAAATAATATTTTGATTTGATTCAATCAACTTAATGCACCTTTGAAAGATGATTTGAGATTGATCAAAATCATCTATCATATAAAAAGCACTCGCTAGGTTATTTAAAGGAGTGATTAGTTTGTAGTCTTCTGGCCCATAGGTTTTTTCAGTTAAATCGACAATTCTAGTAGCAACCGCAATACTTTCTTCATATCGTTCTTGATCAAAGAGATTGAGAAACTGTTCTTGCAATTTATTTCTTTCCAGAAGATTACTTTCTTCATTGGTTTCTTGGCTATTAATGTGGAAGGAGCTGAAGGACAAGCCTAATAGCATCATTATCAATATTATTTTCTTTATAAAGTGATTCAAATTGTCCTGTAGAGTCTTTGCATTAGCATACTATTAATTTATCATAAAATATGAATTCGAGCATAATAGACAAAGAGATTTTAGTATGACAGATATAGCTACAGAACATTTTGTAAATGGCAATAGTGTCTACAAGCCTTTTCCTGAGGAATGCCATCAATTAATAGTAGCAATGGGTTGTTTCTGGGGAGTAGAAAAACTATTTTGGCAAGAAGAAGGCGTCTACTCGACAAGCGCAGTTTATATTGGTGGAACTGCTGTTGATCCAACTTATCAAGAGGTATGTACTGGAACGACAGGGCATACCGAAGGCGTTCTAATTGTCTATGATCCTTTAAAGATTTCTACAAAAGAAATATTAAAGTTTTTTTGGGAAGGACATGATCCAACGCAATATATGAGACAGGGCAATGATATAGGCTCACAGTATCGCTCAGCTATATTTTTCTCCGATGACGAGACACTGCAGTTAATTCATGAAACAAAAGAGCAATATCAACAGGAATTAAATGAATCTGGTTATGGTGAAATTGTTACAGAGATTAAATCAGAGGAGCATTTTTATTATGCAGAAGACTATCATCAGCAATACCTGGCTAAAAATCCTAATGGTTATTGTGGCCTTGGCGGGACTGGTGTTTGTTTAAAGTAGCAACTCTAATTTAGAACTTTATAGCCTCTTCCTTTTAGACACCGTTTTAGGATATTCTCCTTTTCTCTAATGGCCCTCAAGCCTGATCGAGTTCCTCCTGAAACAGCTCCTAACTCAATGCCATCTTTCCGCTTATCTGAAATAGCTTCAATAACAGCTCCTACCGCAGCTCCTGTCGCTGAACCTTTAGCTATACTTTTGATGGTAGAAATATCATTAGAATAAACTTTACATTCTTCTAAATCAGTTTCATAGAGAGTCATGTCAACACCTTTGGTATCAATAATTGGCTTAGCCATATCTAAGATAGATGACGAATCATTACTCACACAGCTGGTGACTAGAAATGACATTAGTATTAAGACGTTGTATTTCATAGTATTACTTATTGATTATATATAGATCAATGTAATCAAAAATTATGTAGAAAGGATGAAGATTGTATTTATTTTTTAATCTTGAATGGATTCAAATAGACCTGCAGCTCCCATACCGCCACCCACACACATTGTTACAACACCATATTGTGCATCTTGACGTCGAAGTTCACGAAGCAAATGTCCAACTTGTCTTGCTCCAGTCATACCAAATGGATGTCCAATAGCTATTGAGCCACCGTTTAGATTTAATTTTTCAGAAGGCAGATTGAGTGTATCTCTGATGTACACAACTTGCGATGCAAATGCTTCATTGAGCTCCCATACACCAATATCATTAATTGTTAATCCAGCTGATTTAAGAAGTTTAGGTATAGCAAATATAGGACCAATACCCATTTCATCAGGCTCACATCCAACAACAGTGAAGCCTCTAAAATAGGCCATTGGTTTGATGTTTAACTCATTAGCCTTATCCTCACTCATAACCATAGCAACCGATGCACCATCTGACAGTTGAGATGCATTTCCTGCTGTGACCGAGCCGCTTTCTGGGTCGAATACAGGTTTCAGCCCGGCTAATCCTTCCAAGGTTGTTTGTGGACGATTGCAGTTGTCATGATCTACCACTGTATCAACCTCAGATATTTCTTCTGTTTCTTTGTTTTTAACCAACATTTTAGTATTCATCGGCACAATTTCGTCATCAAAGAACCCTTGTTCTTGTGCATTTGCACATCGAATTTGGCTTGATAATGCGTATTCATCTTGAGACTCTCTGGAGATACCGTATCGTTTTGCAACTGTTTCAGCAGTCGTCCCCATGGCGTGATAAACACCGGGTACTTCTTTTGCTACTTTTTCATTTTCGAACATGTATTCATTGATGTGACCTTGAGTGGTACTGATTGATTCAACGCCACCTGCAATAATACAATCCGCGAAACCACTTTGAATTTGAGTTGCAGCCATGGCTATAGTTTGTAAACCAGATGAGCAATACCTATTTACTGTAGTACCACCTGTATTAATTGAGAGTTTAGATGCAACAGCTGCCACTCTTGCAATATTATTGCCTTGAGGCCCCTCTGGATATCCACAGCCCAGAATCACATCTTCAACTAAAGCTGGATCTATTTCTGGATTTCTATCCATTAAAGCATCTATGATATGAGCGGTCATATCATCTGCTCGGGTTTGATTGAAACCACCTCTGAATGATTTTGCTAGCCCTGTTCTCACGCTATCTACTATTACTGCTTGTGCCATTATCTTCCTCATCAAAAATTTTTTAACTAAGTCGGGTGATATTAGGGTAGTGCATTAAAATTCGCAAGCAAAAATGATTCAGTAACCTAATAAAAAATAGGATTCCATTGAATGTGAAGAAACTATGATGATTCTGTAACGAAGTGTATCTTCAATAGAAAATAATCCATAAATCTATACAATTATCCTAAATTAATAGATGAATCTTGATTTCTATGACAAAAAATAAAAAAATTATAGCTGGCGTTATTGTGGTATTGATTATCATTTTCTCTTTCTCAGGAGGTGGAGAAGACCTAATTAAGGTTAGTGCTATTAAACCAGAAATAAGAACTGTAGAAAAAACTGTTTCCAATACAAGGGCTGGGACTATCGATGCTTGCAGAAGAGCAAAAATGTCACCTGCTATGGGAGGGCAAATTGCCTCGTTAACAGTTAAAGAAGGCGATATGGTAAAAAAAGACCAAGTTTTATTAGAGTTATGGAATAAAGAAACCAAAGCAAGAGTAGTGGCTGCAGAAAGAGGTGCTGAGCAAGTCTGTATTTTGACTGCTAAGGCGAATCGTGACGCAAATAGAATTACTGAACTGTTTGCTAAAGGATTAGCTTCTGAAGAATCAAAAGAAACTGCAGTAAGTAATGCTGAATCTAGCGTGGCTTCTTGTAATGCAGCAAAAGCACAAATTGATGTGACTAAAGCGTCCTTAGAAAGAACTATGTTAATTGCCCCTTTCGATGGCATTATTGCTGAAATCGAAGGAGAGCTAGGGGAATACGTCACTCCTTCTCCTGTTGGCGTTGCAACTAAACCTACTGTGGATCTTATTGATAACAGTTGTATCTATATCAAAGCACCCATAGATGAAATTGATGCACCTGAGGTTATTTCAGGTTTGAAAGCAAGAATTACAATGGATGCTTTTGGTCAAAAAGAATTTCCTGCAACGGTTACAAGGGTTGCACCTTATGTTTTGGATTTAGAAAAACAAGCAAGAACAGTTGAAATTGAAGCAGTTTTTGATAACCCACAAAATTTTTTATTACCCGGTTATAGTGCCGACATAACCGTAATTATTGATACAGTAACCGATAAATTAAGCGTTCCAACTCAAGCAGTCGTAAGGGATGAATTTGTTTATCTAATCAATGAGGATGATACTTTAGTGAAACAAAATATTGAAGTGGGGCTTTCCAATTGGCAATACTCAGAAGTGCTTAGCGGACTTACTATTGATGACAGAATTGTTTTATCCATAGATAGAAAAGGGGTTGAGGATGGAGTAAAAGTAATTCTGGAAGAAGAAGAAAAAACAGATGAAGTCATAAAATTAAGAAACGGGATTGAAGTCGAAACCTCTTAATATTTAATAATTGGGAAATACTTAATATTCATAAATCAAGATGATTCGTATAGAAAACTTAAGTCGACAGTTTGAAGTTGGTAATCAGATTGTGCGTGCTTTAGATCATATCGATTTGAAGATTACAAAAGGGGAGTATATATCTATCATGGGCGTTTCAGGCTCTGGTAAATCCACATTATTAAATATCTTAGGTTTGCTTGATACTCCAACAAAAGGTGATTATATTTTATCTGGCATTAATACTTCTGAAATGAATGACGATGAAATGGCTCATATTAGATCAACAAAAATTGGCTTTGTTTTTCAATCGTTTCACTTAATTCCAAGATTAACGGCAGCGGAAAACATAGAGATGCCAATGGTTCTGGCTGGTATTAAGCCCAAGGATCGTCAAGAAAAAGTTGAACAAGCACTGTCACATGTCAGCCTTAATGATCGTGCTGATCATAAGCCAGAACAACTTTCAGGAGGTCAGAGACAGCGTGTTGCTATTGCACGATCAATAGTGATGGAGCCTGATGTTCTTTTAGCCGATGAGCCCACAGGTAATCTTGATTCTACTTCAGGAATTGAAATTATTAAACTGATCGAAGATCTTAATAAAGAAGGACTGACACTCATTGTGGTTACCCATGATAGAAAACTGGGCAATCGCTCGGATCGATTAATTAGACTTCTGGATGGAAAAATTATCACAGATGATACCAAGTAAACCATGCGTTTTTACGATTTAATATTTTTAGCATTAAGCACCCTCATTCGTTACCCCCTGAGAACTATTATGTTGCTGGTCGCTACTTCGATTGGTGTGATGGCAGTGATACTTCTTACAGCCGTTGGAGAGGGAGCCAGAGACTACATTACCGGTGAATTCAGGGATATGGGTACCAATCTTATTATTGTTATACCTGGAAAAAATGAAACTTCAGGAGGCGGATCACCCGTTGACTTAGCAGGCGTAACACCCAGGGATTTAACAATAGAGGATGCAATTAGCCTTAGAAAAATAGATGGAGTAAAAAACATAGCACCGATTGTGATTGGAGAAACATCAGCACAATTTAATGGACTAGAAAGAAGTGTTCCGATCATAGGCTCAACTCAGTCTTTTTTAAGCGTTAGAAAATGGGAAATGGAAACAGGTATGTTTTTGCCAGGCACTACTTTAGAACGATCCCCACCGGTTTGTGTAATTGGTAAAGAAGTTGAGAAAGAACTCTTTGGAGGATCCAATGCAGCTGGACAGTGGTTGAGACTGGGCGATAGAAGATGTCGTGTTACTGGAATCATTGGCACCGAAGGAAGAGCAGTGGGTATCGATGTTCAGAAGTTAGTTGTGATACCAGTGAGTCTTGCGACAGCTTTATTCAATCGTCCTTCATTATTTCGAATAGCAGTTGAGGCGGAAAATAGACTGGTCAGTGACCAGATTATTAAAGATATGAAAAAAATTCTTAAAAAGCGTCATCGAGGCAAAGAAGATTTTACGGTAGTTAGACAGGATGCAGTGATGGCATCATTTGATAACATTTTTAATGTGCTGACAATGGCACTTGGTTCCATTGCATCAATCAGTTTGTTTGTGGCTGGAATTTTAATTATGAATGTTATGTTGGTTGCAGTTTCTCAAAGACAATCTGAGATTGGTCTGTTAAAAGCCATTGGTGCAAAGAACAAGCAGATTAATCAACTGTTTATAACAGAGGCTATTTTACTATCAGGTTCGGGGGCTATTTTGGGCTTAATCTTAGGGCATAGTATTACGCAAGTATTAAAAATTTCTTTTCCAACATTTAATTTTCTCCCACCATTATGGGCCTCATATGTTTCATTGTTCGTAGCATTAATGTCTGGAGTTATTTTTGGTTTGCTGCCAGCTAGAAGAGCCTCTAAGTTGGACCCAGTGATAGCCTTATCCGGTAATAAGTAATATGAAAGCTAAAGACATCTTTATTTTTTCTTCCTATTCAGTAATTTCTCAAAAAATGAGAAGTTTTCTAACCTCTTTAGGAATTGCTGTGGGTGTTGTGTGTGTTATTTTCTTAACCAGCCTAGGTCAAGGTCTACAAGTTTTTATTATTTCGCAATTCACTCAATTTGGTAGCAATATTATAGGTATCTCACCAGGTAAAACAGAGACCATGGGCATGCCACTAGGTACTTTTGGCACAACAAAACCACTGTCTTTTGGAGACGCAGCAGCCCTTGAAAAACTGTCCTCTCTTGAGGTTGTTGTTCCTGTCTCAGGCGGTAGTGCTGAGATTGAAAGCGCTGATCGTATGAGAAGATCGATGGTTATAGGCACAGGTGCGGATTACGATATTATTGTTGGGGCAGACAATATGATGGGTAAATATTTACCACATGATAACCCCAAAACACCAAGAGCTTTCGCTGTCCTTGGCCCGGATATGAGAGATGAATTATTTGGTTCAAAAGACCCACTGGGTATGTCTATTCGAGTTAACTCAGAGCGATTCAGAGTGATTGGAGTCTTGCCAGAAAAAGGTGATTTTTTAGGTATGAATTTAGATGATGCTGTTTATATTCCTATTGCAAAGTTTAACAATATGTTCAATCGAGTTGGCTTCCAGGAAATTGATGTCATTCATACAGACAATGTAACAAGTGATGAAGCAGTTGCATCCATCAAAAGGCTTCTCATCAGTCGACATGGCGGGGACGACACCACCATTAATACACAAGCTGATATGCTGGAGTCTTTGGGTGAGATTATGAAATGGTTGAAGTTCACTGTTGCTGCTTTTGGAGGTATATCTCTTATTGTGGGAGGTGTTGGTATTTTTACCATCATGACTGTTGCAGTGAATGAAAGGACTTCTGAGATAGGAGTTTTAAGAGCTATTGGAGCTTCTCGAAGAAGAATAAGAGATGTTTTTTTATTGGAATCTATTTATTTAGCAATTTTAGGTGCAGCTATGGGTTTAGCAATTGGTTTCTTAGCTATTGAGCTCTCTTTAGCTATTTATCCAGATATGCCCATCGCAATTGCTTGGGAATATATTTTATATGCGGTTGTTATCTCACTCTTTATTGGCCTAATAGCAGGCTATCTTCCAGCAAAATCAGCTGCACAAATGGATCCAATTGAAGCTTTGCGAGCCGACTAAGACGCCATTCTTTGCATCATATTGGAGTAGGTTTCTATATGGGATTCAACAGGAAGGTATGTTTTTTTGTAACTCTCTCTTTCTTGCATTAAGCCCCACCAATGATGAATTCGAACACACTCTTTTGGCCACTCGGCATTGAAGAGATGCTTATAAGCACCAAATCGTTCGAAGAAAGGAGCGTAATGTAAATCAACTAAAGTAAGGTTTTCTCCCATCCAGAAATCTCCACTAACATTTTTTTCAAAACATTCTTTTTCAATATAAATTAATAATTCTCTGAGTTTTTTATGATTCTTATCTTGTTGTTCATCATCCTTGTTATCCCTAAGAAGTCTAACGCAGGCTGGTAAATAATAGTTCGAGCCATAATCTATCCATATCCTGGCTCGCGCTCTTTCAAAATAATCTTCAGACATTAATGGTACTTCAGGATACTTTTCTTCTATGTATTCATTGATGATTGCGGATTCATAAATGGTTTTTCCGTCATCCATTAAAACTGGAACTTTCCCATATGGTGATATTTCTAAAAACCAATCGGGCTTGTTATAAACATCAATTTCGATCAATTCAAAAGGCAATTGCTTTTCAATAAGAGCCATTCTGCTTCTTTGAGCATAGGGACACTTGTCAAAGCTGTATATTTTAATATCAGACATGACTACAACTGTTTCATACTTTCATACCAAAAATCAAGGGATGAATGAAAAGCACTAATTTCAATTCTTTCATTTAGGCCATGAGCTCTGAATCCACTTGGATCAGTCATGATGCCGCTTGTTCCATAAACGGGAATACCAATATTCCTTAATGCTTGCGCATCCGTTGCTCCTGTTGACATATAAGGGATAATGGCTGCTGTTGGAAATACATATTTGAGTGAGTTTCCAATCAGATTCATAATCTCCGAAGTTACGGGTGAAGGCGGACTGCCTTCCGGTACCCATACCATACCAATTTCTATATCACTGCCAACAATTTGCTGAATCATGTCTACTATTTTTTGTGGCTCCTCTTGTGGGAGAACTCTGCAATTAATTGTTGCACTGGCTGAGACTGGTAAAGCATTATTTGCATGCCCGCCTGAGAGACGGGTAGCTACACAAGTTGTTCTTAATTGTGCATTAAGATCTGGGTTTTCATTGATTAAATCTAGGTACTTAAAGTTTTCTCCACCATCAAGTAATTTTCTTAGTTTCTTTGAATCGTCTTTTGGAAGCTTTGTGATGGCAAACTCTAGATATTGTTGGGTGGTGTCGTTAAAGCTTATTGGAAATTGAAAATCTTCCAATTTCTTAAGTGCACGAGCTAGATCATAGATCGCATTATCTTTTCTTGGTATTGAGCTATGACCTCCCTTATTTTGAGTATGGAGAGATATGGTCATATAAACTTTTTCAGCAGATTGAAGGAGAAAAGCTTCTGGATTTTCCATTGTTCCAGTTACATAGCCACCATCAGAATTCATTGCAAAGGCAGCGTTTCTAACTGAATCAAAATTGTCTCTGAAATATTCAATGCCATCCATTTGAGTTTCTTCATCACCAGTAAGCAACATAATGATGTCATTTTTCGGAACAAAATTTTCTTCTTTTAGTCTGATAAAGCTAGTGATTAAAGCTGCTGCACCACCTTTGTTATCGCTTGTTCCTCTTCCGTAAAAGAAACCGTCTTTTTCAGTCATAACATAAGGATCAGTATCCCAAGAATTTTCAACTGATGGGACTACATCAAGATGAGCCATTGTTATGGTTGGATTGATAGATGATTCACCTCGTAAAATAGCTATCAATCCTTTTTTGTCTTCTTCCAGTCCTACCACTTGAAGATTAGACTGACTGAAGCCATATTCTAGTAATTTATTTTCTGAGTACTCACTCGCTTGTGTAGCTAGACCCATGTCTTCTGTTGACTGAATAGCAACTAGGTCAGAAAGTATATTTTCACCCATTTTCTGATAATCATTATTAGCCATTAAAGGGATGTTGAATATAAATATAAAATATAGAGCGATTAATTGTATTTTTCTCATGTGTTTATTCCTAATTATTTGCTGTTAAATATATTAATGCATCTTTGGCAGTTTCGCTTCCAATTTCTTGTGCCAATTGATGACCTGCATTTTCATAAATAATAGTTTTAACAGAAGGAGAATTAATCAAAAGATCTTTCATCACGATCGCAAGATCAACTGAAACAACTTTATTTTTCTTACCCCACATAATCAATACAGGAGATTCAATCGACTGAATAACCTTATCTATATCTCCCGATATGTATTGCTTCATTCTTGCCATCTGCGCATCTCTTTGACCTTCTTTCAACAACAATTCATGCCATCGTGTTACTAATTCTTCAGAAATTCTTGTAGGATCTCCAAAACCACCGGTTAATAAACCTTCAATAAGTGCTCTAGGTGTAATTTGTGTTAAGAGATTAAAAATTTTAGGAAGATGAGCTGGTTCATTACTGCCTCTTACCCTTTCGTTCAATGCTCCTGGGCTCACCAATATGAGTTTATTGATTTCATTGGGATAATTCGATGCATAGTGAATACCAATCGTACCTCCAAGGGAGGCACCCGCTATTGAGAAATTATCAATATTAAGATGGTTCATTAGTCCTTTGAATAGGAAAAGAGTTCTTTGCATTGAATAGTCACCACTGGGGTCAGAGTAAGATAAACCATGTCCAGGTATATCAAATCTTATGATGCGATGGCTTGCACCTAGTTCTTCAATCCAAGGATTCCAATCAATGAGATTCGCATAATTAGCATGCAGCAGAATCAGAACTGGACCATTGCCTTCATCAGTAAAATGTATTTTCACGCCATCGATGGTGATGAAAGACGAACTTCTAAGTAAGTACTTGGATTCAATCTCTTCAGCAGTCCGATCTTGTGGATAGCGAGCTCCCAACATTAAACTGATTGCAAATGCAATCAAAACAAACAGTCCCGCAGAGAAGAAATATCGTATAGTTGTTTTTATCATAAAATTCTCTTAAATAAGTCTTGATCACTACAAGCATAAACTTTATCTTAGCTTTAATTATTTAAAAATATAAATTATGAATAAAAAAAATATAAGCACGATGCAACCTTTTGAGTATGGCGATATTTTTTTGGGATGCACTGACTTAAATGATGCAGTGGACGACCATAAAGGCAATGGAAGGATTCTCCAATACGACAAGGATTTCCAACCGAAAGGAATTTTATATACAGAGGGAACTGGTCATCTGGTGATTGGTCTTACTTTTGATCCTCGAGGAGTATTGTGGGGTTTTGACATGCATAATCATGCAATTGTTAGGGTTTCCCCCGATGGCAAGCAACTACCAAATCATAATTTTGGTGATCGAGCTTTTTCCAATGCCACTTTTGATTCACAAGGCAATATTTATCTGGGCGAAGCCTTAGTTGGCAATACTCCATATCCTGGAAGTTTTATGAGGCGTTTACCAGGATTGGACCTTTTAGGTTATGGCAATATCCATAAATTTAATTCTGACTTGGAATTAGTTAAGGTATTTGATGTGGCTTATTCTCCAGAATTTCATCAGTTTAAGGGAATCACTCATACTGCTATGCATCCGAGTGAAAAATTTATTACTTACACTACCGAAATTGGTAAAAAAGTGATGCAGTACGATATTATCAATGACCAACAAATGGAGGATCTTGTGGTGCTTCCATCTTCGGATCTAAGCGATCAAGTTGTTGCTATTGCTGTTAATTATCTCCAAGATGGTCGATTGCTGCATTCCAGGGGCGAATATATTGAAATTCTTGATGAATCCGGTGAGGTCACACAAACGATTGATTTATCAGAGCATGGTTGGGGGATCGCACAATTGACCGCATCCAATGATGGAGAGCATTTTCTTACTGCAAACATTTTTACAGGCATGGCAATGAAAGTTAGGCTGGATGATGGTTCTGTTGTGGGCTTAATTGATACTGGGTTGAAGAAGCCAAAAAGAAGCTTAGCAGGGATTGCGGAATACTCTCATTCATGAACTAAAGTACATTGCTTGTGCTCTGATGGCCATCTAATTGTTCTTTATGAGATAAAAGACTAGGCCTTTCTTTGTTTTTTATAGGCATAGATACTAAGAGCATAGAGTAAGGGCGTCATTATGAGCCACGGTATCTGACTTTGTAATCTGATCGTTCGGTCGTCGAAGTGAAATAATATGGGATTGAACCATGGTCCCGTTGGAGCCAAGGGAGCCCAAGACAATTGTTTTGTTGCAGCAAGTTGATCGTAATAAAGGAACATCTCAACAAAAATATTTTGACCTAAGCACCAGAATAATAAGATA
>Ga0209403_10001552_pt1 | contig 29451 bp, 30 predicted proteins | sample ArcticOcean_MG_C_8_FD_187440 | JGI IMG/M metagenome (GOLD analysis project Ga0209403, IMG submission 187440) | Marine microbial communities from western Arctic Ocean - ArcticOcean_MG_CB11_86 (SPAdes) (version 2) | ecosystem: Environmental > Aquatic > Marine > Oceanic | place: Arctic Ocean...
CCCGTACTTCATCCTCTGGCGCAACGTGAAAATGCTCTAGCAACTTATATCTCCCGCAAATGACTCAACCCAACGCGGCGAGATTGTATATCCGTATCGACCCAATCGGAGCGCTATTTAGCCTGAGAAAGCTCCATCACAATCCCCGCCATCGCCACCGCATACTCAGCCGTCGCGGCCACATCTACCGCATCCGGCCAGCGGTCTGCCTGCTGATGGAACGTGGCATGCCCGCCCACGATGGAGACGTAGCGACCACCCCGCTTGTGAATCTCCTCCGCCTCACCGCCACGCACAGTTCCCGTGGGGACGACGTTCAGATGCGGGTCTTTGAAATGACTCAGCGCGGTCGCCTCCAACTCTGCGTCCGACGTCTGAAGATTCGGTATCCAGTCCACCGCCGCGCCCATCGAAGACCCAAGATGCACCCACGCTGCCGCACCCGTAGGTAAATCAGGGTTGTTTGCGATATACGATCCCAGCCCGATGTGTCCCAACTCATGCCCGGTGGATGCAATGAACCTCACCGTGCACTGAGGCGTCGATTGGTTCACCGAGCGCATAATCTCAAGCCAGCCCGCGATACCACCGCCTCGCTCCGCCGCACACTCCCACCACCCGCTGCGCGGTGTCATGACAACTACAGGTGGCAACTCAGGCTGCTGACCCGCCACCTCCGCCACAACGTTGAACGCCCGTGCTGGAGTACGCGTGGCGGTCGCAACCACAGTGGCCGATGCACCGGTCTCGGCTTTCGAGAGCAACCAGTCGCGCTCCTCGTCGCTCACCTGCAGAACTGGCAATCCGAATGGCTCCGTAAAGCTGGGCGCGTTGCTCGGACCCAGCCCCGGCGGGCCTCCCGTTGTGAGAGCGACAATCGCAACCTGATCATCGCTACGTCGCGCCTGCTGATATGCCTCATCGCCGCGATTCGGCTCCAGGTCGAACAGCCCGATATCGCCATCGACACCCAGTTTGCCCGATACACCTTCCGGCCCGGTGTACGAGCAGTCGAACAGCGGTGTGCCGTCTATACGACGTCCATCCACCTCAACATAGCTTTCACCCGGCTCCACGCGTGACAATGGCAGCGACTCCATCCGGGCCTCCACGCCCAGTTGACCGACACGCCCCACAAGCCAGTGCGCCGACGCCGTGTCGACCTCTGTCCCGGTACGATGCCAGCCCTGGGCGTCGTACTCCCGAATGATCTCGCTTACGCGATCTCCAATTTCGCTCATGAGTACGATTCGCCGGGACTATTCGCCCTGGAGTGCCCGGGAGATCTGCTCTCCCTGATCCTTCCAGAATTGGAACAGAATAGAGATGTCTGTTCCAACCGAGAAGTGGCGCACACCCATATCAAGGAACCGCTTGATTTCATCGGCAGACCCCACCTCGGCTCTTGGCGCAACTCCGGCCTTAATAGCCGATTCAAACGTCTTCTTCTCAGCGGCCACCACATCTGCGTGACCGGTATCACCTGGACGCCCAATGCTCATCGCGTAGTCGGATGGGCCCCACTGAATCATCTCTACAGCTGGCTCCGCGAGGACCTCATCGAGAATATCGACTGCACCCTTCTTCTCAATCATGAACGCCAGGACCGTATCGGCAACTTTTTTCACGTACTCAGCGGATGAATCGTAGTCCGGGTAGGAGTTACGTCGTGTAGCAACACCATACGTCCCTCCATAATCAGGGTGGTCGGGGCGCGCCGCCGTAATGCAATCTCGCAGCTCTTCCATATTCCGCACGTCAGTGAACAACACGCTGGAGAACCCGGCGCCAATTCCGCGCTGAGCCAGGAACGGCATGATGCTCTGATCGATCTTGATCATAGAGCCAAGATCGTGCAACTCTGCAGCACGACACATGTTGTCATAGTCGAAAAGCCCGGAAGATCCGTACTCGGCCACGAACTCCACGTAATCGTAGTAACCCGTAAGCCCCAGCACCTCAATCTCCGCTGGCCACACACTGTGGATGTGCGTGCTAAGCGTAGGCTTCCCCGCCTCCAATTTTTCTCTCAAAGCGTTTGGTTTCAACACGTGTGACTCCCTGATTGATACTTCGTCCATTATTGCGCGCCGCAAGCATAGAGGAAAACAGAGAATACTGAGCGGTCAATATCGCCTCCCTGGTAGCCGAGGGGCTTGCCCCTCCCCACGCCACATCAACCTGCAGCGACACATCGATGCACGCCACTACGTCCACCGAAGAGCCGGGCAAGCCGGGCAAGCCCGGCAGCTACCGGGGGGCCGCGTCGCGGCTTCGAGTTTTCGGGATATCGCAGGGTCGGTGCCGGATTCTAGTCCGTATCACGAAGACCCGGTAGCCGAGGGGCTTGCCCCTCCCCACGCCACATCAACCCGCAGCGAAACATTGATGCGCTCCACTACGTTCACCGAAGAGCCGGGCAAGCCCGGCAGCTACCGGGCGTACTATGCAAAACGGAGCTATGCTCCCTACTTCGCCTTCGCCCGCATCGCCTGATCCAGTCCGTGAATATGCCCCACCGCATACGCCCAGTACCGGTGGCCCCAATCCGTATCGCCGTCCATGTGAATCGCGTGATCCGGGGTCATCCAGCCATCGAAACCAGCATCGTGATACGCCTGCATCGCCGCCGCCATATCGGCGTTACCCGTCATCGGGAACGTCTCCTGGAAGTCGTTCAGCTCACCCTTGATGTTCCGGAAATCGACCGAAAATATCTTCCCTCGATTGCCAAAGTACGATATCTCAGCCTGAATATCGCAACCCATCTCTGTAAAGCAACCCTGGCAGAACACCACACCTGAATTCGGACTCGGCACAAGATCAAGGAACTTGCGAAACGCGCCCGCGCTACGCATGATCCGAGCAACGCCTGCAATCTCCGGGACAGGCGGATCATCCGGATGTAGCCCCAGCCGCACACCCGACTCTTCAGCTACCGGAAGCACGGCCTCAAGGAATCGGCGCAAGTTCTCCCACAGCATCTGATCCGTGAATATCCTGCGCTCGTTTTTGGCGATGAGCTTCGTGTTCACTCCGCTGTTCGGATGCTCCATCAACTTCGAACCCTCAACGTCTTGCATCTTGAATCTCGTCGCCCGCGCACCCGCCCGTTCCGGCGCCTCGCTCGACGTCCGATATATCCGCAACGCGTGCATGTTGTAGATCAGCAGCCCAATTCCGGCCTCGCCAACACTACGAATCGTCTGCTTGTAGTTCTCAATCTGCTCATTCGCGCCCTCAAGCCCCAGCATCCACCGGTACGTCCACTCCCACGGCGCCATCCGCAGCGCCGCCCACTCAAGACCATACGACTTCACCAACTGATGCATCTCAATCAGCGTTTTGGGAGTGTAAAAGCCCTTGTCCGACCGGCGTGGCTTCGGCGCACCCGAAACTCCATCCGCGCCAATCTGAGCGGCAAATTTAAGCCGGTCCTCAGAGAAATCAGTCGATAGAAAAACCTTAACCAAGCTGGCTCCTCAAATAGTTAACTGGTGCGTCCTCGATCAAACGCCGATGCTGCGGAGTCGAGTATCGCCTCCACACGCTCTGGATGACTACGATGATACTGGTGAATCGCCTCGCCAACCGCGGCCCGAAGATCATCTGACCGCCAGCGAAGCTCCTGATACGCCGTGCCTGCATCCGACTCCGATTCCACGTCAGCAGTCACGGCATCCAACGGCACGTAGTTCAGCGACCCAGTGCCATTCGGCATCTTGCCCGGGTACGCCTCAAGCTCCGCCAACGTAAGCCGCTCAAAGTACGGATGATCCACGCAGTTGCCGTAGCGATTACAGTCACCAATGTGATTGAACCGCCATGCAAGGACGGATCCTGCAGGCGCACCATTAGAGTTCGAAATTGTAGAGTCCTCTTCGGATAAACGAAGGTCTACCCAACCACCAGATTCAGTAGCTTGTTCGGCACGTAGATCTGTTTGCGAATCTGCTTGTCGTCAGTGTGTGTCTGCACGTTCTCTTCAGCCATCGCCGCCGCAGCAACTGCCTCCTCTGTAGAGTCAGCCGGCATCTCCAGGCGCGCACGCAATTTGCCGTTCACTTGCACAACAATCGTCACCGTCTCCGCCATCGTCAACTCTTCGTTCCAAGACGGCAGGCTCTCGGAGTGAATCGAGTACCCGTGACCCGACCGCTCCCACAGTTCTTCTGTGATGTGCGGCGCAATCGGCGCAAGAATTAGCAGGGTGCGCTCGATGGCCTCGCTCCACGTCTCCGGCGATACGCCACCAGCGTCCCACGCCTTCGCAAGTTCGTTCGTGTACTCCATCAGACCGGCAATCACCGTGTTGAACTTGAACGCCTCGAAGTCGGCCACGGCCTTCTTCGAAATGGCATGTCCACCACGCAGAATCCCGCTGTCGATAGCGCTATCGACCGGCACCGAAGCCAGTCGCTCAGGATCACGCGTTGCAAGGTCCCAGACACGATTCAGCCAACGTGAAGGGCCATTCATGCCCTCATCCGACCACATGCCGCCATCACTCCACGGCCCAAGGAACATCAGATACGTGCGCACCGTGTCCGTGCCAAACCGCTCCACCAACGGATCGGCTGACATTGGCCGATTGCGCTTGGAAATCTTTCCACCCTCCGTGGTCATGATCCCCTGGTTGAACAGGCGGGTGTACGGCTCATCAAAATCAACGATACCGAGGTCACGCAGCGCCTTGTTGAAGAAGCGAGAGTAGAGCAGATGCATCACCGCATGCTCCACGCCGCCCATGTAGCGGTGCACCGGCATCCAGTGCTTCGCCAACTCGGGATCAAACGGTGCCTCATCGTTGTGTGGATCGGTGAACCGCAGGTGGTACCAGGAAGAGTCCATGAACGTGTCCATGGTGTCTGTCTCACGCTTCGCTGGCTTGCCGCAGTCCGGGCACGTCGTGTTCACAAACGACTCATCATCAATCAGCGGTGAGCGGCCAGTTGGCTTGAACTGCGCGGCATATGGCAGTTCGACGGGCAGTTGGTCGAATGGCACCGGTACGGTCCCGCAGTCATCGCAGTACACAATCGGAATCGGCGTGCCCCAGTAGCGCTGCCGTGAGATCAGCCAGTCGCGCATCTTATAAGAAATAGTCCGGCTGCCCCAGCCCTTGGCCTCGATCTTGTCGGAGATCTTCTGCATGCCTTCGGTGCTGATGAGACCGTCAAATTCGCCGGAGTTCACCTGCGCTCCGGGTGTAAGATACGCCTCCTCCAGATCGGAGCCATCCCATCCTTCAGGTGACACAACAACAGTAATCGGCAAGTCGTACTTCTTCGCGAACACGAAGTCACGCTCATCATGCGCCGGAACGCCCATCACCGCGCCAGTGCCGTAGCTCGCCAGCACGTAATCACCAATCAGAATCGGAACTCGATCGCCGTTGAGCGGGTTGATCGCATACGAACCAGTTGGCACGCCCGTCTTTTCGCGCTCAGTAGACGTGCGCTCAATTTCGGACGCCGCCGCAGAGGACGCTATGTACGCATAAACCGCCGCAGCCTGCTCGGGATGGGTCAGTGACTTCACCAGAGGATGCTCAGGCGCAAGCACAACGAACGTCACACCGAAGACAGTGTCGATACGTGTGGTGAAAGTGGTGATTTGTTTCGCGTCAATGCCGTATTCAGAAATATCGAAGTTGAAGTCGACGCCTTCAGACCGACCAATCCAGTTCGTCTGCATCAGCTTGATGCGGTCTGGCCAGTCGATGGCATCCATATCCAGCAGCTCATCAGCATAATCAGTGATCTTGAAGTACCACTGTGTCATATTCCGACGCTCAATGACCGTTCCGCAGCGCTCGCAAGCGCCGTCCTTCACTTGCTCGTTGGCGAGCGTTGTCTGGCAGCTATTGCACCAGTTCACCGGGCCATCTGCCCGATAAGCGATCTCTTTTTCCAGGAACTTCAGGAAGAAGTACTGATTCCACTTGTAGTAGTCAGGCTCACACGTAATGATCTCGCGATCCCAGTCGTAAGAAGTCCCCATGAGCCGGAACTGGCGACGGGCATTCTCGATGGTCTCTCGCGTGAAATTTGCAGGGTTAATGTTGCTCTGAATCGCCGCATTCTCGGCCGGCAGCCCAAACGCATCGAACCCCTGCGGATGCAGAACGTTGTAGCCCTCCATACGCTTGAAACGAGCGTGCGTATCCGCCCCAACATACTGGAACCAGTGCCCCACATGCAGGTCACCAGACGGGTATGGAAACATCACCAGCGCAAACCAGTTGGGCTTACCGTCAACCGTATCCTGCGTCCGGTGAAGACCCGACTCATCCCACCGCGCCCGCCACTTCAGTTCGATATCAGAAGGGGCGTAAGAGTTGCGAGAGAGATCAGTCTCAGATTGCTGTGGTTCAGTGCTTGTCACGAGTGTCTACCGATAGTCCCATCGCACCCGAAAGCGCGCGCAAGTAAAAACGTAAAAATTAAGATTACCGCAACCGGGAAGATCATGACCGGCGATTCGAGGCTTTCACCCGGTAGCCGTCGGGCTTGCCCGGCCCCACGGTGGGCGTGTTGAAACGGTTCATCGGACCGCTATCGGTGGATGTTGTGCGGGGAGGGGCAAGCCCCTCGGCTACCGGGTGAGAATCTGCCCCACCACATCCGCCATATCACTGCCCGCAATCTGCGGCGTAGCATCCAGCGGCCCCTGCACCATTCCCGGCAGCGCCACAAACGCCGCCTGCCATCCCGCTGCAATTGCACCCGACGTATCCCAGTTGTGTGCGGCCACAAGCATCAGCTCACCGGGCGCAACTTCCAGCCGCCGCGCCCCCATGTCATACGCCGCCGGATGCGGCTTGAACTTGCTTACGGCGTCCACCGACAACGACATCTCGAACAGGTCAGCAATCCCCGCAAATGCCAGTTGAGCGTCAACTGCAGCAGGAGGAGAGTTGGTCAACGTAGCGAGCCGAAACCGGCGGACTTCAGCCGCTGGAGAGCCTCTGGCACCTCAGGATGCGCCGGCAACTTCCGCATCGTCTCCAGAATGCTCGAGCGATCATCATTCGATAATGACACTCCACGGCGCTCCGCCACCATCTCCAGCGCTGCCGCCCCAATCACACCAAAGTTGTTGTATTTGCCAATTACGTTGCCCGTCATCGCCGACTGCAACACCTGCGCAAACCACAGCCCCCAGGCCGACGCATCACCAAACACCTCAGCAAACGGCGCATCAAGCGCCGCAAGGTCCAGGAACGTCTCATTCACATCAAAAACTATGGTTCTGGGCATGTTGCTACCGCTCTTTCCGGTCAATCTCGATGAAATTACCACGCCCTTTTGATGCTGAACTACACGAATCGCTGCTGATTCAGCCAAGCGCGCATATACTGCCCACTCTCACGAATACCCAGTAAACGTTCAGCAAAGGACCCACAACCTTGGCACTCAAAGTTGCGTCAATAGGCCGCCCAAACCCACGCGTAGACATCTTCAAAGCCGCCGGCATTGAAGTAGTCGAAGCCGAACCCACCACGACTGAAGGCGTGATCGACGTCCTCAAAGATGTAGACGGTGCAATGATTGGAATCTGGCCGCTAACCGATCGTCAGGTCCTTGAGGCATCTCCGAAGCTCAAGGTAGTAGCCCGCTCCGGTGTCGGCGTCGACTCCATCGACCTCGATGCCGCAACCGAACTCGGCATCTGCGCATGCAACACCCCCGGCATCAACACCTCGGAAGTGGCCGACCATGCCATGGCGCTACTGCTCTCCATCACTCGCCTCGTCCCGGAACAGCGCGCCGCCATCAAAGACGGCAAGTGGAGCGACGACCCCAAGCTCATGATGGAGTTCAGGGGCAACCTGCGACGCATTGCAGGGCACACCATGGGCATCTTCGGCCTCGGAAACATCGGCAAAGCATTCGCCAGCCGAGTCCGTGGCTTTGGTCCCGAGCGGATCATCGCCTACGACCCCTACGTGCCACAGACCACCGCTGACCTCTACGGCGTTCAACTGGTTGATTTTGAAGAGCTGCTCGCCGAATCAGACTTCATCACCATCCACACACCCGCCACAGAAGAGACCAACCATATCTTCGACCGCACCGCCTTCGACAAGATGAAGTCCACCGCCATCCTGATCAACTGCGCACGCGGCCCAATCGTCGACCCCGCCTCACTCTTCGTAGCCCTCAAAGAGGGTGCGATCGAAGCGGCCGGAATTGACGTCACGGAGATGGAGCCAATTTCGCCCGAAGACCCGCTCCTCACGCTGCCCAACCTGACAATCACACCGCACACTGCTGGCTCATCGCCTACGTCCGGTGCGGCCGGTTCAATCAAGCAGGCTGAGAACGTGCTGCGAATCCTCCAGGGTCAGGCCCCACACGGCCTCGCCAACCCTGAAGTCATCAAGCGCATCGCAGTGATGCGAGCCACCGACCCCGGTCGCTGGGCAGGCACTCCAGACTTCTCGACAGCTCTGGCTCTCTAGCACGCAACTTCGATAATCAGGCTTGCAACCGTCGCCCACGGCGGTTGCAAGTCAGATCGACCCATACGGGTCACATAGTCGAGCCAGGTTCACCTGTCTTGCCGCGCTCCATCCATCCAAACTGCCATCACGGGCATCATGCCCGCCGCAACCCCCCGGCAAATATTTCAGGATGGACAGATGGATTTCGCGAACGGCGATTTTTCATTTTTCTCTGCACTTGGCGACACCAACGTCACAGTTCTCGTGGTCGATAGCGACCGCGCCTCCCGACTGCGAATTGCTGCGTGGTTAATTGCCAAGGGCCACACCGTGCATCAGGCCGCAGACGGCGGCGATATCCCGTTTCGCCTGCGAGCGATGGTCCCCACATGTGGTGCTCATGGATGTTGCAGCGCCAGACGTAAGCGGTCTCCAGGCCCTCATCCGCATGAAGGCAGATCAGAGAACCAGCAACATCCCGGTAATCCTCATGTCCGGCTACGGCGACCCTGACCTGGAACCAGAGTTCAGAGCCATGGGCGCCGAACTCTGCATCGACAAGCAAGCCCACGACACCGTCATTCGCAACGCCGTAGAAACAGTGCTGGCCTAGCTCACAACCGGCCTAATCCCCGCCCACGGCGAAACCTTCTCAAGCGCCGCCGAAAGCCACAACACCCCCAGGTCATCGCCAAACTTGCCCGCTATCTGTAGCCCCACCGGCAGTCCCCCGGTAAGCCCCGCTGGCACGGATGCCGCAGGTTGCCCCGTCATGTTGAAGATATACGTGAACGGGAAGTAGCCATACACCCCGTCAAACTTCTTCCCGCCGACCTCTTTCGGTCGATTATTAGGATCAAACGCCGTAATTGATGTCGTAGGAGACGCGATGAAGTCATACCGCCTCATCACTGCTGACATCTTCAGCTTCAGATCGGCGACTCTGCGCACAGATTTCGCGTAGTCAGACCCTTTGACCTCCGCGCCCAGCCTCATCGCCTCACGCCCATCTGGCCCAAGCTCGACGGGAGTCTGGTCTTTCAGGTGGCCGAACGCCGCAAATGCGTTGGCAGAAAATATTGTCCAGAAGTGGTCGATCAATTCCGCCTCAAGTGGCAAATCCACCTCTTCGACCACAGCGCCAAACGCCCGCAGCTTCTGCAGAGCCATCAGCACCGTATCCGCAACGTCAGAATCGACCACGCCATAGCTAAAGTCAGGCGACCATCCAATGCGTATGCCGTTCAAGTCAGGCTCGCGTTCTGTGGCCAGGTCTATGCCAGCGCGATGGCGCAAGGAGTTCGGGTCTGCAGGATGCGGCCCAGAAAGTATGCTCAGCAAAAGCGCAGCATCCCGGACGTCCCGCGTCATTGGCCCGGACTGCGCAAACTGATTCGGCTCCGGCTCACCGTAGCCGTTAGCCCTCGGCACCCGACCGTGCGATGGCTTGATGCCGTACACACCACAGAAGCTCGCAGGAATGCGCATCGAGCCGCCGCCATCTGACCCCGTCGCAAACGGCAGCATCCCAGACACCACCGCCGCCGCCGAACCTCCACTGGAACCAGCTGTAGTTTTCGTAAGATCCCACGGGTTGTGGCAGACGCCGCTGATCGGGTTGTCAGTCGTCGTATTAAACGACATGCCTAGCTCGGGCGTGCTCGTCTTACCAATGATGATCGCCCCGGACGCCCGCACCCGCTCCGCCACTACCGAGTCGACTTCGGGCACGTGATCGCGCAGTGCAGGCGAGCCCATCGTAGAGCGTATCCCCGCCGTCATCTCCAAGTCTTTCAACGCAATCGGCACGCCAAGCAGGGGAGGGAGGTCATCGCCACCCTCAGTGAGCCGCTTCTCCGCGGTTCGTGCCGCTTCAAGAGCCTGATCGCCCGCCACCGTAATAAAGGCGTTGAGGGTTCCATCAAGCTTCGCAATCCGACCCAGAAAATACTCAGTCGCCTCTACCGGCGAAAGATCACCAGATCGAATCCGCTCCGTAATCTGCCATGCCGGCTGAAACGCTAGCGCATCCTCAATCACGTGGTGCCTGCCGCACGGGCACATTTAACAGCCACTCGAGTGCGCGCGCACTTCCGATATGTCATCCTGAGCGAAGGTGGCTCCGCGCCGTAGTCGAAGGACCTGTTACACGACATTCGTCATCAACCTCACGTCACGCAACAACCACCCCAGATCCTTTGATTCCGCTATCGCTCCACGCAGGATTACACAGTGTGGCATATCGCTGCACTTCGTGATCACATTTACGGATCATCTGTTCGGCGCCGCAGGCAAGTGCCCGTGCGGCAGGCACCCCTCAAGAAAACGGATGCCGATGTGAGTACGTCTGCTCCTCAGACGTCATGAACTCCAGCAGCGCAGCGTCACCATTTCGGTTCGCCTCTACCGCTCGCAGTATCGCCGGACCCACATCTGCGGGGTCCGACACACGCTCGGACCAACCACCAAGCGAGCGCGCAATCTCTGCATACCCACCGCCCAGATCACGAGTGCCGTACATCTCGTGAGATGTCTCCATATGCGGAATCTCAACTGCCATAGTGCCGTTGTTCAACACAACCGTGGTGATCGGAAGATCTGACCGCACCGCGGTCTCGAAGTCCAAGCCAGTCATGCCGAATGCCGCATCGCCCATGAAATTCGCACAGATCTTCGATGGGTCTGCAAGCTTCGCCCCAATCGCCAAACCCAGCCCCGTGCCAAGCTGGTGCGACTTGCCCCAGCCCAAATACGTCCGAGGCCCGTTTGATCGATAGAACGGCAGCATTTCGAAGCGCGGGTTCCCTGAATCGTGCGTAACAATTGCCTCCGCGGGATCAACGTTCAACATGAACTCCCGTATGACCCGATACGGATTGATCGGCCGTTCATCAGACTCCAACAGCGGAAGCCATGAAGCCATCCACGCCGACCGGCTGGCATCAATCTCCGCCACCGGCCCATCATTCGGATCAACAGGCTGGTCGCCCGTCAACTCCGCGACCACCTCAATCAACTGCCGCAGCACGTGCTTCGCATCACCCAGAATGGCGTGATCAACGTCGTAACTCTTGCCAATATCAATTGGGTCGTTTGTGACATGAATAATCCGCTTGCCCGGCGGAATCGGCGTCACCATCCCGTGAATCGTCAGGCTCGTGCCCACTGCCAGCACGAGGTCTGCCTCGCCAAAGAACTTCACCGCCGGGCCGCTCATCACCTGCGACACGCTCCCCAGCGCCAGTGGATGCGTCTCTGAGAAGGCACTCTTTCCCGCCATGGTCGTGGCAACCGGCACCTGCAGGTACTCCGCAAGCTCGGTCAGCTCATCCCACGCCTCGCCGTACAACACGCCAGCACCTGCCAGAATCACCGGCCGCTCAGCCCCCAGCAACGACTCCGCAGCCGAGGCTGTCTCCTGCGCGTCACCCATCGACTTCGCAACCGGCGCCGGTCGATACGCGGCAACCAGTTCAGGGTCGATCTCCGATGTCGCGATGTCAGCCGGTATCTCCACCATCACCGGTCCCGGCTGTCCGTTCTGAAGCTGCGAAAACGCCCGACGCATCGTGGCAGGCAATCGCCCAGGCACCGTCAGCTGCTCAACGCTCTTCGTAACTGACTCCATCGAACGCATCGAACTAAACAGCGGATGCGTATCCTGCGTCGCCCGCGGATGTCCCAGCGGAAGCAGCAACACTGGCGATGAGTCTGAGTACGCCGTCGCAATGCCCGGATAAGCGTTCTCCACGCCCGGCCCGTACTGCATCGCAAACACAGCAGGGGTCTGCCCGTTGGTCACCCGAGCGTAGCCATCAGCGATTCCGACGCCCACGCGCTCCTGCCGACAGATAATCGGCCGGATTCCAACCTCGGCTGCCGCCTCAATTACAGGCGTTGTCGGGAAGCAACTGAGGTACTCCGTGCGCTCCCGTTTGAGAATTTCCGCTATCGCCTGTGTTACCAGCATATTCAAACTCCATTGCGACCCGACTAGCAGGAATCAGGCCAAGCATCGCACCCACCTCACTCCATGTCGAGGAAGCAATAGACGATAATGCCCGCAAACGCCCTCACTTAATGAATCAGGAATCCAAATGAGTAGCGATACCTCCCACGTAAAAGCACTTGTATTCGACGTGTTCGGCACAGTAGTCGATTGGCGAACTTCGATCACCCGCGAGATCAGCGTAGTGGGTACACGCCTCGGCGTCGATCGCGACTGGCAAGCCTTCGCCGACCGATGGCGCGGCGGCTACAGCGATGGAATGCAGGAGTTCCGGGACGGCAAGCGTGAGTGGCGAACCGCCGACCAGATGCATCGCGAAAGACTGGACATCCTGCTGCCAGAGTTCGGCATCACTGGCCTATCGGAAGAAGAGACGGAATATCTCAACCGAGCATGGCACAGGCTCGACCCATGGCCTGATTCTGTTGAAGGGCTCACGCTCCTGAAGTCAAAGTTCGTCATAGGCACGCTATCCAACGGCAACATCGGACTCCTCGTCAACATGGCGAAGTACGGCGGTCTTCCCTGGGACGTTGTCTTCTCAGGCGATCTCGTCAACAGCTACAAGCCAGACCCAAAGGTCTACCTCTCCGCCGCAACCTTCCTCGGCCTCGAGCCGCACGAAGTGATGATGACCGCCGCCCACAACGGGGACCTCCTCTCCGCCCAGGAATCCGGCCTCTCCACCGCCTTTGTAGCCCGCCCAACCGAATACGGCACAGGCGAACGCAAGGCCGAACTCGAGGCAGCTTCCGGACTCGACATAGGCGCAACAAGCTTCATAGACATGGCGAACAAGCTCGGCATAGACGGGTAGGGCAGATCGATCACCGCAGTCTCTGACCCGGTTGCAAATAGTGCGGTCTTGCAGCCCGCACGAGTGATCCAACGACCCAAGAATGTTGTCATCCTGGGCGGCTCAGCGACCGGGATCTCAGCCTCGTCAACCGCCACGCGCAAACAACCATACTCATCCGCTGATCGCCTTCGGCCCGCGCTCCACACGGAGATCCCACGGCCCAAGGCGCCCGCAAGATGACAATCGTGACGGCCGGACGTCGCGACGTGGGACTGGCAACCTTGAACGCCCTTTCCGAGTAATCTCCCGTTTACCCGGTTTACATATGGCCCCGTACGATCACTTGCACTAAACTTTTACCCCAATGTCATCTCTCTTCCACAAAGCCAGCACCGCCTACTACGGCTGGTACGTCATCGGCGCACTCTTCTTCACCATCTTCATCGGTGTTGGAGTGCGTGGCTCATACGGCGTCTTCGTCAAAACGTGGGAAGACGACTTCGGCGCATCCGTCACGCTCATTTCAGTTGCGGCATCCCTTGGCTGGCTCATGAACGGCGCGTCGCAGCCGCTCTTCGGCAACCTGACCGACAAGTACGGTGGCCGACCCATCATCATCCTCAGCTTCATCCCCATGGGCCTTGGCACAATCGCCATGGCCTTCGTCACCAACGCCTACATGCTGATCTTCATGTACGGATTCGTGATTTCCTTCTTCTCGGGCGGAATCATGTTCTCTACAGGCGGGCCAGTCGTCGCCCAGTGGTTCAGTGCCAAACGAGGTACAGCCATGAGTATCCTCGCCTCGGGAGGCTCTGTTGGAGGGTTGATTCTCGTTCCATTCGCCGCCTATCTTCTGATCCAATTCAGCTGGCAGACGGCCTGGGTCGTCATGGGCATAATCATGCTTTCACTGGGCTTGCCAGTCCTACTTCTGTTACTCAAGAGCAGGCCAAAAGACATGGGACTGAAGCAGGATGGCTACGAGCGCACACGAGATATCTTCGACACTCCACCCCCTAAGGAACTGGCCGGCCCGCTAAACACTGATCGTTGGCAAGACTCATACGCCTCAGCCCCAATGTGGCAGCTCTCTATGGCATACGTCGTCTGCGGCATCACGACCGCCAGCATTTCTGTTCACTTTGTGCGCTGGGCCGTGGATCAGGACATCTCCGCAGGCAAGGCGGCAGTAGCGTTTGGCCTGCTGATGGGCATCAACGCTCTTGGCGTACTCACCATCGGGTACCTATCCGACAAGATGCAGCGGAAGACCCTCCTCGGCATGGTCTACCTAATCCGATCCCTCGCGTTCCTCTCATTCATCGTCTTGCCTCCGAACGTTGCGCTGTGGGCGTTCGCCGTAATCGGCGGTGGTTCATGGCTCGCAACCGTGCCGCTCACAACATCTCTAACCGCTGATGTTTATGGAGTCAAAACGCTGGGCACACTCTCAGGGCTGATCAACCTCGCCCATCAGTTGGGCGGAGCAGGCGCAGTGCTCGCATTCGGCATCGTTTTCGACATGTTCGACACCTACGACCCTGCCTTCGCCGGAGGCTTCATCACGCTGCTCATCGCAGGAGTTATCAGCCTCTCAATCAACGAGCGTAAATACTCCGGCCGCTATCAGAAGCCCGGCGATACCGTCCTGCAGCCGATCGCTGAAGGCGACTAACCCGCCATGGCCGCGCCCCTCGCCCCGGTCGCCCACCACTCTGAGTCCGTAGACCCCACACTCTGGAAGTGGATCCAACACCAGATAGACGTGACGACGGGCCTCAGTGCCATAGCTATCGTCATCATCTTGGGCATCATCATCGTGGCCATCCCGCTCATCGTCATCATCTTCGCTATCCGCAGTAAAAAACACGCAGAGTCAGAACGCTCATCGAGCGGCTCTGATGACTATCCCGCCTGATCATGCGGAAGCCGGAACAGGCGGTTCAGTCGTATCCGCGTATACGACTGGCCTGGAACCGATCGCTAACTAGGCGTTAATGTAATAGCCACACTGACCGCTCGATAGAAGAACTGATCCACAAAGTTAATGGCGTGAACACCACTCGTAATTACAGAAATATCCTACTGTGGGCATTTGGCCTAACGCTGGCTGCCGACGCGCTCTCCAAAGCGCTGATCTTCCACTTCCTTGGCAACTCCGTGGTCGGTCTCTTCGGCGACGTCAAATTGAGAATTCTGTACAACTCATCTGCCCCAATCGGACTCGGCAACAGCATGCTCGGCGTTCTGGTTCTCGGGATCGCCGGAATCGCAGTCGTCCTCATGCTCCGCTGGGCGTGGCAAACCAACAGTTCCGGATCACTCTACGTCGGCCTCATGACTGGAGGCGCCTTCGGAAACCTGCTCGACAGATTCATAGGCGGCTCCGTACTGGACTGGATTGACGGCGGCTTTCACGGTGTATTCAACCTGGCGGATGTAGCGATCCTCGCCGGGATAGTCCTGTTCCTGATCACGCAGCTATTCGACTCATCATCATCGGAATGCGATGTCCGATCACCAACAGAACTGCCTCTCGTAGACGACCCGATCTGACCTCTCTGCCAAACTATTCAGGAGCCCGCAACAACTCCGGCAGACCATCCAGCAACTCCATGGCGTTGTCGAAGTAGCGCCCCTCAACCAACAGCACCGCACTCAAAGCGGCGTTGAGCGCGCCGTACAGATACTGACTGTTGTCGCCATGCACCACATGCGGAACATCGTGATCCGTAAGAATCTGAGCAGCAATCGCCATCGACCCAGGATCAGTCATAGACATGATCCTGATCAGCCCGCGGTCTTCATTCACCGGAATTCAACACGCGCCTCAGCCTGCGTCCTACATGCGAGAATCCGATGCGCTCATAAAAGCGCTCGGCATTCGCCCCACCGGGCGGCGTGCCCAGTTCCACAATCCTGCATCCGCGACTAGCCGCCTCTGCCGACACTGCGTCCACCAGTTGGGCACCGAGCCCACCGTTTCGATGCGCCGCATCGATATACATCTCCTGAATGATGGCGTACTTGCCCATCGTCCTGATCGCATCCTGAAACGAGACCGTGCAAACACCCACAACGCGATCTCCATCATCGGCAATGACAATCGCACCGTCAGCTTCGCCCGAAATGACGCGATCACACATCGCCTGTGCCTCGGCGACCGGCAGAGCACCACCACCCAGCTCCAGGATCAGCGCGTTTATCGACGCGGCAATCTGTCCAGCATCTTCTACATTTGCGAGTCTGATATTCAACGAGCCAATCCCATCAACACGCCACGCCCAATTCATCGTCCTGAAGACGGCGGCTCCGCAACCGACGTGAGGATCTCATCCCCAACGCCACATCAACGCGCCACTTCCCACGCACAACCTAACCCTTCCACGTAAAGAACTCAGAAACCTCCAGCAGCAGTCGATCCAACTCATCTGAGTCCCGAGAATCCATGTGCTTGCGTGCCGGCCCCCGCATGTATGGAGAATCGATCACCCCTCGACGATGCAGCACGTTCTTGTACACAGCAGCGCCAAACGCGCTCTCAAACAAGAGCATCGGCGCCATCTTGTTGTAGATACGAATCGACTCCGCCTCATCGCCGCGCTCCAGCGCACCCCACAGCGCCGCGTGAACGTCTGGCACGTGGCAGCCCGGCATCGTGCCGCTGGCGCCGCGAGCGTACTCGTCCAGCAAGTAACGACCGCCCATGCCGCCCATCACGCCTTCCAGCGCCTCGCCAGCAGCTTCAAACTCTGCGGTGATCGCCTGACCCGGCGGCATCGTCTCTTCTTTGATGTAGGAGATCGTCTTCACATCTTTCAGCAGGCGAACCATCACATCAAGCGGAATCTTCTGGCCTGCTGGCGGGTCGTGATTCTGGATGAACACCGGAATCTCAACCGCCTCACCTATGCCTCGGTAGTACTCCTCCATCACGAACGGCGACACGCTACGAGAGATCGGCGGCAGTGCCATCAACGCGTTCGCTCCGGCCTCCTGCGCCGACAGCGACAGCTCAATCGCATGTTGGACAGACACTCCTGAGATACCGGCTACCAGCGGCAGTGCCCCGGCATTCGCATCCACCCCGGCCTTGATGACCGCAACGCGCTCAGAGTCAGAGAGTGTGAAAAATTCGCTGGCGTTGACTGGCATAACAATCCCGTGCGAGCCAGTAGCAATGCAGTACTCAACGCACTTCGACACGCCTTTGAAGTCGATCGATCCGTCTTCATGGAACGCCGTCACAGGAATCGCGTACACGCCCCTGAACTTCGCCCGAGACCGCAGCATCTCCGCTTCTGTCACCAATTGATCCTCTTCTCTGGACCCGGGAAGGGCCTCAAAATGTCCGGTTCTTTTTGCGCAAGAACTCGACTGTAACGCAAACGGTTGCCTCTTCGCGGGTACAATCCTGCATCCACACCACTCCAAATTCTTAATTGATAGCAATAAATGCTGAGGTAGGACATATGCCGGACATAATGCGCGGTGCGCTGCACGATGGTGGCGACAAGGTTAATTTCCGCGACGATCTTGCGATGCCAGCGCCGTTCCCCGGCTCCGCACTTATCCGAGTCCGCCAGTCCGGCATCTGCGGCTCCGATCTCCACATGAACAATGAGCGCACTGAACAGCAGGTAGTCCCCAGCGGGCATGAAGTCACCGGCGAGATTGTTGAACTGCCAGATGGCGAAACAGACCTGCAGGTTGGCGACCGGGTGGCTATCGAAACAATCGGGGCAGGGCAGGCGTGTCTCAACTGCTGGTACTGCCGCTCAGGCCAGTACCGCCACTGCCAGAACAAATCTGGCGATACAGGTGGCGGATTTGCTGAGTACATGACCCGCAAACCTGCCGGTCTCTTCAAACTCACCGACGACATGGACTGGACCGACGGCGCTCTAGTCGAGCCGTTGGCCGTCTCCGTGCACGCCGTCCGATGGGGTGGCATGGCCCCCGGTGACACCGTTGCCGTCGTAGGCTCCGCCACCATCGGCCTCACCGCCATCGCAGCCGCCCGCCACCTCGGTGCCGGCAAGATCATCGCCTCCGCCAAGTACGATCAGCAGAAGATGGCCGCTGCGGCAATGGGCGCCGACATCGTCGTCGGCTCTGAGCCGGGAGAACTTGAAGAGGCAGCCCGCGATGAAACCGATGGCCGCGGGGCAGACATAGTGCTGGAATCTATCGGTGGCACAAGGTCAGACACACTCGTCCAATCACTGGAAACGTGCCGACCACAGGGCAAAGCCATCATCATCGGCGGCTTCCGCGATCCGTTTGAATTTGATTTCATGCGCCCGATGCTGCAAGAGAAGACGGTCCTGCTATCGTCCTGCTACGGCGTTGTAGACGGACACCACGACTACGAAGTGTCGATCGACATCCTCGCCAGCGGTCGGACCCCACTGCGAGAGATGGTCACGCACAGGGTCTCGTTGGAAGAGATTCAGGAGGGCTTTGACCTCGCGTACGACAAATCTTCAGGCTCACTCAAAGTGCACGTGGAGGTCTAGATGCAAAGCGCGATTTCAATGGCCTCACGAGCCTGAATGAGCCGCCTTCGCAACCGCAATGCCTGATGCTGAAGCCCAGTGAACACACAGTTACATATCCTTGGCCGGAACAACTGCCCAATTCTTAAAAAGTAATGGGAACCTGTAACCATGACTACTGTTGAAGTAATCGAGAGAATCGAGCGCCCCGCACGGGCCATCGGTGGGCGCACAATCGCCATCTCAGCCGCAATCATTGCGGTCGGAATCGGCGCAATCGCCCTGATCGCGCTCCTGTTCGGTGGCGGCACAACACTCTCGCTATACGAACAATCAATCACACCACTTGTCTCACAGCACAACGAAATTGTGGGTGAGTGGAACGCATTTCTCGTTGACTACAATGGCATCGCCCTTGAATCACCAGAGATCTATGACGAGCGTGCTATCGACGGCAAGGACCTCACAGAGAAGCTAGCCGACGACACCCAGGCGCTAATAGTCGGATGGGACCGAATCGACACCCCGGAAACCTCCACAACGGCGCACGGCCTAGCCAGCGACGCTATTCGAGAGACCCAGGACGGCTTCATTGAGCTCAGCTTCTACTTCGCCAACATCGTCGAGTACGGCGTCGCCTTTGAGGAAGACCTCAAAGCAGGCACATCCCGCCTGAATAATGCATCCCTGATCTGGGCAGAAGCAAAAGCAGCGGCAATTCTCGCCAACTAGCCGGCCCCTATATCGCAGGCCCGCCAGGTTCAGACCTCTCACTGAGCGAACCAGGCGGCCCCGTTCCGGCCGTAAACGACGGGCATCACGCCCGTCGTTTGCATTTAACGCGAGATCTACGCCAGACAACACACGCTTCCACCCCCACCCTCGTACAATATCCTCCCGCACCCAGACCAACACCCGCACTCACGCAGGACACACATGAGCAACGTAACTATTCGTAACGTCAGAGTCATCCTCACAGAGCCAGACGACATCAGGCTCGTCATCGTGAAGATCGACACCAGCGAGCCCGAGCTTTACGGCATCGGCTGCGCCACCTTCACCCAGCGCCCCAGCACCGTCAAAGCAGCGGTCGAGGACTACCTTGCACCGTTCCTCATCGGGCGTGACGTGGCCGATATCGAAGACATCTGGCAGTCGTCCTACGTCTCCTCGTACTGGCGCAACGGACCGGTCTTGAACAACGCCCTCAGCGGCGTCGACCAAGCGCTCTGGGACATCAAGGGCAAGATGGCCAACATGCCCGTGTACGATCTGCTTGGCGGCAAGGCCCGTGACGCTGCTGGTGTCTACGTGCACGCATCAGGCTCCGATCTGGTCGATATCGAAGATCAGATCCTCGGATTTATCGACCAGGGATTCCACAACGTCCGAGTCCAGATGGAGACCCCCGGCCTCACGTCTAACTACGGAGCCGGAAAGGGATCATCCAAAGAAGATGAGAATTCTGGCAAGCCAGCAGAGTTCACCGGCCCTCGCTGGGTAACCAACCGGGTCCGAGATTTCGATCCCAACAAGCTCTACGCCCACCCCGGCGGAATCTTTGAACCAAAGCCTTACATTCGCAATGCACTCGCATTGTTCGACCACGTCCGCAACAAGGTCGGATTCGACTTCGAGATGCTGCACGATGTCCACGAACGCATCCCCCCGATCTTGGGCGTCAAGTTTGCCAAAGACGTTGAGCAGTTTGATCTGTTCTTCCTGGAGGACCTCTTCTCACCGGAAGACAATGACTACTTCCGCATGGTGCGTGAACAGTGCGCCACCCCTCTCGCAATGGGTGAGCTATACAACAGCCCACACGAAATGATCCCGATGGTGAAGGACCGCCTCATCGACTTTATGCGAGTCCACATATCGCAGATCGGTGGAATCACTCCGGCCAAGAAGCTCGCCGCGCTTTGTGAGGCGTTCAACGTCCGCACCGCATGGCACGGCCCTGGTGACACCTCACCAGTCGGTCACGCCGCGAATTTGCATCTTGACCTCAACACCTGGAACTTCGGTATTCAGGAGTACGCAATCTTCAAGGACCGCACCAAGGAAGTCTTCCCCGGTTGCCCTGAAGTTCGCGACGGCCACATGTGGAGCAACGATAAGCCAGGACTCGGCATCGACATAGACGAGGAACTGGCCGCCAAGTACCCGTTCAAGGAACGAGAGTTTGGCGGAGCATGGGACACCCCACGCCGCGCCGACGGCACCATGGTGAAGCCCTAGCAGCCTAGTGTCATCAAGAAGCACAAAGCCCAAAAAAGCAAAGAGTCTCCGGGATCACCCTGGAGGCTCTTTGCTTTTTCAGGTAGCGGCAGGTTTCAAAGGTTTCAAACCTGCCTTCCCCGTTTTATTCTCTAGTTAGCCATCGTCAGGTCAGGGTCAAGGACGTCGATGCCCTTGCGAACCTGGCCCAGCATGTCAGCAAGGTGCTGCTCAAGGGCAAACAAGCGCTCTCGAGAGTACTCATCAGCGCCTTCACGACGACTGCTGACTTCAGCCTCTGCTGCGCCCACTTCACGGCCAATCTTGGCGTCAGCTTCAGCAATCCTGCTGCCAGCCTCTTCCTCGGCCACTTCGATAATCGCTCGCGCCTTATCTTCAGCGGTGACGACGATCTCTTCAGCGCGGCGCTCAGCAGCATGGAAGACTTCCGTCTCCTCAATCATCCGAATCGCCTGCTGTGATGCAGCTTCCGTGGCAGCAGTCGACTTCTCTTCGGCTGTCTCCCGAATCGTAGTCGCCTCTTCGTCAGCGTACTGGCGCATTCTTCGTGCTTCCAGCTCCGCCTGCTTGAGGATGCCCTCTTTCTGACGAATGATGCCCTGTGCCTCAGCTATCTCTTCCGGGAGCTGCGTGCGCAGCGACTCAATCAGCCGTGTTGCATCATCCATGTTGACCAGTTTGCGTGACGTTCCGGGAAGTCGATTCCCCCCTACAAACTCGGTCTCTAGCTGTTCTACAAGCTCAGCTATACTCATCATTCCCCCCCTAGTTTGGGACTATATGTTTGAACCTGAGTAACCTGAAGGCACATGCCTCCCACTTCTAGCATTAGCTTCCGGTCTTACCCAGCCGCTCTAGAAGTGCTTTCTCAACGTGAGGTGGAACGAAGCTTGAGACATCCGCATCCAGACTCGCGATTTCCTTAACCCTGGTGGAACTGACGTATTGATTGACCAGTGATGATGTGAGCATCACAACCTCAATCTCAGGCGCCAACTTCCTCCATACAAGCGCCATCTCGCGCTCGTGCTCAAAATCGAGACCAATCCTCAGGCCTCGTACCAGCACCCGTGAACCAATGCTCTCGGCGAACTGCACGGCCATACCGCTGAACGGCATTACCGTGATGTTGTCGATTCCGGCTACCGCCTCTGCGAACAAAGCAATGCGTTCATCGGTATCGAACAGCAACGTCTTCGGCGGTGTCTCGTAAACAGCTACAATCACCTCGTCAAAGAGTTTCGCCGCACGAACAGCAACATCCGCATGCCCGTTCGTACAGGGATCAAACGTGCCTGGAAAAACTGCCTTGTGATTCGGTCTATCCAACTTACTAATCGCCATCCAATCGGTCGCCATCCAGTCGGATTTTGAAGACACTCAAACCCGTGTCCCCGTATTTCCGCACTGTCGATCTTTCCAGTAACCCGTATCTATCGTTCAACGATGCTTTGCTGCCGTGCTCTGCAAAAATAATGGAGTTCAGATTGGTGAGTTCAGGGTCTGCCCCCCGCGTCCCAAGGCGTTCAAGTACCGGGCCGTACACCTCGGACTTGTATGGCGGATCAATAAAGATCAGGTCGTAATTGCCAGCCAACTGGCTCCACGACGACTCCGCATTCCCACGATGAACCTTACCTCGCTCTTCGAACCCCAGCCTTTCCAGTTCCCCCCTGATTGCACCGCACCGCTTCGTATCAATCTCAACGAAGTCGCAGTACTCGGCACCTCGTCGCAAAGCCTCAATACCCAGTGCACCAGTGCCCGCAAACAAATCAAGCACCCGCATGCCGGTCGGTCCAGCCGGACCCAGCATCGAGAACATCGCGCCCAGAACCCGGCCCATAGTGGGACGAAGATCTGTCAGGCGACCGCCCTGACCCTGGGAGTCTCGTCTACGCGGCATCTCAACACCTGCATCGCGAACTCCACCGGACCAATAACAATCACCAGCGAGCCCGATTACTCATCGACTTCAAATCGATTATTAGGAATTCGCCATCAAAACCCCAAGACAAAGCGATACGCGTTTCGTGCGGTTTGTTGAAAATCGTCGTCAGCGACGGCCATGCCCCTTCTCGGTAGCGGCGGGTCTAAGACCCGCTCTTCAGGCTCCTTACCCTCTTCACGCCACAACGTAAATTACGCCACAACAATCGCCTGCATCCCACCCGTTATTCCCTTGAAAAAGGGAATCCAGGCACGGCCGCATTCGAAGTAATAACACCCTCAATACGCATCATGCAGCGGAACCGGCACTTGGCGGTGTTTCATAAACCGGCGCGCCCACGACGTGAGCCATCCTGAGCCAGTCGACCTGTCCTCGATGCAATCGGGAAGTGAGGCACATACGCGGAGCACACCACATCACCCGACGCTCAACTCCGATACGCGAAAAGGGGCAGGTTTCAAACCTGCCCCCATTAAAAATGCGTAGCGGTACGTTGCTACATGCCCCACATCAGCGGCCCTAATGAACCGTCCACTGCTCAACTTCCGCAGACTCAATCAGGTCACTCAGCCTCGCAAACGCCGCCTGGAACTCCGGCTGCGAACTCAGCTCAGACATCACCTGCTCAATCACCGACTCCAGTACCGCAGGACTCTCCGCCTCAAGCTCAACAACCATTCGATCCGTCCGACCACTCTGGTGGTCCGTCAGCACGCGATATGAAACGCCCGCATCCTTCGCCCCAATCAGGCCTACATCTCATTCACCCACTCAACCAGCTTGTCTCAGTCCCAACCTTGCCGTAAAAAACTCGTCTCTGAACGATAGCCATCGAGGCACCTCCGAAATTTCACTTCATAAATCGTCTGGCACGATAGTAGCCGCACGCACCATAAGCTCGCAATGGTACTGGAGTCACCCACCGCCTCTACTCCCGGTGGCATCGGGTCTAAGACCCGCTTTTCTCAGCCACACTATCGCCCAGCACCGCGATATAGTCTGCGGAAATCCCGCTATTCAATTCCCAGCCTCACTGAGAGAGAAACACCCGTGACAAAACTAGTCCACCACGTTGTCACCCGCCCCGGCCGACTCCACGGCGACCCCGACGTCGAAATTCCCGTCGCAGAAGACCTCGTCACCGTCCCCGGAAACCCGGAGCGGGAAGAAGACCTCGCCTTCTACAGTCGCGAGTACCCGCTGGAGTCGCAAAACGTCGACAACGCCGCCGACCGTGAGTGGGGCTGGTCCGTGTACACACCAGATATCTACGCCTATGCCAAGAACTTCCAGGAAACCAACAAGCCCCTCGCGCTGGAAGCCGCTGCCACCGGTGACCTTCCACCCACCGGCGAGCCAGACCCCAGCGTTGATTTCACTGCCAGCGTCCGAGAGAAAGCACGCGAACTCGGCTTCGGCGAAGTGGGATTCACCCACTACGATCGTCGCTACACCTTCGCCAGCAAGAAGCCGTGGGCCAAATTCTCAAACGTCATCTGCCTCGCCGTCGAACAGGACTACGACGTAACCCAGACCATCCCAAGCCTGGAGGCCGAAGTCGAGCACTTCGACACCTACGCCTACGGAGCCGGACTAGAAATGGAACTGGGCGACCACATCCGCTCGCTCGGCTACCGCGCTCAGGTGCATAGCCCGCTCGACAACAGCGGTATGCACATCCCTCTCTTTATCAACGCAGGCCTCGGCCAGCTCGGCGCCAACGGCCAGCTCCTCTCGCCACACTTCGGCTCACGCGCCCGACTGATGGTTATCACCACTGACGGCCCACTGGTTCACGATGAGCCGGTCGACTACGGCATCAACAAGTTCTGCGAACAGTGCCAGGTCTGCGTAGAACGCTGCCCGGCCCGGGCCCTCGTGCGAGAAAAGGTCTGGTGGCGTGGCGCGAAGAAGAACAAGCTCGTCTACGACCGCTGCCGCCCAATCATGACCATCTACGAAGGCTGCGGCGTCTGCATGAAAGTCTGCCCCGTGCAGCGCTACGGCATGAAAGAAGTCATGGAGCACTACGTTGCAACCGGCAAAGTGATGGGCAAAGGCACCGACGATCTCGAAGGCTACGACATTGGCGATAAAGGCCACTTCGGTCCCGGTGAACTTCCAACATTCGATCGCGAAGACTTTGAGTTCCCGCGAGGCTCCAAAGACGAGGCGCTTCTCCAGCAGTTCAGAAACAAGGTCGCAGAAGCCGGCGAACTAACGCCTGAGGACAGAGAAGACTTCGCCAACCGAATGGCAGAACTCCTGGAAGCAGGCCCCGCCACAACCAGCGACATGGACGTAGGCCCCGCGGTCTAAAGCCCGCCTAGCCGCTCAACACCCTCAAAAAATAGCGCTCATGTGAACGTCTTTCCATCCCGGTAGCGGCGGGTCTAAGACCCGCTCTTCTCGCGCAGCCAATGTCGCCTAAGTGCCGAGCGCGGAACTATACTGGCACCCCATATATCGCCAACCAGTCTCAGGCCACACTCACACCACCATGACCAACACTCCCACCATCACCTACACCTGGACCGACGAAGCACCCGCCCTCGCAACCCATGCACTGCTCCCAATAGTGCGCGCATTCGCAGGCGCAACCGGTGTCAACGTGGACACACGGGACATATCATTCGCCGCCCGCATCCTCGCCCAGTTTGCCGATCAGATGGAGGGCGACCAGAAGGTCTCCGATGACCTAACTGAGCTTGGCGGCATGACGGAGCAGCCAGAAGCCAACATCATCAAGCTCCCCAACATCAGCGCCTCCGTGCCGCAGATGAAAGCCGCCATCGCAGAGCTGCAAACCCGCGGATACCCGCTCCCGGAGTACCCGGAAGCACCGTCCACCGATGAAGAACGCTCCATCAAGGCACGATTCGACGTCGCCATGGGAAGCGCCGTGAACCCCGTACTGCGGGAAGGCAACTCCGACCGCCGCGCCCCGAAGGCAGTAAAGAACTTCGCCAAGGCCAACCCACCACGCATGAGGGACTGGCCGGAAGACTCAAAGACACACGTCTCAACCATGAGCGCCAACGATTTCCAGCACAACGAAAAGTCCATCACCGTTGACGCCGCAACCTCCGTGACAATCGAGCACGTCGCTGCCGACGGCTCTGTGACCACCCTTAAGGAGGCCTTCCCACTCCTCGCTCGTGAAATCATCGACGCCACCTTCATGAGCAGGGCAGCACTGGACGCATTCCTCAGCGAGCAGGTGGCAGACGCCAAGGCGCAAGACGTGCTCTTCTCGCTCCACCTCAAAGCCACAATGATGAAAGTCTCAGACCCCATCATCTTCGGCGCAGGCGTGAAGGCCTTCTACAAGTCGGTCTATGAGAATCACGCCGACACGCTCAGCGGACTGGGAGTCGACCCCAACATCGGATTCGGCGACCTGCTGACGAAGATCGCAGGCCTGCCTGACGACCAGCGCGCCGCCATCGAATCTGACATCGCCGCGGCCTACGCTGACGGCCCCGGTGTCGCCATGGTCAACTCCGACCGCTGCATCACAAACCTCCATGTCCCAAGCGACGTAATCATCGATGCCTCCATGCCCCCCATGATCAGAGACTCCGGCGGCATGTGGAACGCAGAAGGCAAACTCCAGGATGTCAAAGCCGTAATCCCAGACTCCAGCTACGCCGGAATCTACGACGCCACCATCAAAGACGTGCAGCAGCACGGCCAACTCGACCCCACAACCATGGGCAGCGTCGCCAACGTTGGCCTCATGGCCCAGAAAGCCGAGGAGTACGGCTCCCACGACAAGACATTTACGGCTGCAAGCGCCGGTACGATTCGAGTGGTCGATGCCAGCGGTAACGCCCTCATCGAGCACGCCGTCGAAGTTGGCGACATCTGGCGCGCATGCCAGACCAAAGACATCCCCGTCCGCAACTGGGTCGAACTGGCCGTCCGACGCGCTCGAGCCACCGGCGTACCCGCCGTCTTCTGGCTCGATGAAAACCGCGCCCACGACGCCCAGATCATCGCCAAGGTCAACACATATCTTGCCGATGAGGACACCGATGGCCAGGAGATCCTCATCCTGAGTCCCGTTGACGCCATGAAGTTCTCGCTGGACCGCATCCGGAAGAGCGAAGACACCATCTCCGTCACCGGCAACGTCCTGCGTGACTATCTCACCGACCTCTTCCCAATCCTGGAGCTGGGCACCAGCGCCCGAATGCTCTCCGTCGTGCCACTTCTCAACGGCGGCGGCCTCTTCGAGACCGGTGCCGGTGGCTCAGCACCCAAACACGTGCAGCAGTTCGAAGAAGAAGGCCACCTGCGATGGGACTCGATGGGCGAGTACATGGCCATCGCCGCTTCGTTCCAGCACCTCGCAGACCAGACCAATAACCCAGGTGCAGGCGTCCTCGCCGACGCACTGGACGCAGCAACCGCCGCCTACCTGGACAACGACCGCATCCCATCACGCAAAGTGAACGAAATCGACAGCCGTGGCAGCATCTTCTACATAGCCCTCTACTGGGCACAGGCCCTCGCCAACCAGACCAACAATGCAGACCTCGCCGCCAAATTTGGCGGGGTAGCGTCAGCCCTCGCCGACAACGAATCCAAGATTCTCGATGAGCTAATCAGCGTCCAGGACACCCCTCAGGAGCTAGGCGGCTACTACATGCCAGACACAACCCTCGCCGCCAAGGCAATGCGCCCCAGCCCAACCTTCAACGCCATAATCGACGGAATCTAAACGTCGCCGATCGGGCCGTTGACGTAGGGACGAACCCCCGTGTCTGCCCGGCTCCGCGCCCGCCGCCTCACTGTCGATGTGACGCGTGCGCGACATCAAGCCGCTACCGCCGGATGAGGCAAGGCGAGGCAAGCCCGTAACTACCCGGGGAAGGGATCGTGGTTCCCCCTACCGAATCGCATCTACAAACTGCGCCACAATTTCCGGGTTGGCGGCTATGAGGCCGTTGGTCGGTATTGGGGATTCGGTGCCATCGAGGCTGGTCACTGTTGCGCCGGATTGTCGGGCGATGGCGGTGCCGCCGGCGATGTCCCAGGGGGATGACTTCAGGTTGAAGTAGATGTCCAGCCGGCCAGAGGCTACATAGGCGAGACCGAGGGCGATTGAGCCGAGCATGCGGATGGACTGGAATTGGGGCATGAGCTTGCCGATGATTTCGTGTGTCTCTCGATACTTTCCGGATGATTTTCCGAAGTCGATCCCGATCACGCAGTCTTCCAGTCTGGTGGCTGACGCTGCGCTAATTGATTGATAGTTCAGCGTCGCAGGCCCATCGGCTGCGGTCACAAGAAGTTCATCGTGTGCTGGATCGTAGATCGCGCCTGCGACCGGGTGGCCGTTTCTGGTTAGGCCCACGCTGACGCACCACATGGGAATGCCACGTATGAGGTTGCGGGTGCCATCGAGGGGGTCGACTACCCATTGCCATTCGCTGTCTGAATCGGTCCCAGTAGGCTTCGTCTCGCCTGACTCTTCGCCCAGGAACCCGAAGTCCGGGTAGGACGCTCCAAGAAGTTCTTTCAGGCGCGCTTCAGAGGCGTGGTCCAGGTTCGTTACGTAGTTGGCAGGCTTCTTCTCTGCGATCTCCAGAGTCTCGTTACGTCCGGCGTGAAGCATGCGTCCTGCTTCTCGCGCTGCCGATTGGATTACCTCATGAACGGTCCGCCCATCCTGCGAATGAGGGAGTTCTATTTGTTTATCTGGTCCCGTATTGATTGGCGTCAATTGCTGCGCCTTTCTCTAATCTCGTTATATGCTCTTGCGGCCGCTTTTATGGCAGATACATTTCAATGAGTAGTCTCAGGGGTTATCAATGATACGTAGCTACGGTGGGAAGTCACCGCAGATTCATCCAACGGCTTTTGTCAGTGAAGCAGCTTATTTGCTGGGCGATATTGTCGTTGGTGAGGGCTCCAGCATCTGGCCGGGCGTGGTGATCAGAGCTGATTCAGCCCGGATCACGATTGGAAAAAACACGAACGTTCAAGATAACTCAGCGCTGCACGCTGACTCACCAATGAACATTGGCGATCACGTGACGATTGGCCATCTGGTGATGTGCCACGCTGTTGAGATTGGCGATCACTCGCTGTTGGGCAATGGCGCGACGCTGAATCATGGCGTGAAGGTTGGAAAAGGTAGTCTGGTCGCGGCGGGCGCGGTTGTGGTTGAGAATATGGATATACCGCCGGACTCTCTGGTTGCGGGAATGCCTGCCCGGGTTCGTGGCCCTGTGGAAGAGCGCCACACTAATCTCATCCAGAGAGCAACCCAGTCCTATATCGATCGAACACCGAAGTACAAAGCCGAGGGAAACCTTGAGTAAGGGTGTAGCCCCCACTGTCTAAGAATCCAGAAACACCGTATTTAACTACCCTGAGGAGATTGATACATGAACTGTGGTGGTCCCGGTCGTCTGAACAGCGATGTGGGGTGTTATAAGTGGAATCGCCTGCCGTAGATTACGCTGCAGCGGGTGCGGTCAGCGGTTTATT
>Ga0209403_10001556_pt1 | contig 29415 bp, 27 predicted proteins | sample ArcticOcean_MG_C_8_FD_187440 | JGI IMG/M metagenome (GOLD analysis project Ga0209403, IMG submission 187440) | Marine microbial communities from western Arctic Ocean - ArcticOcean_MG_CB11_86 (SPAdes) (version 2) | ecosystem: Environmental > Aquatic > Marine > Oceanic | place: Arctic Ocean...
AATTCGGCGGACGTCCTCATCGTTGGCGGTGGGATCATCGGATGCCTGACCTCGTACTACCTTTCGCAACGCGGGCTGAGTGCAATCGTGATCGAGGCGGACGGAATTGCGAGCGGCGCATCTGGCACGTCGGCCGGCTGGCTCACGCCTTACTCCCACAAGAACGACCCCGCGATGCTTGCCTTATCCCCCGCTACGTTGCGCCTGCACGCCGAACTCGCCGAAACTCTACCGGCACTCACAGGCATCGACCACGGCTACCAACCCGCCCCCTACTTGCGCTGCGCCGTCACGGAGGACGGCGTTGCAGATCTGCTAACTTTCCAATCTCAGCGCGCCTCTGAAAGCGTGGCGATGGAATGGCTGTCGGGCGAAGAGGCGCGTGCCATGAGCCCGTGGATAACGGCAAATATCATCGGCGCGCTCAGGAGCGACAACGAGCCGACCGTGGATTCCTACCGACTCACCATGTCTGCATTTCAGGCAGCTGAGATGGGCGGTGCCCGCATGATTTTTGGAAGAGTGGCCGGGCTAATCAGTTCCGGCGATGGCGTCGCCGCCGGGGTACGGATGGAAAACGGATCAGAAGTCCATGGGGGTGCGGTTGTTCTAGCGATGGGCCCGTGGTCCGGTGCAGCTGCCAAGTGGCTGGATCACCCGGTGCCGGTAACACCTCAAAGAGGCGAATTGGTGTACCTCGATGCGCCCGGAGAGGGCGATGGCCCTGAGCTAGATATCGGGTTGAACCTCGTCGAGGACGGCAGCTCGATCCTTCGGAAGCGACTGAGCGACACCATTGTGGGCGTATCCAAAGAATACGTCGGTTTCGACAGATCAACGACAACCCGTGCGCGTGATGAATTGCTAATCAACGCCGCTCGATTATCGAGCCGGATAGAGACGGCGAACATCTCTGGCCAGACGGCCTGCCTGAGACCCATCTCGGCGGACGGACGGGCATACGTGGGGCTGGTCCCAGGCTGGGACGCCGTCTACCTGGCGACCGGTCACTCCGGTGAAGGTATCCACTACGGCCCGGTAACCGCTGATGCAATCGCCGGACTAATCTCCGACGGCCGATGTGAGCACGACATAGCGCCCCTTAGTCCGGCGCGAACGAGCACTACGAACGTATAATTCCGACCTTCCGGCGCGCCGCGACACGCCAAAATCCCACTCCCTGAGAACCAGAGGATTCAGCATGGCTAACCACCCTCCCACTCCTGCCCCCGCACTGAGCCAGGATCTGATCGACGGCCTTATGGCGATCAACTCGACCGCCGTCCTGGACGTACTTGCCAAGAACGGTTTCGCACCACATTACATGTACATGCCCAACATCAGGAACCTGACCCCAGGGCGTCGGCTTGTCGGCCGGGCAGTAACAGTGCGATTTGTGCCGTTCCGGGCGGATGTTGAGGCCAAAAAGCCTGCGGGCGAAGACTCGCCGGAGTACGCCGCATTTGAAGCAGCGGGGCCGGGCGACGTGATCGTTATGGAGTCGATGCGGGATAAGCGTATGTCTATCGGTGGCGACGTAAAGTTTCTGCGGCTCAAGCAGCGTGGTGTGGCCGGGCTGATATGCGACGGAGGCGTCCGGGACATGCACGTGGTCAAGGACTACGGACCTGCATTTTTTGGGTTGGATCAGACGTCGAACCTTGGAACGACGTTCGGGTTTCCGTTCGAGACCAACGGTACGGTAGCGGTCGACGGTGTGCTGGTACAGCCGGGTGACTACCTACATGCAGACGATGACGGTGTGGTGGTAATCCCGAGAGAGGTGGCCTCCGATATCGCCAAAAAGGCGATCGAGTACGACGAGCTTGAGGAGTGGATACGCGCCCGGCTGGACACCGAAGGTCTGTCTCCGGGCAAGTACTACCCGCCCGACGCGAAGACCACAGCCGAGTTCAGGAAGTGGAAGGCCGATCAGGGGTGACCAGAGACCATCTATCTACATAGTGTGGTGATTGAAAGCAACGCTCCAGCAGTTGGATGGGCCAGCCGGAGTTAAGGGCTACAGCGTCTGCCTTAACCGGTCCCTAAGTTTCCTCGTGCTCGCCGAGTGTCAGTTGCGCCAACCACGCGCTCTCACCGCGTCTAGGATCGGGGTCGAATCCGCCGACCCATTCTTGGGCGATCCAGTGGGTTGTACGCGCCGCTACCGTGAAACGGTGAGCGCCTTCCAGAATCCGGAACTGTGCGTCCAGTAAAGTTCGTCTACGGCCCGATGGATCCAACTGAGTTGCCTGGAGTTCGATCAGCCCATCGAGTTCGTCGGACGAAAATCCCGTGGTGTTCCACATTCCCGTCGAATGGTGAACCGAGAACAGGTCGTCGCTGACGCCGTCCACGGGGGCCTGAGCGCCAACAAAAACCTGGTAATTGCCACCGATCCAAACATCATCGGCAAATTTCCGAGTGCTCACTTCACGTATCGTGCTCTCAAATCCCAGTATCGCCAGCGCGTCCGCAACCTTCCGGGCCTGAAGCAAATACAAATCCCCAAACTGGCCGACCGTTATCTCAATCGACCCGGTTGGCACGACGCCAGACTCCGACGATAGTTCGGCCGCCCGGTCCATATCGGCAAATCCGGTACGCATTGCGACTTCGCTAAGCAACCATGCCGAGCGGGGCGCTGGAATCCCGAGAGTCACAACACCCTCTCCCCCCCACACCTCTTCGAGGTCACTCCATGGGTCCAATGCCCTGAACACGGCCTGCCTGAATAGCTGCGAGGTGAATGGGGATTTGTCCGTGTTGAAAGCGATCTCAGCTCCGGTTCCGAAGTTGCTGACCAATTTTGACGTAATCCCCGGGAGATTCTTCACCGTCCTTGCTGTTTCTTCACCGGAAGCGTCAACGAAATCGAGCAACCCAACCCGAAATGCGGCGTTCCTTGTACTAGCCTCTGGAATGTACGAAATTTGTAGGCCGTCGATGTCTGGAGTACCGGGTTCGAAATAATCAGGATTCCGGTCGTACGCGGCGGTCTGCGATGTCGTATCTATCCAGATCCATGGCCCACTCCCGACGTTCGGGCCACGAAGCAGATCCCCGTGGATAGCCACCATTTCCGGTGCAACCATCCGCGTCCGACCATCCGCAAGGTTCAGTAGAAGATCAACGTCAAGGCCACCGGACACCAACTCTAGATCTAGAGTCCGATCATCTACCGTCGTGATCGCGCCGATCCCGGTCAGTAGATCACCGTTGGGATTTCCGGGGCCACGCTGTCGCTCCAGGCTGAACGCCACGTCAGATGCCACCAATCGGCGTCCGTTCAACGGGGCAATGTTCTGCCACATCACGTCTGAACGAAGCGTGATCCGCAACTTTTCCGAATCAACGAACTCCCAACTCTGGCAGATTTCGCACTCCACAAGGCTTGCAGCGTCGGCATCAGCGTTCCTGAGCAGCCTGCTGTAGATCAGCCCGATCCCCCATGTTGAAAGGGACGGCGACACCTCGCGATGGATATCAAAATGCGGACCGGATTCCGGAACCGAGAACCGGAGGATTCCACCGCCTATATCTGTGGGTGGAAGGACCGGCGTTGCGCTGATAGAAGGAAAAGCCGTCGCTGCGGGGAGCGAACCCACATCACCAACCGGGGTCGCAGCAGGTGTTTCGGAAATGTTCAGGGGGGGCGAGACGGTCACAACTGTAGTGATCGATGCGCCCGAGCCTAACGGATCGCCAGAAGAACTACAGGCTACTACCAGCATAAGCAGCGTTGTTAATAATGTGGGCGCGCACAACAGCTGCCAAACGGGCCCGGTGCGTAAGTCTGTCGTTAATGGCAAATTATTATGTGTAGAAGACGGTACGATTGGTCGCTACCGATCAGTGTACGGAGCGTACCAATGCGTTGCCTCCTCAATCCAGTGGGGATCTGACGCAAAACACGAACGCTATGATTGTCCGCAAAACGCGACATGCGGGTGAGAAGGAACGGGGAAACGACTTGTTCGTCGATCTTCATACGCATATCGATCAGTACAAGCCTGATGAACTACCGGGTATGTTTCAGCGAGCCCGGGCGGTTGCAGTTGGTCCAATCATCGCGGCCGGTGTAACCGTTGAAAGTACGCGCCGGTGTCTCGAGTTAGCCGCTAAGTACGACAACGTGTTCGCCGGCGTGGGCGTCCACCCTTCTGATCTAACCGAAGATCTGGACAATATTGCTCTTGATCAGTTGCGAAACATGGCCTCCGATGAACAGGTGGTCGTGATGAGCGAGGTCGGGCTAGATCATCAGGATGACTCACCGGACAGGGCTGTCCAGGAGCGCGCGTTCCGAGCCCAGCTCGAAATTGCACATGAGGCCAGTCTTCCGGTTGTGTTCCACATGCGGTTTGCCACGGACGACATGATCCGTGTACTTACCGAGGAACGAATATCGGAGCTCGGCGGGGCGGCACACTATTTCCAGGGCAGCCAGAAAGATGCCTCCGCTGTGATCAATCTCGGTTGCTACATTTCGCTGGCGAAGCCCCTGCTACGTCTACCGAAGTTGCAGGAAGTCGCACAGAATCTTCCACTTGAGTGGATCGTCCTCGAGACCGATTGTTATCCGCAGCCCTTTAAGGGAAAGCGAGAGAAGTGGACGGAGCCTAAGGATGTACCAATCGTCGCTGCGAAACTGGCAGAACTGAAGGGCATCGGTGTTGCCGAGGTTATGGAAGTCACGACGGCGAATGTCCTGAAGATGCTCGGGCCAAGGGCTGATCGGGTTTCGGCCGCTCTGTAATCGGGCCCATGCAATCCATTACGAACGTACATCTCGTTTTCACGAAGCGTTTCCCCTCCAATCCCACTGCGTCTTACGCCAACTCGCTCGTATAATTCCATCTGTTTCCCGTAATAATCGGCGACCAAACCAAGAGGTACGAACCATGCCTAACGCGTGTCAAACAGCTTTCAAAGAATGGGCTGTCACAATAGAAGCACTTGCGCGCGGTGAGCAAATCATCATCCTGCGAAAAGGCGGTATTCAGGAGCCAAACCTGCATTTTCAGATCGAGCACGACCGCTTCCTGTTCTTCCCCGGCTACCTGCATCAGGACTCGGAATTGCTGAAACAGGACTACAGATCATGGTTAACGGATGAGGAAGACCAGTTTGATCCGTCCCAGGTCACATTCAGTCTTTACGCGGAGGTTACGGACGTGATCGAACTCGGGGTTGCAGACTCCGGTGATCCCGAGGCCGCGGCGGCGGCACTTGAACCGTTTCACATCTGGGCACCTGGATTCGCCCTGAAACGTGTTCACTGGAAGCCGTCGCACCCGTTGAATGCTATCTTCCTTCGTTGCTACTCAATCGAGGAGCCGGTCACCATGCCGGTAACCCCGCAATACAGCGGATGCACCTCATGGGTAGACCTCGATAGGAATGTTCCGTTGGGCAAAATGACCCCCGCCATCCAGGACGCCGATTACGAGCAGAGGGCATTGGAAATTAAAGATGCTCTGGTTACGACTCAGGCGATCATCTGAATCTCATTCGACGCACAGAACTCCCCATGATTCCAAGATTAAAGGCCTTAAGAGGCCAAGAAAGGCCCAACGTTGAAATATCGGACTCTGGCCGGAACTGACCTCAAGCTTTCGACTATCGGCTTCGGTGTATGGAGCGTTTCCACCGGCTGGTGGGGACCTGTCGATAAAGAGGCCGGCGAAGTCCTTCTCAACAGGGCGTTCGATCTCGGCGTCACATTCTTCGACACCGCCGACACATACGGCGAGGGTTACGGCGAAGAAATCATGAACAACGCTCTCTCCTCGCATCGGCAGGAGATCGTGATCGGCAGTAAGTTCGGTTACGACCTCGATGCTCCCCGGGAGGGACACAAAGAACGGCCTCAAAAATGGGATCCTGAGTTCGTCGTAGAGGCCTGTAACCGTTCGCTCAAGCGGCTAGGCACTGACTATATTGACTTCTACCAAGCCCACAACGCCCGCCTGTCCGCGATCGAACGAGACGACCTGTTCGACACACTGGACGGGCTGGTAAAGGTCGGCAAAGTCCGGACCTACGGGATCGCCGTTGGCCCGGACATCGGATGGGTGGAAGAGGGCGAATTCACGATCCAGAAACGGCACGTCCCGGCACAGATAATCTACAACGTCTTTGAGCAGGAACCCGGACGCAGGTTCATAGAAGTTGCAGCCAAAGAGGGTGTCGGCGTAGTCAGCCGTGTCCCGCACGCGTCGGGATTGTTGGACGGTACATACACACGGGACAAACCGATTGAGTTTGACCCCAGTGACCACCGAACCTATCGCAAGAAACAGTGGCTGGAGAAGGGCCTCAACAAGCTGGATGAAATCCAGTTCCTGTTCGAGAACAGCGATGGAACGGTCGCCCAGGTCGCGCTGCAGTTCGTCTTGAAGCCTGAAATAGTAGCGTCAGTGTTGCCGACGATGACAAGCATTGAGCAACTTGAAGAATTCCTCGGTGCGGCTGATCTCGCCGAGGTTCCGGACGACGAGAACACCAGGCTTGCGGACCTGTACGACGACAATTTCGGGCAGGGTCCACACGACCCGATCAAATCCAGTCTCACCGAGTCTGGCTATCGCGACTAACGTCCAGTGGCGGCATTATTTTGGTTGTCGTGGAGGTTTGGGTAGAGCGGATCTATACATTTACCGATTCCGCACCACGCCCCTAATCTTGCGTCGCCACGGCCTGCTGGCCTGATTCACCATGAATGCGCCGCCCGCGGCGGCCGCGGCGGCCCCTAACGCGGCGTCGAATCTGCTTCTTTGCCACGTTCGCCCGCTTCAACTCATCCTCAAGCATCGTAAAATCTCGCTGGGGGATAATGTGAAGGGTGCCGACAAGCGCCAGCGGCCACATCTCCGGCGGCCACTTTCGAACATATTCAAGCCGCGGGCCAATCTGCATCGCGTCAACCCATCTCTCTTCCTCAACCACCACATCGGCCCGCATCTTGACTCGGTGCGGGAAATCCTCGGCTTCCGCATGCGACTTCCAGATCCGTTCGTGATCCTCGAAGTGGTTGGATGTGAGTGTCGTGGAGGCCGCAAATGCTCTCCGATCAGAAATGTAGAAGATCATGCGATCCTCTTCGGCCATACGCACCGCCATCCGGCGCTGCTTAGTGTCCACACCCTGAACGCTGAAACCCAAATCACTGGTGGCCTGGAAGTTTTCTTCTGTCGAGGAGAGCAGCCAGTACGTCTTGCCCATACGTCTCCACTTGAGGCGAAGATTTGATCAGCCGGAATCGGCCAACGCACAGGCAATCGTAGCACTCGTCGATAGCCATGCCACGCACCAGGCCAACTCGCACACTGCGCCCCAATCTCCGGGAACAGCCATAATTCAGAGCATCATGGACGAACAACTAAGCTCTGATCCGACCAACGATCCAAAGACGCTCCCGCCACTCACAGATCAAGAAGCGCGTCGTTACCGGAAATTCAAACGTTTCGCGTCGATCGTCAGCCTGGTCGTGACGATCGGATTGCTGTTGGCCGTAACACTCACTCCCGCAAACACATGGCTGCGAGACTTGGTGGAAAAGTTCACCTTGAACGCCTCTTTCGGTGCGGCCATTGTCTTCATACACCTCTACATCGCCTTCCAGATCCTGACCTTCCTCCCACACGTCTACAACAGCCTGTTCCTGGAGCGCAGGGCAGGGACATCTGTACAGCTCTTCGGATCGTGGTTCAAGGACTGGGTGAAGTCCCTCGCTCTGGGACTAACGTTTGGTGTCGCGGGTGCCGCCACCGTATACGGGCTGATCCATGCGTTCCCGGACACCTGGTGGTTGATCGCAGGCACCATTGTGACAGTTTTCGTCGTGCTGCTGACGAACCTCGCCCCGGTACTACTGATGCCGCTTTTCAACAGATTCGACCCGCTGCCAGAAGGACCGATCAGAGATCGGCTCTTGGGACTCTGTGACAGAGTCGGTGTACGCACCGTAAGAGCCTCCGTGTGGAAGCTGTCGGAAAAATCGACCAGATCCAATGCCGCGGTTGTTGGGTGGGGTAACACGCGCAGGGTGATCGTGTCAGACACGATGCTTGACACCTACGAACCTGACGAGATAGAGGCGGTGCTCGCCCACGAGCTTGGACATCACGTAAGTGGGGACATTCGAAATTCCATACTGGTCCAGACGCCTATCACGTTCGTCAGCTTTCTCGCCATTCACATCTTGCTCGGCTGGCTCTATGGCCCGATCGATCTCACAGGACGTGGTGACCTTGCGGGGATGCCGGCTTTTGCTCTCATTCTGATCAGTGTGTCGTTGATCGCGCTACCCCTGATAAACACCTACTCCCGATGGCGGGAGGCAGCCGCGGACCGGTTTGCGCTGGACACGATAGATCAACCCGACAGTTTCATACAGGCGATGGAGAAGTTGGCCGAACAGAACCTGGCGGATCGCAACCCTAACCGCTTGACGGAGATCGTCTTTCACTCACATCCACCCATAGACAAACGTATTGCTGCTGCCGGCACTCGTTCTGGTTCATCACCCATTCCGGATACTGCAGAATCATGATCGCCCGGGCGCCACACCGGTGGATGTTGGGCGCCAAATTCGCGGCCTGTTTTCTAATGCTCGTCCCCGGATGGATCGCCATCTGGACTACTACCGGATACTTGAACCCACTCGCCTTCACATTTCTGTGGACCGGTGCAGCGCTGCTCATGTGGATTGCCGCAGACAACTACCCGGGCGTACGGCGCCACATAGCGCTCGCGGCCGTATCGATCCCCCTCTGGTGGTACTTCGAGGCGATTAATGGGCGTACCGCCAACTGGCAATACATTGGACGTGATCGGTACGATGACTTCGCTTACGCAGTGTTCGCCTCGATTTCGTTTGCGACCGTGGTGCCGGCTTTGGCCGCAGCGACGGCAATGATCGGACGATTCACCAACGGGCTTTCAGAGCGTGTTTCAAGTCCTGATCGACGCGACGGTTTCAGCGGGTTCGCGATCTTACTCATTGGGTCTGGGATCGTATGCAAAGCAGCGACGCTGATGGCTCCCAGCGTCTTCTACCCACTTGTCTGGATCGCGCCGTTCCTTCTTTTTGACGGGCTTGTCATCGCTGCTGGTGGACACTCACTCGTTATGGAGCTGTCCAAGGGCATCTGGAGACGTGCCGCCGTGATCGCCGGGGCAGGATTGCTCTGCGGCGGACTGTGGGAGTTCTGGAACTTCTGGGCGTTCCCGAAATGGACTTATGACATCCCATTACTGGACTTCGTACGGGTATTCGAATTGCCGATCCTGGGTTACGGCGGTTACATCCCGTTTGCATGGAGCGTGGTGCAACTCGTCGCGCTGGTGGATATCGCTGCAAGAAAATTTCACGACCGAATGCTCGCATTTTAGGGGTGGAAATTACCGCTCTGGCTGTTCCACGAGTGCCGTCTCCCAGCGCAGGTAGTTGATCATGTCTCCGTAACTGCGATTGGTACCAGCCGGTAACACGTCAAGCGGCGCCGACATCACACCGCTCAGGCCCTTTTCTAATGATCGGCCTTCAGAGCGCCATGACTCCATGCCACCTTTAAGCCATACAACATCTTGATAACCCATCTCAGAAAGCGTCGCCGCAGTCAGTGCAGCGCCGTCACCGCCGTCTTCGCAGGTAACAGCCACCGGCGCGCTGAGACCCGGAATCGCCGAGCCAACCTCGTCCTCGAGAACCCCACGAGATACCCATGAAGCGTCTGGCACATGACCTTCCGCGAACTCAGTGCTCGTTCCAACAAACAGGACCGTGCGAGATAAATCGGAGGCCAGGTCTTCGACCGAAATTTCACGATTCCTAGAGGACGCCGCATCAAGGCCCAGCACCGTTTCCGCGTCTGGTCCAGACTCTTCAGCGTCGCCCACCAAATCAAAGCCGGCGTGCGTCCAGGCCACCGTGCCGCCATCTAGCGCGTACACCTTGCTTTTGCCCATCTGCCGATACCAGGACCCAGTGATCGCAGCCCGGGTAATTCCGTCACATATGAATACGACCGGCGCGTTGTGTACCACTGCAGTAGCGTCAGCAGTCTGAACCGCCTGACCACCGGGCATCCATGAGCTGCCAGGAATGTGCCCCGCCCGAAAGTCGTCTCTCAGGCGCACGTCCACCACGTAGACCGTCTCCTCACCCCCCTCACCTATCAACTCCCGGAGTTTGGTTACATCAATGAGCTGCACACCGTCTTCATCGGCCACGCGGCGTGCGAAACGCTCGGCCTCAGACGCGCCCTCGGTCGACGGTTCCGGCAAACCCGTTCGATCCGCGTTCGCCTCAAGTTCATACCCAGCCAGTCCCCAACCCGCCGTTCCGTTCTCCAGTCCATAAAGATCCTCGACCCCCATCCTCTGAAGAAGTCTGGTACCGATGATGCTGCGTGTGCGGCCGGCGCAATTCACGATCACCGTCGCGTCGTCCGGCGCCTCGGCACGTATGTCCGCTATTCGAAGCGCCAGTTCTCCGCCGGGCACGCTTCGACCGCCAGGTATGCAGAGGCGCTGGAATTCTTCAGGAGTACGCGTGTCCAGGATTACAAGTTTGTCCCCACGCTCGATCCGTTCATGCAACTCATCCGCTGAAATAGTCGGCACGTCGTGCTCCAGTTCGATCTCCTCACCGAAAGTTTTGCTCGGAACATTTACGCCCCACTCTGTTGGCCGTCCATCGGCCGCCCATCGGTTGACGCCGCCTTTGAGTACGGATACATCGGTGTAACCACCCTGGGCAAGAGCAAGACCGGCGCGCGCGGCGTTACGCCCGTTCTCATCGCACAGAACCACCTGAACGCCCTTATACGGCAATGCCCGGCTTACCTCGAATTCAAGCCGGCGTCTCGGGATCAGGCTCGCGCCCGGTATGTGGGCCGCGTTGTACTCCATGGGCTCCCGTACATCGATCAGAGCGAACGGCGCATCTCCGTCCAACAACGCCGAAAGCTGTTCTCCTGTGCACTCACCCGGCATTCAATTCACCCCCCGGTTAAACCAGACACTCCCTGCCTGTTAACAGTTGTCCCAGCGCGTCGTCGAGAAGTTCTTCACGGCCCCGGTCTCGATGTTGTACATACACCGATCTAGGCCCTTCAAATCCTTTCCGTAGACATGAATCTCTACGGTCGGCCGATCAGATGCATTGTCCATCTGGTGGATCTCATCCACATCCGGGATCAGCAGCGAAACCTCTCCCGGCTTCACAAGCGTCTTTCGGTCAACCTCCAGAACGGCGAAATCATCCCGGAGACCATCGTCTTTACGATTGAAGCGGGTCTCGGAAATGCCATTATTCATTACGCCGATCATTCCCCAAGTTTTGTGGTCATGCGCCGAGATGTGGTCGCCCGGCCCCCACACAACGCTTGTGATCGCCAATCCTTCTCCCCGGTGGAGGATATAAGAACCGTGGTTGGCGGAACGACCCTTTGAACCTGCCGGTACGCGGAACTTCTCCGGCACGGCCTCAGGGTTGTTGACGAGTCGCTCCAGATAAGAGGATCCGAGATCGAACAGGCGTTCCTGATCTGGTTGACCATCCACAAGGACCGTCATGTCATGGACAAATTCATCGAAGGCATACGTGGTCGTGGTCATCGGTAACCTCCCGGGTGCGATAACGATGTGCTGCCAATGTAACGGAAGTTCAGTCGAGAGAGGATCAGGTACCAGAGAAGGTGTTTTGGGATTGTTCGTTGATAAGTAAGTTAACGTTTAGGTAAGTCTTTGCCTCACTACCGGCATGGACACCGCACTTAACGCTCTCGCCGAACCACGGCGCCAAGACATCCTAAACATTGCTTGAGGTGTCGAAAAGGCCGGTGGCGTTGTTGACCTCGTCGCCCGCACACCCATATCGCAGGGACCACGGATCGTTTTCGCTGATAATCGGTGCGCGTTATCTGGTCTGGCGGGGAAGCAGCAGATCGTAATATCCTCTCCCATACAGCACCCAACGCCGGTGCACACCAACAGAGGGGAGACACGGGTATGAGCTCGGCGGAATCGATTCGAGAGGCCGTAGTTGCTACCGCATATCTCACAGATAAAATTTCATCGGACAACAGGTCCGCGCCTACGCCATGCGATCAGTTCAACCTTCACGAACTTGTGAACCACATGGCAGACGTGTTCGCCATGTCCGCAGCGGCGGCAACGAAGAATGGCCCGACGGCTAGACCTGCCAAACAGGTGATTCCTTACGATTCACTTACAGAGTTGGGCGCAAATTTAGTGATTGCCTGGGCTACACCTGATGCATTCGAAGGCCGGACCCACCTGGGAGATCGCGAGATGTCGGCGTTCTTCGCCAGTCACATCACTCTGTTCGAAATCCTTGTCCACAGTTGGGATCTGGCGATGGCCACGGGTCAACAGTTGGAACTGTCCAGAGAACTGGCCGATGCCACTCTTGTCACCGCGCAACGACTCTGTACCCAGCCGGCAAGGGATACCGGCGCATTTGGGATTGAGATCATCGCTGCGCCGCAATTCGGGCCATTTGAGCGTGCGCTCGCGCTCACGGGTCGAGATCCACACTGGTCCGCCTGACTACGCGTCTGCTCTAGTCAGCTCCACCGGCGGAACCGAACATCCATACCCCCGGCGGCTGTAGATCGGACAACGTAGACCGGCCCATTTCGCAACGACGCCCCGAGCGAGTGCGCACAATAGTTTCGGCAAGCAGTTAAAGGAGAACGCCTCACTGGGGATCGAATGATTGCTCATTAGAGGAGCACCCTTGTTCCCCACGGCGGTCCAAATAATGCGCGCCCATTAAGGGGTCTGGCACAATGAGAAGAGTTTTAAGTATTTTTAGCCTCTTTTCTTCAGGGCAACCGAATGTCTCTCGATCAGGCTCCACCACCACTCAAGCACCTCGACGCGCCCATCACGTTCGTCGTCTGGTACGACTACATATGACCCTGGTGCTACATCGGGCTGGCACGGCTCGACAGACTGGCTGACGAGTTCAACATCGAGTTCGATTACCGCGCATTCATGCTCCACCCGGAGATCCCTCCCGAGGGCAAGATTCGTGAGCCCCGACCGGGCGAGGTCAAGGGTGAGTTAAGCCCGCGTATCTCGGCGCTGGCTAAGGAAGAAGGCATCGTGATGCGGCGGGCAAATTTGACTCCCTACACGATCCATGCACAGGCGGTTACCGAGTACGCAAAGGGATTCGGCAAGTCTGGTGAGTTCCACCATGCCGCTTACAAGGCGTTCTGGGAAGACGGCGCAAACCTTGGAGATTTTGACGTCCTGAAAGAGATCGCAATCGGCGTCGGGCTGGACTGGGACGACATCCTTCCAAAGCTGGAACTTCGTGAGTACGACCGCCTGATCCAGGACCAGTTCGATGAGGCGATTCAACTCGGGGTGACCGGAGTACCAGGCTTTTTAATAGACGACCGATTCTGGTTCACAGGCGCACAGCCTATAGAGATGTTCCGCCTGGCCGCCAAAAAGGCGCTGGAGATCAGGGAGCCGGAGAAGAACACCCGTCTGGGCATCGGGATAGAGGCGGGCGAGGAGTAGTCCCGCCTCTCCCCAGGGCAAAGGATTGGGGCGCAGAAGACGAGGAGCGTAGGCCCCCTCCCCATTTGACCACCGCACTAGATGGGCGGAATCGTATCCGCCCTGGGTCAATGCCAATAACCACAGCGATACTCATTGATCCGTCTCTCCGAGGGACACCGGTCCGAAGGAATATGGGCCAGGAGATTCTTCGTCGTGGGCTCAGAATGACGGAAAGTGCGGTTGTCGTCTTTGACCAATGAGGCACCACTCGCCAAATTTCAGGCGCATGATTCAGGCTGACCGTTAACGTTCGCAGCCCAACAAGGTGAAATCAGGAGACCGGAATGCCAATTCGTCCACCGTTAGAAGGCGTCAGGATTCTTGCGATCTCACAATTCGGCGCGGGCCCGTTCGGCACTACCGTTTTGTCTGACATGGGCGCCGAGGTGATCAAGATCGAAGACCCGGGTGCTGGAGGTGATATCGCCCGATACGTTCCGCCCTTCGCATCGGGCCAGGACTCCCTGTATTTTCAGGCGTTCAATCGGGGCAAAAAGTCAGTGACTCTGAACTTGCGAACCAAATCCGGCATGGCCGTGCTGCACGACCTAGTCAAGGCCTCAGACGGCGTCTACAACAACCTCCGCGGCGACTTACCTGCCAAGCTTGGACTCGACTACAAAGCTCTCAGGAAGTTCAATGAGAAAGTTGTCTGCTGCTCGCTTTCCGGTTTTGGTTCAACCGGACCGCGGGTTTCCGAGCCCGGATACGACCATCTGATCCAAGCATATGCCGGATACATGTCCATCACGGGCGAGCCAGATGCCCCTCCCGCCAAGTGCGGCGTCTCGATAATCGACTTCGCCGGCGGCTACGCCTCTGTTCTCGGCCTGATGATCGGGCTGTTCGACGCGCAGCGGACCGGCATCGGCCGCAACGTAGACGTCTCCCTGCTCGACACCGGCATCGCAATGTTGTCGTACTTCGCCTCATGGACACTGAATCGTGACTGGGAGCCCACCCGGCAAGCCTCATCTAGCCACCAGTCACTACTCCCGTCCCAGAACTTCCGCACACGAGACGGATGGATCGTCGTGTTCTGCGCAAAGGAGAAGTTCTACCAGAACCTTGTGGTGGCGATGGGACGGCCTGAACTTGCGACTGATCCTAGATTTTCGAACTTCCCCGGCCGACTTGAGAATCGTGATCTGATCATTCCTGAACTTGAAAAAGAGTTCACAAAGCGGGACACCCGTGATTGGCTCGAGCGACTCCGTGGCACGGTGCCGTGCGCACCCGTTAATTCGGTGGCAGAGGCCCTCCAGGACCAGCAGGTGCTGGCTCGCAAATTGATCCTGGAGGTGGAACACCCGGAGTACGGCACGATCCGTCAGGTTGGTTCGCCTATCAAAATGGACGGCCTTATCGAGCACCCGACGCCGGGACCTACGCTCGGCCAACACACCGACGAGGTGATGGCTGAGGTGCTTGGTTATTCCGACGAACGCGTATCATCGCTGCGTGCAGAAGGCGCGTTCGGAAAGTAAACCTGGCGCGCCGATGCAGTGAATGTGGCATCAGGCTTGTAAATAGCAACGGCACGGTCGGATATCAACTATTACGGTTAAAAGGAACCCAATTGCAGATCCTGATGACGGACGAAGCAAGAGATCATATCCGTAATTTTGGTCGCCCGATCGCTCTGGACTATCTCGCCGCCATCGGCTGAGGCGGTCACGCAAAAGTGTCGGTAGACACCTACGCCCGCAAGACCAATCTGAATTCATACGAACTGTTGCGGCACGAGGGCGCCGAAATTCTGGTCGCCAAGAATCTTATCTCTCAGGCAGTCGGTGTCACACTCGAGCTGAAGAAGTTCCTAATGTTCAAATGGCTCAAAGTGAACGCCGCCCTGTACGGCCACTCCACCTGAAACGCCAACCACTGAGCGACCGTGCGTCGCTGGGGATGGGGCGTGGAGGATAAGGCGCTTACTTCGCCCGATGCCGGCGAACCACAACCTGAGGGCGTGTGGCAGCTTCCTGAGGGTCTGGCAGGGCCGAGGTCCGACGATGACGCGTCGGACTTTTCCGTATTTTGACGGACAATACGCCCTCCTAAATCTTCTCCCGTGAGGAGGCAAGCAACTGGTCGGATACCTTCACCGGTACAGATGTAGGTCTCGCCAATTCCAGCACCGACTCCGGCAATCGTCCGAGCTCCACACGCGCCCGATCTCGGACCTGCCCGAGTGACAGTAAATCGCCGGTAACTGCGCCGTTACGCATCACTACGTGCAATAACATCGTCGCATTTGGTTCCGGTGAATCCGCATCGGCGCTCGTCAGGTGATCGTGTGCAACGATTCCATTGCTCTCATCGAAACATCGCCACACCTGCTTCGGCCCAGGGAACGTCGCCTTCCCTGGGCTAAATTTGGCGACCGGCCGGCCGTCGTACGTAACCTGTTTATAAGCGGCGTCCGACCATGGGGCATCCGCCGACACACCCGCCAACGTCCCAACCCCATACGCATCAATCGGTGCACCACCCTTCGCCAGAGCCTCAATCGAAAACTCGTCCAGCCCTCCGGAGACTACGATTTGGACGTAACCAAGTGAGGCGTCATCAAGCATCCGACGAGCGATACGTGACAGGGAATCTAGATCGCCGCTGTCGAGCCGTATCCCGGCCAGCCTGCTGCCGCGTGACTCCAGCTCATGTGCAACGGTCACCGCAGCCTCTATCCCATTGACCGTGTCGTATGTATCCACAAGCAAGGTTGTGGAATCCGGAAAGGTGTCTGCATACGCCCTGAAGGCCGTCAGTTCACTGTCAAAACTGGTAATGAAAGAATGGGCCATTGTGCCGATTGTCGATATCCCGTACCGGGCTCCGGCACCCACATTACTGGTGCCAACGAACCCGCCGATATAACTCGACCGGGCAAACTTGTTCCCGGCGTCCGTGCCGTGTGTGCGGCGGGCAGCGAAGTCCGCAACCCCTGTCCCGTTAGCAGCCTTCACCACGCGGGCCGCCTTCGTCGCAAAAAGCGACGCCATGTTCACCTGATTGATCAGGAAGGTCTCGACGATCTGCCCCTCAATAACCGGGGCGGTGACCTCTATTATCGGTTCGTTGGCAAAGAACGCCGTTCCCTCGTGCATCGCCCGTACACTGCCGGTGAATCGAAACTTGGCGAGGTACTCGATGAAGTCGTCACTGAACTGTCCGGTGCTCCGGAGATAGTCGAGATCGCCATATGTGAATCTCATCTCCTCAAGATATCTAAGAACATCCTCCAGCCCGGTGAATAACAGGAACCCACGATCAGGAGGCAGGTTCCGCACAAATAAGCTGAACGTAGCCTCAGCGGTCTGCCCGGCGCGCAGATAAGCCTGGGCCATAGTGAGTTGATACAGGTCCACGTAAAGTGCGTGAGAAGGATCGAATCGAGTCATCAGTTGCAGTTTAGCGATACGGCATCCAGTGAGAACACCGCTAGGGCGGATTGGTATCAGCCCACACCCATTTTGCGAGAACGCCAGGAACGGGTACAGGGCCTGTGAAATAACCACGGGAGTGGTGTAGTGCCCGTCGGGAGTTCATTCTCCACATGCTCAGGATGACACATTGTCGTATCACGCCGACCTTACCCCTCTCCCCGTAGGAGAGGGTTGAGGTGAGGGAGGTCCAAAGGACAATTCCGTAATCACCGCCGGTCCCTAGAACACGTATTCTGGACCAGGAACGTACTTGAAGCGTTCCAGCGCATCGTCCCGTAGCGTGAAGCCCAGTCCTGGAGCAGTTGGCGCGTACACACGCCCGTCCGGTCGAACGTCGTACTCCTCGTTAAACAGCTCGTTCATCATCGGCATATAACCCTGACTGACCTCAAGGATGTGGCAGTTCGGTGTCGACATCGCCACGTGGATGCTGGCGGCAAACAGCACGCCCATGCCCCAGGCATGTGGAGCCACACGAACCCCTCGCGCCGACGCCAACGCGCTGATCCGTCTGATCTCCGTGTATCCGCCGGCGCGGGCGATGTCCGGCTGGGCGATGTCACAGGCCTGATTGTCGAACAGCGACTGAAAGTCGAAACGCGTGAACTCGCGCTCGCCGGTGGCGATCGGTGTCGTGGTCGCACGTCGGACGTACCCGAGACCGGCGTGGTCGTCTGGGGAGATAGGTTCCTCGAACCATGCTACGTCGTACTTCTCCATCATCTTCGCCAGCTTGATAGCTGTGGAGACGGCAAATGCGCCATGCGCGTCCAGCATCAATTCCACGTCGGGGCCGATACCCCGACGTGCAGCAGCGATACGCGTTTCAGCGTTCTTGAACGAAAACCCGTCACCGCCAACCACCCGCATCTTCACGGCGTCAAAGCCTTTGGCAGCATATCCGGCCATCTCGGCCTCGGCCTCCTCGCCGGGCGCCCAGCCACCGCTGCCGTAGCCACGGACGTTGTCACGGACAGCGCCGAGCGCCTGGTAGATCGGCACGCCGAGTATTTGCGCCTTCACATCCCACACGGCCAGATCGACACCAGAAATGGCCTCAACAGTTACACCACGACGGCCGTCCTGCGGCTGCGAATTTCCGCGCTCAAGCGCGGGTTTCCATCGGGATCCGTTATACATCTTCTCCCAGATAAGTTCGGAGAACAGGGGGTTTTCACCGAGCACCGACGGGCCAAGGTCGAATTCGACCAGTGCCGCCACAACCTCCGGATTACCGAGCGACGCGCCAAGCCCCCTCCGGCCGTCATCCGTCTCCACGACTATGAGCGTCGCATCGCTTTTTACTTTGGTGCCAAGGTCGTTCCTGTGCTGCCGATTAAGAGGCACTGGGTCGGACATCGGGATCGCCTTCACAGACGTGATCTTGGACATGAAACTCTTTCTGACAGGCACTGTGTGCATTTATTCTGAAGTTAGATGATTGTGCGACCGCACAATATGGAATCGCCGTATACCCACCCGCATCTGAATCCTATCCTCAGGAGAGAGGACAGGCTGAACGACTAGATCCTGTTCTCACGGGCAAGCGTTTGCGGGACCGTCCGACGGACCCAGGGCCAAGCCAGGCTGACCGTGTCTTTGACATCGTCGGAAAGCTTACCCAAATTGACGGTCCCCAGCACCACCCCATCGCTGTCCGGATCCAGTCGCATCCTTATCTCCAATTTCTAACGCAGGGTCTGTTTGAACAGCCTGAGATTGTTTGCGCCAAGGATCTTAGTAACGGTGTTTCCGTCGTGGCCGCGTTCAAGCAGGCCGTCCGTCAAATTGGGCAAACGACTGATGTCGGCCATCCCGACTGGGACAGAGGAAACACCGTCGTAGTCGGATCCGATGCCGACATGATCAACTCCCGCCAGCTTCACGGCCAGATCGAAGTGGTCCAGCAGCCTGGCCATGGGCGCTCCGGGCTTGCCGTCGGGTTGGTGGATGCGCTCAAACTGGTCCCTAAAAAGTGATCGTTCTGGCTTGAGCATCGGCACAAATGGCGGATGATTTGGTCCGCCAATGAATGGCGAGGCGAAGTTGATGTTTATGACGCCATCGGCCTGGCCCAACGCCACGATCATGTCGTCCGTCATGTTGCGTTTGGCGTTCTGCAATGAACGGCAGGATGAGTGTGAGGCGAAAACCGGACCGGCAGCGGTTTCTAGCACGTCGTAGAAAGCTCTGTCCGAGATGTGCGAAACATCGGGCAGCATGCCAATTTGCCCCATCTCTTTAACGATGTCACTACCAAGCTTCGTCAGTCCGCCATGTTGCTCGTCGTTACAAGAATCACACCACGGTGTTGCGTACTGCCAGGTTAGCGTGATGGACCGAATACCAGCGCGGTGCAGCTCTCGTAAAACAGCAAGATCACTGCAGATGGCGTTGCCGCCCTCGACAGTCAGAAGCACCGCGATTCGGCCCTCGTTGTGGATACGCTCGACATCGTTGCCGGTGTAAGCGATCTCCAGGGTGTCGGCGTGTACATCGACCGTGCGACGCATAAGATCGATGCCCTGCATAACGTACTTTAGCGAGCCGGGTTCGTCGTACACGTCGTCGTCCAACCAGATAGCGAATAGCGCCGCGCCAACGCCCCCTTCGCGCAGGCGTGGGATGTCGACATGCCCGGCCTCGAGGCGCACCCCAAAGTCGGGGTGACGCGCCATCAGGTGCGTGATGGTGTCTATATGCGTATCGACGACCAGCGAGCGACGATGGAGCTCGATTGCAGCGTCACTGATCTGGTTATTCGGGGTCATTTAGTGATCCGTACCAGAGTCTTCAAACTGCCCCTCCTAATGCAGGAGGGGTTGAGGGGTGCTTAATCATCTCGCCACGATGAGCCCCGCCTTCAGACGTCCTTTGACCTCCCCTGAGGAAGGCCCCCACAATTACCTCTTACTCCACGATCGCCTTCGCCAGAGCGTCTTCGTCAAACTCCAACCCGAGCCCTGGCCGGCCCGGAAGGTGAATCATCCCGTCTTCCGGCATGATCGGCTCCTTGAACAGCCCTGCGATCAGTCCCAGATCACCCGAGAACTCGTCGGAGAACTCATGCGGGCGCATCGCGTTGCCAACGGTCGAATAAGCGTGCAAAGAGGCTGCGCTGTTGATCCCGGCGACCGGACTGTGCGGCATGACCGGCTTGTTCCGAACCACAGCCATATCATAGACACGCTTCACCTCAGAAATCCCACCGACGTTCAATATGTCCGGCTGGAGAATGTCCGGGTTCGCCTGGTCAATCAGATCACGGAAACGCCACCGCGACGTCTCCTGTTCCCCTGTAGATATCGGAACATCCAGCGCATCCACGACCTGCTTCAGGCCCGGCAGATCGTACTGAGGGAGCGGCTCCTCAAAGTGAGAACACCCGAGATCTTGGAGTCGTTTGCCCTGCAGTATGGCGGTAGAGACTGAGTACGCGTTGTTGGCGTCGAACCCCAGTGGACAGTCGTCCGGCAACCACTCACGGGCCATCTTGAAGATGGCGAAATCGTTCTCGGGGTTGGCGTCTTGCCGGTAGTCGCGCCAATCCATACGCACCTTGAAGTGGCGAAATCCCTGCTCATAGCCCCGCTGGACATCTCTCAGCATCTGTTCCGGCGTCTTCTTCCAGCCATTGCCCTGGCTCCAGTAGAGTGGAATTTCGTGACGGGCTGCGCCGCCCATCAATGCAGAAAGCGGCATGCCGGCCGCCTTGCCCATAATGTCCCACAGCGCGATATCGATAGACCCTACGATCTGCGGGGGAAGCCGGGTGGCACGATCGCCGTTCCCGAGTGAAAGGGTCTCCCAGTGGCGGGTCGGTTGCAGGGCGTCTTCGCCAACCAGAAGGGGCTTAATTACGTCGTCCAGGTAGGCGCGGGTTATAGCCACGGACCTGCCGCCATCGGCGATTCCTGTGATCCCGTCGTCCGTAAAGACGCGGACAAGTGTTCGGCCGGTGGTGAGCAAGTTGACGGTGATATCAGTGATCTTCATTTGGGGTTCCGGAAATGCCCTTCCACTGGCTTATTTCTGATTTGTATGAGTTTTTAGAACGAATCGGTCAAAGTTGCGTCGTCACGAACCAGTAGATAGCGGCCGCAATAACGATGAGCGGTATAAGCGCCATAAGAATCGCCATGATGATCGATTTAGCGATCATGATCGGAATGCCGATGAGGACTTTCTTGATGATACCGATAACGATCTTGATGATGCCGATAACGATCTTGAACGGCAGCGTCAGAAGTGTTCCCAAATCTGCTTTCTCCTTGGAATCAGCCGATGATCGGCGATGGTGATCAGTTGTTGCGAGGACCTTACCAACGGATGTGGCTCACTCGTCAACCAGACCACACCGCTTCCGATACCGCGGCAGACTATCCCACGAACCGGCGAGTTCGTCGAGTCGCCTAGCCTCTAAATCAGTAACGATTCCAAAAACGCGACTGGTCCAAGATTCAACGTCGCTACTTCGAACGAGTGCATCCAAGAAACAGCATTGCTGCAATAGACGCGCTAGTAACAAAGATGGTATCTCGATTCCCGACTACTCGGGAATGACGAGATGGAATCAAGCACCCGATTGAATGACCGCACATCGTAGAGGCGAATGACTATCCGGCCTTGGCGTCAATGCCAATCTACCCCCGGCGCCCGTCGTGATGGCGCCAAGAATCGCGAAATACATACAGGGAGATTCCTTGAACCAAAACGCGCTGAGCGTAACGGCTTCGGAATGACAAACATTGCCTGAGCACAGCATAGGGTCGACAACATGCCCCCTCGGCTGGGGTGAAGATCGACAACGGATCGATGTCAATCGACCCCATCCATTCAATCCGGAGACCAGCTCTCGCCCAGCAGTTCAACCAATTTCGCCGTGTCCGAAGTAGTCAACGGCCCGCGAGCCAGTGCCGCAACGTTTGATTCCAAATGAGAAATATTTGAGGTGCCTGTTAGGACGGTACTCATAGGATCTTCGTACGCACCAAATCTGTAAGCCGCCTCGGCCACAGATCCCACGTCCCCGTTAACAAGCCAGTCAAACGGCGAATCGCCCGTCAGCGCATCCGGTGAAATAGTCCCGTCAGCACGCCACTCGTCAAGGCGTGAACGCATTGCATTCGGGTCAGTCAGCGTCGTCCGCACCACCGCCATGTTCACAATGCCGATACCGTGCTTCTTTGCCAGAGGCAATGCCGCTTTAGCCGCCTGCTGGTTCATGATGCCGTACTTCAGCATCACCACGTCCCAAAGGTTAGGGTCGCTCTCAAGAGCCTTTATCACCCCCTCAAACTTCGGTTCGCGCTTGATGGTCTGCGTGAATCCGATGTGGCCGATCTTCCCCTGCTCTTTTAACTTCGCCACTTCCGGATAGAACCGATCACGGTGTATCTCGTAAACCGGGACATCGATCATGTGGAACAGAAAAACGTCGACGTGATCCGTGCGCATCCGGCCAAGACTCCGCTCCACCGAATCTGTAAGCGTAATTCCGCCCGATTCGAGGAACGCCCCGCCGTCCCACTTCGTCTCAAGGACATACGAATCCCGTGGCTCCCCGGCCAAGGTCTCGCCGAGATAAGTCTCCGATTCGCCATAACCGCCTGCCGTATCAAAGAAGTTAACGCCAAGATCAAGCGCCCGACGCACAAACCCCTGCCTGTCTGCCCCCGTAGTACCTTGCGCTGCACCAAATTTTCGTGAGCCGCCGGTGCCATACCCAAGCAACGAGACCTTTAGGCCAGTCCGGCCGAGTGTTCTGTACTCCATCCCTACTCCTCAATAACCGGCAGCGTAATACGAGACGGGTGTGTCGCGTCGTGGAACACCGTCTGTCTCGCAACGCGCAGCTCGGCGTCCTGCCAGTCGTCTGCGCCGGAGTTGTGGTTACGGTCGTGATTCGGATAGTCGCTTGAGGAAATGTCGACCCGAATCCGGTGTCCGATCTTAAACAGATTGCTGGTCGGCAGCAGTTTGAGATCAAACTCGTACACCTCGCCCGGCGTCATCAGCTCGGGAGGTTCATCAAGGCCCTTCCGGAACCGGGCGCGCTGGAAACCGTAGCAAAGGTTGATCGCCGTGCCGTCCGGGTGGACGTCGATTAACTTAACCGTGAAATCGGTATCCACCGCGTCCGAGGCCGCATGCAGTCGCAAAACAGGGTTCCCTGTGACCTCGATCGCCTGTTCCAACGGATGGGTTTGATATACAAGAATGTCACGACGATGCGCATTCATCCGCTGATCAAACGGCCCGTCCTGCCCATTCGCCAGATACAGGCTCATCACCGGGTCACGCGGATCGTACAAGTACGAATCCGGACCCTCCAGCCCCGGCCCTTCAAGTGACAACTCGCCATCGCCATACGGCGTATTCGCCCCGCCGCTTGAGTGCAAAAAAAAGTCGGTATCCACTGCATGCTCCAGCGGCCAGGTCTCTTCACGACGCCACCTGTTCGCGCCCATCACGAAGATATTGACCGGAGCCCCGTCCATCACCCCGTTTTGTTGGCCCTTAAGCCAGTAATCGAACCACGAGATCGCAAGCTCCACCCAGTCAATGTCGGCATCCGGGCCGAAGTCCATATCCCCAGTCATACGCGTCATCTCGTTGGCGTGCGTGTACGGGCCTATGAACAGTCGCTGATTGGATCGCGCGTGCCCCGAGGGGGCCTCGTTGATCATGTGGTCGTACATATCGGTCGTGGAGATCAAACGGTCGTACCAGCCTGTGCGGTGATGGACCGGGAGATCGATCTTAGAAAAGTTGCCGATAAAGCCGAAGCGATCCTTGTGATGGTTGCGTAGCCAGTCGTGGAAACCCTCACGAAGCCCACCGACCGCCTCAAGCGGCAGTTCACTCCACGGTAGGAACCAGAGCCACTTCTCACGATTGGCGATCTGGGTAATGGCGTCATAATCCTTTATCGTGGTCGGACCCTGAGCCTCGTCCAACCATTTTTGCGTGTCCGGTGCGATCAGGCCGAGCAGCCACTGAAGTGCCCGACCCGGCCGAAACACGCCGCCCATCTCCCAGTCGGTCGTCTTCGGCCCCATTCCGCCGGAGAACATCGTCATGAGGTGCGGTGGCATGAGTGGCGCCAGCATCCACTGCGTCCACGACGGGTATGAGTAGCCGAAGGTCCCAACCTTGCCGTTAGACCAGGACTGCGCCGCTGCCCACTCGATCGTGTCGTATCCGTCCTCGGCGTCGTCGAACTCAGACCCGTACATCGGACGATACAGCCCGTCCGACTCCCACCGTCCGCGCTTGTCCTGCACCATAACGGCGTACCCGTTTGACGCCAGACCCCGGTAGCGCTCAGCGTCCCGCTCCCGTGATTTATCGTAGGGCGTCCGGCAGACGAGCGTCGGGAAGCCGTTATCTCCATTGTCCGCGCCCATCGCGCCTATCGGGATCACCTTTTCGGGCAGGTACACATCGGCACGTAAGAGAGTGCCATCCCGCATCGGGGTCACTATGTTGTGTTCGACGGTGATATCGGTCTTGACCAGCGGCAAAGGACGGCCTTTCTTCGGGCCTTGGCAATGAGAGAGTATGCACTTAAGGGCACCGTAGGATATCGTGCCCCGGCAGTAGGCCAGAGAGAACGGCTCGACCGATTCCAACGAATCCACTTTTCAGGGGATTCCCGCCCAAAGGATTATATGAAAGGCAGGGAGCCCCTGTGACTGAGCACAAGACCCGTATCTCCATCGATGGCGAAGACTGGCTTATCAACGGAGAGATCACATATAAGGGCCGGGAATATCGGGGATGGCGCATCGAAGGCCTACTCATGAACAGCCGGATGGCGAGCGGGATTTTCGACGACGAGAACCCGCTTACACGCGACCTGTGGAAGTACCCGGACACCGGCGTCTGGGACGCAGACCGTAATACCAACGAACTGATTGCCATGCTGCCGGAGTACGCGTCCCACGGCATCAATGCCCTGCCATTCAACCTTCAGAACAGTTCACCCCTCGGCTACTACCGCCGTGATCCGGAGCATCTGAAGGAGTTGCGAGAGCGCATCCACGCCGATCACCCGGGCGCGTCCGACGACGACATATGGAAAGAGCTCCTACTCGAGATCGAATCACAACCATGGATTTCGGGAGCGTTCAACGCCGACGGTTCTCTGAAACCAGCGTTTATGGACCGGGCGGCAAGACTTATTGATGCAGCGGACGATAACGGGATGGTCGTGATTTTGGGCCTGTTCTACCAGGGGCAGGACGAGCGGCTAACGGATACCCGAGCCGTGAAAGCTGCCGTGATCAACGCCTGTAGATGGGTGCTCGGAAAGGGCTACACAAACGTCCTGATCGAGATCAATAACGAAGTGAATGTCCCGACCTACGAGCATCCGACTCTCCACGAGGACCGAATCCACGAGTTAATCGAGCTGGCGAAGGGCGTGACACGGGACGGGGTTCGACTGCTTGTGAGTACAAGTTGGACGCGACGCAGCACAGCTACTTCAGAGGCCGTGGAGTCCTCAGACTACATCCTCTTGCACGGCAACGGGCTGGTCGACCCCAACGATGTGGCAAAGGTCGTGGACAACACGCGGGCCGTTTCCACGTACACGCCGATGCCGATCCTTTTTAACGAGGACGATCACTACCACTTCGATCGTCCGCTAAACAATCTGACCTCGGCTATCTCACGACACGCCGGATGGGGATACTTTGACCCGGCAGAAGGCGCAGGCGGGACGCCCTTCTACGGCGACTACGAAAACGGCTACCAGTGCCCACCAGTCAACTGGGGCATCAATACGCCACGCAAGAAAGCGTTCTACGATTTCCTGAAAGAAGTAACGGGGGTTTAGGCGGCACAGAGGTGCCGCTTGCCCCCCCGGCGGACCTAACGCATCATCTGTCCACTGAACAGCGGGTGCGTCGGCCCGAAGGCGTCTATCGACGTGCCGGTCACGGCCGAGCTGTCGTCAGAAGCCAGATACAACACCACGTTCGCCATCTCATCAGGCGTCATGAGCTGGCGGTCCAGAGATGCGCCGATCACAAGTAGCATTTCGGTTTCAACACCACCTGGACAAACGCAGTTCACACGGACGCCGTGAGGAAAATTCTCGGCGGCCAACGTCTCGGTCAGATTGATGAGCCCGGCTTTCGCTGCGCGATATGGCCCCCTGCCCTTCGAGCCATGACGACCGCCGATACTTGAGATGTTGACGATAGAGCCGGAACCCTGGTCGATCATCTTCGGCAACACGGCCCGGGCGCACAAAAACGGCCCCGTCAGGTTGACGTCCACCACTCGACGCCACGCGTCAGCCTCCATGTCCACAACATCGATATTCGGCAGATTGGTTGCGGCGTTGTTGATCAGGACGTCGATCCGACCCCACTGCGAAATCGCCTCGTCGATCATCTGCTGAACATTCGCCTCGTCTGACACATCGCAAACAACGCCAATCGCCTCGCCGCCGGCAAGGGCGATCTCGTGAGCCACATCAGCGATCTCATCCGCGGTCCGAGCCGTCACAACAACCCGAGCGCCCTCACGAGCAAATCCCTTGGCAATCGCCTTACCAATCCCACGCCCACCACCGGTAACGATGGCAACGCGATCGGTAAATCTGTCTTCTGCCATACCCCTACCCGCTCACTCGCGCCCATTTGCGCAGGCTCACGAATTCGCGAGGCGGATCCTGGTGACGACCCACCTCCACGTAACTCACCTCAGCGGCGTATATATCCCCTTTGCTGTCCACCGCCAGCGAGTGCAGCCAGTTGAACTGGTCTGGACGCTCGCCTGGCAGGTCCGCGCCGATCTTCTGGATCACGTTCCCGTCGCGATCGTAAATACCGATCTTATGGCCGAGGTTCGCCACGCCATATTGAACCGGCGGCGGGCCCTGCTCGGCAATGTAAACGTTGGTGTCCTCGCCCTTGCCACTGAACGCCGCCACCGCCTTGTGGACGTGCCACCCTTTCACGTACTCGCCGTCCGTCGTGAACACCTGCACTCTATGATTCTCCCGGTCGCACACGATCACTTGTCCATCCCCGAACATCGCCACGTTGTGCGGCAGCGAGAACTGGCCAGGGTCAGTGCCCGACCCTCCCCATGACCGCAGGTGGTTTCCGTCCTCGTCGAACCGATGCACCCGGGAGTTGCCGTAGCCGTCCGAGACGAATATGTCGCCATTTGCAGGATCAACCGCCACGGAAGTGGGACGGTTGAACATCTTGCCCGACTCGCGTTCCGCCGGCACACCGGTACCGATGGTCATCAGGGTATTGCCCTTCTTGTCAGTCTTGGACATGCGATTGCCAGAATCATCGGTCAGCCACAGATTGTCTTCGTGATCGACCGTTATGGCGTGGGCGCGAATGAAGCGGGTACCAAGCCAGCGGGGCACCATATTGCCGTACGGATCCTCCATAAGGGTGACACCCTCGTACGGAGTCTCGTTGCCCCAACTATCGACCAAGTTTCCATCGCTATCGAACACCAGAATCGGCATGTTACCGCGGTTGAACACGTAGACACGGTCATCTGAGTCCACCGCGACCGAAGTAGCTTCCTTCATCCAAATGCCGTGCGGGATCTTCGCCCACCCTTCAACTGGCTCGTATATGGTCGCAGACGTTGCGGGTGCGGGCATGTGCCGGTGGTCCTTGGCTGACTGGGATTGTGTTTAAACGGAGGTCGCATGGTACCCGGTCCTTGGGGCATTTGCGGTGTAGCACGGTAAGGACTCTTGGCCTCATATCTGGGAGGGGGTAGGTTTGGAGGTTGGCGCCGTGGCCCAGCGATGATTAACCACCCTCTACCCCACCTCCCACATTCGGAAGGAGGTCACGCCGCTCCAGCTCGTCCGCGCGCAGCCAGCAGTCGGTCCCGAACGCTTGCGTACGCGATGCTGACCACAAAGAACCCGGATGCTACCAGTACCACCGAAGCGCCTGACGACACGTCTATGAACCAACTGAGATAGATGCCAATCGCGCCGGCGGATGCACCGATCAGTGGCGATAGAACCATCATCCTTGTAAAGCTGCCCGTGAACTGGCGCGCCACTATCGGAGGAACGATCAATGCGGCGGCGATCATGGTCACCCCAAGCACCTGCATCGATACAACAACTGTCCCCGCAAGGACCAGCGCAAACACCGTATCGACCGAGCGCACAGGCACCCCGTAGGACGCCGCAACCTCGGTATCGAACGTGGCAAAAAGCAAGTATTTGTAACCAACAATCACCGCAATAAGGACCACGCCCGTCACTAGAGCGATAGCAACAAGATCTGACCCTGTCACCCCGAGAATGTTACCAAATAGAGCCGCCTCAAAGCTCCGTGTGAACGTCTGAGCCCGGCTGATCAGGGCGATTCCAAGGGCGAAAGAGGCCGTCGTGATTATGCCAATGGCCGCGTCAGAGGAGATACTGCGGCGGCGGGACGTCCACTGGATCAGGACGGCAGATAGGAATCCCCAGATCGAGGCACCAACGTAGAAGTTGATCGACATGATGAAGCTGACGACCGCGCCGCCAAAAATGGCATGCGATAGTCCGTGGCCTATGTATGACATACGCCGCAGTACGATGTAGACACCCATCATTCCGGCCAGCGCCCCGACCATAGTTGCGGCTATCAATCCACGGACGAAGAACTCAAATTCAAACGGCTCAGTCACAGGCCCGGGCCTCGCCTACAACTTCTTCATGCAAGTGCCCTTTATCGCCGTGTCCATGCCCGGTTTCAGGATAGCCGTTGCCGGATGATCCCCGGTTCCGCGCAGCAGCGCCAAACCTGTGCGGCGTCTCCGCCACCAGCGTCATACCACGGTACTCTGTCACCGGCATATTAGCTCCGTAAGTGGCCTCCAACACGCTCGGCGTCAGCACATCCCGGGGCGTGCCATCGGCGAGGATTCGGCCATTCATACAGATCACGCGCGGCAAGTGTGCGGCGACGGCGTTGATTTCGTGCGTGCTCATCAGGATGGCAATGCCCTGGTGATTCAGTTCGTCCAGCAAGTGCAATATGTCGTCCCGGGTCTTGATATCTACCCCGGCCGTCGGCTCATCCAGCAGCAGAATCTCGGGCTCGCTCACAAGCGCCCGTCCTAGAAACACCCGCTGCTGCTGCCCGCCGGACAGCTCACGAATCTGCCGGCTCGCCAGTCCATCCAGCCCGAGACGCTCCAGTACCTGGCCCGCTCTTAAGCGATCCTTCCGACGGAACCATGGGAATAGAGGCGCGTTCCGGGTCGCACCCATCAAGACAACCTGCTCGACTGTGACCGGAAAGTTCCAATCGATTGCCTCCAGTTGCGGTACATAACCGATTCGCGGGCGGGATTTACGGAC
>Ga0209403_10001557_pt1 | contig 29403 bp, 38 predicted proteins | sample ArcticOcean_MG_C_8_FD_187440 | JGI IMG/M metagenome (GOLD analysis project Ga0209403, IMG submission 187440) | Marine microbial communities from western Arctic Ocean - ArcticOcean_MG_CB11_86 (SPAdes) (version 2) | ecosystem: Environmental > Aquatic > Marine > Oceanic | place: Arctic Ocean...
TTTGGATGGGAGATTTATGGGAATGTACTAAATGCAGTCATCAAATTGTTACAGGACGTGATAAAAGTCTTGGGTTAACCCCCTTTGAAGTGGAAAGCCTAGGAGGCTCTATTGAATTTGGACATTGTTAAAACAAAAAGGAACTTAAATTATGAGTCACGATTTTACTGAAACTATTCGTAGAAGTGAAGTTAATAGGATTAATACAGCGGTAGAAAGTTCAGACGAGGATGCTGAACGAACAAGACTTGAAGCAGAATATGGACAAGTATGGGATACGAAACAACTTCAAGAAGATTTTGCGGTAACTGGCTTTGGAGCCCCATACGTGGTTGTAACACGTAAAACAGATAGTGTCGGCGGCTCACTGGAATTTCAACACAGTCCACGCTATTATTTTAACTTCACAGAAAATTAAATAAAGTAACCATGTAGAAAGGATTCGAAGATGGTACAGCGATTTGGACCTAGTAAACGCAGGACACGGAAACCTGTGGAAAACGAATGGCTTCGGTTCATGTCTGATGGCGAGAAGGAAGCTATAAGACAGAAAGAGTGGTTGGAGGCTGCTTTAGCAGATACGGGCTTATCAGTTCGAGTGGTAAACTGCCTGGAAGAAGCGGGCATCCTCACAGTGGGCGACCTAAGCGGTCAGGCTCCCGAAATTTTATTAAAAATAACAAATTTCGGGGAGCAAACACTACGACAATGCCAACGGTTATTGTTAAGTTTAAAATTACCTCACAAGTTATAGTGAAGTAAAAATTAACAGACAAATTATGTTGCGGCCTCGTGTATGTTCACGAGGCTTTTTTTATTTACAAAGGAGAACAACATGGCCGCAGTTACCACAGCAAAAGTATCGAAGAACGGATCAAAAGTAACAAAGGGACAAACTAAAAAGGCACCTCCGTCGAGAAAGGATCCTTTCGAAAAGACGCGTATTGTAATACCGGCAATGAAGAAGGCGATCTACAAGGCTACCCTATATGGAAAAACGGATCTGATCGTACATGCTTTAGGCCCGAAGGCAAAAAAGAAGTTGTTGGACTCAATGGGGCCGAAGAACGCTGCGTCGAAAGTGCGACCTCCTAAAGATCCCGCCGCTGAGTATTTTGACAGCATGTACATCCTTAATAACGAGTTTGACTTTAAGACTGGGGAACGTCCCAATCCTCACATGAAGGATCAACCGTACACGGGTAACATTGACGTGGATTACGAGACTATTATGCGTCCCATTCGGTACGAAGATTGTACCGCTATTCACGGGGTAGCTTGCGCTGGTATCCGACTGGGCATGGTTCGTGCGGCAAAGTCGTGCGGGGCCGTTATGACAGATACCAACTGTAATATCCGGGTAGAAAGTCCTTATGGGAACGAGCTTCCCATTAAATTTGAAACTCTTGTTTCTGGGGAAGTCCCGGTTAAAGTTGGTAAAAACCAAACGGACTTGCGATATCGTCCTCACTATTCAAATTGGAGCCTAGATATTGCGATTACTCACCAGTCTGAGATTATCGGGCCGGAAGAATTGACACAACTCCTTCGAAATGCCGGGGAATTTGTCGGCCTGTCAGAATGGAGAAACGAGAAGGGCGGTCAATACGGCGCGTACGAAGTAGACCTCAACAGTATTCAATACGAATTGACTAAAGACAACACGTAGATAATTCTGTTTTCGTTACAAACCCCCTAGCCTTCGGGCTAGGGGGTATTTTCGTATGGAGAAATTATGGAATCTGCAACTGAAGTTGAATACCGGGCAAAAAAGGGACGCTCACTATCAAGTAGCTTAGCTGAATTGGTAGGCCCTGAAATTCGAGCGCTTAGTCAAGAAGCGGACGAGGAAGTCACCCCTGCTGAGTATTTAAACTGGGTAGCTACTCATCCGTATAGCGAAAGTCACGCCTTATTTGAATGGGATGATACGGAAGCATCAAAGCAATATAGACTTTCTCAAGCACGAAATATTATCAACTCAATTGAGATTAAGATAATTGATCATCGCGGAGATGAAGCTTTTGTTCCTGCGTGGTTGAATGTAAGGGTACAAAGCGAAGAGGAAGGGGCTTCTCGTCAAGTCTACACTTCGTTTGAAAGTGTCGTAAATGATAATGAAAAAAGTCAAATAGTGGTTACACAAGCGAGAAAAGAGTTTATTTCCTGGCGACGACGTTTTTTGTTGTTTAGGAATGAGTTACCTCTAGCCGCTATTTTTGCGGCTACTGATGAGCTTGAGCTAGAAGAAGAAGGTTGACACCTTAAAACAAGGCGAGGTACGGCTAGGCTAGGTACGTCATGTTCAGGCGGGGCGAGGCAGTCTGGTCAGGGCGAGGTCGGGCAAGGCAGCGCTGGGCTTGGCAGTCAGGGCGGGATCGGGCAAGGCAGCGTGGGGTCTGGTATGGCAGTCACGGCGAGGCACGGCTGGGCAAGGCGAGGTGAGGCATGGACAGGCAGTCACGGCGAGGCGAAGTGAGGCAGGGCTGGGCATGGCGAGGCGAGGCAGTGTGGGGTCTGGTAGGGCAGGGCAGTCATGTCACGGACGGGCGAGGCAAGTTTGGGTCAGGCAAGGCCTGGCAGTCGAGTCAGGGTTTGGTCTGGTAAGTTGTGGCGTATCGCGGACTGGCAGGCATGGTGAGGCAGTCGTGGTGAGTTGAGGCGGGGCAGGGCCAGGTCGGTTAAGGCCGGTTAAGGCAGTCGCGGCTAGGTCTGTTACGGCTGGGCAGGGACAGTAGCGGCGTGGCGAGGCAGTCAAGGCTAGGCGAGGTCGGGCGTGGCTAGGACAGGTCGGTCAGGGACTGGCAAGGCAGTCTAGGTGTGTCGAGGTGCGGTGAGGCGAGGCCTGGCGCGGACGGGTTTGGCCTGGCTAGGCAGTCACGTCCAGCTATGAACACCGCAAGTGCTACCATGTGCTTGCGGTGTTTTTTTCTTTAGTACAAACCCTGGTACAACCCCTGGTACTTTTGAGGGGGGCTGCACATTTTCTGCATACTGGGCTGCACATTTTCTGCACAAAAAGGGGTCATATATTATACTACTACACTAAACTTAAGGTTTTAGTTAAGGTTAACGCGTCCCTTATACTACGTATAAGTAGACTACGAGCGTGATAGGCGATTTTTGCATTTTCAAGAAGGATACGAAAATGAGTCGAACTAATGATGGAATCGTACGTTTAGTTCGTGAGTTAGTCGAACAGCTTGAAAGCTACCACGAGAACGTCCTTGAGCCGGTAGCTGAAAAGCAACCCCACAACATAGGAGATGATAGCTATGAAATAGCGGTATCTTGTCGTAAAGCTAAGAAGCTACTGGCTATACACGATCGGGAGGTAGATTTTGAGGAGGAATGTAACAAGGCGTTTAAGTCTTTAGAGAGATATAAGGTGAAGATGTATTTAGATAAGGGATACTCAAATAAGTTATCTAAGGGCGTTACCGAAGAAGAATTATCGGAGTTACTTCAAATCACAAGTAACTTAACTAACTTACTTAGGAAAGCTTTGTTTAGCTGGAAGAGTTTAAGAGATAATTAATCTGAAAAAGAGAAGGGCAATTTAAAAGCCCTCTCTTCTTATATGTAATATAAGGGACGCGCTAAGCTTAAGTAAAACCTTAAGTTTAGTCTCAAGTTACCCCATTTTACCACGAAGGAGTTAATAATGAGCATGTACGGTTCTCTTACAAAGAGACAGATGACACTTCTTAAGCCACACGCTGGCACCTTCGATTGGGACGATCTTCCCAAGGAGACGCAGCAGCAGGTCTTGGCAATCAGGGATCACGAGACAACGTGGTCTGACGCACAGCGCTATCTGGGCGATCTCTACAACCCACATTTCGTAGATGCGGCGTTTAGGTGTCTTAAATAGCACTATTTAAGGAGGACGAGTGATGACACTAAAGGCCGACAAGCAATCTGACGGGACCTATGTTATTTGGGACACCGATGGAGGAAGAGAAATTTTGCTGACTGGTGTTAGGGGGTGCAACGTGAATTGCACCATCTCCAGGCTGTATCGGGAAGAATTATTTACAACGGAGGATGAGTGATGAGTAACGCTGTAGAAACTTTCAAACAACCTTTCTTGAGTAAGGTTGAAAACATTCTAAATAAGGCTGTCAGTATTACGTGGGAGGGATGTCACAAAATCTATGTTTGCTTAGACCAAGAAAGTCACAAGCAGCAAACCGAATGTGGTTATGACATGGTGCTTGTCGGAGACAAAGCTGAGGCTCTGGATCAGTTGTATGAGTGGTTCGATGTTTCATGTAGCCTTCGGTTTATTAACGCCATTGAGTGTGGAGATACGTTTCATGACGTGATACCGCAGTTTGACTACGACGAAGAAGGGGGTGCGGTTATGGCTGCGCTCGAAAAACTTGAGTGGGTCCATTGCGCTATTCAAGAAGTACAGAACGGCAACGTAGACGCCAACGACTTGGAGACAGCGCTGGGGTTCGTGGAAGATGTGCGGGAGTTGCATTGGAACGACGCACTCGCCAAAGCGGAAGGGGGTGGGGTATGAGCAAATTCCGAACAGCAACACCTAAAGAGATAGCTGACTGTATCCAACGGCAAGTCGTCGATACTTGCGAGTTAGCCGAGTTACCCGAATACCGCTCCAAACCTAGTAAGTTGCGGGCACTAATACGGGATATCCGGCTATGTTCCAAGTCTAACGCCGACTGGCTTCGCAGTCAGCAGTCGGAAGAGAAGGACGCTAACCTAATCGCCGCCGCACCCGACCTGTTGGCAGCACTAGGCCAAATGGTCAGGTATAACGACGCAGACCCAGACCTTTACTCAGGAGACAACGACGGTGTTCTAGGCCGGATCATGTTTAATTGCAGAACGGCAATCGCCAAAGCGGAAGGGGGGGAGGTATGACGTATGACACGATGTTTGATGTGGCCTTTACTGTCGAGCATGACGAAGAAGATGCCAATGACGTTCCGGCCGATGTGCTGATAGCTGGATTGGAAAAACGCATAGCTAACCTGAAAGCTAATCCAGGTGAGGCAAGAGAAGCGTTTGGCGTACTCGACACCTATAGCACCGAAGAAGGGGGTGAGGTATGACCGGGGGCCGAGGTGGCGTTTTCACCGGCGTTTTCACCGGCGTTTTCACCGGCGTTTAGATTTCTTAAATAGTTCTATTTAACAAAGGAGAGACCAATGAGTTTAACAAAGGAGAAACCAATGAGTGAAAATATGAGCGAAGCAAATATCAAGACAATCACGATCGAACACGCCATTGGAGGCGTGCAGACTGTGCGAGGCTGTCCCCCTGGCTACGCTGTTATTTTGAAAGACTATGACGCGCCCGACTACACCGATCGGGACCGCAAGGTATGGACGGACGGATCGGGGGCAACCTTTTGCGAAACAGTCTACCCAGCGATCGACCTGCCAGCGGTGACAACAGAGTCGGCATTCGAGCATATATTAGCCCATCCATTAGACGCCAAAAAATGGAATGACATAAGCGACATCTATTCCGAGAATTGCCTGCGTCCCATAGCGACAATCAAACAGCTCGCCCAGCATCTTCAACTTGAGTCGTTCATTGACAACGACGACAACCACGGCAGCGAACAGCCTAACCGAATCGACTATGACCAGCTCGCTGCGATGCTGTTTGGCTATTGGTCGAACGAAGTAGAAAGGGAGAATCTGATGACTGACACCGTAACAAATAGTAACCGTAGCGAGTGGGCTAGGTTGGCTTTATTTAAGTTTGCCAGGACAACCAGGATGGACACGGCAGGGGAGGAGGATTCAACAATCCTACAAGACCTGCTTGCCGCCCTACGTCATTGGTGCGACACAGAGACGATCAACTTCGATGAAGTCTCGGATATGGCACGCACCCACTACGCAGAGGAAGTGAGCGACTACGGCAAAGATTCCTAACCACAACCAGGGGCACGGGCGTAACTGGACTGACTTTATTTGTACAGAAAGGAACATTGAGTTATGGGTTGTGTTTTAATTTTAGTTGCTGTGCTATCCCCTTCCGTAGCTGTACCAACAGCCGAGGATATGCATGCTGAGTCAACTCGTATTCGTGTGGCGCGTGGTTTAAAACCACAGAGCTTGGACGCGGATTGTTGTGCTATTGCTCAGCGTTGGGCGGAACACATGGCAAAAAATAAAACAATGCGGCATGGAGGCGGCGAGCAGATTATTGCTCGTGGATACAAAACTGTTGGCGCTGTTTTTCGTGCATGGATAAATTCGCCTGGGCATCGTCGTTGGGTATTAAGTAGACGATCTCGTGCTGGATGGGGACTAGCTCAATCATCATCTGGTCTGTGGTATTGGGCCGGGGCATTTAGACAGGAGAAAAAATAGGAGTTTAATTTATGTCTGAGACAAGAGTAGTACGAGTAAATTTAGGCGCACTCACTCGTAAAGAGTGGAGCGGGTTAGTACGCGTTCCCGTAGAAGTTGTTGATCTATGGGAGGTAGCAGATCGCGTTTACGACTATTTGGATGGCAGTGAATTCACTACAGATCTTGATTACTGGGAGAAGGGCGATTGTTACACCGACGACAATGTTACAGACAAAGACGTTGATGATGGCCCTATCTTTCAAATGGACGAGGACTACCAAATAACGAAGGAGGAGAAGAGATGAAAACTGGATGTTGTATTTGTGGTGGTGTAATTAACAAACATTACACTCCGGAAGGCGAGATGTATTGGGATAAGGGACATAATCCTTACCCGATTGCAGTAGATGTAAATGGCGATGCAATCGACATAGACCACGAGGATTATCGTTGTTGCGACGTTTGTAATTCCAGCGTTGTAATTCCGGCTAGGATGGTGGTAATTCCTGGGCGGGAATCTCGCTGGGCTGAGTCGGCTAATCCGATTCTTCGTGCGTTGGGGGAAGAAATTCAACAGCTTCTTGCAGGGAGTAAGCAATGACAACGAAGGGCTAGAGTTCGGTAACTGGCCTATCAATCCTGAGTGCGCCAATTGCGAAGGCGCCGGTGTAGTTTTATAGAGGAACACATAATGGCAGTTAAAGGGTTCGTAATGGATGGTGTAATGCTTACTGAGCAAGATCCTGGGTATTATCCCCATCGTTCTACTCCTAGTAAGCTCACCTACGGAGGAGGGCAGTTGTTTATTGATTTTACAGAGGATTGTCACGGTTATAGCCAGTGCGTGGCTTTAGAGATATACGAGGGTGACTTACGTGTAATCGTATGGGCGGACCCAGAAACTGAAGATCCTACTCATACGATTGTTATTGAAAAAGCAAAACCAAAGGAAAGTAACAATGACTGAATTAACACGGGAAGAGGAAGAGCTTGACGCACGATGGAGAAAGAATCGTGAGGAAGAGGCGGTTAGACAAGCGGAAAGAGAGCAGGCAACTAAGCCTCTTTTTACGAAGATGTGCGAGCTGCTTTTGGCGAGGGATATTCATTTTGTGGAGGTAGAATACGACGGGCAGGGGGACAGCGGTTGTATCGAGACCGTTAGTTATTTAGACGAGAAGGAGGAGCTCTCGCAGCAGCCGCCGATTAGTACTGATTTTTTGCCGGGCTGGCAGACTTTGGTAAGTAGGAGTTTGAATTTGGAAGATGGTGTCATGACGCGACAAGAAGTCGATGGTACTGTCGAAGACTTCATCGAAGATTTCGTGTACGAGAGACTTCCTGATGGTTGGGAAATCAACGATGGAAGCTTTGGTACTTTTAAGATTGATTTGAAAGAGAAAAGCTGGGGCGGTTCTCACCTGATTCGCACGTACTCGGAAGAGGAATCTGGCATGAGTGGAAGTTATGAGGACTAACATGGCACATCCATATCACCACGCAGAGAGTTCTGTAATTAAGTGGGGTGGTGACGTAAAGGACTACGTTGCTATCCACAGCTGGTTTGACGAGTCAAAGGCACACATAGCTGACTTTCGTCACCGAGCTTTACGACATCACACTGAGGGTATTTTCATGTGCGAAAGTATCTTTGGTGTTACGATTGTTAATTCACAAGGACGTAAGGTGCCTGTTCGATTCATTGGCGAGCAGCACGTAAAGGAGGACCTTGGCTGGATCCCAACCGTGAAGGATTGGTTTAAGAACATTAAGGCGGAATCTTGGATGATGAAACGTGGAACTAACGTAGCGGAAAACGTTAAGAAAGCGAGTAAAAGCAATGGAGCTAAAGTCTAAGCAGTGGACAACGCAGAAGCAACGTAAGGGGGAGAACGGAAAGTCTCGTTCTTCTTTTATCATTATGTACGTTAAAGACAATAACGTTAAGAAACTTATATCGTTAACCGTTGGCGAGCATCTTCGTCAATTTGGCGATTTACTCAAGGAGGCGGGATATTCTTATGTTTCTTTTGACTCGCTTGATGTGGACAGCATTTTTCAGCTCTAATTGAGGACGTTAAATGACAGATTTTAAAATTATTATGACACCGCAGAATCCCACGCCTCAGCGTGTTGCGGCTGCGTTTTCTTTGAAGGAACTTGCTCCGCGTAAATTCGCTACCGCTTTAAGAGAGAAAAACTTCGTCCCTTTTATTGAGGGAGTGCAGCGTAATTGGCGTAACTGGTTATCGACAATGAAAAAAGCTGGGTATGCCGCATTGGACAGCAAAAAGTTTGGCTATGCGCGTAATTGCCCTCCCGTGTTAGTTTCTTCTGAGGTGGAGGGTGCGGTTGGGCTTAACGTTCGATTAGTGCCGTGTCGTCTTCCTGCGTGTCCTTTTTGTCACGCTCGTTCTGTGATGAAAGTACAAAAATCGTTAGCAGCGGCTATATCTAACTTCGAGGAGTGTGATATTAAGTTTGATTCTTGTGACAGAGCAGCTGTATCGTTGTTGAGTTGTGTGGAGTCATTAGATTCTTTATGGGAAGAGCAAAGGGCTGATTTTGGGTCTATCAGTAAAAGAGTGTTTTGGTTTGAGGATGATGCGGACGATGTTGGACCTCCGTTAACTCCGAGTCCTACCTCAACTCTTTTGAGCTATATGGGCCGTTTATCTTATATACAGATAAACCCATGCGGACTGCAAACGCATTTACCTTGCGGCAGGTTTACCTTCGTCTACGGCATGAAGAAGGAGGCTCTAAATGCCGAGATGGGGGTTATTGCAAAGTATATTGGTAATACGTTTTCGTACCCTTCTAGGTTGTTATATCTTTTGGGAGATACGGAGGCGCTATCTTTTGCACATATGTTGAACATGCTTCATAAAAATAAGCAGCGTTTCTATCGTACGACTGGTGTCTGTCGACAGAACCACACAGCAGTGAAAAAAGACAAGGCAGCAACTTGGCGAGAAAACTTTAGCAAACAACTTGATACTGTCCTTGTCGAGTTGTCAGATATTAAAGAGGTATTACAACAATATAAAGGAAATAACGATGGAATTTGAAAACCTAGACAGCTGGGAGCATAGCCCACCATTCCCGAGTGATTTGAGTACTCCTCTGAGCATGCACCGTTTATTGGTAGGTGTATATGACTGGATCACATATCACGAGGACTGGGTAAACGGAGAGGCGGAAAGGTTAGGCGCACCTGGAGATCCGTTTTTAGGGTCAATGACGGTAGTCCCTTCTTCTTTAAAGGACGGTGCGCTAATGAACGTAGCTATTCCGTCTCTTTTTCGTACGTGGACGACAATGCGAGCGGTGCGGGAACGTTGGGATTGGATCTTCAGGACATTTGAAGAGGAGTGGACTTCTGATAAGTGTATTAAATGTCGGATGCTTTGTTTTAAAACGGCTGCCGTGGCGTTAGATAATGCTTTCTTAGACCCCGAGACGTTCGAAGCCCGACAAGTCGAAGAGACGGAGAAAAACAGATTGCAGATGGCAGAAACCCTTAAGATGTTGGGACTGCCGGATAAGTTACTAAAAGTAATGGGAGTATTATCCGATGGCAACGAAAACGAAAACGAAATCGACTTTGACGATTTGTTCCACTCAGGCCCCTAATTTTAATGGAGGAGCATCACCTTATGCAGGAAAGAGAGGCGTGACTCGAATACACGTGAATCAACACAATATACGGTCAAATAAAAAGAACAACTCTGATTTGCCTGTTGTTACAGTGAAGAAGGGCAAGCAAAACGTATACGGACATATTGTAGAAATTGCAGGACCATCCGTTGTGGTTTACAGCCCTCACACTCCTTTAGGGTGCGGCGCAAGAGTTTGGGTAGAGACACTTTCTGCTGTTTCCATTACCGAACGATTGCTGGGAGGAGGCTTGCACACCGTTGAGTTGGAAGGGAGAGCATATGTATCATAGAGATTATGAGCCGGGAGATATGCCTCACGGGTTTTGTAGTGATTGCAAGCAGGAGTGCACAGGTGTTCCGAGAGATTTTGGAATAGGAGCTTATGAGTTTTGGGGGGATAAGGGCGTGCACAAGGATGTGCACATTGTTTCGCCGTGTTGCGAGTCCGAGGTTGTGGAAACGATAGACGAAGACGAGCAGGAAGATGACTGATTAGTCCGCGTAATTCATTTTGCAGTCTTTAAATCCGTCGCCCGTTAGTTCGACGATATCGTTTTTGACTTTCATTCGGATTCGATTAAGATCCCGAATTCGTAATGCACGTCGTCCGATCTCTTCAAGCCCTAGATTTTCGTCCTGGCCTTTGCGGATAGCGTACTCGGCATCCCACATTTCGCCGTTTATTTCATATAGATCGTTTACGAGTAGGGATAATTCTGGGTCTTCTAGTTTTAGTCCTTCTCTGTAATAATTTATCTGTTTCCGCATATCATCAATGTCTATTTCGTCGGGACCAAGACGCTCAATTTTGAGTAGGGCTATAGTGTACCGGTCTGCAACTTCGGGTACGGGCGTGATAATAGGTTTAACCATAGTTTAAATTCCACTATTTAGGAGGATTGAGATGGGTAAGAATTTTGCTTTAGTCGCGTCTGATCTTCACTTGAAGAAACGTACTTGGAGCAATCGTCCTATCGAGGGTGATTCATATTTTGCATGGGATCAAATTGTAGACACTGCAATTAGGGAGGCTGTTGCGGTTGTTATTCTAGCGGGCGATATCCTGGACAAGCAGATTAACGGTTCAGGTCCGATTGTAAAACTACAAGAGGGCATTGAAAAGCTGGGTGCCGCCGGTATTAAAACATTGTTTATACAAGGGCAGCATGAATATCAAGAAATGCCTTGGGCATCTCTGTCAAAACACGCCATTCATTTGCATCGGAACTTTGTAGAGGTAGCGGGTTACACGATAGTAGGCATTGATTTTCAGGCGAAGGAACGTCTTCAGGACGAGTTAAGTTACGTAGCGGAGACGCTTAAGGCTCCCCCTGAGAAGACAATTCTAGTGATGCATCAAGTGTGGGAAGAGTGGATGGGAGAACGTGCTCTCCCGCAAGGAAAGCTGGCAGATGTGAATAACTGGCTTCCTGAGTTAGGTTTGTTAATCACTGGTGATTTGCACGAATCTAAGTGGTTAGGTTTGTTAATCACTGGTGATTTGCACGAATCTAAGTGCGGCTTCCTGCACGGTCAGAACACGCTGTCTCCGGGCAGCACATGTATGCAGAGCATTTCTGAACCAGAAGATAAATACATGTATCTTTTAAGTGAGTGGGAAGAGGGGCGGAGCGGGATCAAGACGAACGCGAGCCACAGATCATTATTGGGTAGGCCGTTTATTGATTGGCCGTTATTTGGAACGGTAGCGGACATTGAGGACTGCATTCGTGAATACTATACCGTATACGAAGATTCTCAGTCTCATGCGGAACAGCATTCAATTCCAGAGGAAATATGCAAACCTATTGTTCGTTTTCAGTACGATCATTCTCTTTCTGGGGATATGCATCGTCTGGAGAAGCTTGTAGGGGATACAGGACATATCTTCTGGAAAGACCACGCACCTAAAGATTTCAATGAGGAAGACTCTGTGGTAGTTTCTGATAACCACATAACGATGGAGTCTCTGGTGCAGTCTGTAGAATGTGATGAGGATGTTCGTCATATAGCTGAGCGTTTAATATCTTCAGGCGATCCCGCCGAAGAACTAAAAAGATGGCAGAAGGAACAATTCGATGAAAGTCATTGATGTTGGCACGAAGCACGGCGTTTCTATAGCTACTTTTATGCGGAAGGTTAAAGATTTTTTTCCGTCGTACAATCAGCCTATTGTCGCGGCTGATTGTACTGGGGTAGATGAGGACGCAGGTTTTCGTTGTGATGTAGAAGGGCAGAAGTTTTCTTTTCTGCAAGGGAATATGTTAGACGCGGGTTTTCGTGATTCGTTAGCTGCCCCAGATTTCTTTCTTGTGTGTAATATTTTGCACCATCTTCCTGACAGGCTTTCCGTCGAAGAATTATTAGGTTATGTGTTGGACACGGCTCAGCACGGAGTGTGGTTCCGTTTAAAAAGTTTTGAAACAGACACTGAGAGCGGTGAAGGCGTTTTGTCGAAGTATGGCCTTAGGTTTAGTTGGTCCGAGAACTATACCAGATATAATTGCGTGGAAGTTTTTCAATTTATTAGAGAACGTTGTCCGAAAGCAACTATCCGTATTGAGCCCGGCAAGCGTATTCGACATACAAGTGACAAACGTGTAGTTCCTATAGATACGTCTTCCAAGTCGTTTTATTACAAACCTTCAATGGGGGCGAAGGAACACACTGTATTACCAAAGATTGTCGTATGCGATTGGGATATATTTGTGGAGAAATAATATGCAGTTAACAAAAGTAAGGTTACAAAATTTTGGTCCGTATGAAGACTCGACGTTTGAGTTGAGTTCTGGTTTGATTGGTATTGTTGGCCCTAACGGGTCTGGTAAATCAACTTTAGTAAATGGCATTTATGCTTGTTTGACTAACGACTTTTCGCGGTTTGACGGACGTAAGACGGGTATTATACGAGACACTGCTGGGTCGGATGACAAAAGTTCTGTGGTAGTTTGCGGGGAACACCAGGGCGTACATTTTCAGTTGATTCGTAGTCTACGTCCTAACAGCTCAAAGTTAACAATGGGTGATTTTTCCTACACTAAAGCTACGGACATAGAGAAGCATCTTATTCGTGATTTAGGTTTGAATCGTAAGTTGATTGATGCTTATGTGTTTGTAAATCAATGGGATATGTTTTCTTTCTTAAGCCAAACAGACAGTAAACGGGCAGAGGTATTTCAGTATTTGTGTGGGACTGAGAAGTCAACAAATATTTACGACGCATGCACGAAATTTATGGGCGACAAGGAATTTACTGCCGACGTAGTTGACAATGGCGACGAGATAGCGGCTGTTTTATCTGCGCTACGTAAGGACCTTAAACAACTTACTGATGATCGTAACGACAAATCGCGTTTTTTAATGAAGAAGAGTAATTACAACAGCGCTAAAAAGATCACAAAGGCTCACGTTGTTTTGTTGTCTAAACAAAAAGATGCCGAGGCGATTCAGTCAGTTTTACCGCAGCTCGAACACGAAAAGGAAGATGTGCGTCATTCTTTGGTGCAAGCGAATCGCACGTGCGAGAAACTTGAAGGTTTTGCTTCTCGTGCTTTTGAGGCTATGTCAGAACTTAAGGAGGGAAAACTCCTTCAAGAGCAGGCGTCAAAGATCAAACGTAGAAGAGATTCTTTGTTATTGAAGCGTAGTTCGTACGAGAATATTAAGCCAGTGTTCGAGGTGCCCGAGAAAAAAGTCTGTCCAACATGTGATCAAGTGGTCGAGGACAACAAATTAGTTGAAATTTATAAACGTGAGTACCAGAAGAACTTGCGCACTTACGAAGACGCTGTTGGCTCTATTGAGTCGGATCTCTTAGAGGCAGGCGATGTCAACGAAACTCATTTAAATTTTAACTTGGAGATTTGGGATCGTGCATTGTCGTCGCACGAGGCGGCTAAGGAAGAGTACAACGAGTCACGTAAATGCGTTTTTAGTCTAGAGAAGAGACTAGCTAAGATCGAAGGTAAAATTCACGCAAATGATATGTTACTTTCAGACTTGAAGAGTACTATCCAACGTTTGTCTGTCGAAGGGTATAATAAAATTTACCAGAGGGCGACGCGAAGATTGCAAGAGCACGAGTCAAGTGCGTTGCATATTCGTTCGTTAGACGGTTCGCTTAATGTGAAAATTGAGTCAATTGCGCACAACGAAAAGTTGCTACTTTCTCTACGAGAAAAATTAAATAAGCGTGCTCGTTATGTTAATTTATTACGTGTTATAGAAGGAGCAAGGGAGTTATTTCATTGGCAGAATCTTCCTAGAAAGGTTGCGCAGGCAAATTTATCCAGCATTACAGGAGAGATTAACGTTGCCCTGGAAAATTTTGGCAGCCCTTTTTGGGTGGAAGCAGATATTAACCTTAGTTTTAAAGTGCACTTTCCTGGTGCTCCTCCTCGTTCTGCGGGTGCGTTAAGCGGCGGACAGAAAGTCATTTTAGCTATTTGTTTTCGTTCTGCTGTGAACCGGTTATTTGGCGGCAACATTGGGATGATGTTTTTAGACGAACCAACTTCAGGACTAGACGACGGTAATATTGAGTATTTCAAAGAAGTGTTGTCGCATATGGCTAATAAGATTAAGCACAAGTATCAGCTTTTTGTTATTACTCATGCGCAGGCTTTGTCTTCGTCTTTTGACAAGACTATTTATACTGGCGGGTGATGAACGATATTTTGCGTTTACATACAGATTGCGACGGTGTTGTTTGGTGCGGACAAAACGGTGTTCGTGCGGTCAACTCTAAGCTGTCTCCTGAGGAGTTTGTCTATCGCAATGCGTTTAAGACTGCGAAGACAGTTCGTATATTGGGGATTCGAGACAATGCGTCTCTTATAGTTCAATCATACGACGCTCAGAAAAAGAATACCCGCTCTCCGAGGTCAGCAGCTGACATCGTGATAAACAAGAAGGGTGCAGTTTTGGATATTGGCAGTCCCCTCATTTGTCCGGTCGCTTCTTTACGTGAGGATCCGGTTGAAGTATTACAACGGATGTGGCAGCCTGATACTAACGCTAGGTTAGTTTCTAACTGGAGACGCGTTGATAGTAACATTTTTAATAGTTACTTATTAGCAATTAATGTCTCAGAGATGCACGACCAATCCGCGACGTACGATGAGGCCTACAATAAGGCTGCGTCTATTTTTCGTTATCACCCCTTGTATCGATTTTTTGGATTTTTTTCGTCCACTAATGTAGCTTTACGTATGCGATGGGTGTCAGAAGTTTTGGATCCGCATTGGTTCATACATGCAGATAAGCCTCACCGCATGACTAAGTTGACTAGGTTTTTAGGACTTACGCCTTCAAATTTTAAGTCAATAATGTCTTCGGAGGAAACTGTATTTTCTCCTGGTCGTCCTGAGTACAGAGCTGTGTTAACGTATGGGTGTTGGAAGACGATGGGAATTGACGGGGTGGATTATTCTGTTCCCTGTAATTTTTTATGGCGGATATACAAGCATTGCGGCTGTGGGTGGAAGGGCGCTCTAGCTGCTTCTAAGGCTTTTGTACGTTTTGCCTTTTTACAGTGGTGCGATAATTTAAATCCATCTCGTCGGCCCCTTTTTGATCCGAAGACATACTTCAGCAGCTCGAAGGAGGTTGAAGCTTATTTGGCCTACGTGAATAGTCGTCAGTTACAAGGTTGAGTTAGATGCGAGAGCTTACAATTAGAATTAGATTTTTGACTCCGTGTTTAGGCAACCAGAAGTCTAAGGACGGCTCTGGCAAGTTTGTCTTTCAGCGCAGCCCGGACAACAACATAATTTTTTTAGCAAGCTGGCATCATTCGAACATGCGAATGGCGTCGCAGTTGTTAAATCGTTTTCAAGCGGCTGTTCTCAATATTCACTGGGATATTAACATTGACGGTAAGCTGAAGGAGAACAAGTGGCATAAGAATTATTACCGTGCGGCGAAAAGCAATAAACTTCGTTACTCGTTACATGAGGCTTTTCACCAGAATCAAATTGTTGGTATTAATTGTTTGGTGCCTAACGATATTGCTGACGAGGATTTTTGGAGGTTGATGTCTAAGGCGGGACAGTACAAAGGTCTTAGTCCGTGGAAACCGGGCGAGTTTGGATTCTATGATGTTGTATCGATAAGACCGCGTCATATTTCTCGTAGTTTAGATGATCAACCGTCGGAGTTAGAGGAATATCCTCCCAGCTCTTAACGTGGTTAAACAAGAAGAGCCGGTCAGTGTGGCACCTGACCGGCTCTTCGGAGGCATCTTTGGTTCCGGTGTGTTATGGCGAGGAACCAGCTTTGCCGTATTTTACCCATAAAAAACGATATAAGTCAACCCAGGAAATACTATGTCAATACCAAAACAAGACAAAAACATAACGCTATTAAAACATGGAAATAGATTATTAGTTGAGCCCACCACGTCTCATATTTTAGGCATATTAGCTCCTCAGCTCACGTTTACTGAGAAAAAGCAGCACGTAGGGTGGGAAGCCAAACGTCGAATGAAGCAGGAAGGTAAAGGGCCTTTAGAGCTAATTGAACATCCTTTATTTGTGTTAGATCACAAATCTAGGGTAGTTTGTCCGTATGGTTTTTGGAAAACGGTTAAATCGGCACTTACTAAAAGTGGTTATGTTGTCAAGTTCAAAGATCTGGCGCCCTGGCCTCCGCCGGAAGTTCTTGTTCCGCAATGGGAAAATATTAAAGATTACGAGCTGCGCCCTGGTCAGCGGGAGTTTATAGCAAAAGTTTTAGCTCATCGGTGTGGTCGCTTTGACTGTCCACCTGGGTTTGGTAAATCACATTTGATTGGATTAATTTGTGCGTTATTACCTCAGGCTAAAATTGATGTAGTAACAAAGAGTGTATCTGTCTTGCAAACTCGTATTTATCCGTTACTGTGCCAGATGGTTGGTAATGTGGGAATTGTAGGCGGCGGTCAAAAGCGTAAAGGTCGTCGAGTTATGTGCTATACGGCGGGAAGCTTGCAGCACGCGAAAGATCCGGGTTCTACTCATATTTTGTTTGGAGACGAGTGCCACGAATTAGCTGCTGATGTGGCGTCGAGGAAGTTGATGTTGTGGGATATGAGTAGAAATTATGGCTTAAGTGCTAGTCAAGATATGCGTGGGGATGGTAAAGACAAGAGAATTGAAGGTATTTTCGGTCCTGTTATTTATAGAATTGACTACGCGGAAGCGCAGAAAAAGGGATTAGTGAGCCCTATTAAAGTTCACTGGTCTGACGTTAAAATGGATTACGATGTGTTGGCGGACAAGCCACATGATTTTGTTACTAGAAAGCGACATGGTATTTGGTGCAATGATGTTAGAAATACAATTATTGCGAGGGATGCGAATAAGTATGACGATGACACACAAGTGCTTATAACGTGTGAAACGTTGCAACATGCGATACAATTAAAATCTCATCTACCAAATTTTACTTTGGTATATCGCGAAGGTTCTTTGACTCCTTGGAAACGGGCTAGGTTTGCTAAGGAGGGTCTTATTGAAGCTAATGAACCTTTAACAAATACAAAGAGACGTATTTGGTTAACAAATCAGTTTGAACAAGGGAAGTTAAAGAAGGTTATTGCTACCACTGTTTGGAACGTAGGTGTGTCCTTTAATTCTTTGGAGGTACTTATACGTGCCGATGGCGGCGGAAGTCGAATTAACGACGTTCAAATACCTGGCCGTGTGTCACGTTTGAGCGAAGGAAAAACGCACGGTATAGTCCATGATTATTTGGACCAGTTTAATTCATATTTTCGAAATAGAGCTTCAAGAAGGGAGAAGTCTTATAGTAAGAATGGTTGGGAGCAGATTAAGCCCGAAAAGAGTGTGTTAGAAGGTTTATTGGTAAATGATGCGGAGAGCACTCGGAAATGTTAACAATGACTAAGTATCGAAAACAGCCTATGCCCGGTAAGCGATCGACGCCTATCAAGGATGGTCCATCGGGCAGCGCAGAGGAGCGCGATTTGTGTGGGCAGTTAAAAACTACTTACACGTTAGAGCGACGCCTTTACGAGGCGAAGCTCGGCAAGTCTGGAAAACATTTATATTCTCCGCATCCTCGTTATGAGGGCAAGGTGACGGAGGTAACAATCGAAGATAACCAAAGGCGCGTAAAAAATACTTGGTTGGATATTGTCAAGAAGTTAAGTTCGGCGCATATACACCCTTGTTTGTACGTACGCGTTATTTTTCAAGGTATTGCGGGGAGCGTAATGGCTCCTCCTTATCCTGATCAACTGATGAGTAAGAAATGGATGAAATTTTTTCATTCACAAAGCGAATCTCTTGTGGCGGAAATACCTGAGCAGTTTCAGCGTCAGTGTAAATTTTCTCGTTCCTATCTCTTGCGGTACCAGCAAGCTTTAGGGTATGACTTTCAGTCGGCAGTATATTACTTGTTGACGGATCAGCTAGCTCCGTTAGCATCGTTGTATCGTTACTGCTTGGCTGTGTCGATGTTGCGAGAACCCAATCGGTCTAAGATCGACAATGAATCGTTATTTACGCAAGTGGCAATTCGAATCGAGCGTGAAGCGGTCATTCAATACACCTGTTTTCCTCGTGAATACGACGAAGAGTGGGGCAAGTTTCTTCCTTCTACGTTTGCGGAAGACGCAGAAAGGATTTACCGTGGCATGTTATCGGTGTGTTAGTAGCGATGGAGGTATCAATGTCAGTACAGCGGTCAAGGTTGACCGTTCGCGAGTATCGACAAGTTCTTAAGGCATTATGTAATAGTCCAGAATTATTTGACGTATTTCGCGAACAACTCGAAGTTTCACACTTCGGGACTTTAGAAACGTATCAGCTCGTTTATCGTGTTTTGTTAAATTTTTATGCAGAACATCAGGAGCTCCCTACATTAGAACTGATGTGGGTTGAAGTCGAGTCTCTTCTAGAAAGTATGCCGGAGCATTTTTCGAATGAAGAGCTAGAAGACTTGGAGGATTTTTTAAATCAGGATTACGGTGATCATTCTATCGATGAGGCGATGTACAAATGGGCATCGTTGAAAATAAAGCAACTGCTTGAGGAAGCGGTTCTTTTGGACATGGCGTCTAAAGCCACGTCTGAAATTCTTCCTGTGAGTCTTCCGGACATGCTGGAAGGCTGGGAGCAGAAGTTAACTACTTTGGAGTCGTTGGGACACGCAGATACTGCGTCTCATACGTATCGCCCTGAGTGGGATAGAGTAGCTGGTTTAAATTTAAGATCCACTGGTCTTTCGTTTTTAGATGATTTTTTGGCGGGCGGTCATCGTCCTGGTGAGGTCTACGGTGTCCTTGCGCCGTATGGTACCTGTAAAACGACGCTGGCTGCTATGTTGTGCTGCAATGAAGCTAGACATGCGCAAGCTGCTCGCCTCGAAAACGGGGACAACAATATACGTGTAGGGCTCTCTGTTCTTGTTTCTTATGAAGCGCCTTTATCCCCTGAGTTGCAACAGCGGTTTTTGATGTACATGGGGCAGATACAACGAGGTTCTTTGGCGGCGATGGATGCTACGGGAATTGAAAGTTTAGCAGGTGATGCTACAAACCCGTTGCCTTACGAGCACAAGAGATTTTATCAACAAATATCGGACGGGATGTTTCGACCTGAACGTGATCGGGTAGCAGAAGTTGTTTCTGTAATGAACGAACATTCTTTGATTTTAGATATGACCGGGAGCGATCCTGTTTTTCGTAGGTCTGGCGGAGGAGGACTTAAAGAAATTGCGTCCAGATTGAAGGCCGAATTGGCTAATCGTTCTCGTAGTAGTTCGCACGAATATTACATTGAAAATATAGTGATCGATTATATTGGTGCGATGGTAAAGCGAGAACTAGCTTCTGTTGGTGCAGATTCTTCGGATCTTAGGCACCGAATTACAGAAGCGCCTTTAATGGCGGCGGCTGTTCTGGCTAAACCATTTAATTGTCCTGTGTGGTTAGTACATCAACTTTCTGGTCAAGCGAATGCTTCTTTCAGGCCGGGTGCTAAACTTCATCACACAGATTCTGCTGAGTCTAAATCTTTTGCTGAAAATTTAGACTTTGCGTTTGTAATTGGTAATTTGAATGAGAAGAATCAAGGACAGATATCGTGTACCAAGCATCGACGTGCAGCCGGTAAACCTGGCAAAGTCATAGAGGTCGATGGCGATTTTAATACTGTTGTTGCTCGTGATGATTTATATGTTGATCCATCGCGGATGACGATAGTGGATAGAGATATTGCCCAGACGGTTGGGTATACAACATCTGTTACAAATGTGAATCACAATGAACAGGAAAATCTAAGTCACAACGAAGAACAAACTGAGTGGGATAACTATCATGACAACGAAGGAAATGAATCAAGTACTGAATAAGCAGTTGTATCTTAGCTGCGTGCAAATCTTTAACGGTCGTGTAAAGATACAGAACAAGGGCGAGAGTCAGCAGAGGCAGCTGGGTTATGATATTAAAACAAATACGCATAAAGCGCATGTGCGATACTCAGGCGAGTACTATATTGTCAGTTGTCCGTTTTGCAACGATACGAGATATAGGCTGTATATTAACCACCGCTTTGGTGTGTCAGATGAGTTCGGCAGGACTGAGATTCATCTAGCGCATTGTTTTAATGAGGATTGTCTTGCTGACTATCGAAATCGTGAAAAGCTGCATGATTTAGTTAAGGGACATTTTACTTTTGAGCCCATCGTAAAAAAGGGTAAAGAGTTAGTCGTCTCTGATTTTGTTACTAATTGGCCGGGGGAAGTTGTACGTGTTGATAAGCTTCCCTTAAATCACGACGCTCGATCTTACTTGCTATCTCGTGGCTTTGATCCGGTCAGAATTGGTACGTACTATAACGTCCATTTCTGTCATCTTACTGACCGGTGGTTGTGTAAAAATCGTCTAATTATCCCGATCTATCAAAACAAGAGGATGCGGGGTTGGCAGGCGAGATATGTGGGCGAATTAGACTGGAAAGACCCTAATACGCCTCCTAAGTATTACACATGTCCTGGGACTCCTAGGTCACAATTACTTTATAACGCAGGGAATGCGTCTAGCTATTGCACTGGCATTATTACTGAAGGTGTTACGGATGTGTGGTCAGTGGGGCCTATGAGTGTGTGCACTTTGGGAGCCAGTATGACTGACAAACAGCAAAGCATGTTTATTTCATCTTTTAAAGATCATGCGGGTGTTCTACTTTACGACCCTGAGGAAATGGAGAAGGATGCAACTAAAAGATTAATTAGCAATATGATAGGGAAGTTCAAGAATGGTTTTGCTGCGGTAACTCTTCCGGACGGTGTAGATCCTGGTTCATTGGAACGGGATACTTTAAGAAGCTACATTGTGGAAAAGGCGTTAGAACAGAAGTGTGTAGTTTCATGGAAAAGAAAGGAGAGTGAGTGATGGCAAGAATTCGTAGAAACCTTGCGATTGACAATAGGGCTTCTGCTTCCGGCGGAGCTATGTCTAAGTCAGCGTTGGGTTACCAGAAAAAGTACAACAATTTTCGTAAAGACGTTGAAGATTCTAGTATGTATCCGTTGAACTCTCCGGGTATGCCTGTTCCTCCTCCGGGAGGCTGCTTTGTTTCGCTGTCGCAGGGACTTGGCGATAAGGATACTTCAATTAGCGCTACGAAATTTACGCCGGGGGAGCTTTTGAGTCGGCTTTATGTGGAAGCACTTAGAAAACCTAATTTTCAATGCAAGGTTGTTGTGGGGCCTCATCGAGAGCAACTGGCTTCGTTTGTTCCAGGACATATTTGGGGACAACACATGCATTCAGAAAAGGTTGAGGATGTAGACGGACCTCATCCTGCGGATGTTATGATTATCGGCAAAATGCCGTGGCGTGAGGAGATACGTGTAGGAAGAAACCTGTGGGGAGCCACGGGAATTTTGTTACGTGATATTTTAGGTGAATTACGAATTCGTGGATGGGCTAATTGGTATGTGACGAATGCTTTGAAGTTTATGCCTCCTGATGGATCAACTCGTATTAAAGCAGCGTGGCTTAAAGATTGTCTTCCGCTGTTGCATCAAGAGTTGCGAATTGTGCAACCTAAGTACATTTTGTGTTTAGGTACCGATGCTAGTAAGGCGCTTCTTGGTTCTAAATACTCGGTCACTTACATGGAGGGACGTGTAGAGGAGTTTTCTTTTCCTACGTCTTTTGAGAGCAAAGATCCTGAGGGGGAACGTACCCATACGGCTAAGGTTATGACGGTGGTGCATCCTGCTCAAGTCTCACGTGATCCATCCTCTCGTCGCCAACTGGAACGTGGCCTTGGTCGATTTGGGCAGCTTGTGCGTGGTGTGGATCCTGGCGGAGAAGAAGAGGGGTTGGACCACCGAATTATTGATAATGGTTTGGACCTCTTGAATACGCTTTTGGAAGTGGAACATGATCCTGACTTCCGTAAGACCAACGTTATAGCTGTTGATGCCGAGTGGCATGGTGAACATCCGGTGAATGAAGGAAGTTATTTGAGGACTGTTCAGTTTTCTTGGTTACCTAAGAAGGCAGCGGGCGTGCAACTTACAGGCCCTGGCGGTATCCCTGTGTTTGGGGTGTACGAGTCTTTACCAACGGGGACGTTGGAAGCAGAGGCCGACAAGGGGATTGAGTACTGTATGAAGTTGCTTTCGGTGTTTTTCCGGGGAGGCACGTTCGAGGGGCATTCTTTCAAGAGCAAGCGTGTCGTAGGGCACTTTTTTAATGCAGACTTAGAGTGGCTAGTTCACTATGGATTAGATTTACGACGCTCATTTGCTGCGCCGCTTTATGACTTTGAGTTAGAGCGGGAAAATGCTGGATCTTCTAGGCATCAACATTATGTTTCACTTGGGTTTAAAGATGGCGATGTGGTGCCTGCTGGGTTTCGTACTAAATACGAGGGAGGAGCTGATACAGGTTTAATGGCTCATGCTATTGAAGAGACAGCTCAGTATAAGTTGGAGTCGCTTGCAATTCGTTATACTACGTGCCCCCGCTATGACTCTGATTTGAGCGACTGGAAAACGTCTTATTGTAAGGAACAGGGTTTATCTTCCAAGGATTTGGAGGGGTACGGCGAGTGTCCGGACGATGTACTTTTGCCGTATGGTATTTACGATGCGGATGTGACGTTACGTCTCTTTTATGCCTTCGATGTTCTTTTGGATAAAGATTACGAGGGTAACAATTGTAGGGAAGCGTTTTGGGAATCTCAGATTGCTGCTCCGGCAGTTTTGGAGATTCATCAGAGTGGTGTTCGCATAGACATGGAACGTATTGGATCTCTTACAAAAGCTTTTTTAGACGCACGGGAGGAGAAAGTTGAAAAGCTTAGAGAGTTGATTGATTGGCCTGAGTTTAATCCTCGTTCTCTTATACAGGTCCGCGAGTTTCTTTACGGCGTAAAACTTAACGGTAAGAAAACCGAAAGCGGCGAACCTTCTCGCGTTAGTCCTGCGGACGCGCTGCGCTTGAACTTAGAGCCTCTGTTTGATACTTCAAAGCCACCTAAACCTTGGATAGACATTCGAATGAAAGGAAAGGAGGATGAGCACACCCCTTCGACTGGTAAGCAGGCCACAGCTTTATTAGCGCAGGACGCGCATGACGTACGGTACGATTTAAATGGTTCTCTCACGGCAGCTGACTATATTAACATGCTGCGTGATTGGAGGTTTTTAGATCAAGTCGTAAAGACAGTATTACGGCCACCGGAAATGAACGATGATAATGAGTTTGTTAGAGATGCCGATGACGAGCTTATCTATAAGGAAGGGTTGGCAGGGCATGTTTGTGATGACGGACGAGTTCGTACTCACATTTACCAGACAAAAGAAACCGGGAGATGGGCCAGTGCTCGTCCGAATTTACAAAATATCTCAAAAAGCCGAGATAATGATTATAAGCGCTTGCTTGGTGACCGGTATAAAAACAAACTTCGAAGTGTTATGTGTGCCAGGCCGGGCTGTGTTTTAATTGAAGCGGATTATATTGGTGCTGAGTTATTTGGTATGGCGATCATGTCTAATGATCATCGTATGATAGAGCACGCACAACGTAATCAGTTAGGCGAAGAGCACCCCGATTTCTATGACATACATTCTAATGTCGCTAAGTTGTCGTTTGGTTTACAGTGTGAGCCGACGAAATCTGCTATGGCTGCGATTGATAAATCGCATCTGAGGGTGGTAGCTAAGAGTGTGATATTTGGTATTGCTTACGGTCGTGGAGCCAAGGCTATTGCGACAGCCGCGAGGGAACAGGGAATAAATATTGGCATTGATGAAGCTCAAAAAATCATTGATACGATATTTTACATGTACACGGGACTAAAGCCATTTTTTGCTGAATGTCAGGATCGTGCAAACCGTAATTCGCGTGAAGATTGTAAGGGAAATTATGCGGGTTGGCTTGTTAATTGTTTCGGTAGATACCGACGATTCCCTCCGGTAGCCGAAGGTGATCGAGGGCTAGAGGGGGAATTCGGTCGACAAGCAATGAATTTTCCTATTCAATCTATGATCGCTAGTGTTGTTTCTCGCGCAATGGGTTATTTGTATCAAGCTCGTGCGGATACAGGTGACGATAGTTTATTTAAAATTTTATTGCAGATTCATGACGCTGTTTTATTGGAGGTACCGTATGAAAATGTAAAGACAGTGGCTGAAGAAGTGTTACCTTTTGCTATGCGGGAGAGTGTGCCTATTTACCCGGCTAGTTTGGACGGCAAAGCTACGACTAATGATCCTTACTACTTGGGTATTGAGGCTGATATGATGCTGCATTGGGGAGAAGCTATTTCTTCGGATAGGGCACATGAGTTAGGTTTACCTACCGGAACTTTTACTAAGGACGGAATGGTTATGAATTACACGTAACGAGGACGTTAAATGTTTATTGTCATTGAAGGAGTCGATGGTTCGGGAAAAGGTACGCAGACAAAACGTCTTTCTGCGTATTTAACTTCCCAAGGCAAGGATGTAGCCCAGTTTTCCTTTCCTCGTTATCAACACACTAGGTACGGTAAGTTGATTGGGGAATACTTGAACGGGCAGTATGGCGATACGCACATAAAGATTGCCAGCACATTATTTGCGGTAGATCGGTTCGAAACACGAGATGAGCTAGAGTCAAATTTAGCTATTCGAGATTATGTTCTTTGTGACCGGTGGTGTCCTTCTAATGTTGCTTACAGTTGTGCCAAAGTACCGGATGAGGAGGCCAAAGATTTAGCAGTTCATCTGGACGCAGTAGATTACGATATTTTTGGACAACCTGTGCCAGATCTTATTATCCACCTGGACATTTCTATTGAAAGAAGTGCTGAGCTAATTGCCAAGAAGGCTGAGCGGTGTTACACTGCTCAAGACGCTGATGTTTATGAGGCTGATCATGAGTTTTTAAAGAAGGTTGCGATCAATTACCGCTCATTGGTGAAAAACACCACTCGTTATCGTAGATGGATAACAATTGAAATGGAGCGTAACGGTCATTTACTGGACGAAGACGCTGTCTTCGGTAAAATTCTTTCAGCCATAAAACGCGTTGAAAATGAGCTTGGTAATGATAGAAAAAATTAAACAAACGAGGAGAAAAAAATGGCGAAGAAGTTTAGTGGAAAAATTAAAGCCCGTAAAACTAACACAGCAGAAAATCGTACGTTAACGACGGACGGCGATAGCGCATCAGCTACTCTTACTCCGCGTGGCGATCATTCGATTAACACGTCGGCAAAGAACGTTCGTCTTGAGCGTGTGGGACGGTGTTATGCTGGCGGTAAATGTGTTATTAAACCCTGGAACACTCTGTTAGAAACAGACCCTAGTAATGTTTTGAATCCAGGTCGCCTTGGGCCTCGCCAAGATCAGCTTGGCGGAATGTCTATGTATGGTCCCTGCGCGGTGGCTCCGTTTGTTGGTATCACTAACGACGACATTCCGAATTGTAAGTCAGAAGTATTTACCGCTGTCATTAATCGACAAACGCCGTCAACGCGTTCGTTGAAGTGGAAGCGAGATACCTACAACATTGAAAAGGAAAACGTTCCTTTTTGGGGCCAACCTTATCCTACCTTTTATCACAATTGTATAAGTGCTTATGAGGCAGGCGAGTTTAGTTCAGGTGGTGCGTGGGATCCAAAGTGGAATCGTTTTATGAAAGGCGGAAAGACGAGTACCGGAGGGTTTCGCGAAGCTGCCATATCCACGATGAAAAACCGATACTTTATGGTTTGTCACGTATATGAATTAGGCGAGTCGATGGATACAACTCGGCTTACTTATACAAATCGTGATAATAAAGTTGAAGTAGTGGAAAGACAAGGGCCTTTTGGTCTGTCTGAGGATGACCCTTTGTATGTTGTATGGATGTCATCCGATTGTGGTAGTAAGATTTTGGAGCTTTGTCAGAAGCAAAAAGAAGATTGGGATGGCGATCCTGAGGTGGATCCTTCTGGCCCTTATCAATACGGTGATCCGTGCGGCGTTTTTAATGCCGAGACGGGGTGTGTTGAAGGAGGCGTCTTTTTCACTATTTTTAATCCGAAGGTATGGCAGCCTGAGAACACGAAGCATTCAACTTGGAACGGAGTTGTTCCTGGTGAGCGCGACATTGCTAGTTATCAGGTGAAAGTAAGTCCGAGTTATACATCCGACGGAGGAATTAAATATTCTCCTTCGATGACAGCCGAGGAAACCGGACGTATTTTCGAAAAGAACTTGTTCGGGTGGAAAGAAGAAGGGGACGATGATGATAGTTATCTCCTTCACGAGACGTCCATAGAAGAAGAAGCTACTTTAACGGCACGAGCTTTCGCAGACGTTCCGAAGATGCTTGAATTTGCGTGGATGTCGACGCCGGAATATCTTCAATACGACGGTGTTCAACGTATAATTAAATCCCGCGTAAGTAGTGTTGTTTCTACCGAGTTTGAAATGCCCAAAGAGGCTTTTGACGAGGAAGAATCTTCGCCACAGGCTGACACGCCACAGGCTGACACGCCGGAGGAAGATAATTCATTAAAGGATGAATTTATTGATACTACGCCGGACGATGAATTTGACGGTGGCGAAGTTGAAGCTGAATCATCTGCCGATGATGACGATGATTTTGAGGACGTGGCAGCTACTTTTAGTTTTGAGGAAGACGGTTCATCTTCAGAGGATTTTAACCCTGAGGAAGAAGCTTCTGACATTGAGTCGGCCATGGAAGAGACCATGAGCAAGGCGACTAGTGCTCTTGCCGACGCCGCGAAAACTAAGCGGACTAGCCCGAAGCGTAAGCTTAAGCGGCGAAACTAATCTTGTTTTGCACAAAAGGCAGAAGGGGCGCTAGGAGTCCCTCTGCCTTTTTATTTTTTTGGGGAAAACTATGGTTAAAAAGCGAGCGAAAAAATCCGATTTTGATGCAGAGATGGACGGTCTTTTGGATTCGTCCTCCGACAGCAAAAAGTCTGTGGTTTCTCCTGGGAAGGAAACACCTGACGTTAATTACGTGAAGACTCCTGATTATTCTTACCCCGGTAAGCCGCCTAAAATATCGAAGAAGAAACGTCAAGATTTAAGTGTTAAGTGGAATGCAGATAACCGCTCTAAAAAATTAGACGGAATGATGGATGGAATGACGTTGGCCGCGAGACAGAAATTCAATGCGGATTCGGTGTTTGGCTCAGCGGAAGATTTTAAACAAGTAGTTGTTGGCATTCCTAGCCGTAGCCTAGCGTGGCAATATCTTACTGGTAATGACGTAATTCCTCTTAGTTCTCTTGTACAGCTGTCAGGTAAATGGGGCACCTGCAAGTCAACTTTAGCCTACGAAATGTTTCGTTGGTTCTATGAGTTTGGGGGTCGCAGTGTCCATTTAGATACGGAAAGTAAATATAACCCTAAGCTATGCGCAAATGTGATGCGGTACGGTGATGATGATCGGGCTGTTATCTACAACAAGTGTGAATCCTTGGAGGATTGGCAGAGGCGATTGGAGTTTTATGTTAGCCAGTTTAAGAGTGCGATGCTGGGTACGGTAGCTGAGCCGGGACCAGGAAAAGTCATTCCTATCGTATTTGGTGTGGATTCTTTGAAAGCCGCAGCGAGTGAAGAGCGAAAAGAGAAGGTGAAACAGAGAGGTCACGGAGATCGCGGGTTTCCGATCGAGGCGCTTAAGAATAGTGATTTTCTGTCCGCCTGGAAGACTGAGTTGGACTACTGGCCTTTTTTAGTGGTTCTTGTAAATCACTTAAAGGAAAAGACGGATGATTTAGGGCGCACAACTGAGTACACCCCTGGAGGTGAGCTTGTGAGCTTCCTAGAAACACTCGAGATTCGTACCTCTGTGTGGAGCAAACGCATTGCGAACAGTCAGTTTGAAGGCGTGGGAGTTCGTTTGACTTGCGCAAAGAATTCTTTAGCCCCTACGAATCGTCGTATTCGTACAAGGTTTATCTGGTGGACTGAGATGTCCGAGGACAAGGAGCCCAACAGTTTTCATGTGTGGGATTGGAATTGGTCTACTGTTGCGATGTTGCACGAGATTATGACTACGCATAAAGGACCGGAGAAAGGTATGCTGAAAGATTTGGGTTGGTCAATGGATGTGAAGAGTCCAGCTGCGGACATTGAGTGCTTGGCTAACGTGCCATTACTTGGTATGTCGAAGGGGGACTTTTTGCCGTGGCAGGAGGTGGGTGAAATGATACATGGATCTCCTGAGGTTATGGCTCTTTTACAGAAGGGGCTAGGTATTGAGGTTCGGCGTACGATGTCGCTAGGGGAAAACTATGAAACTATATTTCGTGGTGAGCAAGAAAAGATGAGGTAGCATAAAATGAGTGATTCTAGTCATCCGCTTTCTCCGTTGACTTCAAAGTTAGATGTACCTCATTACGATGATACAGACGTACGTGCGATTAAATGGGAAACGGCGAGAGTTACATATACGATTAATCGACTAAAACTGGGCGCGCACATTGCGGGTCAGTTAAGGTCTTCTGGTTCGTCGAATATGACTTTTGAAGCTTTTAACGAGCGGTTTCCAAGCTTTCCGGTGATTTTGACAGGCACTTCTTTGCCCGGTGTCACCGCCATACATCGAAATACTTCAGCCGTACATCCTATGTGGTTTAAGAGTTTTTGTAACTTACCCTTTGTCAAGTTTTACGAAGACGAACTTCAACGTTATGGGACAGAGACTTCCGACACGGGGGGTCGTCCTTTGGGTATGGTTTTTCCTCGCAAGGGTTTTCGCGACGGTTTGATTGTGCATAACGGGGATTGGCAGACATTTTCACCTAGCAACAGCAGCTGTCATTTGTTTAAAGGTAAAAACCGTCATAGTACGTTGCTGGTGCAGCCTTATGCTGCTTTTTTGGATCATGTCCGCGACAAAATATCGTGGACGTCTGCGTCTTCGTAAA
>Ga0209403_10001562_pt1 | contig 29342 bp, 23 predicted proteins | sample ArcticOcean_MG_C_8_FD_187440 | JGI IMG/M metagenome (GOLD analysis project Ga0209403, IMG submission 187440) | Marine microbial communities from western Arctic Ocean - ArcticOcean_MG_CB11_86 (SPAdes) (version 2) | ecosystem: Environmental > Aquatic > Marine > Oceanic | place: Arctic Ocean...
CAATTCTAAAACAACGAGAAAGGATCAAACTGAAAACGACGGAGAACCGGCGCTTGCAATACCGCAAATACGCCGCTTAATATCTTGAACCAGGTGGGCCAAACCCTCCTTTAGAGCAGACCGTAGATTGTTCCAAATTATATGACGACGGACAATGGCCCTGCTGCCGCGCCAATATGGTCCAGGCGTTAGTTGTGCTTCTCCCACCTCTCGGCGGCGAGGCGTAGATTGGCGCGCTCGATAATACCAATGCCGGTTTGAAACGGTTGGTACTAGTTGAACGAACGATATTGCCGCACTAGAACATATAGATTCGCTTGCAATCCGCATACACAAGGCGATCTTCGGGAAGGGCTGATAGTCTCGGCTCGTACGGACAGACAAAGTATCAAATCCAATAATGCCCCGCCCATCCAGCAAGGGACAGGAGAACGAACCGATGACAGTTAAAGGGAAAAGCGACGGCAAGGAGGACAGCCTACGTATGGCGAATGAAATAGTTAAAATAGCAAACGACAAGCTGGCCACTGGAATGCATCCACTGGATATTGCATCGGCAATTTGTCATGCTGGGGCAAATTTCACTGCGTTCGCCTACGCTCAGGGTCCCGACGACGCACTCGACACCGCGAGCGTAATGGAAGAGTTTCAGCAGCGGCTTGAATACTATGACAAGCACCATCGAGAAAAATAGCTAGGTTATTGGTAGCCTGAATTGCCCTCTCCCCAAGGGTCAGCGTCTTACAGAGAATAGACCCATCAAGTTTGGCGTCTTTCAATTTAGTGGTAGAGAGGTCTGTTCCACTCAAGCAACCAAGGTGGTACAGCGGTGGATGGTGCCGAATTTTAAGAAGTCGTTTGAGAGGGCGGTGCGGACGGCGCGGCGTTAGTTGTTAATCTTTTTCCACATCTTGGTAGTTAGTTCTTGGGCTTTGGCTATCTGGGCGGGGGTCATTTCATTTTTAACAATATCCAGATTGTCTGCCGCATTCTCATGGCCCTGCGCCTTGGCAAGTGACCACCACATATAAGCCCTGACGTTATTCACGGGAACACCGTCTCCATTGACGTACATCACACCCAGATTTTACTGGTCATCGGCATACCCCTGTTCGGCAAGGGGCGTCCATTCACGCAGGGCAGTTGCGTAGTCCCCACTATCGTATGCGGTTAAACCCTTTTGGAAATCAGCACTCCAACTCACCCCCACACTGAACAACAGCACAGTAAAAATGAGGCACAGAAGGGCAGCCAGCTTTCTCATTCGAAAAAGTCTAATTGAATTTGGCGCTGGTGGCCATGACGGCTGTATAGCCGCCGTGTGGTAGTGCGTAGCGCCAAAGGCGGAAGAGAACTCCGAACATCGTGCGTAATGTTGTGGCGCTTGTCCTTGTAGTGCTGTAAAGCGTAATTTTTAGGATGATGAAACTCGGGTAAGGAAAGAGTCATGGAAAAAGAGATGTTAGCAATTGCTCGCTTTAAAGGTGGCGAGGGGATTTTCGAAAAATTTATGGGCTGGATGCAGTCAGATGAGGGAATGTCAGTACGAAAAAGTGTTGCTCACGTTGAAAAAACTATCCCATCGATAGCTCCAGACAAAAGCTATGTAATGTTCAAAGTTACCGTACATAATGAAGCTGGTATGAAAGAATTTGTTTCGGGTCAGAATGAAAAAGGGAAAGCTACCTTTGATGAGTGCATCGAGAGCGTCGTACTATATGAATTGAAGAAGGTAGACCTCTAGCACCAACCTACCGCACTGAATTATAGAAAACGTGATCTCCGATCCGTGCGGACGGTCCGCGTTTAGCCGCCCATAAAGTTGATCAATTGTGGCCAACGATTTTCTAGATATAGGTTGAAGCTCTCCCGACTAATCCGCCTCGGTCTGCGACCTTGATAATCTAGTTGTCCGCCCGCCATCATTTGGTGGACACGCCTTTCGGTAACACCCAACAATTTGGCCACTTCGGCAGCACGCATAAATTCAGACATCGCCAAGAACCCGTTTAATATACGGTAATGTCTCTTGGGCGGCCTTAGGATTTAACTCCACGAATTTGTCCAAGGGTCTTTCATCTTTTGCGGCTGTATCGGCTCTGGCAGGACCAGCGTTATAGGCGACCAACGCCAAGTCAGCATCACCATGATATCGATGCAGCATCGCAGACAAATATTCTGACCCGAGGCGTCTATTCACATATGGGTCTTTAAACTGAGTCACGATTTCTTCATCACTGCCTTCTAGCCCAGCTACACCAAATCCTGGATCACGGGCTGTAATCGGTAAAATCTGGAGCAAGCCAACGGCGCCGCCATCGATACGGCCAGTCATATGCTCGCGCGTTTCATCGGCTTTTCCCTGCTTAGCATAGGCCAAGGCAATATCAGCAATCGGCTGAGCGTCATTTCTATATTTTCCAGTGACGAAATGTTTACAATGCCAAACTTTCGGGCAGAAAATAGATAATTCACGACGACAGTCAAAAATAAAATCATCTAAACTAATGCGCAAATCTTTTGGCCGCCCAGCTGGCCTATTAGCAGGAGAGAGAATGCTCGATACCGCAAGTGATTCAATTTTGGATATGACGGCGCGCTGGTTGGTGAAGTTCGAGTGCACTCTTTCGGCCGGCGATTGGTCGGCCGTCAAAGCACTCTTTCACCCAGAATGCCACTGGCGCGATGTGTTGGCGCTGAGCTGGAATATACAAACGGTGAGTGGCGCGGAACAGATCGTTGCGGCGTTGAAATTGTATGTCGATCGCGCCCAGCCGGTGGGCTTCAAAATCGACCTAGAGCGGACTCCGCCGCGTCAGGTTACCAGGGCCGGCAGCGATGCGATCGAGGCGATTTTTTCTTTTGAGACCGTCGACGGCAGTGGTGAAGGTGTCTTGCGGCTCATCCCGGATGACTGTGACGGTAGTAAATTTAAGGCCTGGACGCTGCTGACAGCGCTCCGGCAACTCCGCGGTTTTGAGGAGTGCGTTGGAACATCGCGGCCCCGTGGAGAATCTTATTCGCGCGATTTTCACGGACCCAACTGGCTTGACCTCCGAAAGTCTGCTGCGGCCTATGAAGCAAGAGACCCCTCGGTGTTGGTGGTGGGGGGCGGGCAGGCCGGGCTTTCTATCGCTGCGCGCTTGACCCAGCTTGGCGTTGATACGCTGATTGTCGACCGCCACGGGCGCATCGGGGATAATTGGCGCAAACGCTACCACGCCCTCGCATTACATAATCAGGTGCATGTTAATCATCTCCCCTATATGCCATTTCCGCCAAATTGGCCGATTTATATCCCCAAGGACAAGCTCGCCGGCTGGTTCGAAGCCTATGCCGAGAGCATGGAACTCAATTTCTGGACTGGGGTGGAATTTAGAGGTGGCGCCTATGATCCCGAGGCGGAACGCTGGTCAGTCGAACTCTGTCATGCCGATGGCGCTATTCGTGAGATGCACCCCCGCCATATCATCATGACCACGGGCGTCAGTGACATTCCAAACCTCCCCGATATACCAACCCTAGAGACATACAAAGGCACGCTAATCCACTCCAGCGCTTACGAAGATGGCGAGGATTGGAAGGGCCGTGATGCTCTGGTCATTGGCACCGGTAACAGCGGCCATGATATCGCGCAGGACCTCTATTCGAGCGGCGCCCGGGTAACGATGGTGCAACGTAGCCCAACTCAAATCGCTAATGTCGAGCCCAGCGCGCAGCTCCCCTACGCTCTTTATGACGAAGGCCCGCCGCTAGAGGATTGTGACCTTATTGCCGCTTCAATGCCGCTCGCTGTGGCGCGCAAATCGCAAATTCTTATGACGACACGAGCGAAGGAACTGGACAAGGTGCTGCTCAACCGCCTGGAGAACGTCGGCTTCAAGCTCGATTTTGGCGAAGGTGGGTCGGGATGGCAGTTCAAATACTTGAGCCGTGGCGGAGGCTACTATTTCAACGTGGGTTGCTCGGATCTGGTCGCCGACGGCAAGATCAAGCTCGTCCAATTTTCTGATATCAGCGAATTTACCGCCGCAGGCGTTAAGATGACGTCAGGAGATATGCTAGGGGCGGACCTAATCGTCCTTGCCACCGGATTCAAGGGCCAGGAGCATCTGGTGCGCAGCTTGTTCGGCGACGGCGTGGCCGATCTAGCGGGCCCGATCTGGGGCTTTGGTGAGGCGCAGGAGCTGCGCAACATGTTCCAACGCACCAGCCAGCCCGGCCTCTGGTTCTTGGCGGGCAGTTTCGCTCAATGCCGGATCTATTCTAAATACCTCTCTTTGCAGATCAAGGCCTGTGAAGAGGGACTGCTTCCTCGGTCGCGGCTGGCGCCTTGAGCGTTCTTGAGCCTTGTCATTTTTTATTACCGAATTTAAATCAACTAGGATTCGGTCTAGGGTCGGGTTCGGTCCAGGGCAAGCGCGCCCGAGCACAGGTGTAAAACAATGATCGTGAAACAAACCGAGGTAAAGCCATGCCGCAATATTTAGTGCGCTGCCGCTATACGCCCGAGGCGTGGAAGGGACTGGTTGCCAACCCAGAAGATCGCACCGCGCTTGCGAAGAAAGTTTGCGAAAATTTTGGCGGTAAGCTTCATCATCTCTATTTTGCCTTCGGCGAACATGATCTGATCGAGATCATCGAGGCGCCAGACAACAAGACAATGATGGCGATCATGATGGCGTCCGCCGCATCCGGCAGCCTCGCCGATGTAACGACGACCGTGCTGATGAGCGCCGCCGACGCCCGCGACGCGATGACGGTGGCTAACAATCAGGCCGGGGTCTATCGGCGCCCGGGGGCCGAATGAGCAGCACGCGTTCACCGTGAGTTCATCATGACGACGTCCGCAGCGCCCACTGAGTTCTTAGATTCTATCGAGGACCCCGTTCTGACGGCGGTGCTGGCCAACCGCTTCGACGGCATCGTGCGCGAAATGTCCAACACCTTGTTGCGCGCGGCACGCTCGACTGTAATCGCCGCCGCTAAGGATTTTTCCTGCGCGATTCTCACCGCCGACGATCAGCTCATCACCGCGGCCGATGGCCTGCCGGTGCATATCTTTGGCGCGTCACTGCAAACCCGATCCATGCGGAACCTGCATGACGATATCGCCGAAGGCGACGCATTCCTGCACAACGACCCCTATCTCGGCAATTCACATGCCGCCGATCACGCTTTGCTGGCGCCTGTGTTCATCGATGGTGAGCATCTGTTTACGGTTTGCGCCAAGGCCCATCAAGCCGATATCGGCAACAGCGTGCCCACGACTTATCACGCCTTCGCGCGTGATATCTATGAAGAGGGCGCCCTGATATTTCCCTGTGTCCGGGTGCAGAAAAATTATGAGATTAATGAGGATATCGTTCGCATGTGCCGCCGCCGCATTCGCGTGCCGGAGCAATGGTATGGCGATTTCCTCGCGCTAATCGGCGCGGTGCGCATTGGCGAGCGTCGCCTAAAAGCCCTGTGCGCCAAGAGCGGCACTGAAACGGTGACGTGTTTCGTTGGTCGTTGGATGGATTATTCAGAAGCACGCATGGCAAGCGCGATCCGTGCGTTGCCGTCGGCCAGCCTGGTCAGCGAAAGCACTCATGACCCGGTCGGAGATATCCTGCCCGATGGAATCCCGGTGAAAGCCAAATTAACTATCAATTCCGCCGCCGCGATGATCGAGGTTGACCTACGCGACAATATCGATTGCGTCGATTGCGGCCTCAATCAAACCGAGGCGAGCTGCCTGGCAAACGTGTTCACGGCGGTCTTAAACTGCCTCGCCGACGATGTTCCGCATAACTCCGGTGCTTTCCGACGCGTCCGCGTGGTGCTGCGCGATGATTGTATAGTCGGCCGCCCGGTGTTCCCTCATAGCTGCTCGGCCTGCACCACCAACGTCGCCGAACGACTCATTTATGCTGTTCAAGGCGCGTTCGCCAAATTGGGCGAGGGCTACGGCCTGGCGGACGGCTCGTCTACAATGGGTGCCGCGATGGCGGTAATTTCCGGCCAAGATCCACGCCACGGCGGCGACCCCTATGTTGGGCAGTTGTTCCTCGGCCTCGGCGGCGGACCGGCGGGGCCGATGGCCGATGGCTGGCTGACCTATTGTATGCCGACCGCGGCGGGTATGATCCGCCTAGACAGTGTCGAACTTGATGAAGCGCGCTATCCGATCGAGATCCACTCCATCCGCGTTCTGCCTGCTACCTTAGGGGCGGGCCAACACTGTGGCGCGCCGGTGACCGAGGTAGTATACGGCCCGACGACCTCACCGCTGACCGCGGTCATTCCCTCGGACGGGCATTATTTCCCACCGCGGGGCGCGCATGGTGGCGCCGATGGGCATCCTGGCGGAACATATAAACGCAGTGCTGATGGCACCGAGGTGAAACTAGCAAATTTTGTGCAAGTCGAGATCGCGCTCGGCGAAGCCCTACGCGGCATCGAAGGTGGCGGCGCCGGCTACGGCGACCCACGCACCCGCGATCCCGCCCATGTCCTCCGCGACGTATCAAGAGGCTGGGAAACCCAAGCGCGAGCAGCGGCAATCTACTCGGTCGTCATCACGGGCTCGCGGGATAAAGACACATTGGCGTTGGATGCCGAAGCAACCGATGACCTCCGCGCCGAAATAATGGAATCGTAGAGTTAGGAAACCCGCATTTAAAAAGAATGGAGTGAGCCGTGACATCCAAGGCAATTTCGCCGCGCCCCGCTACTGAAACTTGGAACCTCACGAAACCGGCAATCGAGAGCGCCGGCGGCGTGATCGCCACTCAACATCGTCTCGCGTCCGAAGCAGGGGCAGAGATATTGGCCGACGGTGGTAATGCCATTGATGCGGCAATCGCCGCCAGCTTTGTCCTTGCTACGGTCGAACCGTGGATGAGCGGATTGGGCGGCGGCGGTTATATGATGGTGCGACGAAGCGGCGAAGCCGGGGCTCAGATGGTCGATTTCGGCATGGTCGCGTCGGGGGAGCTCGATGTGTCCGCCTATCCGCTGACCGGCGGCGCCGGCGGCGATATGTTCGGCTGGCCCGAAGTTCTGGAGGATCGTAACCTCAAGGGCTTTCTCTCAATTGCCTTGCCGACGCAGGTAGGTGGGCTAGGACTCGCGCATGAGCGCTTCGGCACAAAATCCTGGACCGAGCTTCTCGTGCCGGCAATCGCCAGCGCTGAAGCTAAAATGGAAGCCGATTGGTACACCACCATCGCCATCGCCGCCGCCGCCGCCGATCTTGCTGAAAATCAAACCTCAGCGGAAATTTATATGCCCGGTGGTTTTCCAGCCACCGGGCAATGGAGTTCGCCTCCGCCGCGTATCAAACTTGGCAATCTGGCGAACACCCTGAGGCGGCTTGCCGAAGCAGGCGCAGATGATTTTTACCGCGGCGAAACCGCCGAGAAGATTGTCGCTGATTTGTCCGCCGGTGGGTGCCCGCTCAGTCTCGCCGAATTTTGTGATTACCGAGCTCGGATTGTTGACGTCGCCGCCCATCCCTATCGGTCTGCGCAAATTTTTGCGGCACCCGGCTTAACCGCTGGCCCAACCATGAAAGATACCCTTGATGGTCTGCAAAGCCATCTCATACCTGATGGCGCACTAGGCGCTAACGCCTTCCACCTCTTGGCATCCACCCTTGCAGCCGCGATCAAGATGCGTCTTGCTGGCGCCGGCGATGATGTCAAGACACAGGGTGGAATACAGGGAGACAGCTGCACTAGTCATATCAGTGTGGTCGATAGCCAAGGAACTGCCGTCGCGCTAACTCAAACTCTGCTCTCACCATTTGGTGCAAAAATTGTGCTTCCCGAGACCGGGATTTTGATGAACAACGGGATGATGTGGTTCGACCCACGCCCTGGAAACCCTAACTCGATCGGCCCTGGCAAGCGACCACTCTCGAACATGTGTCCGGCCATTGTCGAAACTGCAGATGGCCTGCGCGTTGCGTTGGGGGCATCTGGTGGCCGGCGTATTATGCCCGCCGTACTGCAACTTATCTCCTTTCTCGTGGATCACCGGATGTCCGTCAATGAAGCAATTCATCATCCCAGAATTGATGTGGGCGGAACCGCGAATGTAGTAATAGACAGCCGCTTATCCGATGCCGTGTACGAAGCACTAGACGCTGATTTTGACGTTTCCTGGGCAAACCACGGTGTCTACCCAGTGTTGTTCGCCTGCCCTAACATTGTCGCCTGGGATAGCCACCGAAAGCGCGGCCTGGGAGCTGCCTTCGTATCTTCTCCGCGTGCGGTCGTAGCCCAGCCCGGGAGTTGACAGACAAGAATAATTGGCATGATTTTTTGCCAAATATATCGACGGCGGCTGTCCGCAAAATCTCCGTCCGAGACGGTTCGTCAAGCAGAAATTATAAGAGGAGCACAGCAATTTGGGGTTGGCCTACAATTAACTGACAGGGCTTTACGCTACAGGGTAAGATCATCAGACAATCACTTTCATAGGAATAATTGAACATGGATATTGGCGTTTTCTTTTTTCCGACCCACTATTCGATCGAGCTTATGGAGCTTGCCGTTGAGCTTGAGCAGCGCGGTTTTGAATCGCTTCTGGTATGTGAGCACACCCACATCCCGGTCAGCCGTAAAACGCCGTTTCCAAACGGCGGCGACGTACCGAAGCAGTATTATCATACCTATGACCCGTTCGTGGGCCTTAGCTTCGCTGCCGCCGTGACCAAGACGCTAAAACTCGGAACCGGTATCTGTTTGGTACCGCAACATGACCCGTTTAATCTGGCGAAATCTGTCGCCAGCTTAGATCGACTTTCTGGCGGGCGGTTCATTCTCGGTATCGGCGGTGGCTGGAATGCCGACGAGATGGAAAATCACGGAGTTAAACATAAAAATCGCTTCAAGATTATGCGCGAAACCATCCTTGCTGCTAAGCAACTGTGGACTCAGGAGAAGGGCGAATTTCACGGTGAATTCGTGAATTTTGACCCGGTCTTCTCATCACCGAAGCCTCTACAAACGCCGCATCCTCCGATACTCCTTGGCGGTGAGACGGATTATACGTTGCGCCGCATTGTCGAATATTGTGATGGTTGGTTTCCGCGTGGGCCAATTGATATGGTAGATGGCATCGCCCGCCTGCGCCGCATCGCAGATGAGGCAGGACGGGACATGGCGACGCTCTCTACCACGGTCTTTAACGCCGAGCCGGATGCTGACGCACTCCAGAGATATCGTGCCGCCGGTGTTAACCGGGTGCTCTTACAAGTACCATCGGAAGATCGGGACACCTGCCTCAAGATGCTTGACAGTTACATGCCATTGCTTGGCTAGGGATAGAGAGACCTGTTCGACATAAAGGCCTGCAAATGGAAATTTGGGATGTGCTTCATATTTAGCAGCATGGTGAATAGGTTGGACTTATGAACGCTGGCTAACAGCTGCATTCTGTCCAACAACGGGCGTTTGAGCCTGAAAGTTCCATCTAGTTGTACTATGTAGATACATAAATAAGTTCGTATAAACATCTAATTTTGATACAGCCTGAATCGAAAGTAGCGGTCAAAGCGAGTCTAAATCTAGTCCGCTTTGCCATTGATAACAGCCATCAGTCATAGAAAACCGGATATTGCGCTTTTGATATCTGCACTGACCTCAGCTTGCGGACGCAAAGCACAAGGCGATTTAACGGCTGAAATTAGTAGAAAACGGAAGTTCATACCGCAATGCAGCATTGAAATATCGTAAATTGAATTGGGGGTAACGCGGATAAATCAGGCGGCAAATACCGAGCCACCGCGTAATGCTATTATCTGGTGTTTGAGTGACGTACGGCCTCGATGAATCCAGCAGCGCTTCCGTCACCGACCTGGCGGCGGACATAGGCTTCACCGACTTCGCGCTGCGCATCCAGGCTGTTGAAGTCCTGTTCCAAACCTTCCCCAGAAGATTTGTGGGTATAAATGGCGCATCTCTTCTTACGCACCTGCCTGGTTGATTTAAGCGCCTGTCCGTGAGTCGTCATGACCGGGATTGCCCTTCGCTGAAATGGTTGCTCAATCCAGCCTAAAAATTGCGACAGGCTGTCTATCTGATCGTCATGCGAAACATTGGGAAAGGCCATGATCTCGGCTTTGAAGTCGTTCAGCCACGCCGCGTGCTCCGGGACCAAAACTCTTCCTGCCTCAATCTTCGCCGACTGGGCGCTCATGCGCGTCACCTTGTCCTCTTTGGGCTCTATCGAGATAGGACGCAAATTACCTTCGTTGCGAAGATCTTGAATCAGGCTCATGCCGCTTGCTTTATCCTCGATGAGGACGGTGTGGCCGTTGTGGATTTGCGCTGTCCGTCGTCATATAATTTGGAACAATCTACGGCCTGATCTAAAGGAGGATTTGGCCCACCTGGTTCCCTTATGCAATCCGACTAGTTTGTTCCATAGGCGCTGACGTCAAACAGTCAATTCCTGTGATTTTGTCTCTATTCCTTAGTCTCCGCTGATCAGCAAACCTGGCAAAGCCCCCGGAACCGGGGGCTTTGGGCCCCGTTCCAGTCTGGCTATGGGTTCGCAGCAGTAAGAATGGTGGGCCTGGCAGGACTCGAACCTGCAACCAGACCGTTATGAGCGGCCGGCTCTAACCAGTTGAGCTACAGGCCCGCCCGCAAGATGCGCATTGCGCTACTCGAGTGCAAGCCCGGATTTACGTTTTTTTGCCAATTGCGGCGCCGGGCGTGTCTTCCTTGATACATATCAACGACAATCGACAGGCCCGGCGCCATTCTTAGAAGGCATTGCCGCCGCGCCTCGACCCCGACCGCCTGGTGTTCATGGATGGTGAGGCGCCATTAGTTCGAGCCCAGTGGCAAACGGGATCAAGGCCAACATGGTGCCGCTCAGAGACTGGGGCCGACGGGCAAACGCCTGCGCGGCTTTGCGCTGTATGGCCATTGGCGCAGCCAGACATTCCTGGCCAGCTTGCGCCACGATCGGCTCAGCAAAAACGCAGGATACGCTTCCATCAAAACTTGAAAGAGCCTGGGAATGAGGTTGGGGAGGAGGTTAGAGCGGCGCTGTTGCGCGTGTCAGCCACTCCACCATTTCCGGCCATTCGGCCAAGTCCGGCGTGAGAAGCGCCTGAACTTCGGCGTGATAGGCATTCAGCCAGACGAGCTCCTCTTCGGACATCAGCGCACGGTCTACCAAGGCGCGGTCAATCGGTGCCATGGTCAGTGTTTCAAAGGCGAGGGTCGGACGCTCCGCCTGTTCCAAACCGGGTGCGGCGATGACGTGCACCAGATTTTCAATGCGGATGCCATAGCCGCCGGCTTTGTAATAGCCGGGCTCATTGGAGACGATCATGCCGGCCTGCAACGCCACTTGACTGGGATGTTTTGAAATCCTATGTGGCCCTTCATGCACACTCAAATAGGCGCCAACGCCATGCCCGGTGCCGTGATCATAATCGAGCCCGGCCTGCCATAGGAATTGCCGTGCCAGACTATCGAGCTGAGTACCGGTGGTGCCGCCTGGGAAGCATGCCCGCGCCAATGCAATATGGCCTTTCAACACCCGGGTAAAGCGATCGCAATGCTCTGGCGTTGGGGTACCGATGGCGATGGTGCGAGTGACATCCGTGGTGCCGTCGAGATATTGCCCGCCCGAATCCACCAGATAAAGCGTGCCGGCGGTAAGCGGGCTATCGCTCTCAGGCGTCACGCGATAATGCACAATCGCGCCATTGGCCCCGGCGCCGGAAATGGTATCGAAACTAGGCCCCCGGTAATGCGCCCCACCGGCGCGAAAGCCCGCCAGCTTGTTGACCGCCGCCAACTCCGTGATCCCTTCGGTACCATCCAATTGCGACAGCCAATGGAGGAAGCGGGTCAGCGCCAAGCCGTCGCGCGCATGGGCGGCACGAATGCCGGCAACTTCGGTTTCATTTTTGCACGCCTTTGGCAATGCGCAAGGGTCTTCCTGCTTGATGATTGTGGCGCCGCCGGAGCGCAGCCGCTGCGTCGCCCAATCGGGCGCACCGGCGGGATCTATTTGAATGGCCGCACCTTCGGCTGCTAAGGAATCGAGCGCCGCGCCAAGCGCCTCGGGCGGCGCGCAGGAAATTTCATTGCCGAGATGCGCGGCCAACTCCGCCACCCGCTTGCGCGGATCGACGAACCATTGCACCCGACCATCACTTTGCAGCAGGGCAAAGGAATGGGGCAGCGGCGCACATTCCACATCACCGCCGCGCACATTGAGCAGCCAGGCGATTGAATCAGGCGCGCTTAAAAATACCGCCACCGCGCCGGCCGTCTGCACTAACGCCGCCACAGCCTGGCGTTTATCCGCCGACTCGCGACCGGAAAAACGCACCGGATGCGGCGTGATAGCTGTCACCGGGCGCGGCGGCTGGGCCTGCCAAACCTCGTCAATCGGGTTGCTGTCGCAGGCCACAAACTCGGCGCCGGCGCGCCCGCAGGCGGCGGCAAAACATCGGCGCTGATTGGCACTGTGCAGCCACGGGTCAAAACCCACTTTCATACCCTTGGCAAGGCGCGCCTCAAGCCAGGCATCGGGCGGTGAACCGGTAATGTGGTGACAGGCGTAAAGCTCGCTATCGGTCTGATCTTCGATCTGCAATGTATAGCGGCCATCGGTAAAGACCGCCGCTTCCTCGGCCAAAATCAGCGCGAGACCGGCAGAGCCGGTAAAGCCGGTGAGCCAGGCCAGGCGGCGCGAGCGGCTGGCGACATATTCTCCCTGATGCTCATCGGCGAGCGGCACAATAAAGCCATCCAGGCCACGGTGCTGAAGGGTAGCGCGGAGATCGGCGAGACGCGCCGCCGAGGCACCTTTTTCACCGATGCCGTCACCCGCCATTGCCAGCGTTTCATAAAGTGCCACCAGCTGACCACGCAATTCACCTGTGGGCGATGGCGCAATCAGGCGCAGCCAGTCGTTCGCGTCCGCAGCATGCGGGGCGGCAGCGATACCGGCCAACAATTGGCGCATCTCGGCTACCGTTTGCGCCATATCGGCAGCGCTCAACAGTTCGCCGAGGTTGCCGTCACCGGCGTATGTTTGGTTCAACTCGTTCATGACGTTGTTGTGACAGCTTCCACTTTAGTTGGTCAATAACAGGGTCGACCAATCGCCGAGGCGAATTTGATCCGCCAAGCGCAATCCGGCGCGCTGATAAGCCGCGCCAACCTCATCTTCCTGGCGCGTCAACAGGCCCGATAGGATAACCAGCCCGCCCGGCGCCAGATATTGCGCCACATCCGCCGCCAACTGGCACAACGGATTGGCGAGAATATTGGCGCAGATCAGATCATAGGGCGCACCATCACACACCTCGTTTGCGGCAAAACCATCGCTCAAGCAGCTTTGCAGGCGATCCGCGACGCCATTTTCTTCAGCGGCAATGTTTGAGCCTGCTACCGCCGCCGGATCAATGTCGCTCGCCAGCACAGAAGCATCGGCCCAGCATGTGGCAATGGCCACGGCCAGGATGCCGGAGCCGGCGCCGAGATCAAGCGCGCGGCGCACTTGGTGTTTATGGGCGATGCCATCTAGCGCCAGCAGGCAGCCGCGCGTTGAGCCATGCATGCCGGAGCCAAAGGCATTGCCAGCATTGATGCACAGCGCCATGCGCCCTGGCGGCGGACGCAAATGATCGCCATGGACAACAAAGCGCCCGGCAAATATTAGCGGGAATTTTTGCGCATTCTTGGCCACCCAATCTTCCGGCGGCACGGCAGTGCCGGTGATATCGGGCTCGGCCAGTCTGAGGCGGGAGGCGTTTTCCGCCAGCATAGAAGCGAGGGCAGCGCCTTCCGCTTCATCGGCGCAATAGACACTGAGGCGCCACAAGCGCTCCGGCGCCACTTCTATTTCGTCAAAATCTTCGAGCAGAGTGGAGGATACCGCCGCCACATGATCTTCCAGCAGAGTTTCAATTTCTACGCGCAAATGTTCCGGAACCGTCAGGTCAACTCGCCAGGCAATCGCGGCCTCAGGCGAGTTCGACAAAACGGTCGATGACCTTTTTATCTCCGGCCTTTTCGAAGTCGATGCTCAATTTGCTGCCCTCGACAGTGCGGATGCGGCCATAGCCGAATTTCTGATGAAAGATGCGCGTACCAACGGAATATTTTCCCTTGGCCGGTTTTGAATCCCAGCTGGCGGCATCAACACCGGGCGCGTTCTTTTCGTGCGGGCGAACGCGGCGCGGCGCGAAGCCGGATGCGCCGGAAGAACTGCCGCCGCCATACCCACCACCAGAAGAACGACCGCCCTGCCGGCCGCCGGAATTGCGCTCCGCCGCCTCGGCCTGCATGTCCTGGACCACCGGGAAGCCATCGCGGTCGCGCACTTCGCTATGTTCCGCCGGCAATTCATCGAGAAAGCGCGACGGCAGAGCGCTGACCCATTGACCGTGAATCTGGCGATTGGCGACGCTTAAGATATGCACCCGCTTGCGCGCCCGGGTAATACCCACATAAGCCAGGCGGCGTTCCTCTTCCAGGCCCTTGGCGCCGCTTTCATCGAGCGCCAATTGATGCGGGAACAGTCCTTCCTCCCAACCGGGCAAGAACACGTTATTGAACTCCAGGCCCTTGGCGCCGTGCAGGGTCATGAGGCTGACCATCTCCTCACCGCGGCCTTCCTCACGGTCCATAACCAGGCTGACATGCTCTAAAAATTCACCGAGCGAATCAAACTCCTCAAGCGCACCGACCAGCTCTTCGAGATTCTCCAGCCGGCCCGGCGCTTGCGGTGTTTTGTCTTTCTTCCACATCTCGCGGTAGCCCGATTGATCGAGCATGGTGGCGAACACATCCCAATGGGGCTTCTCTTCCGTGAGTACGCGCCAGCCAGCGAATTTCTCCAGCAGGCCACCGAGCGCGCCGCGCGGCTTGGCCTTCAGCTCATCCGTCTCGACCAGCATTTCGGATGCCCGGTGGAGCGAACAATCGCTGGCTCGAGCGAGGCGGTGCACGAGCTGGAGGGTGGCGTCGCCGAGGCCACGGCGTGGCAGATTGACGATGCGCTCAAACGCCAAATCATCGTCGGGCTGATTAAGCACGCGAAGATAGGCAATGGCGTCACGAATTTCCTGGCGTTCATAAAAACGCAAACCGCCAATCACCCGGTAGGGCAGGTCGATGGCAACAAAGCGCTCCTCAAAGGCGCGCGTTTGAAAACCGGCGCGCACCAGAATGGCCATCTGCTCCAGGCTCTCACCGCTGCGCTGAAAATTCTCAATCACTTCACCGACGATGCGCGCTTCTTCATCGCCGTCCCAACAGCCGGTGACGCTGACTTTCTCACCGTCTTCATCCTCGGTCCAGAGTGTCTTGCCGAGGCGCCCGCTATTATGCGCAATCAGCCCCGAGGCAGCGCCGAGAATATTGCCGGTGGAGCGATAATTACGCTCCAGACGAATCACCTTCGCACCGGGAAAATCCTTCTCGAAGCGCAAAATATTACCCACTTCGGCGCCGCGCCAGCCATAGATCGATTGATCGTCATCGCCGACACAGCAGATATTGTGGCGCGTGCGGGCGAACAGGCGCAGCCATAAATATTGCGCCACATTGGTGTCCTGATATTCATCGACCAGAACATATTTAAAGCGCCGCTCATATTCCGCCAAAATCTCCGGCTCTGCCGTGAAGATGGTCAGGTTATGCATCATCAGATCGCCGAAATCGGCGGCATTCACGGTTCGCAGGCGCGCCTGATATTGCCGGTAGAGCTCCGCCGCCTTGCCATTGGCGAACTCTGCCCCTTCGGTCTCACGGACCTTATCCGGCGTCAGGCCGCGATCCTTCCAGCGCTGGATAACGGTCGACAGCGCCCGCGCCGGCCAGCGCTTTTCATCAATATCGGCGGCGCGCAGCAATTGCTTTAACAGCCGCACCTGATCATCGCTATCAAGAATGGTGAAATCCGACTTCAGGCCGACGAGCTCGGCATGACGGCGCAAAATGCGTGCCGCCATGGCATGAAACGTCCCCAGCCACAGCCCTTCCGCCGGGCGGCCGATCAGGCCGGAGACACGCTCGACCATTTCGCGCGCCGCCTTGTTGGTGAAGGTCACGGCGAGAATTTCACTGGGATATGCTTTGCCCTGATGGAGGATATGGGCGAGGCGCGTGGTCAGCACCCGGGTCTTGCCGGTGCCCGCACCGGCCAGCACCAATACCGGCCCATCTGTCGTCTCCACGGCAGCGCGCTGCTCGCTATTGAGCGATACCAGATAGAGGGCATCCGGCGCGTTTGCGGCCGGTGCATGTAGAGCGGACGCGGTGGAGCTATCCTCCGCTACAACTGCAAGATCAAAGGGGTCGCTCATGTGCCGCCTGCCCAGTGAATAGAATCTAACGAATCGATAGCCATATATATAGCATTCGAACGCCGCCATTCCACGACAGCAAAGCGCTCTCTGGGCGGTTTATTTTTTGGCCCGGCATTGGCGCGCTTGGCACCTATTACGAATTCGACCAGAGCTTTCAATTATTACGAGCCAAAGCCGCACCACCAGCTCAAACAATGATGCTGGTAATATTGATGATAAAGCGCGTTGGGCGGCTTAGCGTGGATGTTTGCGCCGGTTGCCGCTGCTTTCGCGCCAAGCGACGTGCAGCGCGTCGCTATGGGCCTTTAGCGCTCGGTCGCGGTGGGCGATGCCAATGACGTGGCCGGATTCATGGCCTGATTCATCCCCGGGTTCATCATCGTCGGCAACCACCGGCACGCGGTCGGTCGCGCCCGTGTCCATCAGATGGAGCACGGTAGTCAGGGTATCTTCTGCCTGAAGTGTCTCAGGAACGGTGCGCGATAGATCCTTGGCGTAAAGCAGATTATCGAGGCCGGTTTCAAAGGCCACACCCCTGATCTCGGCGAAGCCAACCATGCCGAGCAGCCGACCCGCATCATCGGTGACGACAATATCGGCGTCATGATCTTCGCTCAAAATGCGTTTGATTTCGGCGATACCAGCGTTGGCGTTGAGGCTGGTGAAGTTGCGCGACATGATTTGTAACACATGAATATCCTGCATCAGCCCAGCAGCGCGACTTTCCACCAGATCGAGGCCACGACCGAGAAGTTGCAGATGAAAAAATGAGCGCGCGCCCATTTGGCCGGTCACCACTGCCGCCAGGGCTGTGGTGACCATCACCACGATAGTGATCTCATAGCTGCCGGTCAGCTCGAAAACGATCAGGATGGTGGATATGGGCGCGCCGAGAACCGCACCTGCCACCGCGCCCATGCCGGCAATGGTGTAAACTTCCGGGCGATGAGGAGAGTTCGGGCATCACACTGGCGGCGATCAGGGCCAACAACAGCCACAGCGGCAGCGCACCGTGCAGCGCCTGATCGGTCGCTTCATAGCCGACACCGAGGATTTCCGGCAGCACCAGCGCCAACGCGCCCACCGCCGCACCGCCAATCGCCAGGCGCAGCCAGGTCGGCACGAAGGTGCCCTTCCATACTGACTGAGTAAAGACGATGGAGCGCATGAATATTACTGAAACGATTGCACAAACCACACCCAGAAGCGCGAAGGCCGGCAGCTCGAGAAACGAGGTCAGCTGAAAATCACCGAGGATAAAGGCCGGATAATCGCCCAAATGAATACGTGCAACGATGGTACCGGCAACCGAGGCAATCACCACCGGGGTAAAGGCGCTCAACGCGTAATGGCCGATCACCACTTCGAGGGCGAAGAATGCGCCGGCGATGGGCGCGTTAAATGATGCCGAGACTGCCGCTGCCACACCAAAACCGAGCAAAGTAAGCCCCAGCGAGCGGCTGAGCTTGAGCCGTTTGGCCAAGCCATGAGGCGAAGCTGGCGCCGATATAGACCGCCGGCCCTTCGCGCCCGACCGAAGCGCCGGAGCCAATTGAGATGATCGTGCCAAAGCCCGCAACAATACCCTCTTTAAGCGGAATACGCCCGCCGTGGAGAACCGCCGCCTCCATCACATCGGCAACGCCATGGGGCCGCGCGCCGGCTTGTAAATACCGCACCAGCAGGCCAACCACGAGGCCGCCCAGGATCGGCACCAGAACAATCTACCACCACGGCAACAGCGCCACCGCCGCAACCAATGGCCCGCCATCGGTGGCAAAGGCAAAGTCTTGTATGAGAACAATAAGCTCACGAAATCCGATGCTGCCATAGGCAGCAGCAACGCCAATTAGAAGAGCCAGGAATGAAAGAACGAGCTGCTCACTGCGCACCAAGCGTGCCAGGCGCTGCATGAGAGAGGGTGGCGGAATTTGCGGCGGTGCCTGCTCAGCCCACTTTGCGCCCCTAGTGGCTAAAACCCGACATCAGATCAGTTACATTGCCCGATTGAGCCCTCCGGACAAATGGTGGTGCCATCGACCCAGGTCGCGCCGCTCAGATCCGCTTTGAGAAAATCCGTGCCACCGAGAACAGCGCCGGTGAAATCCGCGCCACGCAAATTGGCACGGAAAAATTTTGCGCGGCGTAAATCGGCCTCGCGGAAAGAAGTGCTGGCAAGTTCGGCGGTGGTAAAATCGGTGCCAATCAGGCGGGCTTTGTCGAAGCGTGTATGGTTCATCACGGTAGTGACAAATTTCGCCCGCCGACCGTCAATGCCGGACAAATCAGCGCCACTGAAATCGCTGCGGGCAAAAAATCCGCCACGCAAATTGGCGCCGGTTAGATCAACATCTTTAAAATGGCGCTTGTCGTGATAACAGCGCTGCCAATCCACGCCGGGCGCCGGCGTATCGGTACACGCTGCAAAGGCCGGCGCCGACAGCATCACTGCCGCCAATAACAGGGTTAGAAGCGCCGCCGGGCGCAATTTTTTCATCAACAGGATCATATGCTTGTAGGTTTACCGTGCCGCGAGGGTTTGCTCAACCACTAGAGCAAACCATGCTCTGCTCTAACTTTTTGATATCGATCAGATTTATACGATTAATTGGAACCAAGGGATGGTTCCAATTAATCGTCATCCGATCTAGTGCTGCGCGCCAAGCCGAAGGGACGCTCCAGCGCCTCATGGCGCGGCAGGTCTTTATGGGCGGCCATGATCTCTTCCAATTTCGCCAATGTCTCTTTGGGCATGGGTTCCGCGCGCCGCGCGCCGAGATCCACATGCACCAGCACCCATTCGCTGAGCGCCGACAGCCAGCCCTCCTCATCATGTAATAAAGACAAGCAAACATGGAATCTCTTGGCATCATAGGCAATCAATTGAGCCGTGACCCGGAGCGGCGCATTCACCACCAGTTCACGCGCATAAATGATCCGCGTATCGAGGGCGAAGGTAGACCGGTTGGTTTTTTTCTTATAGCTCTCATTAAGGCCGATAGAGCCGCCAAAGGCTTCCATAGCATGATCCGCCGCCATCAGATAATAGGCAACATTCATATGGCCATTGTAATCGATCCACTCGGGCAGGACGGTCTCACGGTGGACGGTAAGGGGTGCTTCTATGCTCATCTATACTCTCTAGTTAACTTGTGTGGGTCTCGTCAGTGGATCAACCGTCGGCCCGCTTGCGCGCACTGACGATGCGGATCACGTTCAATTTGGTTAGCCAAGCCAGGGTACGGTGCACAACACCGCGCTGCGCCGATGCGCTGGCCTCCAACACCGTATTGATGTCGCACTCGCCGATCTCGTCCAGCTTTTCCAATAGCTTGTCCGTATCGTCGCCGGAGAGAAAAATATAGGGCGCGAAGGAGACCATCGGGTCCTGGCGTATCTTTTTAAACCAATTTTGTGCCGCTCCCGGATTCAGTGCGATGCGTGCCTGACCATCGAGATAGGCACTGGGATATCCGGCGAACACGGTGAAGGGGTCATTGCGCAGCGGATGGGCCGGGCCGTTATCCGGGCGATCTGCAATAATACCGGCTGAGCGGCGGCGCGCTGCCAACGTATCCCAGAGCGCTTGATAAGCGGTGATCACCACCGGCCAATCGAACTTCTCCGCCGCTTGCTTCTGCCCCGCCGCGCCCATGCGACGGCGCAAATTCGCGTCTTCAATCAGGCTCGTATAGGCGCGCGCGCAGGCCCCGGCATCGACGCTGGTACAGAGGCTGGCATGGCCGAGATAACGGTCATAGCTATCCACCCCGGTGGCGTGGCGAAAAGCAAACTCCCCGCCCATGCCGGGTGGCATGGAAACTGTCGGAATGGCAAAGCCGCTTTCGCCGTCGACAATGGTATCGCGGTAGCCGTTCCAATCGGTCACCACCACCGGTAGGCCGGCCGCCATGGCTTCGAGCGGCGTCAGGCCGAAGGTTTCCTGAATATTGTCGGACATCGAGGTGAACACATCGGCGGCATACCAGATCGATTCGTGGACATGGCTATCGCGCCCATCGAGAAAGACGGCATTGACCGACGGGCAAACCACACGCGCACTTTCCTTGAACGCCTTCTCAATCGATTGATTGGCGAACCAGCCGGCCTGGATGAGATGAATTTTGCGCTTGCTGGCGCGCGCCGCATTTTCCAGGCCGAGATACATCGGCAGCGGATGGGCCTTGGCGTGATAGCTGAGCCGACCCATGAACAGCATAACAATATCATCATCGCCGATATTGAGTTTCTCGCGCCATTCCTTGCGCCACCGCGGCGCCTTGCCTTCGGCGCGCAATCCGGTGCAGTCCACGCCAAGCGGGATAACCGGCAGTTGGACCGGTGCCTGGGCAACACCGCCCGTGCGCTCACTGAGATAATCGCCCCAATCGCCAAGTACCTGTCGATAGGTCTCGCGCACCGCCTGGGAGGCGCAAATCACCGCGTCCCAGGTTTGATAAGGCGCGATCATCAAATTGCCGATGCTGTCCATGATGCTTTCGGAAGCGGTGGTATGGGTGACACCGCAAACGCTATACCCGCGCACATCGAAATGGCGGCGCTGCCAGACCATATCTGCCGTGTTCGGCCCTGGAACAAACAGGCAGCCGGCCTTTTCCAGCTCATTGACTTTCTGATGCGGAATCCACTCGGCCGCTTGCGCTCTGCCCGTAAGGTCCGCAAGACGGGCGCGGAAATCGTCAAACATGGCTTTGGACTTGGTGTAGCAATAGAGCTGCGCCGTGCCGCTGTGCAGTGCATAAGCCTTGAGGAACGCTTCACCGGCGGCCTGGCGCCCCATGAGCGTTTTGCCTGAGGTATCAAAGCCCTCAGGATGATAATATATTGCAGCACTGCCACGCATACCGGCATCACCTGTAAAGCGTATTTAGCACGCAAAAATAGCGCGCCTCCAATAGGATCATAGCGGTGGGGAAGGGGCCATCAAGCTATTTGCTGGCCCGCGAGTGCCAGGCGCTCGGGGAAGGCGGGATGCCGGATCGGGCCTGCAGCCCTCGAAATCCGGCAAATACGCTCATATCGCCCCCAATCGGATGGGGAGAGGCTCCAAACCGCGCGTCGAGGCGCCGTCAGGGGAAAAATCAGCGACGTAGATTTAGTGGGTCGTCGCCTGATTTTCGATGCGTGCAGCGCGACGGCCACTGACCAGCGCGGTTTCGCCCATGTCGCTTTTCAGCTCATCCACACAGGACTGAAGCAGTTTGATCTCGCGCACACCGTCGCGGTCAAAAGGGATAATCTGGCTCAATTTGTTTTCAGCCAAATCAATGAGAGTTTCAATGGAACGTCGTGAGAGCATTCTTTTGAGCCTCCTGTTTACCGCTGTTTGCCGCGATGCGTTAAGGTTAACAACTGCATTCTGAAGGCCAGAGACTTAAGGACGAGTTAACAACGCGCACATAGTTGGAGGTTCACGAAATTGTGTTCCAAGGGTGACCAAAACATCACATCTTCGAAGCGACCATCCTATTTATTTCTTGGCAGCAAACAACGGCAAAAAAATTGTGCCAAAGCAGTATGTGACGGCAAGCGCTCTAACCGCCATTATCCCCGAGTCGTTCCGCAACAACGCGCTCAATGGTGCTTTTGAGGTCGGCATGCGCCTCCATCAGGGAGCGGAACTCCCGCTCTGTTAGCATCAGCATCTGGCAATAGCTGAGCGCCGTCACATCGGCATTGCGCGGCGCATCGCGCACCAGGGCGATCTCGCCAAAGAAATCGCCGCTACCGAGGCGGATCGGAGTCTCGCCTATATCGACCTCCAGCGCGCCGGTGGAAACGAAATACATAGCGTCACCGGTATCACCTTTTTTAACCACCTTTTCACCGGGCAGAACGAGGCGCGGGCGCAACAGGGCGGCGATTTGACGAATGCGCGCGCGATTCAGATCGGCGAAGAACGGTACCTTGGCCACCATAATTTCCGGCTGCAGGCCGAGGTCAAGCTTGGGCATGGCCTCAAAATCACGCGCCCGTAAATCAAGATCCTGCACCAGATTGGTATAGACCTCAGGACTAATAAGCTGCTCCGAGAGCATGCGACGGTAATCCGAATCCTCAAGACGCACCGCGACGCGCCCGAGATGGCACCTTTGCACGGCATCGAAATAGTCAGGATATTGCAGTTTGAGCGCATCCAGCGCTTGATCTGTCGCACCGGCGCGCGCCCGCAATATTTCTTCGAGCCGCGCCGCAGCGCCGGCGCCGAGCAGGCCCTCCATGCTGGACGTGGTAACCGCAAGCAATTGGCGCAGCCCACTCTGCATGGCGATCAATACTTCAAAGCGCTCAGCCAACTGGCTTTGCAGAGCGCCGGTCAGGCCGAATTTACGCTGTAGATACATTGCTATGCGGAAGCTGAAGTCGAAACCAAGGCGTTGCGCTACGGCCTCGTCATAGCCGCTGACGCCGTCAGCCTTCATGCCGTCTTCCACCGTGTCCGTCGCCGCCAGCAGAGCGCGGGTGATATCATCCGAAGCCACGCCATCGGAGAAGCGCTTGAGGTAAATCTCGCGCTCCCGATTGACCAACGTGCCGAGACCGATCTTCACCCGATCCTCATCACTGAGCGCGGCGGTGTGGGCAATCTGATGCTCAAGCGCCGCCAGGCGCTTGGAGTAATCGTCGGAGATTTCGCCGGCCAGCTTCGGCGCCACCTGCTGGGCCTCGGCGACATCGTGAATTTCGCCCTGAATACGGCTGAGCGACAACGCCATCACCCGGTCGCGCACCGCGATATCGGCCGGCGACAGCTTATCGAGGCCGAACATCGCCATCACGAAACGAATCGTCGTGGCGTTCACAAATAGCGTGATCAGCACAAAACAGGTGACCAGCACGACGATGAAATTCTTGACCTCCTGATCAACGCCATCGGTCTCGAAAATAACCAGGGCCAGGGCGAGCGACACCGCGCCGCGCAAACCGCCCCAGAACATGATGGTCTTGAAGGCGCCTGAAACATTGTGGCTCAGCTTGGCGCGAATCATTAGCGGCAGAATGCCGAACAACACTGCGGCGCGGGCAGTAAAGGCAACCGCGACCAGCACCACCAGCCACACCGCCTGCTCACCGGTGAAATCTTTGAGCACGTTGGGCACCAGGATGCCGACCAGGAAGAAAATCAGCGAATTAGCCCAGAAGCCGAGCTGCTCCCAGGTTTCGTGCAGCGCATGCCAGGTGGCGGGCGATACCTTGGTGCGCCCATAAGAGCCCATCACCAGACCGGCCGTGACCACCGCCATAACGCCTGAGACATGAAGATAGTGCTCGGCGATCAGGAACGACAGATAGGCAAGCACCACCGTCAGTGTTACCTCCACCAGCGGCATATTGCGCATCTTGCCGATCAACCAGGCCATGGCGCGCGCCGCCACCAGGCCAACCGCGATACCACCAAAAAAGACCTTGATGAACGCCACTGCCGCCGAGCCCGCCGACGCCTCGGCGGTGCCCACCATGACGGCGGCAAGAATGATAAACAGCACAATCGCCGTGGCGTCGTTAAACAGGCTCTCGCCTTCGACCAATATGGTCAGGCGCTTGGGCGCGCCGAGGTCCTTGAAGATCGCCACCACCGCCACCGGGTCAGTTGCCGAAACGATAGCGCCGAGCAGCAGGCAGGCAACGAAGCCGATGCCGGAAACCCATTGCATGGCGAAGCCGACGGCGAAGGTCGAGATCAGCAGACCGATCACCGCGAGCATCAGGATCGGTTTAATATCCTTCATCAAATGGCGCACATTGATGCTCATGGAGGATTCGAAAATCAGCGCTGGCAGAAACAGGAAAAACACCGCCTCGGAAGTGATATCGAGATTCTCAACGGCGTGCAGGAAATCGCCAGCGATCCCGGCGCTACTCTTGTCGGGAATAACCAGCACAATAATGCCGAGCACCACACCGGCGGCAGCGAGCAGAACCGTGAAGGGGAAATTCAGCCGGCGCGCCACCGGCACCAGCAGGCTGGCAAAAAATAGTAGGACAAACAGTCCAAGTACGACCAAAAAGAGATGTAAGCCCATAAATTTCTCCCTCCCCCAGAAGCGCGTCACATTTTCTTACTATAATGCTAGCACTCTCCCCGTCTAGCGTAATAGGGCTACTTTTAACAACAAATCGCGACATCGCGGAAATTGCTGCTTGGGCCGGGATGGCGTTATAAGGAAAATAACAACGGCGTAGCTCTGTGATATACCCTTATTTTACTTACAGCTAAAGCAGACTTGTAGAGACCGGACGGAACAGGAACGTATATTTTTGATGGCTTTAGGCGAACAGAAAATCATCTTCATCACACATTCGGAAAAAGCCGATCCCAGCCCGGTAGGCGAGGCCATACAGGCGCTCGGCTACACGACGGAAATTTGCTGCCCATTTCTCGGTGACAGCCTGCCGCCGCTTCGCCATGGCCGACCCGAGGGCTATGTCGCTGCCGTGGTGTTTGGCGGCGCGCAAATGGTTGGCGACGCCGCTGAGCTTGATTTTCTTGCCACCGAATTGGACTGGGTGAGCGAACAAATGGTCAGCGGCGCGCCGTTTCTCGGCATTTGCCTCGGCGCCCAGATGATGGCCCACACGCTTGGCGCCAAGGTGTGGGAGCGTACCGATGGGGTGCGCGAGATCGGTTATCACCAGGTCAACGCCACGCCGGCAGGGCGCGGGCTGTTTCCCGACAGCATGACCGCCTATCAATGGCACCGCGAAGGCTTTGATTTGCCGGAAGGCACCGAGCTGCTGGCGACCGGCGGCGAGGCTTTCTACAATCAGGCATTCCGCCACGGTGACAATGCCTATGCCATCCAGTTCCACCCGGAAATGTATGTTAAAACCATGGAATATTGGATTAATTCGGAGGGCGGCGCGCCGCAGCTCAGCATGCCTGGTGCGCAATCCGCAGCCGAGCAGCGAGCCGGCGCACCTGTGCACAATCCGATCATGCGGCGCTGGTTCGACAGCTTTTTAGATGTCTGGCTCGGCCCCGCGACCAACGATTAGCCGCCGCCCGCCAACCGCTGAATCCTCGGCCCGGCCGGGCGCGAAATTGATTGCGCTGGAAAATATCTGTTCCCCGGCGGCGTCGATGCGCATACCCACGCCGATCTCAATTTAATGGGCATGCAAACGGCGGATGATTTCCACTCGGCAACGGTGGCGGCAGCCTGCGGCGGCGTCACGACAATCATCGACTACACATTTCCCGAACCCGGTGCGTCGCTGATGAGCGGCATCAACAGCTGGATCGAAAAAATCCCGCCAACGCGCTATTATCGACTTTGGCCTGCATGCGACAATTCTCGAGCCGACGCAACGCAACATTACGGAGATGGCCGATGTTGTTGCGGAGGGCCATACAAGTTTCAAAATCTACATGATGGAGCTTGGCAAATTCGATGAATTAACGCCGCAATATGTGAAGGTCATGGCAGAGGCTGGCCGCCTTGGCGCCATGGTCAATATCCATTGCGAAGACCAATGCTGTATCTCCTACCTTGCCGAGCAATACGCCCACCAGCACAAGCATGGCCCGAAGAATTTCTGCAACTCGCGGCCACCGATTGCTGAGGGTATGGCGGCGGAGCGGGCGCTCAATCTGGCCCGGCTTGCCGATGTGCCGGCCTATTTGGTTCACCTCTCCCATGAAGAAGGGCTCGAGGCGCTCAACAATGCCCGCGCCCATGGCCAAACGGTCTACGGCGAAACTCGGCCAATTTATCTCAAACTTTCATAGGACCTCAACGCCCGCCTGTTCACCAGTTGGCCGCCGCTGCGTGCGCACGACCAGATGGATATCCTATGGCAAGGCTTGCAATCCGACGTGCTGCAAACGGTCGCCGCCGATCACATCGCCTGGACCCGTGAACAGAAGCAATCGAGCCATATGGTTGATGAGCTGCTACCGGGCATGTCGCATCTCGAAACCCTGTTGCCATTGCTCTATTCGGATGGCGTGCAAACCGGCAAGCTGACGCGCGAGCGCTTTGTTGAAATAAGCTCGACCAACCCGGCAAAGCTGTTCGGGATGTATCCGCAAAAGGGCGCGACCCGGCCCGGCTCTGATGCCGACGTTGTGGTTTTCGATGATCAAAAGACGGTAACGGTCAGGCCGCAGGACATGCACTCAAATTAGGATTTCGAAATCTATGGAGGCGAGAAATTTAATGGCTGGCCCGTCCTCACCGTCAGCCGGGGAGATATTATTGCCGAGGACGGCATGATCCTGGCCGAGCCCGGGCCCGGCCAATTGATCAAACGCAAACGCCACGCCGAGCTTTAATTTAGGAACCAAATAACGCCGGCAAATAGCGCGCCACCATTACCTTGCTGGGGCGCGCCGCAAAATGCGATAAGCGTGCGAGCGAGAAAAATTTGTAGAACATATGTGGAGTATGGTCGCCATGCTGGCACCCAAAAGCGATTTCATCGGCCTGGACGGCATCACCCATTTGGCCACCGGCGGCGAGCCGCCATTGCTAAAGGCCCACCGCGACGCCTTCGAATTATACGCAAATGATAAAGCGCGCGGCTTCCCCGGCTATTACGATCATTGGGCGGTGGCGCAAGAAGTGCGCGGCCAATTGGCGGTGATGACCAACCTCGCGGCAGATGATTTTGCCCTGCTCGGCAATGCCTCCACCGGCATCAATTCGGTGTTGTCATCGATCGATTGGCAGGCCGGCGATAATGTTGTCAGCGCGACCCTCGAATATGCCTCCGGTCGCTATGCCTTTGCCCGCCTCGAGAGCCTCGGCGTCGACACAAGGTTGGTCGAGCCATACGGCTGGCTGATTGATATCGATGATCTAATCAACGCCTGCGACAAGCGCACGCGCATGGTCTATGTCAGCCAAGTGAGCTATCTGACCGGCCAGGCGCTCGACATCGCCGCTCTCTCCGCCGCGCTCAGAAAACGCGCCATCCCGTTGTTGGTGGATGTTAGCCATGCCTTGGGCGTGGTACCGGTCGATGGTCGCCTCACCGATTTTATGGTCTCGGCCGGATACAAATGGCTGCTCGGCACCCATACCGGCATTCTCGCCTGGAACAAATCCGCCTGGCCCGATTTCAACCCACTGCATATCGGCTGGAGCTCAGCTGCGCCCGGCCCGACGCCCAGCAGCTTCGCCCTGAAGCAAACCGCCGCCCGCGCCGAAGCCGGCAACCCAAATCATCTCGATACCTATCTGATGCGCACATCGCTCAACTACCTTGCCGATATTGGCGTTGAGCGCATCGCGGCTCACGCACGTGAGCTCGGCGGCGCCCTTCGGCGCGATCTAATAAGACTCGGCCTCAGCGTCACCACGCCCGAAGCGCCGGAGGCCCGCGCCGGCAACATCTGCTTCACCCACCCCAACGCCGATCAACTGATGGCATTGGCAGCAGAGGACAACATCCTGATCTGGTCCGACAGCGGCCGCGTCCGCCTGTCCGTGCATGTTTTCGTCGATACGGCGGATATCACGCATTTCCTCAACAAACTCCCCGAATATCTGGCAAAAACCGGCTAATTCCCGCCACCCGGCTTTACAATCCGCGAGCGCACGCTAGATTACCCCTGTCGCAACACACGAAGCGTGCACGCGACCCCGCACCCGTAGCTCAGCTGGATAGAGCGCTGCCCTCCGAAGGCAGAGGTCACAAGTTCGAATCTTGTCGGGTGCACCATTTTTCTCAATATAAACAGCGTCTTAAATTCTTCCTAAATCGTTGTTTGACCCCAAAATCGCATACACACATGATACACATGCGTATTGGGGCAATCTCTATGACAGATGTGAATAACAAGATTGATGTGCGGGGTGATGGCTCAGTTGTCCTATACCAACGTCTGAAATTTGTTAGCAAAACTGAGATTAGTGACATTTTCCATATGCGTATTCGTATCCCCCTGTCTGCATCGAAGGGGTATTTCAGAGGCAGCACGGGTGAGAGCAACCAAGGCAGAGCAAGTCAGGTCGCACTGAACAAGTTCGATGAACTCTATAACAAGGTGAAGGGTGGCGGGACTTTGCTGGGCAAATCGTTCAAGGATTTGTTCAACGAGTGGAAAGTCCATTACCCCAAGGTGAGCAACGAGGGTCTTCCTCAGTACATCGAGTGGTCAATCAATCGTATTGGGAACTACCCCTATAAATTCTTTGTCGATGAAAGGGGGAACCCAAAGGTCGATACGATCACCCCACAGGATTTTGAGGAATACTTCATTTACAGGAAGAATAATTCTGTGAAGAAGGGTGTTCCCTACTCTCCCTCGAACAATACCATCCGTAAGGAATGCACCCTTCTGGGTCAGATGTTCTCTTACGCATTCGAGAAGAGTTATCTCCCCAAGGAACTGAAGGTCAAAAGACCCTCTCCCGAGAAGGATTCGAGGAGACCCTCATTCACCAAAGAGGAATGGAGAAAACTCACCACCGGGATGAGGAAACGGGTCAAGGAGGGTTGGGGCGCACACAAACGAGATAGGTTCCTCCTCAATCAATATGTTCTCATCCTCGCAAACTGTGGGGTTCGTCTGGGTGAGTTGAGAAACATCAAATGGAGTGATGTCCGAAGAGAAACCTACGAAGACGATGGTGCAAAGACAGTTCGCCTCATCATCCTGGTCAAAGGTAAAACGGGGATCAGAGAGGTTGTCTGTAACAAGGGAACGGAGGTGTTCTTTGAGAGGTTATATGACAAACGCAAAAAGGAACTAAACGCACACCCCTCACCAGACACTTTCGTGTTCTGTCATCAAGATGGAACCCCCATTAAAACGATGCGTAAGGCATTCGATAGTCTGTTGGATGACCTCGACCTCAAGCAAAACTCGATGGGGAAGAACCGCACCCTTTACTCACTCAGGCATATGTATGCGACCTTCCGTCTAAGTGAAGAGGTGTCTCCCTATCTCCTAGCAAAACAAATGGGCACATCAGTTGAGATGCTGGAGAAGCATTACGGTCAGGTAGTCAATCGTCTAGTCGCAACCCAG
>Ga0209403_10001565_pt1 | contig 29306 bp, 27 predicted proteins | sample ArcticOcean_MG_C_8_FD_187440 | JGI IMG/M metagenome (GOLD analysis project Ga0209403, IMG submission 187440) | Marine microbial communities from western Arctic Ocean - ArcticOcean_MG_CB11_86 (SPAdes) (version 2) | ecosystem: Environmental > Aquatic > Marine > Oceanic | place: Arctic Ocean...
GAAAACATACAGATTCTTACTCCAGTTCATGATAGAGGCCAATGAGTCGGGCTTCATTAATTTGATGCCGAAGCAATGGGCCCCCCTATCATTCAAAATGAGCGCTTGGGTACCCTGCGAACTTCTATACCCCGGAGAGAGCACCCTCACTCTTCAGAATTATCGGAGGCAGAATCGTCAGCCACCAAAGAATCGTTTTCCCCATCCAGCGTAGGAGGCTTGGCGAACAGGAGAAGGGCGAATATGAGTGTGAAGCCCATTAGAGCCATCAGAGGTATGCTCATGAAGCCGAAGACCTGCAAATACTGGACTGTGCATGACTCAAAGGCCGAGCAGAACGGCGAATGCTGCGCTGGATTAAGTTGTAGTTGGTAGTGATAAATCGAGGTGAGTCCACCAATTCCGGAAAGCAGAAGTCCGTAAGGCCGTATAGTGAAATCAGTTCGTAGTCCGGCAAAGAGAAGTAAAAATGCCAGAGGATACATCATGATTCTCTGGTACCAACAGAGTTTGCAGGGGATGAAATGAGCGATATCAGAAAGGTAGAGGCTGGCCATCATGCAGAACAGTGCTACAAACCCGGCGAAAAATAGTGCCTCTTTGCTGTGTTCGACTCGGAGCGTTGCCAATTTCACATCTATGCTCTGGTACTTTTTTGCAGTCAAGAGAAATCCAATTACCGCAACACCGGAAATACCAGCAATCAATGAGAGATAGGCGAAGAGTGTACCCGCCTCGTCTGGAGTCAAATAAAACACCTCACGACAAACTCGCCTTGTTCTGTGGGTATGTCATTCAGTTAAAATTACGCCGCACTCAACTCGGCTACGAAGTCACTCACTCGCAGTCTGCTCTAGCACTCGACTGAACTATGGCTGGTACGAGCCTTCAATCTCAAAAAGACCCTCGTCGGTGTCTGCATCGATGGGCACCATCTTGGTTACGGTGACTTCCAATTTCACCTCAATAGGGAAATTCTCGCGCAGTTCCGAGTATAGTCTCGCCTGCACTTCCTCGCTGTTCCTTCCTCGAAGGATTGTAAGGCAATGCATAGGCCCTTCCCCCCCCCGCTCCACATAGTACTCAATGAGCCACTCGCGGATTGGAAGCGTCGTCTCATCATCTTGCTCCGGGTGTCCGTGTTGTCCATCCATTAGTGTTAATATTACACTGCTAACACATAAAGCCCCCGAATTACTGCGTCTGATGCAAGAGCGGAAACAGTTTATCGGGGGGATTGACCAAATGTTGGTGTTTCGGCGACGAATCTCGTCATTCCTCCGATTCCGCGCCTAACTGCTTCTCTGAACTCTTCGCCGAGGCCTTTCGACTCCAAACTGCCGGAGTTGCCATGAGAACGCCGCCGAGCGCGAGGACACCAATTACGAGTGAAGTTGTCAGTAGTTCATCTGGTTCGGATGACCAGTCACCAGGCAACGCCATGGCAGAGAGGATAGAGCCCTCCTCTGATTCGTGGATTAAAATGAAATTAAGATTCCCAATAATCCATTCAGGATTTAACCAAATTTCCAGTCCGAGGTTGCGCACACTCGTTTCGTGGTTGTACCCCCATGTTCGAGTGCCCACTCCAACACTCGGCTCTTGGAAAATCAAACGGTCTTCCCAATCGAGCTCCTCTTCTGTCGCATTGACGGTAAAACCAGCCCGCAACACATCATCATGAAATTGGACGCCGTTCATATTTTCAGCACTATCTCCAATGTCAACAGAGTCCTCGGTGATGAACAGGCTGAGTGTTCCTCCAGAACTGAAACCAGTCACCTCAAAATCGAGGTAGTGGGAATCCGCTAATCCTGGTTCAGAAATTCTTGCGATGTTCATCGAGAGAGATTCAGTAGCCCTCAACCCTTGAGCGCGTAACATCTCTCGTTGCAACTCGTTGTCGCTCAACTGTCCACTCAATCCGTCAGCGGTATCGAACCAACTCGTTGGATACACCAATTCCGATGGCGGTGCGTCGGACAATAACCACGCTTGCCGGGTACTCATCGATGTACCGAGTGGATCTATCCCGTCCTGTGGATGGATAGCAATCCGTACTATGTTCGCCCCTTTTGACTTTGAAAAATCGATGATGACAGGGTCGGCGACCCTGCATACATCACACCATGTTGCGGTCGCCTGCCTCAAAACGACAGAAGACCCACCAGTCGCTGAAAGACCCTCTTCCTCTAGCCACCATTCCTCAGAAACCTTCGCGGCTCCGGTAGGGAGACTGGCAGCCAATATGCCGAATCCCAAGAGAATCGCAATAGCGCGCCTATGAGAGAAGAATACAGCGCGTTTGCGCTCGGCGGCTACGGGCTGAACAAGAAGGCACAGGGCAGCCATGTGCATCGCCTCGCACGCGGCCCCTTTACATATTCCCGGCGGCGGGGCCGTTTCAATGAGCAAACGCTGGTACACTGAGCACCGCCGCGATCCTTGGCGTAGGGACGCCAAGTCATCAGGCTACCGCGCTCGTTCAGCGTACAAGTTACTGCAGATCCAAAAACGGTTCGAACTGATGCGCAATGGTGACACCATCATCGATGTCGGATGCCACCCCGGAGGTTGGTCGCAGGTGGCGGTAGAAGTGACCGGATTAGATGGGCGAGTCATTGGAGTGGATTTGGAGCCGTGTGCGCCAATCGATGGTGTGGAACTAGTTGTCGGAGACATCACCGAAAAAAGGACTCAAGATTTGATTGTGGAGATGCTCGATGGTGACCCGATTCACACAATTGTTTCAGATATTTCACCTTCCCTCACAGGCCAGTACGAGAGAGATCAAGCCATCTCTATAGACCTCGTGTGTGCGGTTATGGACTTCTCATTTCCAATCTTGAATCCTGGCGGTTCTTTCGTCACAAAAATCTTCCAAGGCAGGGGTATTGAAGGGGTCGTAGAGGCTGCGAAAGTGCGCTTCTCGAAAGTCCAGAGATACTCCCCGGAAGCCTCCCGAAACTCATCTTCGGAAACATTCCTTGTATGCGTAAACAAACTACCGCGGGCGCGTGGATTCGGGCAAAAAGAAACAGTTGCTGAATTTGTAGAACGCACTATGGTTGAATCCGGCATCATCACCGAGGGTGAGGACGAGGCAGAGTTAGCAGGTAAAGTCGGATTCAGAGTGCATCGTGCAGCGCGAGACCAAGAGTGAACTTTCAACCAAAGCGGTCAGTGTTGTTGCCGGCGACAGGCCAATCAGGCCTGCCAGTGAGTACTGCCATGGCCTTCCGAGCCATTAGACCTGCCAGTGAGTACTGCGGCCGCCTACCGGGCCAGTGGGCTACCAGACAATCAGCCATGCCAGTGACTGGTGAGACTGTCGAGTGAATCCCGCTTTGAGAATTATCTTCAGTTTCAGTTTGCGGGGGCGTAGCCCCCTGCGAATCACTTTTCGTGGACTCCCTACGAAACCATTCTACCTTGAACCGGGTTCTGTCGAGGTATGATTCAAGCAGTTGAACAACAAACAAAGGAAAATGAAAGTGAAGAACGGCGGGCCTCAATTCTGCGGCACGCCTATGGTGGTAGAACGCCACCAGCGATGCCGGATAGGCAATTGGTGAACCAACTCAGTGCGGCTACCCCGATAGATCGGCTTGAATTGTTAGTGCTTCGGCGATATCCTCGGCGCATGGTCAAGAGTTCAAATTACGAAGGGCCAGTAGCTGCTGCTTGTGGGCGCGACGAGACCGGAGTAGTCGGCTTGGTGCTCTGGGGCAACGAGGTCGACCAAGTGCGAACTGGTGATGTAGTCCGAGTGCTGAATGGCTGGTGCCGCCGAAATCACGGTGAATTAGTGGTGAGCAGCGGTAGGTCAGGGACGCTGCAAGTTCTACCTTGTTGATACCTCAACCCGACCCTCAAGAGGGTTAGCAACCATCAAAAGGGGGCGGCGGGTCGCCGACTCGTTCGGTGGTACACAGTGAGCAAGAGAGCAACAGTTTGTAGCGCGTCGGGGATCCCTCTCGTAGAGAGAAGGAGCACCTCATTTCCTTGTCCAAAATGCAGTGAGCCTATCGGGCGAAGCGAGCGTTGCCGGAACCAAGCAGTTGCATACATCTGCGTTGGCTGTGGCTTCCAAGGACCCTGAGGTGATTAGCTTGGGAGAAGTTGGCGTTCGATACAAGATTATGTCCGACCCAAATTCTGATGTGCCAGTGGATGTAATCGCCGCTGAAATTTCATCGATGAAAAGCGATGTTGGAGTAGTCCACGGAGTAGAGACAAAGCCGCTCGCATTTGGATTGATGTTCGTCGAAGCATTCTGCGTTATAGAAGAGGGTGACGGAACAGTCGATGCCTTTGAAGACGCAATGCGAGAAATCGATGGCGTTGGAGAAATCCAAGTCATTGAAATTGGTCGCTTGATGTGAACTAGCCAACAAGGCTAGTGTGCAACCGTCGAATTCAATTTTGTTCGTATCGATCTTGTTAGTCTCGACCTTGTTAGACTGGTTAGACCGATCTTCACGATTGGTGAAGCGGGGCCCGTGTGAACTCTCGAAGAAGAGTTGTTGCATAAGTCCCGGGTGGGAGACTGAATCGGAATCGGATACAACACCCATCTGGGTTCCAGCGGTCGCCTTCGGATGGCCCTTTTTCCCATTTTTCATTAGATTCTGTGAGGTCGATTGGACTGACCTCTTCAAACGCGAAATCAGAGAAATATCCGGCCAATGCCCGCCTAGTCCCTTTCGTAGTTAAGCGCGGAATCGCTTTGACATGCCAGTCGAGTTCAGAAAGTTCCAACCGTTCGAATACTTTTGATTCTATATCCGCCATAGCCCCAACCGGCTGAGTTCCTTCCGAGCCGGGCAGGGTTCCGGTTACAGCAAGCCTACCCAACAGGCAGTTTCGGGAAATTCTTGGCTTCGTTTCTGAGGTGACGATGGACAACTTCCCAGTATTGATTTTACCATTTTCTCCAACGGGACCGACTACATCGCCTTCAACCGGAAGTGTGATGCTCAATCCGTTCTCTATCCGAGCGCCCAATGCATGGTTGAATGCCATCGATTGTAGGGAATGTACCATCATCAATTGAAGGTTATTCGGTAATTTCCTGAACGCGGAAACCCAGTCATCTGGTCGAGATTTCAAACTATTGAGCATACTCATTTCATAGCCGAGGTGTTGTGGAATCGCTTCTATCGCTGCCTCGACATCTCCACTCTCTCTCCAAAGGCTGCGAAAATTAGCTACCGGTTCCATTTCATTCAGTCCAGCCATCCCAAGATATTGATTCACAGCAGATTCAAAATCGCCGTTTACCACATGTCTGCCAACAACCGGAGTTACCGGGCGTGTCGCCCCGAAGCGCTGCGGTCCAACCCAATTCGGAAATCTACCTTCACCCAATTTTTCTTTTAATTGAGAACGAATCATCTCGATTTCTTCGAGTGCTCGTCCAATCTCCATTGGCGAGCCGTCTTTCTCAGCGCACCCTCGAATGGTGATCGTAAATCGATTGCTGGAATGGTCGCCCATCTTGACTTTCTGGTGGCTACGGCCAAGAACTTCAATTTCTACATCTTTGATTTGAACTTCTTCTACCTTCTGTTGGTGAGCATCTATTACGAAAAGTTGGGTTGTAATCGCTCGCTTATCTTTGGTACCAGAGAACCAAATTCGATTTCGGGACATCTTGAGGGCTCTTGCTAGCCGGTTGACAAATCGATTTGTCTCCCAATCTGTGAGGGTGATACGGGCGATTGTGAATCGCCCTTTCGGGTCGAGTGCGGGCACATCGGCTTCCTCTTCGACACGGAAATCTTCGACTCTAACCTTCAGCAAACCGCCGATTCCATCACCGGGGCAAACCCAAGAGTTCAACCCAAGAGATTCCGCGAGTTGCTCAGAGTCCATCTAGGCCTCGCCTCAAGAGAGCTTGACGGTGGTGAATTCACTGGCAATATTTGCGCAAAGTGACTTCAAGACCTTTGCAGCATCTTTGCCCTTTTTGACTCGCAGATAAAACTCCGGGTCATCGAGTCCGGGGTGGCCGATGAAATAGTTCGAATAGTCAACATCCTTGCTCTCATTCAATCGACTGCGGAATAGTTGCAGGGCAGTGTGCCCTTCTCCGCTAATTCTAATTCGCAGTTCGTCGCCTTCGTTCAATAGTACCTTAACGCCCATGTTATCGTTCCGGCGACTTTCGACCCCATTTTCAACCTTTGTAGTAATTCGGCCGCTACGCGGCGCTCGACGCCTTCGCCCTTAACTATGAGATAGAGGTGGGAATACCATGCAGGATGGTGACGCTGGCTCAAGAGCCAGTACCATTGCAGGAGTACTCGAGAGGGGTTCTGTTGCCATTTTGTTCTCGGCAGTAGTGTTGACAGTTCTCTTCGGAATGTTCCTGTTTCCTCTACCATCATTTCAAACCGATTTGGAGGCTTTTGCCCCTGAAGGTCCAAACGACGCCGCCGAGGAGCGAATCGAAGTTGAGTTCGGCGACGAACGCCGTCCGTTGTTCATTCATGTTGAACGAACCGACGGCAGCAACATCCTCTCAATCGACGCCCTCCAAGAACAACAGAGAGACCTCAATACAATCCTCGACTGGTCGGAACAACGGGGCCACTTGGTCGAGGAACTAATCTCAGCACCCGACATTATCCAACGAGGGTTGGATGAATCGACACCAGGCGCGAACCTTCAAGACGCAACCTCTTGGGAACAACTCCTCAACGACACAGTGGAGGAAGGCACCACCTGTGTTGATGGTGTGGCGGACGACGATTTGGCCGCATTGGCAAGTTTCGGCAGGGACGCACTTTTGCACAAGGATTTGGCATTTCAGTCAACAACATGTGCTTGGCTCGATGACAACCGGAGTTCTGGAAACCCAACCCCGACGGCGAGTAGCACTCTCTGGGTGTTCTATCTAAACCCAAACCTTGAGGACGAGGTCCGCCAAGAGATGGTAAATCTCATCCGAAATGAGTTCATCCTCCTCGAAAATGAGGGGAATTTATCATATGGATTAATCTCAAACGATGTACTGAGTTACGATATCAACGAAGGGACGGTTGACAATTTAATTTGGCTTATCGGCGGCGCGTTAGCGGTTGTCATCGTCATTCTTGCAATCGCGTTCCGCTCGGTACAAGGAGTAATCTTCCCGCTCGTTGCACTTTCGATGGCTTTGGTGTGGACATACGGTGGACTCGCTGCCTTCAGGTCTAATTTTTCCGTTCTTCATGTCGCCGTCGCTCCCGTCGTTCTCGGTCTTGGGATTGACTACTCTATCCACTTACAACGAGCATTCGACCGGTTTCGCTCAAAGGGTTACTCATCCGCTGAATCTTGGGCTCGCTCGCTCGATGTCTTAGTTATGCCAATCGCCCTCGCAGTCGTGACTACTGTCGCCGCTTTCATTTCCAATGTGGTTTCACCTCTGCCTCCTGTACAGGTCTTCGGACTAGCGCTCGCATTCGGAGTGATTTGCGCCTTCATCACCTCTACGCTTGTTGTCGGCGCTATGCATGTTCTAGTTGATAAAAGGAGCAAACCGAAAGCCACCAAGGAGGGGTGGGAGCGTTTGCAACGGATGGCTAAAGAGGTCGTGATTACGCAGCGTAGGACACAAGTTTTTGCCCTAATATTCATTGTGATGCTGACTATTGGCTCTGTAGTAATCGCCGTCTCCAAGTTGGAAACTGAATTCGATTTGTCCGACTTTTTGGCAGAAGATATGGAGGTGATGGAAGTTCGGGAGGACCTCTTCAGTTCCTACTCAGCGACTGGTTGGCGCCCAATTTACATCTTAATGGAGCCACTCGAAGGTGAGGTGACTATCGTTGATGATTCTGATTTCATAGAAGCGCTCAATCAAATGAACACAAGAATTGCTCTCGCACCTCATGTAATTACACCGAGTGCAGTAGGAGATGGTGACCCGATGGTCGAATCGATTCACGCGGTTCTTCACGATGCAATTGAACAAGACCCAGGATTTGGGATTTCATCTGGATTGCGAGTAGTCGGGAACGATTTGGTGACCGATGGATATCAAACTGGAGGTGCTGCAGCTGCCCTCTTACAGTTGACCTCGAATTATTCAACTGGTGACTTGTTGACTGGTGCTACTTGGGCAGACCGAGTGAGTAATGTAATTGCCTTCGATGAGCAAAACTCGATTTTATACCTAAGAATCGAAGTGATGGTACAGGCGTCGTCTAACAGCGAGTCAGTAGCGGCGGCCGAAGGGTTACAATCAGCAGTGACACACTCCTCTGGACCGTACGGAGTAGCAGCACAAATGTTCGTGACGGGCGATTCGGTCAAGGTAAATACCGTACTTGAAGGGTTGAGGACATCTCAATTGGAATCGACCGTCATTAGTCTGATAGTCTCAACTTTGGTTCTCCTAGCACTCACCAGAAGAATAGGCCCTGCGATAATTGTCATCACGCCAGTGGCGGTGGCGGCGGTTTGGGTTGTGGGGGCTATGGCGGTCTTGAACATGAACTGGAATGTGCTCACAGTGATGGTCACAGCGTTAACGATTGGATTGGGAATCGATTACTCAATTCATGTGTGGCAGCGGTTTGAATCGATGAAAAATGGCAAAGATGCATGGGAGTCAATCAAGGAGATGCACTCGACGACCGGAGTCGCTCTCGTCCTCTCAGCGTTAACTACAATCTGCGGATTCCTCGTGCTCCGCCTTTCTCCAATGCCGGTCATCCAAGACTTCGGAATAGTGACGGCCCTCACGGTCTTCTTCTCGCTCATACTTGCGCTCGGGCTCATGCCGATTCTGTTAGCGGCTGATACGGCGATGGAAGAAAACGGCAATTGACAGCCAATTGATCCTCTTTCCACCGTTGAGAGTCTGCCCAATCAAGTAGAGTTGCAGAGCCCAATCAGCGGAATTAATTCACTGTTGAGAGTCTTCTCAATCGAGTAGAGTTGCTGGGTCTAATCCAAGTTCCCTCGCCACAAGGAACAGCGCCATCCATACTGTGATTGCACCGAGTGCCCTTCGTTTGCGCTGCGCCCTTCTCATCACCTCTTGGCGCTCCAATTTAGTCGCGTCAGAAATTGCTTGAAGGAGAGCGGGGATGTCTACTGATTCAGTCGATGGTGGCCGTTCTATAGTGGGTTGTTTGGAATCTTTTTCCGTAGCACCCACGCTCCGTTTTTGCTCAACTGTACTCGGTTGGATAGTTGAGCCTGATTCTTTTGGTTCTTCCTTTGGTGTACTAGTTTCAACCTTCGCAGTCGCTGTCGGTGGGGTTGGACATTTTGGAGGTTCATCGAGCAATCTCTTTCGAGGGAACCAGCCGAGAGGAACTGTGACCTCGCCAACTTCTTTTGATGGGCTGAGTCCATCAGATGATGTCACAAGCCAGCCTGCGGCGATTAATTTTGATAGTAACAGTTCAGCCTCGTTCGGTGCAAGCCAGCCGAGGTCAAGACTCCAAGTTCGAGTTACCGCGCTGGGGTCGAGTGGGATTTTCCCCCAGGTTCTCCAAGTGAGCGCGAGTAATCTTTCGATATCAGTAATCGCCTCTTCTTCTCGACTCATCTAACATCATCGACCATTCGACTTCCATCGAGAACCCAACCGGTGAGTGCACCGTTGTTTTTCAAAGGAATTTCATTTCCTTCGTCTGGCGCTAACCACCAATCGAAAGAGGCCAGAATATCTCTCGGAATTCTGTCGTGGACATAGCCAACATCTCCCTTCTTTCTGCCGACAATTAATATCGCCCTTGGACCCAATTTTCTAAGATGTTGCAATCGTGGAAATAATTCATCAGTAAGATAGTGCATATTGAACTCTGCAGGTAATCGCTCGCGCAGCATCACTCGCTCAGTAACCGCATGACCGAGTTCGATCTCTTCATCGGTAGCCCACACATCGATGCAAGCTCGTTCAGCGCCGAGCAACAGCAGGTCCATGACATCGCGATGAGAAAATCCGTCAGGGTCAAACTGCACCTTTTGCCAAGTGGGAATCAGTAGTCGCAATGTGTCGAGTGGTAGCCCGCCTTTTCCATTTCTCCTGAATTCGATGTGCAAAGGAAGTCGAGTTAGTTTCTCATCATCGATTGCAATTGGCCCCGGCAGCAGAGAATTTCCACTCCACACGAACCGAGCCCAGGTCTGCACTACTCTCTCCCCCATCTAGGAGGGCGGTGGCGATGGTGCATCAACTCTCGTAAAGGAGGCCGAAGTCTCAACAGCCGAAATATATGGTTTGATTATTTTTAAAATAGCCGTTTTTTCCCCAATTTTTCTCTTTTTGGACGAACGAGATTGACAAGAGTCACAGGAATTGAGGTAGACCCAACACAACGGAAGGGTCATGGATAAGTGACCCCTGCGCGCGCCTCGGTAGCACCGTGAACTGAATGGCTAAAGTAAGGTCGAAGTTGAGGAATTGTAGATGAGAGAGTATATCGCGCGTGACCCGCGTACAGGTTTTCCGCTTAGTTCCGGGGGCGGAAGAGGACGGATAGAAGTCGATGAGGCTTACCGCCCAAGTCGTGGTCCGTGGGATGCAATCAAACATTTCGACATCTTGCCGCTTGCCAACGGTGAGAAATCCGCCCTTGAAGTCGATTGGTTTGACAGACCCCATCTCGTAAGTCAGGCAGATGGCATAAGAGCGCTGCCAAGAATTGCAAAAGAAAATCCAGAGGCAGCCCATTCTGCGTTGTGCTCAGCCTTCTCGGAATTGAAGCCTGAGTTGAGAATTGCAGGATTATTTTCTCTACCTTTCATCGCATTGACAAATCCAGAAAAACTCTTCGAATACCTTGAGGAGTTGCTCGATGATGTCGATACTCAGGTGAGGGTTGCAGCCTCGGAATGCCTCAAGATTGTCGCTCCGGTGTTCCCTTCGGCAACCGAGGAAATACTCTCTCGCGAATTGAGGTCTGAAATCAACAGCCGAAATACCGCCGCATTTGGCGCATTGAAGGAGATGTGCAAGGTTTGGCCATCGGTAGTCGTAATCCACTTGGATGACTTGCTGCGACTCGATGACAGGGCGGTGCGTGCCAAAGCAGCGGCACTCTTACCCCCACTCGCAAGAACAAAATCTGCCGCAGTCTGGGATTTGATTGGCTGGAGCCTTCAAGATGAGTTCGACGATGTTCGAGTCCAAGCGGCTCGTACACTCCCAACTCTTGCTTCTAAAGCGCCGAGCATCGCAAGAGTTCTACTCGAAATCGCCATGTTCGATGAAAGTGACAAGGTTCGAAGACAAGGTCTTCGCGCTTTCAACTCGATGGATATGACTGGCTATCGAATGAACAAACTGTGCATCGAAGGGGCTCGACATAGCGACCCAGAAATCCGACGCGCTTGCATCAAGATGATTCCGAAGTTATTCTTGGAATCCGAAATGAGAATTCAAGCGGTAGAATTGCTTCGTCAGGAGACAGATGTCAAACTGATTGCTCTACTCGAAGAAATGGCAATAGATCTAGAAATTGAGGGCGGTGAGGCTGAGAAGAACAAGTTCCTCGCTCCGGCTGAGCCGGTTACCCTTGAGGATGGGACGGTATTACCCGCTTCTGCCTTCGATATCGATGAGACTGGCCAACCATTGTATCTCGCTTCAAAAGCGACGAAAGGGTCGAACCAACTAGGTGGGGGACAAAACTACGATTCATCATCTGAATCACAGCCAGCATTTGCCACACCTACTAGACCCGATGGCCAACCCATTCCTAAATCTCCCAAGAGCGGATTACAAGGCCAAAATGAGGCGCCCCCGCCAACAGACGGCGAAGCGAGATTCAAACTTGGGACTGGACTTACAATAGATGAACTCGGTGAAATTGAGTTCGATCCTGCCCGTGATGATTACGACGAGGATGAGGAAGAAGACTTCTGATTCCAATCGATAAATTTTGGATTCGGCGATTGAAATTATCCATCCGCGAACAATCCGAAATAGCGTACAGGGTTGCTGACCCCTTTGGGGTCATCCGGCACCGTTAAAGAGGGACGGCAGGTGGGCCGCTCGCTGAGTGATACTTTTGAGTGGAGAGCAGGGTGACTGGAAGGCTGAGCAATTCGAGCGTCTATGGCAAGGAAGGAGTGCCAAAGGGGAAAATCCGGTCAAGGCTTCGAAGTTCCGTCAGTACATTCGCGAACATGTTCGCCAGAAGGTTCCAGATGTCAAATCTGTGAGCCGCCGACGAGACCAGCGCAAGGAAGGTAGCAGTGGCCACATGGATGAAAGCCGATATTTCTCAAAGGAATACTGCCGCAAATACTGGATGGGTGAACTCCAGGAAGAGATCCGCGAAGCCGAGTCCTACTGAATAGGCAGGTGATTCTGGATGAGCGCAACCCTTTCCAAAACCCGCTTTACTGATTGGGACCTTGACGAGAATATCCAAACTGCCATGGCTTCCAAAGGGTGGGAATTTGCCACTCAAATTCAACATGAAGCGATTCCACTCGCTCGGCGCGGAAACAATGTAGTGGGTCAAGCGATAACCGGCTCCGGCAAAACCGCCGCGTTCGGAATTCCAATCATTGAGAGTTGCGAGCCGACAGGAATAACTCAAGCGATTGTTTTGACGCCAACTCGTGAGTTGGCGGTTCAGGTCGCCGAAGAAATCAGTTGGCTACAAGGCGACAAAGGACTCGGGATTCTGACAGTGTATGGTGGGACCGACATTGAGAAGCAGGCGAAGAAACTCGATGCTGGCATCGATATCATCGTAGGCACTCCTGGCCGAGTCATCGACATGAGCAAGAGAGGGCACATCAATCTCGCAGGTATCACTTCGTTTTGCCTCGATGAGGCGGACCGAATGCTCGACATGGGATTCTTCCCAGATATCATCTGGGTTCTCGAGCGGATGGAAAACCGCAATCAAACTCTTCTATTCAGTGCTACTTTCCCTGAAGAAATCATAGAAGCTGCAAACGAGTTCATCTCCGATGCTGAACATGTGATGTCTGATGATATGGAAGTCGAAATACCAGAGATTGAACAGCGACACATCGCTGTAGGCCGCGCCAACAAACTGTGGGCGCTCGGGCGAATCATGATAACGATGGGCGACGATGACCAGATGCTCATCTTCACCAACACCAAGAGAATGGTTGACATGCTGGTTCAGCGATTAGCAAAGTTCCGATTCGATGCAATCGGAATCCACGGCGACCTCCCGCAGAACAAGCGAGAGCGCATCATCAACGATTTCAAGGCGGGTGCGACCAAGATTGTCATCGCAACAGATGTCGCTGCCCGCGGACTCGATGTTGAAGGAGTTACAATCGTAGTGAACTATGACCTTCCTTCGGATGTCGAAAGTTATGTCCACAGAATCGGGCGGACCGGAAGAATGGGTCGAAAGGGCGAGGCGTGGTCGTTCGTCAGCAACGACGACAAGCAGCAGTTGCAGAAAATCGCAGCAACTTGGAATCTTCAAATCCCCCAGCATGACCCCCCCGCTCTACCAGAGGGCGTTACCCGGGACCCAATCGGTCGCCAGCGCGACTGGGCTGAGGTCTCCAACAACTTCGGAATGGTTCCAGTTCGCTTTAGCGTCGGAAAGACAGAGGAAGCCTCCTCTCGCAAACTCTCTGACTGGATTATCAAAGAGGCAAAACTTCCTGAGGTCGCCATCGGTGAAATCGAAGTAAATGATGCTGAGAGCATCGTCGAAGTTCATGTTGACCGAGTAGAAACAGTGCTCAAAGTGATGAGCAGCCGAGATTGGAACGGTCAGTCAGTCAAGGCAGAAATCGCCAATTGATAGACTCAATTTGTCTTTGAAGCAAGATTACTCTTCTTCTGATTCGGGAGTTGGCAATTCGCCATCATCGTCTTCCCACTCGATTTTGACAGTGGCAAATAGTCCAATCACCGTCGCTACGAGCATAGAACGCCAAGCCAACCCGGTAACATCCGAAACCACGGCATTCCGGGCAGCACAGAGTGCCGGTGTCGCGGCCGCATCACAGCCGTCAGCCAAGAATCGAAGTTCTTCTGTCGAATCAGCGAACGCCAACACATAGGTCGCTCGAAGAATCATCAGTAGTGCGACAGCGAGGAGCGCCATCGACCAGCGGGGCATTGGTGTTCTACCAGAGAATCCTTTAGGTCTGGAAAATAGTGATTCAACTCCTCCCATCTTACGAGTCTTTGCTGGGCCGCCCACTGACAGGTACCAACCTGTCCAACCTAACATTATCAAAATCAGGAATCCGTAATCTAGCATGAATTGATGGAATTTCATCATTGGTGCCCAGCACCCATACTCGCCTGGATTCGCAACACACCCCTGAACTGCCAGAGGATAGAGAACTAACAATCGAACGATGTTGAGGACTGTGATGACACCTGCTATCGTCAGCATCCCGCGTAATTTATCCTTCGAAGAAATCCCCGGAGTCATCCAAATTAAAAAGGAAACAAAAGCGATTTCATGCACTGCAACGCAGTCATCTGTGACATCTAACGGAGGCATCCCACTCCCAACAAAGGAGGGGTGGAAGAACTCGAGAACTTTTCCAGGTTCGTTTGCGATGGCGAAGTAGGCGACAGTCTCACTACCGAATAGGAGGCCGTGAAGGTGAAACCAAATCCAAGTAATGAGTTGCTGATATAGGAGAAATGTATCGTCTGGAGTGGTCAACCACCGGTAAGTCACCTCGCCCAACATCAGAAGCAGGACAACACTGCCGATGATTTTCAATTTGGCAGCGATTTCTGACCATGAGACATCATCTCCGGCCTTCTGCATAGCCGTTCCTAGCCACCCTATCGTATCAACCCTACACGCCGGCATGGGTTCAAAAAAGGGGTCTTCGGTCGGGAGGTTCGGAGGGGGCAACACTGCGCACACTCGACCTGTTAGGTTACCACTGCCCCGTGCCCGTTCACGAAACACGCAAGGTCCTCGCTACACTTGATTCGGGGGCTGAATTGGAGGTTCTTGTTGATGACCCCGAGACAAAGCATGATATCCCCGCGCTCTTGGTTAAAATCGGTGCAACTTTGGTTCTCGTCGAGGAAGAAGCGGGAGAGATTCGATTCGTAATCAGGAGGTAGGAACAATGTCGATTGAAGATAAACATGTCAAAATTGCTGAGGCAGAAGACATTCCATCCGATGCGCGTCTGCCAACTTCACACGGAGAATTCAGAATTCGAGTGTTTCATGAGGAGAGCACAGGGTTCGACCATGTAGGGCTAACTCTTGGTGACATGTTCGGTCCAGACCCGGTCCTCGTTCGAATCCATTCGGAGTGTTTGACCGGAGATGCGTTGGGTAGCACTCGATGTGACTGCGGGGCTCAACTCGACGCCGCTTTGATGCAGATTCAGGAAAGTGGCTGGGGCTGCCTCGTTTATCTAAGGCAGGAAGGGCGAGGAATCGGCCTTCATGAGAAGATCAAAGCGTATCATTTGCAGGACATGGGTGCTGACACGATTGAAGCAAACTTGATGCTCGGGCATCCTGCTGATGCGCGGGACTATAGAATTGCAGCGAAGATTCTCAAGACTGTAGGAATCAGTTCAGTCTGTTTGCTCACCAACAATCCAGACAAGGTTCAACAGATGCGAGAATTAGGCATCAATGTTGTCGAAAGAATGCCGCTTGTAGTCGGAGTCAGTGAAGATAATGTTGACTATCTCACCACTAAAGTTGAACGAATGGGGCATACCATCGACCCAGATTCACTCAACGGAAAATGAATTACTACTGAGCGAAGCGAGGGAAGTTTGAACTTCGCTTGATAATTGACTTTATTTTAGCGAAGCAAACGCCGCATAACATCTCAATTTTGCGTTTGTGTTAGGTCTCGGCCCCACCGCGCAGCATCACGATTCAATCAATAAAAATCACGAAGGGGCCGCGACCGGGAATTGAACCCGGGTTGGCGGATCCACAGTCCACCGTCATAACCACTAGACCACCGCAGCCATCGTGTGAGCCGGCCGTCACACCGACTCCATATCAACCTTCCATGAGCCCGGGGATGCGACGGTTTGAAGCGTCACCGCCGTCGCAGGTGCACCATGAGAAGCATCCGTTCAGCAATAATAGCAATTTGCGTCACCTCCCTTTTCCTGTTTGCAGCGCCGAGTTCTGTCTACGCCGACACCGTAATTCGGTCCGAGGTTGTCGACCTCCTACCAGAGGGCACTCTCGAAAACTCATCAGCTTGGGATGTCACTTCTTGGTCCGGATATACTGTGACAGACCCCGCTGAATACACCACTGGAATGGTCACTGATGGGCATCTCTCATTCACCCACTCTCGCCCGGAATACTTCACCGAAGGGACAGGTTGGGCCCTTTACAGTCCGTCCGAGAGCAACATGTCAATTGGCGTACCTGATGGAGGTTACACTTGGAGCAAAGGGCCAACAATCGACTTGGAAAATTTTGATTCCTCAGCGTTCTACGGCAGCGACATCATCAATGTCTCAATAAAAATCGCTTTTGCAGTGCCTGAAGTACTTAGCGATGATGAAGTAAGAATCCAGATTTCTTGGGGGTCAAACATGGAGTTGGTCCGCAGTTTTGCCCACACACAGGCCCCAATCGACAACATGCAGGGAAACCCGCTCGTGATTTCACTCGACTCCTACGCCAGTTGGACTTGGACTGACTTGAACGACCTAACAGTAACAATCGATTATGTGTCGGTTGGAGGCATCGACGATTCGGAAGTCCAGGTTGATGCGGTTGGTTTGCAGGTTCGGGAGCGAAGTCCGTGGTCCGGATTTGAGAACTCGAAGGCTCTGCACTCTTCGGTGATGGAGATGGCGCCTTTCTTCGACTTCGACATCGCTGCTGGCTCATTGAGTGGCCTCCACATTACTAGTTGCGGGCTTGAAATTGATTCGTCTGGAAACCCCGGCGGCTGGCTCAGCGAATCGGTGCAACTACCTCACGACCAGACTTGGGGGAGATATCACCAGTATGGAAATGCGAGCGCATCGGTAAAAATCCAATCTAGTTCAGATGGTATCAGTTGGTCAACAGGTGTTACCATCAACGACTCTGAGATGATTAGTGGCGGCAATTTTGTTCGTCTTGATATCGCTATTTTCAGCGGCTGCCTAGCGGGTGCGCGCATCGATTTGAACGACCCGACTCTAACTATTACTGGAAGTGTAAGCGGTTCAACTGCAGATTTAGTTTCAAATTTCAGCGAGGTAAAGTTTGCTTTGGGGACTAACCTAGTCGCTACAACACCGGTATTAGCGGGTGGTTTTTCCCTCACAGTCCCAGTAGGTAGATTCCTACCCGAGGCTGGCGAATCTCTTGACATCGGCATTTCGACACGATTCCAATGGTCTTCCCAAGGTCAACCTCAAACGGTCGTCGTTTTGGTCGAGGATATTCTGCTGAGTGGAGGTTTCCTCGTAGAGTGGGATTACGACCCGAGTTGTGAGAATCCCGGAACCATCTATCTTCAAGAGGACGATATCGGTTCGATTACTCCCTTGCGTTCGACTTGTACAGATGATATCACAGCGGTTGAACAACTCTCGGTCTCAGCCATCTCTCAAACACCCACATTAGTCGCCGCATCAGTTGATGACGGGCGGCTTGTGTTGAGTCAACTTTCAGAGCAGTCAGGGGTTGCGCCAATCGATGTCGTCGTCACGGACGAAAGAGGAAATGCTTGGACGACAACCTTCGATGTAGTGGTGTCAAGTGTCGAGGATGCCCCTACACACGCACAACTCCCCCAAGAAGTGTTAGTGGCCGTTGGTGACGCCCTCACAATAGAATTGCAAATTGAAGATGTAGACACTTCAGTCAACGACCTAATCATTGCAACTGATGTATCATGGGCAATAATCGACTCATACAACAATTTGATTCTTGCACCAACCTCAGTTGGCTCGTTTGAGGTTAAAATTACTATCAGCGATGGTCAAAATGTGGTGACTGAATCTCTGATTGTTCTCGCTACTTCAGACCCAGACCTGCTCATCGAGTCAGTCGAAATCGATGGTGAAGAAGCAGGTCAAATTGAGAGGGGTGGTGTTACATCAATCAAGGTCTTTGTTCGTAATGAAGGCCTTTCAGCAGCGTCGCTGGTAACTGTTCGATGTTACGATGGTCAAACTCTCATCAATACCAGCGTTCCGATTCCAGTCATTGAGCCAAGCGGATTAGGTATTGCAACATGCGTTTGGTTGGTTCCCGCAGAAGTTGGAGATGTATCGCTTCGAGTCTATGTTGACCCAACTTACGATATTTTGGAGGTCTCGGAGACGAATAATGAGTATCACAGTACAATAGAAGTCATCTACGGCGAAAACGAAGGTGGCGGAGCAGGAAGTGAGGGAGGTGCTGCGAAAGCACCGTCAATGTCGATGGTCTATGTCCTAGCAGTTGTAATTGGACTTGGAGCGATAGTTGTAATGCAACTTGGGCCAGGTAAAATCCGCCGAGAGATTTGAGCATCGAGCGGCTAATCCCTCATCGTGGTAGAACCCCAGATTACCCCAACCGTGCTTTTGGGTCGGTTTTCCGTCAGCGAAGAGGTCGGAATGGCGGATAATCTGTCATTTTCGGACAATGATTAAGAGTAGCCCGTGGCTGAAAAGACTACTTCCGCATAGGCAGATGCGTCTGCCGGGGGTGGAAGTGGGGTATGCGAAATGGGACGATTGAAAATCCGTCTAGAGACGGACCAGTGGATTTACGAAGAGTATGACATCGAGTGAAATCAAGTTTGCACACAGTTTGTGCAAGGCCTGAGTTCAACCGATTGTTCATGGTTCAACGGTAGTTTTCGTTGGCGTCGCTCACCAGCGTTTGGGGTAGGCATCAGTTGCCATCAGAACTGTAATTGAACGGGCAATTTCCCCGGTTTTCATAGATTCAACAGATTCGCCAGCGACTCGCATCGTTGCAACGGCCACCGCCTCGCCCTTGATTGTCACAACCAATACCTCATCGCCGACACCCACCGACAGGTCAACCGACACCACCCCGGGCCTCGCAAGTGGGGCGCCATGTGCAAGTGCTGCAGCGGCTCCATCCTTGACTACAATCCGGGGCACTGAGTCGAGTAGGCTCTCAATTGGATGAACCAGTTTGAGCATCGCTTCGGGTTGGTCATGTTCTCTCCAGAGGTGGATTGCATCTGCTAACTGATGCATCGTGACCGCTTCTGACTCAAGATTGTCACTAGTGCGGCTACGCCGCAGTTCTAGCAGTTCTACCGGACCACCCAAGAAGAGGCCGAGGTCTCTCATCATTGTACGGATATAGGTGCCAGCTTCGCATTCGACGGAGATAAGGACAATTCTCCCGTCCCTCTCGATGAGGTCGAAGGAACTGATCGTCCTTTGGCGGACCTGGATTTTGACCGCCGATTCTTTGGGTGGCACATTGTGGATTCTACCAGTTTGATTTGCGATAGCATCAGCCAGCGCTTCATCACTAGTGTCGTCCGGGATTCGAATGACACCGACATACTGTTTCTCTCCTTTCAAAATTCGGGAGGTAAGTCTCATCGCCCCACCTGTGAGCAGTGTCAACGCGCCGGTAGCGAATGGGTCGAGAGTTCCGCCGTGGCCCATTTTCTCAAGGCCGAGCATATCCCTTGCCCATGCTGAGACTTGGTGGCTGCTTGGGCCTGCTGGTTTGTCTATGAGTAGCCAGCCGGCAGCGAGGCGTCCTTCAACATCTCTCAACAGCGGTTCACAGCCAAATTTCGCGTCGCTGGTAGCATCTGAGTCCAAAATTTTAATTTCTCCAGTCATTATTCAACCCCCTTTGCGTCGAGCATCGCTTCGACAGTATCGACTACCTCATCCGGGGAGAGGTCATCTCCATCGACAATCAAATTGTAAGGCGTCATATCGTCGAGTGTGATGTCGTAGAGTGTTTCGTATCTCGCTTGGTCATCTGCCATGCGTTGGCGGACTCTTTCGAGGGCATCTTCCACACTACCGCCCTCTCGGTTGGTAACTCGTTGTGCCCGCTCACTCTCGCTGACTGCGAGCCAAAGACGGATGCATCCTAAGCCATGATTGTGAGCCCACCAGCCGCAGAGCCGAGATTCGACCACATCTGGACCATCGGATGCCTGCATAGCGTCGAGTAATTTCGCATCAAGAATTTTGTCAACTTCTGGTTCTGACTCACAAATAGTGCTGAATTCCTCCACAGAAACACCCCTCTCGGATGCTGCCTCACGAAAGACCTGCCCTCCATTCAGGCTGCTCCAACCGCGCCTTTGACAGATGTTCCCTACCAATGTGGTAGTGCCACTGCCGGGGTGACCGCTGACAGTCAGAAAAACCAATTCATCGCCTCCAATTATGTCGGCAAATGATGCATCTGAATCTACCGTCTGGTGCCCTCTCGATTGAATCCGCATCACATTCAGGGCAACTGGTGCCCTCCTTTGGAGGCGCTCCGACAATCTTTGCCACCACCTCTGTTGCAGCCTCGACGATACCTTGCTTTTTGCGGGGACCATCTCGTGATTTTCTCGTGCCGCCACTGGATTTACCGGTGGTTCTGTCATCTTTCAACAGTGCGAGGAGAGGTTCTTGGAGGAAATCTCCGGCGGTGACGACCGGGTGGTTTCGGTAGCGCATGAGTTTGAGGTGGCGGTCGACGATTCTTCCGAGTGGTGCAGAGAGGCAGATGTAAGTGGCAATCCAAGCGGGGAAAATTAGGACTTTGTCTGTCAACAGACCCCATTCTGTTTCCCAAGGGAGAGAGACATAATCGACTCTAAACCGCATCACATTAATTTCCATCCATGAGAAAATTGCGATGATAAAAATGAAGGTGAACATCATTGGTCGCATCATTGCGTTCTGCAATTTCATAGATTCAGGCATTAACCGCTGCTGAATTTTCGCAATTTTATCGATGCGAACCTTATCTCGGTCCTGCATTGCTTCTTTACGCAACTTCCCCATCTGCTTGGTCCGGTGACCCAAGTGAGCCTGCTTGATAGGGTCAATGAAGAACGACCTGATGACCGTGTTCACAACCATAATCGAAGAGCCGACTAGTCCCACAGTGAGCACGAACCAAATGTCGGAGAAAGGTAACGCAGGCGTCAAAACCATATCAGCGCCGCTACCGAGAGTGGTCCGAATTTTTGGATTAATGAGAAGTAGTGACATCATCAAGAGCATCAATAGAGGGGTCGCCATTGAGCCCAAGCCGGGCATCTCGGGCTCATCGTCGAGTTCTGACACAATGCGTCGGCGATGCCGCCGTCGCATCAACTCTTCTATTAGCGCGCCTATGGGGCGTTAGACTTCGGACGGCAAATTATGAGAGTGAAGGCTCTACTCGGAGGTTGAAGACGATGGATTCTCCCGAGGATGTTTTGACCGCAGTTCGCGATGCGGTGGCCGCTGGTGACCTAGCCACAGCGGAGGTTGTATTGCGTCAAGCATCGAAGCGGTGGTCCAGAGAGCCGGAGTTTGCCATTCGGCATGCGAAGGTATTGACTCAGATGAATAACGAAAAATCTGCCTACAAAGTTTACCGAAAAGTGATGAAAAAAGCACCAGAAAGGTTGGATGCCTGTCGGGGTGCCGCTGATGCCGCAATTCAAATCGGCAAAGGTCGAGATGCTGAGAAATTGTATGGTCGGGCAATTGGATTGGGGATGTCATTAGATGAGGCAACAGCAGGTATTGCTCGTTCTTTCAGCATAAGAAAGCGATATGCAGAGGCGTGGGAGAAGGCGGTCACCCAGTTCAAAGATTCAGGCAGAAAGAGCAGAGATTTGCACAGTTTGCTCACGGAGATTTCACCAATTGTCGGTGCTGGAGTACCGCCATTGAATGAATTCGATATGGCAGATGTTGAGCAGGTCCAAGTAGAAGTTCGACGAGACCAAGATGACCCTATGCTGACAGGTAAAAGTTTCGAAGCCGGTAGTTTGGAAGCGATGGCCGGAGTCGATAAAGGGACTCTTGTCGATGATGATATTCTAGGATTTGAAGGGCTACTCGAAGAAAACAAGAGTACAGGCGGAGAAACTTCGCTCGGAATTGACCTCAGTTTCCTAGACACTTCTCCTCAATCCGCACCACCTGCGCCGACTGGAGATGCCGCTTCGACGCAAACTGGAGCAGAAATCCAAATGGGAGCAGAGAGCCAAACGGGAGCAGAGATTCAAACGGGAGCAGAGAGCCAAACTTCTGGATTCTCTACAGATGACCTGGACCTAACTGAATCTCCGCCGACCACTGAATCTCCACTTTCAGCAGACAAAATAGAGGTCTCACCCCAATCTAAGGCCCAGCCTGTTGATGATGAGGATCCATTTGCAGACTGGCCTGATGTTTGAGCGTATTCTTACAACCAAGTAGGCGCATTGCCCATTGCTAGCGCGACATCCCGGATGCTGTTCCAATTTTGGGTCGCCACAACCACGATTGGAACGCCACAGACTAGATTGAAACGCCACATCCGAGATAGAAACGGCACAGCCGCGACCAACCTGTGAGAGCCCTGCCCTTAGGCGGGGCCGTCAATTGAATTGCGCTTCACTCAAATTCGAACGAGCAAGTACCACAAACATTGGCACCGGGCGGATTGGCTGAACTGCAAATGGGGCAGGTTCGACCTTCCCCATCATCTTCGGGGGCCGGTTCGTCGTCGCCACTTGAATCGTCAGCTTCAGCATCAGAAGAATCATCCTCTGAGTCATCTTCTCCAGTAATCTGTTGAAGTGCTGCATCCATTCCATCGTCGCCGTCTGCGTCGGAATCTGAATCGTCTTCGCCATCATCGTCAGCGTCGTCATCTCCGTCGTCGTCTCCACCGTCATCATCTGCGTCGGAGTCTGAATCGTCTCCACCATCATCGTCAGCGTTGTCGTCGGATTCAGTATCGTCTCCACCGTCATCGTCATCGGAGTCAGAGTCTTCGTCACCATCATCAGAGGTTGAGTCGTCTTCGCCTGCATCTTCATCAGAGTCAGCATCATCTTCAGATTCTTCCTCTTCAGGTTCATCTGCTGGTAGGGGAGGCAAATCCTCGTCGACTTCGTCGCCGAATGACGCTCCATGGAATTCTTGTGCTTCGCTGACCTTGTATTCGTCTCCAGAATCACCCACCAATTCGTAGATGACTTCGATTCTCTCATCTTTCTCAATGACATCAAGGTGCCAAGTTACCTTGGTTCCAGCCTCTGAAGACTCTTTTTCCATCTCTGCTTCTCGGTTGCCTTTGGCATCCGAACGGATGCTGTAGCCCTTAATTTCGAACGCTTCTGGAACGATATCGTGTAGAATCAAGTCCTCAAGTGCTGAGTCTGACCGGTTCTGGAACATAATCAACACCTCATAGCGGCCTGCGCCACCAGCGGGGAAGACCTCCTTACCAGTGCTGAACTTGCGTCTCTTGTGTATGACACGCACAATCGGAACTTCTCCAAGCATCCGGGTTGCGACTGGCCCATACCTTTCTGCGCTGAAGTCGCAGCGGAGTGGTCCGGCGACTACATCGTTGTCCGGACTAGGGTCGGGCGCAACTAGTGGATAGCATACAGTAAGTGTTTGACCAGGGTCAAGACCGATTGGTCCCTTGGTTCCAATAGTTAGTAACATCGTATGTCCCGGTCCGTCAGGGCTTATCCTGTCTGACTCGAGCGAGAGTCCTTCTCTCACCTCAACTCTGAACTGGTCTCGAATCAAATCCTTTCCATCGATTGAGCATGAAATCTGTTCAATGTCTGGATGGTTGAAAATACCGGGGACATCATCTGTCATTCGCATGAGGTTGATTGTCGAAGAACCGGTATTCTTCACAGTGACTTCTGCGTCGACACCAGCTTCTCGGTAACTTCTCAAGACATCAACAGAGTAATTCTTGTTGATATCTGCCTCAAGTACGGTAATCACATGTTGTTCCAACTCAATCGAACCGTTGGTACTGTGAGACACGCGCGGGATGACTGTAAATCCAAGTTCCTGGTTGAAATTTGGCTTTTCAGTAGAGGGTACGACTGCAACCTCACTTTCCCAGCGCCCATCAGGAAGAACATCCTTCTCAACATCAGTGATATCGAACAGCAAGTCGTCTGCGCCTGCCATCTTTACTTGAAGTCGAACCAAATCGACTGCGAATGAAGAGCGGTTCTCGAAAATTGCTTGACATCGCCAGTTATCAGGGCGTTCATCCTCATCAACATCCATGTAACTGAATCCTCTGCAGAAAGCATCCAATTCAGTGATTGACATCGCCGAAAGTGTAGCATCGGCGCGGTAGGTCGCTCGGGTTGTTCCGGCGTCTATCGGGTCGATTACTTCTGATACCAAGTCCGCATTCAAAGGAAGGGTTCTCTTTCCTCCGGGCGACAGAGTACCGACAGCCCATGTTAGTGAGCCTTGGTTGACTATGTGGGAATCGCCTTCGGCAACTGTGAGTTGTGAAGGGATGTCTCGGGAGACCTCAACATCGTGCAGGTCAACTGGACCTACATTCTCAACTTCAATCTCGATAGAAATCGTTTGAGCATCTTCGGAACAGACCGCAGATGCGCTGTCGTCCTGTCCGCGGTCTGGCTTCGTGTCCAGTCGCTCTCTAACAACCAACATGCGGGGTCCTGAAACCTCGTATTCTCGGGTGTGGTCATTTCCAGGGTCTAACTCCTGTACAGGTAGATGACCCTCATCAATATCGGTGTGGGAAAGGCCGTTAAGGAAAATGTCAATGTCCCAAAGTCTGTCTTTCTCGCTCGGGTTGTTGATACTGAGAAGTCCACTCACGCTTTGGGAGACGACATCTCCGTCCGCACTGAGAGTTGATGTTTCCTCCTCATGTAGAGTACCGTGCAACTTGTCACCAGGTATTCCGTCGACTTCTACGACCTCTCGAATTCCTGCTCCAGCGTGAAGGAACTCTGGCTCGGCCTCGGGGGTAGCCTCTTCTTGGACTTCCTCGGCTTCTTCCTCCGCTTCGGCTTCGTCTGCTTCAACGGATGCTTCTTCGCTGTCATCAGCGGCGTCATCAGAATCGTCACCTAGTGGACCCAACAAGTCAATCGCGGGTAGTTCTTCAGCAGATTCTTCTGCATCGCCGTCAGCATCACTATCATCGCCGGAATCATCATCCGAACTGATTTCAAGAGGTGCATCTAGCAAACTAGCAGCAGCGTCGTCAAGCAGATCATCGCCGCCATCATCGTCGCCGCCATCATCATCGCCGCCATCATCAGATTCCTCTTCTAGAGGCGCTAACGCGCCAAGTAGGTCAGCAGCCGACCCAATGTCGACGCTTTCCTCTTCGGGCGTTTCTTCTGGAGTTTCCAAATCAAATCCAGGAGGCGGTGGAGGTGGAGGTGCATCCAATCCGGGAGGTGCAGGGGGTGGCGCATCCATCTCAGGAGGTGGTGGCGGTGGTGCATCCATTCCGGGTGGCGGAGGTGGTGAGTCAGCGGGTGGAGGTGGTGGCGGTGCATCCAACCCCGGAGGTGGTGGGGGTGTATCCAATCCGGGTGGAGGCGGTGGTGGCGGTGCAGAGTCCATGCCGGGTGGTGGCGGCGGTGGTGGTGCATCTAATCCGGGCGGGGGTGGCGGGGGCGTGTTCTGTTCCTCATCTGTCATATCAACATCTCCTTACAATGAAGCACTTTCTGCCAACGCGCTCACTTCTATAACCGTTGTCACCGGTCGGGTAGGCATAGCCTATCGGATGACCTGTATCTCGATGTCAAGTTGACGGACGAATCCTTGAAAAACGATGGGCATGGGGATGACTACATGGCAGCAGCAGACGGGACCGCTCCTCCGGTGCTTTTCATCGTAGGAACAGCGGGCGCAGGAAAGTCGACATTAGTGACCGCAATCCAAAGATGGGCGCGGTTTCTTGAGATAGAGGCATTGACGATTAATCTTGACCCCGGTGCTGAAAGAGTGCATTACGACCCTGAATTTGATGTGCGTGATATCGTATCTCTTTCAGATGTGATGGATGAATACGACCTCGGTCCAAACGGCGCACAGATTCTTGCGGCCGATTTGGTGGCGATGCAGGCGAATGAAATTCAAGCAGAATTGGATGGACTGTCCGGTGACCTTCTGATAATCGATACACCCGGCCAAGTCGAGTTGTTTGCGTTCCGAGAGGCATCAAGTCACTTCGTCGAAGTTCTTGGCCAAGACCGAGCGGCACTCATTTTCTTGTTCGACCCCATGCTATCTCAGTCAGCTTCGGGATTCGTCTCTCAAATGCTGCTCTCGAACATTGTGCACTTCCGCCTAGGGTTGCCAACTGCCAACTTCCTATCCAAGGCAGACCTGCTCGAGCCAGACGACCTTGAGCGTATTCTTGAGTGGGGTGAGCGATTGGAGTCGTTGGAGGCTGCACTCTATGAGGAGGCCGGTGGACAGCGAACTGAGTTCGCAATCGGCCAATTACGAATGATGCAACAATCACAGATTCAACCAGGCCTAATTCCCCTTTCAAGTGAAAAGGAAGAAGGATTGGCAGACATCCTTTCTTTCGCACAGAACTTGTTCGGTGGAATGGCAGATTCAAAGGATGGATTCGCCAGTGACATTGGACCCGAAGTCGACGGGTGGAATGATTGAATGGCCCACCTTCTCGCAATCGATGATGTTGCAGAAGATTTTGAGAGCATTTTGAACTGGGCAATTGCCTTCAAACATGATTCAGACATTGCCCCGGATTTCAAGCCGTTGGACGGCTTGGCAATAGGTTCAATCTACGAAAAGCCGAGTACTCGTACTAGAATCTCCTTTGAGGTCGGGATTGACAAATTAGGAGGTCACCCACTCACCCTTCTGAAGGGGGATATTCAGCTCGGAAAGAGTGAGACTGTGGGTGATACCGCACAAGTTCTCTCCCGTTATCTAGGTGCGATAACCTACAGATGCTTCGGCCATGCCGATGTTGTGGAACTCGCGGACAAATCCACTGTTCCTGTCATCAACGCCCTTTCTGACAAGCATCACCCTTGTCAAGCGGCAGCAGACCTAATGACTATCAAAGAGAAATTTGACGACTTAAGCGCTGTGAAAATCGCCTATGTCGGAGATGGAAACAATGTTCTTCACGATTTGATGTTGGCTGCTGCAATCGTTGGTAGTGACATTACCTGGGCTACTCCTGTTGGCTACGAACCTGACGGGGAAATTGTGGCACGGGCTCAAGAATTGGCAGAAAATTCCGGTTCAACTTTGACTGCTACGAATGACCCGGTTGAGGCAGTTACAGATGCGAATGTAGTCTACACAGATGTTTTTGTTTCGATGGGTGAAGAGGGACTAAGCGACAAATTGGGTGATTTTGATGGCTTCCAAATCAATGACGAACTCGTCTCTAATGCCGATGATGACTATCTCTTCATGCACTGCCTTCCAGCCCACAGAGGTGATGAGGTGACTGATGAAGTAATGGACAGTGAGAATTCGATTGTCTTTGAGCAAGCAGAAAATCGAATGTGGGCTCAAATTTCAATATTAGCCTTTTTAATTTCGAAAGAGGCGTGGGAAACTTACGCTGAGTTCTTGGAACTCGAATGAATTATGTGGGTGCCTACGGGCAGCAGATATTAGGCAACCATCTGTTGTCTATAGTTGGGTCCGTTCAATTTCGTTGACTAGTTTTTCGTTCAACTCAACCCGCTGGCATAAATTCCAGTTGCAGTAAATCCTACCAGCCCTAACATTAGAGAGCGTTTCAGTAACTTGGATGCTTTTGTGTCTTCGCCTTTTGCGAGTGGTGGTTTTGTGGCGAGTAGAGTCAGCATTGCAGGCAACATCAGGACTACGAGTCCTTTCGGTAGAAGGTCAAGACCGAATGGCATTGCCATCGCAACGAAGCCTATCAGCGCGAGAACCCATGCCCATGAGCGTGCAGCGGCAGGTCCAATTTTCTTCGGTAGAGTTTCTCGGTCGGTATCACCTGCAAGGTCTTCGACATCTTTGACGACTTCTCGCGCGGTTCCAATCATCATTGCGCATATTGCTACAATCCACGGGAGAATGTCAGTGCCGTGACCAACCGATGCGGCTCCAAAAACAATGACGACTGCAATCAATCCTGAAACGGCGAGATTTCCGAGCAATCCTCGACGCTTCAGACAGACTTTAGATGGCAAACCATCGAATTCGTAAGCGACCATCAAAAAGAGCGCAAGAAGCCAAATTGCGGCTGAATCCAGCCATTCTGCTTCGCCGACATAATTCTCAGCGTGCCAAACTATGATTCCAAGACAAATTGCGGATAATGTCATCATAGAGATGCTGAACTTTTTCGCTGAATCTATTGTGATTGCACCCGACACTAGTGGGCGGTTTGGTTTGTTTACTTTGTCTACTTCAATATCCTTGATGTCGTTGAGGGCATTCCATCCTGCCATGAAACTAGCCACGCTCAATGCGTGGAGTGCAATCGGCAGTTCATTTCCAGATTGACTCGCTCCTCCGACGATCAGGGCTCCTAATCCAACTGTAACTGCGCCCATCACGACATTGACTCCGCGAGCCAGCGTCAACCACTCTTGTACGCCCATTACAATGTATGTGGAGGCGAAGGTAGTTCTTCATGCCTGTGCCGTTGAATCTCCGCGAGCATCACTTGCAAGATCCCACACACAGACTGTGTATCTGCCACCGCGAAAGAAGTCTCGGACATGCCCGACCTTTTCGAAGCGATTGTCTTTAGCGAGTATGTTGCCAACTTGATTCATTGTCGCTCCCCATGAGAAGCGGTCGTTCAGGTGGTCGAAGATGTCTACCGTGTGTGAGCTGCCATTCTCTGATAGGTAGACCCTCACGGCTTCTCTAAGCCTCTTCGTTCGGCTCATCCAACCACCTCGGTTGTCCTGATGATTCGCGCACGCGTTTGTAGGGTACGCCAGTCCGGTCGAGTACGGCAGTCTGATCGACTTCGAGACATATCAGTAGGTTTCCAAGCGGGAGATTCCACTCGGCCCGTACTACTCGCCAGACGGACGAGTCCATGTGAAGTGGTGACGGTAGCACTTCCTGTAGTTCGCAGGCTTGCGAGTGGGGTTCGAGCAATTACCTCGACTTCGTTCGTAGCCTGAATCAATTCCCTGACTTCTTGGGTTCGGTTCATGAACAGCACCAGATAGCGGGAGCATATCAATGAACGAAGAGGAGGCCAAACTGAAAGTGAAAGTGAAATTGGAAGCAGTGTGACCTTTCCAAAATTGAAAGTGAACGAAATTAGTAGCCATCGAGCCGAGCCATTCCGTTGATAAACCGAGGCCGGGTCGGCGGGCTGCTACGGCTCGTGTGGTGTAGCTCGGCCCATCATGACGGGTTCTCGATCCGTCGACCCGGGTTCAAATCCC
>Ga0209403_10001566_pt1 | contig 29286 bp, 29 predicted proteins | sample ArcticOcean_MG_C_8_FD_187440 | JGI IMG/M metagenome (GOLD analysis project Ga0209403, IMG submission 187440) | Marine microbial communities from western Arctic Ocean - ArcticOcean_MG_CB11_86 (SPAdes) (version 2) | ecosystem: Environmental > Aquatic > Marine > Oceanic | place: Arctic Ocean...
GTATTGGGAATAGGGTTGATTGGTGTAATAATAAATATATTTGGTTAATAAAATATTATTATTTAAATAATTTTTATTTTTTTTAAAATATTTAAATTTAAAGGATCGCCTCTTTTTAAATTTGATGGTGACTTTTTATTTAGAATTTTTTCGTAATAAATTGGAGAAACTCCATACCCAGGTCTAATTCTTCTAATATTATATTTCGTGAATTTTTCACCTTTTAAAATATTTTTAACTACAAATATAGATCTTCTAAAAACTTTATTGCTATCTTCAGATTTGCTTCTATAAAAATATTTTTTACCTAATAGTTTATAAACTTCATCAATAGAAGATTTAAATCTTTTTATTTCTTTGCCTTTTAAAGAAAATTCGATGTCTAAACCTTTTTTTTGATTATCGAGAGCTATATGTTTTTCAACAACTTCAGCGCCAGCAGCAATGCAGGCAATAGCAATTTTATTATTTTTTGAATGATCGGATAAACCAACTCTACACTTAAACTTATCTTTTAAAACTTTAATATTATTTAAATTAAAATCTGAATTTTTTGATGGATAATTACTTACGCAATATAAAAGAGTAATATTTTTAGCTCCATATTTTTTTGCAACTTTATAAGTTAATTCAATTTCATTTAGATTTGCCATTCCTGTAGAAATGATCACTGGTTTTTTTGTAGACGCTATTTTTTTAATTAAAGGAATATCTGTCATTTCAAAAGAGGCAACCTTATACATTGGGCATTTTAATTTTTCTAAAAAATCAACTGCAGTTTCGTCGAATGGGGTGCTAAAAATAATTATTCCAATTTTTTTAGCATAATCAAATAATTTTTTATGCCACTCTAATGGTGTGTGAGCCTTGTTATACAAATCCCAAAAATTATAACCTTTCCATAGACCCTTATTAATTTTGAAATATTTTTTATTTGATTTTATAGTCATGGTATCTGCTGTAAAAGTTTGGAGCTTTACAGCATTTGCGCCATTGTCTTTAGCGCATTTTATAAGTTTGATTGCTTTGTTTAATGATCCGCAATGATTTGCTGAAATTTCTGCTATAAAAAAAGGATAATCTTTCATAAAGTATTAAATATATTATATTATAATTTTAAATAATAAAAATAGTTATGGATTACAAAATACAAAAAGCAAGACTTGTTGATTCAAAATTTATTTATTTGACCAGAAATGATAAATTATCAAGAAAATATTCAGGAAACAGCAATATTATAAAGTATGATGAGCACTTAAAATGGTTTAAGAAAAAAGTTGTTTCAAAAAGTAACAAATTTTATGTAATTTCAAAAAAGAATAAAAAAAGTGATAAAATTTCTTATGTCAGATTTGATAAATCACATTTTTTTTATAAAGTTTCAATTGGAATAAAATCTAACTATAGAAATAAAGGGCATTCAAGCAATATATTAAATCTAGCAGAAAAACAGATCAAGGATAATGCTTTATTAATAGCTGAAGTAAAACCAAAAAACAAACCATCATATAAATTGTTTAAAAAAAATAATTATTTACTTATTCAGAAACATAAAAATAAATTAATATTTATTAAAATTTTAGAAACTAATAATAAATTAAAAAATTATTTAGACACTATAAATAAAATTGAGCTAATAAGAAAAAATAATAATGTAAATTGGATGGATATATTAAAAGTTGCTTTTAAAAATTCACCAAAACAAACATCAAAAATTTTTAGCAAAATATCATCTTTCGACAATAACATTAACAAATTGTCAAAAAAACTATCTTCTTAATTTTTTACTTATACCACTGAATTGTTTTAGATAATCCAAAATTTAAATTATATTTTTGTTTAAAACCTATTTTTTTTATTTTTTTTATATCGGGGCACCTATTTTTAGTACTTCCTTTTGCAACTTTTATTTTTTTCAATATAATTTTTTTACTAAAAATTTTTGACATTTTTTTAACTAAATGCGTTATTTTTACCTGCTCTGATGTGCCTATATTATAAATATTTAAATGTTTGCCTTTTCGAAGAAGCAAATCAAAAGCATTAACAAAATCTTCTATAAAAATAAAAGATCTAGTTTCATTTCCATTTCCTTTAATTGTAAGTTTGTTTTTATTTTTTCTTATTTTTTTAAACCTGCCTATAAGCTCTGGTATCACATGTTCATTGCCCATGTTTGGTCCGTAAACATTATGAGGTCTAAATATTACTAATTTTTTAAAAAATTTTTTACCATAGTGCACACCCATTAATTCTGTTAAAATTTTTCCACCGCCATAAGAAAAACGTGGGTTGTAAATATCTGGTATTTTTAAGATTTCATTTTCATCTGTTGGAATTTTTTCAGGAGTTTGATACACCTCAGAGCTAGATGCTAAATAAAGTTCTTTAATATTATTTTTAATACAACCTTCTAAAACATTTAAAATACCTTTTACTGCAATATCTAAAATCTTAACTGGCTCTTTATAAAAATTTTTGGTTCCATTAACATATGCTAAATGAATCACTGCGTCTGTTTTTTTGAGAGCTTTGTTTAAATGTGATTTATCACGTATATCGCCTTTAATAAATTTAATTTTGTTTTTTATTTTTTTTATATTACCGATACTGCCTCTAGAATTATTATCATAAATTTTAACGTTGTATTTTTTTTTAATTAAAAGTTTGCATATATTTGAACCAATAAAACCTGTCCCACCTGTAACTAAAAAAGTTTTTTTTTTCATAATAATAAAAATTTACAATTTATCTTTAATGTCCTTGGTTCCTTTTCTTAGCCAAGTTGTAATTAAACCATAACAATACCATCGCAAATATTCTGGGAGCCATTTAAAAATTTTAAATCTACTTGATCCCTCGCTTCTTTCTTCCCACTGAGCAGGAACTTCAGATATATTAAATTTAAGTCTATTACATTTTGCAAGTAATTCTAAAGAATATGCAAATCCAACTTTAGATTCAATGCTAATAGTATTTAATAAGCGTCTTGAAAATAATCTAAATCCATTGCTAGCATCTTTTACAGGTATACTAGAAAGAAAATATAAAGTTGTTGAAGCTGTTCGAACTAGTATTGATTTAATTAATGGACACCCTTTCATTGATCCACCTGTTACAAAACGGCTCGCTACAACTACATCATTATTATCTTTAAATGATCTAAACATTTGATCCAAAATATTAATATTTAAAAAATCATCTGCGGGATAAACTATTACACAATCTGATTTACCATAATTTAGGCCAGCTTTTATTGCTTCACATGGTCCAATTAATGGATTTTTTACAAGAATTACCTCAAAGTTAAAGCTTTTTAATTCGTTTTTATATTTAAAAATATTGTCATCATCTAAGTCGTAACATAAAAGCACTCTAAATTTAGTCTTTATATTAGTCTCAAATTTTCCTAACAATTTAATAACTTGTTCACCTTCGTTATATATAGGCACGACAATTTCTAGAGGGACGCTTTCCATTATTTATTTTTAATTTTTTTAAAAAGATTTAAGTTCATCGATGCATCTTTAGCAAGTTTAAAACTCAAATTTTTAATAATATCCTGCCTTTTGCAAGGTAATATGTTTGGTTTAAATTTTTTATAATTTTCAAAGTCAGATCTTCTTTTTTCTCCAATATTAATTATGCCAGTAAAACTAGATAAAGAGATATTTTTTATTTCTTTAACTAATTTTTGTATTTCAATCATTGAAGTAAAAATATTTACTGCAGCAGTTTTAAATTTAATATTTTTTTTATCAAAAAACCTAGTTCTTATAATTACAAAATTTTTTATCTTTTTTACAATATATTCAGAAGATAATTTAGTCCAACCGTAAACATTATAAGGCTCTAATAAGCTTTTTTCAGAATAGTTACCTTTAATAGAAGGATATACCCCATCTGATGAAATGTGAATAAGTCTAACTTTTTTTTCAAAATATTTTTCATATTTTATTATTTCATTTATTAAATTTAGTGTCCCAAAAACATTTACTTTAATTGCATCAAATGGGTTTTTCTCACACTCTTTCATTCTTGCCTTAGCAGCACAATTAATAATCAAATAATATTTTTTTTTTAAATGTTTTCTAATACTGGTTCTATCAAGTATATTTAGATCTTTTTTTTGAGGGGAATCTAAATTTTTAAAAATTTTTGACTTTACAATTGCAGATCCTAAATTACCTTTACCACCAATTAATAAAATTTTTTTAATCTTGGTCAATTAATCCCCAGGCATCAATTAAAATTTTATTTTTTCCAATTTTTAATTTTTTATATGCCTTATGAGGCGTTGACAAAATTATAATATCAGATTTTTTTACTAAATATTTTTTACTAACATTATTCTTATTTTTATAAAATTCATCAGATTGTAATGTTTTAATTTTTTTAGATTTTAAAAGTTGAAGTAATTTAATAGATAAAGAATCTCTTATGTCATCAGTTTCAGATTTAAAAGCTAAGCCTAAAACACCAACTATTTTATTTTTTAATTTATATTGTTTTTCTAATTTATTTAAAATAAATTTAGGCAATCCTTCGTTTATTGACATAGCGGTTTTTCCAAGTGAAAACTTATGGTCATAAAAAGCAGAAAGTTGCATAGTATCTTTTAATAAACATGGACCAGAGGTAAATCCTGACATAGGTATATTTGCATTTCTCATATATCCATCTCTCATAATATTTCTAATTTTGAAAAAATCTAAATTTTGATTTTGACATAACATATAAAATTGATTTGATATTGAAAAGTTAATATATCGATACGCATTGGAAAATAATTTTACAAGCTCGGCTTCTATAACTTCTGTATTTATTATTTTTTTACTAATTTTTTTAAATAATTTACCTGACTCAAGAATTGCTTTTTTATTTTTTCCAGAAACCAGTTGTGGTAGCTTTGGCAGTTCTAAAATTGATTTTCCTTGAACAATTCTTTCTGGGCAATAACTTAAATTATTACATTTGCTTTTTATTATTTTAAATATTTTATTACAAATGCCGGGATATATTGAGCTTCTAATTATAATTATATGATCTTTTTTTAAATATTTTTTTAGTTGATAGAAAAAATTAATAAAACTTCTTAGGTCTGGGTTAAGCCTTGTAGTTATCGGAGTTCCAATACATACAATAATATATTTGCTTTTTACTACTTCTTTAAGTTCAGCTGTCGCATAAATTTTATTTTTACTAATCATTTTTTTTAATAGCTGTTGGCTCTTTTCCTCTAAAAAAGGTATTTGTCCACTATTTATTTTTTTGATGTTTTCTTTGTTTTTATCAATAAGAGAAACTTTAAAGCCTTTTGAGCTAAATACTAAACCGAGCGCAAAGCCAACATGCCCTGCCCCGCCAATAATAGAAATATTTCTTTTATTATTCATTAAAAAAAGTTATTACAATATCTAATTGAAAATGAAACAAAAATCAAAAACAATAGACAGATGCCAAATATCAGGTGTTAAAGATTTGAAAACAGTTTTGTCGCTTGGTTATTTGCCCCCAGTTAATAAATTGAAAAAAATTAATAGCATTTTATCTGAGGATGTTTTTTACCCAGCAGAATTAATGTATTCCCCAACATCTAAATTATTACAATTAAGCACTGTAGTTAATAAAGAAATACTATTTCCAAAAGAATATCCATATACAAGTAGTACAACAAAAGTCTTAAGAGAAAATTTTAAAGAATTGTATAAAGAATGCACTAGAATTATAAATATAAACTCTAAAGATTTAGTTGTCGATATAGGCTCAAATGATGGAAACTTACTAAATAATTTTAAAAATCATCATAATGTTTTAGGTGTTACGCCAGAAAAGATTGGCAAGATTGCAATTAAAAAAGGAATAAATACACTTATAAAATATTTTGATAAGTCTACCGCCAATTTAATAGTCAAAAAATTTGGTAAAGCAAAAATTGTAACTGCCACAAATGTTTTTGCTCATATCGAAAACGTAAATAGTCTTATGAAAAATTTATTAAAAATTTTAAAAAATAATGGAGTTTTTATATCTGAATCTCATTATCTAGTTTCATTAATAAAAACTAATCAATATGACACTATATATCATGAACATTTAAGATATTATTCTTTAATAAGCTTAAAATATTTATTTAACAAATATGGTTTAGAAATAATTCATGCTAAAAAAATTAATACTCACGGAGGATCAATTAGAGTTTATGCTGCAAGAAAAAATCAACACAAAATAAATAAAAGTGTTAACAAAATTTTAAAAGTTGAAAAAAAATTTATTAATTGGAAAACTTTTAATTATTTTAAAAAAAATGTTGTTAATTCCAAAATAAATTTTTATTCAGTTTTAAAGAAGCTAAAACAAAAAAAGAAAAAAATTTATGGTATAGGGGCTCCATCTAGAGCAAGTACTTTAATAAACTATGTTGGTATAGATGAAAACCTTATTGATTGTGTTCTCGAAATAAAAGGATCATATAAAATTGGAAATTACATACCGGGCAAAAAAATACCAATTTTATCTGAAGATAAGTTATATAAAGACCCGCCGGATTATGTCATATTATTTTCTTGGCATATAGCTTCTGAGCTTAAATATAATTTGAAAAAAAAAGGCTATAAAGGAAAGTTTATTATTCCATTGCCAATGCCAAGGATTGAATCCTAAATTTTAAAATTAGATTCTTTGCTATCCTTTAAGAATTTTTTTACTGTATCTTTAGTTAATTCTTCAGATGTTTTGCCAAAATTTGAAATTTTTTTAATTATACTTGATGGCATTGTTATTATAGAACATCCGCAATCTTTTGCTTGTAAAAAATTATAAGCCTCTCTAGTGCTTGCCCAAAGAATTTCTACATTTTTTAATTTTTTTGCTAGATGTACGCTTTCTTTAATAACTGGAACTGGATCTTTACCTACATCACCCATTCGCCCAGAAAAAATTGATATTATTGTTTTAGAATCTTTGTTTATACTTTTAATTATTTTTTTTACCTGTGTTACTGAATAAACAGCTGTGATATTTAGTTTAAATCCTTGTTTACTTAGTAAATTTATCACCTTACCTGAATATTTTCCTTTTGAATTAATTACTGGTATTTTAACATATACATTTTTGCCCCAAGAATTTATTATACGTGCTTGCGTTAACATTCCACTAGATGTATCCGCAAAAACTTCAAGTGAAATTGGTTTTTTGTTACATACGCTAAGTAGTTTAAGTGAATAGTCTTTATAACTTTTTGCTCCAGCCGATCTCATTAAACTAGGATTGGTAGTAAAGCCACTTACTAAAGGGTTGTTGTGAAATTTTTTTATAACTTTTAAATCAGCACTATCGCAAAAAATTTTAGTTTTCATTTTTTCTAATAAATATAATCAATCAAGATTTTTTACAATTTCTTCAGTCATTTTTTTAGCATCTGCAAAAAGCATAAGAGTATTATCTCTATAAAACAACTCGTTATCTACACCAGCATACCCTGGTGATAAACTTCTTTTAACGAATAAAACAGATTTACACCTTTCTACATCTAGAATTGGCATTCCATATATTGGGCTTTGTGTATCTGTTTTTGCTGCTGGATTTGTAACATCATTTGCACCAATTACAAAAGCTACATCACTATTAGCAAAATCATTATTAATTTCATCCAATTCAAAAACCTCATCATATGGTACATTTGCTTCAGCTAGCAAAACATTCATGTGTCCAGGCATTCTTCCGGCCACAGGGTGGATCGCATACTTAATTTTAATTCCATTTTTTTTCAGCACATCAACCATTTCTCTTAATGCGTGCTGGGCTTGTGCTACAGCCATACCATAGCCTGGTACAATTATGACTGAAGATGCATTTTTCATTAAGAATGCTGCGTCTTCCGCATTGCCACTTTTAACTGGTTTCTGTTCTTTTCCTTTAGAGGATAAAGATTTTTCTGTTGCACCAAAACCTCCTAATATCACATTAAAAAATGATCTATTCATTCCTTTGCACATTATATAGGATAAAATTGCTCCTGAAGATCCAACTAAAGCACCAGTAATAATTAATGCACTATTTTCTAAAGTAAAGCCAATTCCAGCTGCAGCCCAACCAGAGTATGAATTTAACATAGATATAACTACTGGCATATCTGCTCCACCAATTGGTATAATTAATAGAAGTCCTAATAAAAGAGATATTTCAATTAATCTCCAAAAGAAACTTTGTGACTGTGTGTTACAAAGATAAAAAATTAATACTACAATTGATATACCTAGCAATAAATTAATAAAGTGCTGTCCTTTAAATGTAATTGGTGAACCCGACATTATTCCTCGAAGTTTTAAAAAAGCTATTATAGATCCAGAGAAAGTAATTGCTCCTATTGTAGCACCTATTGACATTTCAATTAAGCTCGAAATTTTAATATTTCCTGGCGAGCCAAGATTAAAAGCTTGTGGGTTTAAAAAAGCTGATATTGCTACAAAAACTGCTGCAAGTCCGACAAGACTGTGAAATCCTGCAACTAGTTCTGGCATAGAGGTCATTGGTATTTTATATGCTATAAAAGCTCCTACCAATCCTCCTATCAATAAAAAAATTAATACATAAATAAAACCGCTGGAAAAATTTCCTATAAATAAAAAAGTTACAGTAATAGCAATTATCATTCCCAAAATTCCAAAAAAATTACCCTGCCTAGATGTTTTGGGAGAAGAAAGACCTCTTAAAGCTAAGATAAATAACACTCCTGAAAATAAATAAAATACTGCTGATAAATTTGCTGACATATTTATTTATCTTTCTTTTTCTTTTTATACATTTGAAGCATTCTTTGAGTTACTAAAAAACCTCCAAAAATATTTATTGCTGCTAAAAATATTGCTAAAAAACCAAATATACTCGAGACATTAAAAATATTTTGTGAATCTGTTGATAATCCTGCAATTATGGCCCCAACTATAATAACTGATGAAATTGCATTTGTTACTGACATCAAGGGGGTGTGCAAGGAAGGTGTAACGCTCCAAACGACATAATATCCGATGAAAATCGATAGAATAAATATGCTAAGTCTAAAAATAAAAGGATCTATTTCCATAATTTTATTTGATTAATGTTTTTTTTATTATTTCGTCACCTAGATTAATATTAATTTTTTTATTTTCTTTATCATAAAGATTTGAAACAAAATTAAATAAATTTTTTGCATATAAATTAGAAGCTGAAATTGGTAATTTGTTAAGAATATTTCTTTCTCCTATAATTTTAACACCATTCTTATTTACAATCTTATCTATTTCCGTAAAAGCTGAATTTCCTCCTTGGGCCGCTGCTAAATCATAAATTAAAGCACCATTCTTCATATTTTTTATCATATTTTCTTTAATTATTAATGGCGCTTTTTTTCCAGGAATTAAAGCAGTACAAATTACAATATCAATTTTTTTTAGTGTTTCGCTTAAAAGAATTTCTTGTTTCTTTTTAAAATCTTCAGAAGCTTCTTTTGCATAACCTCCTTCTGTTTCCAAATTTTCTGAACCTTCCACTATTAAAAATTTTCCTCCCAAACTTTCAACTTGTTCTTTTGATGCTGCCCTTACATCAGTAGCAAAAACAATTGCCCCCATTCTTTTTGCAGTAGCAATTGCCTGTAATCCAGCAACACCCGCACCGATAACTAAAACTTTTGCAGGAGGTATGGTTCCTGCTGCAGTCATCATCATGGGTATGGCTTTTTCAAATTTAGAAAAAGATTCTATTACTGCTTTGTAGCCAGCTAAATTAGCTTGTGAAGAAAGAATATCCATTGACTGAGCTCTAGTTATTCTTGGTAACAAATTAAGAGCAAAAATTTTTACGTCTTTTTTAATTAATTCATCAAATATATCTTTTTTAGGGTTAAGTTCAAATTGACCAATTAAAATACATTTATTTTTTATTAAATTTACTTCATCTGCGGATGGTTCATTTACCTTTAAAATTATATCTGATTTTTCAAATACATCTTTTTTTGAAAAGCTAATGTTTGCTCCATTTTTTTGATATTCCTTATCATTTATACCCAAATGTTCTGCATAATTTTTTTCAAGGTTAATAGAAAAGCCTAAGGCAGTAAATTTTTTTATAGTTTCTGGAGTAATCGAAATTCTTTTTTCTTTAATAAGATCTTCTTTAACAGATCCAATAGTTATCATTATCTTTGTCTGGCTTTAAACTTTGGATTTTTTTTATTTATTATATAAATTCTACCTCTTCGCTTTACAAGCTTAGAGTTTATATCTCTTTTTCTATGTGATTTTAGGGAGCTGACTACCTTCATAATATTACAATAATTAATTTCATAAACTTTTTTAGCCTGGCAACGTCCTACTCTCCCATACCTTAAGGCAAAGTACCATCGGCGCTGAAGGGCTTGACTTCCGAGTTCGGAATGGGATCGGGTATTGCCCCTTCGCAATAATCACCAGGCGTATAGGGTATATATATATTAAAGTTTTTTGTAAATAGTTAAATTAACTCTATAAACTTACAAAAATTAATATCTGTCCAACTAAATACCTATTTTGATTAATACCAAGTTAAAGTGGTGGGTATGGCTAGAATCGAACTAGCAACCTCTACGATGTCAACGTAGCGTTCTACCATTGAACTACACACCCGTTATCTTATTTCAATCTAATATTTTTTTCTTTTGTAAAAAAAAATAAATAAAAAAGTATAAAACTATTAAGAATAAAAAATAATATTTACATAATAAACCAACATCTTTAAAAAAAAATGATGGGATTATTAATATCAAATAAATAAAATTTATATATATAGAAACTAAATAATTAGATTTTTTTTTTTCTTTATTTTTGGATAGAAAAAAATAATGTAAAAGCATATGTAAATGTTTATTGTCAGGGTGCAAAGGATGTTTTTTTTCAATAAAATATTTTCTTAAAAAAGTAAAAAAAGCTTCAAAAAATAAATAAACTAATAAAATGCAAAAAAAGAATGGTGATATGGATGGATTTAAAATACTTGTGTTTACTGTTGAAGCTGCCAGAAGTGATCCTATCAAATAAGAACCACTATCTCCCAAAAACATTGAAGCATGAGGAAAGTTAAATTTAAGAAAAACTAAAATAATTATTGAACTAAAAAACAAAATATAAATTAAATCATTATTATTATTCACAAAATTAATTGAGAATAAAACGATTAGTATAATTAAAGCATGAATACCCAATAAACCATTAAACCCGTCAATAAGATTGGATCCGTTAATTATGAATAAAAAGCATAAACAAATAAACATGACAGAAAAAATATTAGAAGATGCTAATAAATTATTTAAAAAGGTAAATCCAGTTTTTTCAACATAAAAATCATTGAGCAACACAAGAGTTATCAATAATATTATCATAAACAAAAGTCTTGAAGTTTGACTTAAATTTATTTTTATATCATCTAAAAAACCTAGGAAAAAAAACAATAAGCAAAATGATATATATTCTAAATGAAAAATATTCTTAGAATAAAATAAATATAAACAAACTATAATTAATTGTATAAAAATTATTATTCCACCAAGTCTTGGAGTGGATATATCATGAAACGCTTGAGGTTTCTTAAACTGATTATCTTCCAAAAAATTAAATTTTGAATTTTTTAATAAAATAATTAAATATTTATTAATGGCATAGCTGCCAACTAATAACAAAAAAGAAAAAATAATATCATTTTGACTCATATATAATTTACTGATTACAATATTTAATTGATTTTAAATCTCAAATAATAATAATTGATTGTAGCTAATTTTTCAATACTGATGATGAAAAAAAATTTTTACTTATATAATCAATCAAAATATTTGTAAAAATTATTTGAAATGGAAGAATAGCAAGCTTGTATCTTGGTAAAATAAAAAAGGAAGAAAAAATAATGGCATTTATAAAAAAAATAAAAATCAAATAATTTAATTTGCGTGATTTTTTATTTGAAAGTGTAATTCCACCTAAAGATGTTGCTCCTAGCAATAAAACAGGTAAGTAATGAAATGGGTTATAGTAAATTGGGTTTGATGAAGCGATATCAATAAATAAAAATGATGCAAATTTTTTTAAAAATAAAATTAAATATTTTGTTGGCTCGCCCGTAATATTTTCAATCGCTTTATTTAAAAAAATATTATCAAACTTAATACGGTAAAATTTATCTTTTGATATTTTGTCTATTTGATTTTGCAATTCTTTGTCTATTAATTCTGATCCTTGGACCGTCGAATTAGGATTATTTCCTTTCCACAAATTATAACCAATTGACTTTGTGATCGTTGCACTTTCAAATATTATTACATTTCTGATAAGATATGGAGATATTGTAATAAAGATTATTAGGATAGTTAATAAAATTTTTTTTAATGATGTGGTAAAAAAAGTAAATAGGTATAATAAACTAAATATTATAATCACAATATACTCTCCTCTTAATAATATTAACAACCCAGATATAAAAGAAAAAGTTATAATTGATAAAATGTCTTTATTTTTAGTAATTTTAAAAAAAAAGTAGACGAAAATTAATGTAAAAAAACTCTGCAAACTAATTGATGAAATTTGACTACATGCGTAAAGATGCAATGGAAATAAAGTAAACAGTAAAGAACCAAAAAAACTTAATTTATACGAAAAGAAAAGCTTATTAATTTTATAAAATATAATTACTGAGATTGAAGATAAAAAAACCTGAGACCACAAAATTAATTGTACATAATTTTGATTTTCTAAATTAAAAATTGTAAAAAAATATAAATAAAAGGGATAAAGTGGTGGCATGTATAGATTTGGTAAAAAATAACCATTAAAGCTTATAATTGAAAACTTTCCATACGATGTCATATTTTCAATTATAATTTTCCATTCGTTCTCTAAGCCCACGTCACCAAACATTAAAATTATAGGAGCTCTGATAACTATTGAAAAAATAAGTAAAAAAACTAAGGTTAGCGTTTCTTTATTACTTTGGTGTTGATAATTATTTAAATACATCTTATGAGTAAATCATTTATAAACATAATGGATAAACTAGCATATATTAAAAATTTTAAATTTGGTATCACTCAAATAGTTCAAACATTATTCTATATTTTTCCGTTGTCTTTTATAATTGGTAATATGGCAATAAATATAAATTTGCTACTATTTCTAATTTTTTCTTTATTTTTAATTAAAAAAAAACATTTCACTTTTAGATTTAAAAATTTATATTTGTTTTTAATAGCCTTCTTCTTATACTTATTTTTATCTACGCTAATACAATATCAAGCTCCTGGCATACTAAACGAATCTACGAAAGGTTTAGCATTAGAAAATACACCCTTTTTTAAATCTTTTATTTTGTTCAGATTTTTAATTTTAATTTTTGTTGTAGATATTCTTTTTTTTAACAACATATTAAATTTAAAAAAATTTTTAACTTCTTCTTTATTTTGCACAACTTTCGTAAGTCTTGACATAATATTCCAATATTTAGTCGGATTTGACTTATTTGGTTATAAAGGTTCGGAAGAAACATGGTTCTCAGGACCATTTGGTGAAGAATTAATTGCAGGTGGATATTTGCAGAAGTTTTGTTTTTTTTCATTTTTTTCTATTTATGAATTATCTAAAAAAAAAAAGATTAGTACCTTATTATTAATCTTTGTAATAGTTCTTCACGCCACAGGCATAATGTTAGCTGGCAATAGAATGCCAATGATTTTATTTATGTTTGGTTGTGGCATAATAATTTTATTTATAAAAAATTTAAGATTAATAATGATTTCTAGTTTAATTATATTTTCATCAATATTTTTATTAATTGGTAAAAATGATGAAATAATGAAAAATAGATATTCCATTTTTTTGTATGAATTTAATAGAATATTTGAGCCTAAAATCACGAAAAAAGTTTATCCAAAAATTTATAATAAAAACTTTGCAACCGAAACAGAATTTGTAAAAAATTTTGAAAATACTTATTTTGAAAATTTTTATCCAAAAATTTATAATGAAAACCTTTCAAACTTACAATTCCTAAGAAGCACAGGGCATAATAAAATTTTTGTTACAGCTTTAAATGTATCAAAAATGCAACCGATACTTGGGTTCGGTTTAAAGTCTTTTAAAGTTAAATGTTGGAGTACCTTTAGTGCAGAGGAATTAGCAGCTAATAAGATTGGAGCTTTTAATGTGGGATGCTCAAATCATCCACACAACTACTATTTAGAAATTTTAATTGAGGCGGGAATTATTGGCTTAATATTAATAATGTTTTTTTTCATTATAATATTTAAAAAATCTTTTGTTTACCTTTGCAAATACAATAGTATTAGCGATAAAAATAAGTATTTATTGTTACCAATGATTGTAATTTTTTGTATGGAAATATGGCCTATAAGAACTTCAGGAAGTTTTTTTACAACTTATAATGCCTCATTAATTTGGCTTAATATTGCAATATTGCATGCTTTACTATTCAAGCGTGAGGATGAATTGGTTTAACAATAAGGAAATTTATTTTTTTAAACAAATCTCCCTCCATTTTTCCTAAAGTTTAACCATTCTTTTTTTGTTGGAAATGAAAAATAACTTTTATTGCCTGAACTTATTAGCTCTTTTTTTTTATTTAACAAATTATCAATGGCATTTATAATTAGTTGACTGCTTATAGAAAATGCAGCTTTATAAATAGTAGACATATTTTTATTATAAGAAATATCTATTTCACTTTGTGCATATATTGCCCCATCATCAATTTTATTATTCATTTGATGTATAGATACTCCTGTTTTGCTTTCATTGTGAGAAATTGCCTGCAAAACCGGCCAGATGCCCCCATACGAAGGAAGTAGAGCTGTATGTCTATTTAAACATCCATGTTTGGGAATTTTAAGAATATCAGTACCAAAAATTAGAGAATTTGAACTGATAATCAAATCAGGGTTTATATCTATTATTTTTTTTAAATACTTTTCTTTATTAATATTTTTTTTAATATTAAAAAAATTTACTTTGTTTTTTTTAAATGCTGCTTTTACCGAAAAAAATTTATTATTTAATCCCTTTGGGAAAATAATATTTAAAATAGAAAAAAATATTTTTTTTAACGATAAAATTAATATTTCATTAAAATGCATTCTATAAAAATTAGAAATTAGATATTTTTCTATACTATTTTTCTTTTCTATTTGAACCACATTGCCCCCAAATACTTCAAAGTCTTTACTTTTAAGGTTTTTAATTAAATCATTCACAAAATTTGGATGATAAAAAGGAGTTTCGTCAATTACTATTAGAATTCTCATAGGCATATATTAGATTTTTCAATTTTTGGTTTCTTGCTAAAATTAATTCATCTTGTCTATTTTTTTCATAGTCAAAAGTTGTTTGTGTTCCATAATGGGGGTGTATTAGTATTTCTATATGTTTTTTTTCATTTTTTAAATCATTTCGAATTATTTTTTTCAAACCATTTTTAATAGAAGAAAATTTCATATGACCCGTCTCCAAAATTCCTAAGAAGTTTGATGCAAATTTAATATCATTTTTAATTAATTTTTTTTTTAAACTGTATGAAAAAATTCTTAAAATTAAAAATTTTAAAAAATTTACATAAAACCAAAAACAAAAAAAATTTTTTATACTTGAAATATAAAATTTTTCGTATGGTAGCCTAATCCAATTGATTTTTTCCTCATTGGCTAAATTAATTAATATGTCACTAACCCATGGAATGCTATGAATATGGTTGTGTCCATCGACTGGTATTTCTTTTAAATTAGAAATTCTTTTAAACTCTTTGATTTGTTGTCTAATCTCTTTTTCAACATCTTCTTTTACATTTGCAAAATTTTTTTTGTATTTACAAAAAAAAAAACCTAAAAAATTTTTACTAAAATTATTATTACTATCTGTAATATAATTTTTTAATTTTTTTTTTGTTACGGCTTGTCCATCAGTTAAATTTAAATGTAGACTAACTCTTACATTTCTTTTTAAAGCCTCAAGTATTCCAGTTTCTCCATTTTCATTTCCTACAATAACTGATACACCTCTAACTACACCTTCGTCAATTGCATGAAAAATCGATTCATTGGCCTGCTTTGATATGCCTAAGTCGTCTGCATGTAATTCGATCTTGATATTATTCATCCTCTTTTTTATTTTCCTTAATGTAATTAGGCTTCTGACTAGAAAAACTAAAAATCTTAAACAAAATAAATAATATTACAGAATTAAATAAAATAGAAATTGACCCAAATATTAATATTGAAACTAATGTTACTGGAAATTCAGAATCTATATTTCCAAAAAAAAAGTGTCCTATTAGGATAAACAAAAGATAAATAAATGAAAAAAATAGCACTACTGCTGACATAACAAAAAAATAAACAGGTAATTTGTTTGAGTAATAATAAATGCCTGCAAGAGCAAACTCGAGTTGTTTAATAAATGTAAATTTAGATTTTCCGCTTTTTCTTTTGATCTGATCAAATTCAATTAAAACTTTACTAAATCCCGACCAATGTAAAAAACCTCTTATAAAATTATATGAAATTTTTGTTTTTAAAATTTCGTCTCTTACGCATCTTTTGATCAAGAAAAAATCTGGCGCTCCTTTTGGTATTTGTACTTCTGCCAATTTATTAAAAATTGAATAAAAAATTCTTGAAAATAATCTTTTAATTACACCTTCGTAGTTTGAATATTTTCTTTTCATATGAACAATTTCACAATTAAATTTTTTCATATTTTCAAGCATTTGTGGAATTAGTGTAGTGTCATGCTGAAGATCAGCATCTAGAACAAGGTACATATCAGATTCAAACTCTTTTAATCCTGCCAGAACGGCGTTTTGATGACCAAAATTTTTAGTAAAAAAAACAACTTTTACAAAATCATTGTCTTTTTCTAAATTTTTTAAAATTTGTTTTGATTTATCTGTACTTCCATCATCTACAAAAATAAAATTAATATCATAATTCCTGCTTAACTTATCTTTTTCTATTTTTAACCCATTGAAAAAATTATCAATATTTTTTTCTTCATTAAAAATAGGCGAAATAATATTTAATTTTTGTAACATTTATTAATTTATATTTTTATTATGACAAAATATCAAAAAAAATTTATACCATAATATCAGACATTTGTTTTAAAAAATTTTCTTTAGTTGGCAAAGTGTTCTTAGTTATTTCTTTTTCAATTGACTCATAGTTGCTCATAATATCGTCGATTGTTTTAGATAAGGAAACGGGATCTCTTTTTGAAACAAAAATACCTTTTCTGTTACCTATAACATGTGATATTTCTTCAAAAACTATCACTGGACGTCTTCTTGATAATGTCTCATCTAAAACTTGAGGATGAGCTTCAGTAAAGGATGGTAGTATAAAAATATTGTGTTCATCATACATTTTTATAATTGAATCATTTTCATTTTTAAAATCAATTATTTTGACATTTTTTTGATTAATTTTTTTTTTTATAAGATTATACCCAGCACTTACAAGAGTAAGACTCGCGTCAATCTTTAAATCGTTAAATATTTTTAGTAAAGAAAATATTCCTTTTTCCACTTTAAGCCTACCAACATATAATAATGCTACTTTTTTGAGATTTGGTTTTTGATAAGATTCAAACCATTTTGTATTTAATTGAGACGGTGATACAATTTTTCCATTTTTTCCACAAAGCAAGTGAGTTCTACAACCTATTAAATTAGCCTTTAAAGAAACAATCATAAACATTACGTGGTAAATTGCTGGACCAATAAAGCCTAAAAAATATTTGTATTCTTCATGTCCATCACTTCTTAAGTACACGAAAGTTTTTTTTCTAAAAATAAGTAGAACCAAATAAGATAAAAAAGTATATGGAGTAATTGAAATTAATAAATACTTAGTATCTTTGTTTTTAACTGTTTTAAGCACATTATATAAGAATACCAAAATGTTAGAGGCCGCTATAATTTGCTTTAAATTTATTTGATGTGATCTTTGAATTTTAGACTTTCTTCCTATCATTAATACATCAAAATTCTTATTCAAACCCTCTGGTAATGATTTGCTATCAATATTATCACAATGAAAATGCTGGTTATCATCAGAGATGCTCTCGTTATTAATTATTACTAGTCTATTTGTCATTTTGCTTAAAAGGTTTCTTGTAATTTTAACTTTATGATTTAATTTGGTAAATATTCTCTTTTACCAATAATTAAATCTACAATAGTTAACAACCAAACTTGGTGGGTGTTTTCAACAAAATTATATGCCTTACTATCAATCCAAAAATTTATGTCACCAAGTTTAGATAGCGGATTATCTTTATCGTGGCCTGTAAATGTTATTATTTTTTTTATTTTATTATTACGTGCTGCCTTACATGCATTAATCATGTTTTTTGATTTTCCACTTGAAGATATGAGAATTAAAACATCATTGCTATCTGCATAAAAATCTATTGTTTTTTCAATCCACCTTTCATATCCATAATCATTTGAAAAACAGGTAATTAAATCTGCCTCATTATAATTAGTACATCTAATTTTTGCATTTTTTGTTAAATCTACACTTACATGACTAGCGATGGCCGCACTTCCACCGTTTCCAAAAATCATAATTTTATTATTACTTGTCTTCGTGTCAATTAGTATCTCTTTTGCTTGAGTGATTTTATTAACCACATCATCATTAGGTTTTAATAACAAAGAAAAGTCTTCTAAATATTTATTTACGAAATCTGTATCAGACATTATATTTTAATTACTTTTTATTATTATATATATGCAAAGGTTAGTCGATATTTTTTACTTAATTTGTTAATAATTTTTTATTTTTTTTAGTACAGATTTTGGTAACAGTAAAGCTGTTAATAATTTAATTTTATCAAAGCAAAAAGGATATTTAAGCACTTTTAAAAAACTTTTACCGAATCGCTCCTGTAAAATTGACTGCATTGTCTCAAGATATGAAATTTTTAAAGGAAATTTGCTAAGTTCTTCATAAGAAGAAAAAGTTGGTTCATTTTTTATTTCATTATACCAAATTCTCATTTCTTCAATTTCTATATATCTATTTAGCAAAGACTCGTTTTTCTCATGTAAGCGTATGTAGGCTATAGACGTTTGAACACAATCAATTTTACAATTTGCCGCAAGTCGTAAAATTAAATCAAATTCTCCAATTATATGATATTTTTCATTAAAGTTTAGTTTTAAATTGGTTAAAAAAATTTTTCTAATTATGTAGGTTGGGGATTTTATAATGTAATCTTTTAATAGATCACCTAATATCATTCCCGTAGGATTTTTTTTTTTATTTAAAATAATTTTTTTTTTATTTTCAAAAAAATAACAGAAATTTCCATAAACTAAACCAACTGCCGGATCTTTAAATAGCAACATTTGTTTTTCTAATTTGTCTGACACCCACCAATCATCAGCATCTAAAAATGCAATAAAGTCTCCTTTAGTTTTTTTTAGAGCCTCTTTTCTTGCTTTATAAAGAATTTTTGCATGTGAATCTGCACAATAATATTTAAAACGATCATCTTTATAATTTTGAAAAATTTCTGCACTTTTATCGGTTGATTTATTATCCCAAAAAACTATTTCCCAGTTTTCGTATGTTTGTGCCAAGACGCTATTAAGAGCTTCGATGAGGTATTTTTCACCATTAAAGCAATTTATAATTATACTTATTAATGGTTGGTCAATTTCTATTTTATTATAATTAAGATCGCTCAACGCAACCATGGAGCACCCTTTTTGAAAATTTCTTCCAAGGTATCTCTATCTCTTTTTGTATCCATACATTGCCAAAAACCTTCATGCTTATATGCAAATAATTCATTTTCTTTTACTGCTTTTTCTAATGGGCTTTTTTCTAATTCAATACTATCTCCTTCAATAAAGTCAAAAAAATCTGGTTCAATAATAAAGAACCCACCATTGATCCAGCCTTGATCTAGATGAGGTTTTTCTTTGAAACTAGTTACACGATCACCACTTATTTGTATTGCCCCAAAGCGCGCGGGAGGTCTTACAGCTGACACCGTAACTAATTTTCCATGTTTTTTATGAAATTTAAGTACAGCATCTAAGTCAATATCTGCAAGGCCATCACCATAAGTAAGCATACAACTTTCTTTACCAATAATTTCTTTTAAACGTTTAACTCTGCCCCCAGTCATTGTTTTTGCGCCAGTCTCAATTAAATTAATTTTCCATTTTTCAAAATCTTTAGAATTTTTAGAAAAGTATTTTTTTATCATTTCTCCTTTGTATCCAAGAGCTAAATAAAAATCTTTATGATTATAGCGTGCATATAAACTCATGATATGCCATAGCATAGGCTTATCTCCTATTGGGACCATGGGCTTAGGTATTGTATCTGTATACTCTGATATACGTGTACCAAGACCGCCTGCTAAAATAATAACTTTCATTTTACCAATTAAATTTTATATCTTTTAAATTGCGTGCCAAGACTTCTTTTGGGCTGTGTTGAGCATTTGCTAAATTTAAAATAGTACTCTCACTTTTACTTGTTCCTTTAAAACCAAACCAAACCTTTGGTGGAACTGTTAATCTTGAATACTTTTTTTCACCTATCTCAACTATTTTAAAACGCTGAAGTTTTTCAGAATAAAAAACAAATTTTACTTTTCCATGCGGCACAACTAAATTTAGAGTCATTTTTAAATGATATTTCCAAGCTTTAATTTTACCAAATTTAATTTTAGAAAAATAAGCTTCTCCAAAAATCCAATTTTTATAATCATTTTTTTTCAAAACATGCATAACATTACCAGAGGGCAATTTTATGATTTTTAATGGTTTGGTAGTAATTTTATTTAAAATATTTTTTCTCATTTAATTTTTTAATTATTTCAAAAACAAATCTTTGTCTTGAATATATTTTAGGTTATTTTTTAATGCCAATTCTGCCTTACAAAGTTCAATACCCATGTCTCCTGCGTGCTGCAAACTTGATATATATTTTTCTCTTATTAATGTATTTAAAATTTCTATAGCAGTTTTTCCTGTAATTTCTGCAACCAAATCATTTTCAACAGAATTTCCTAATTTTTTGAACTTGCAATAACCAACTCTTAGTAAATTACTTTTTTTATCAATCGCAATTAGAAAATATCCTTTGGGGTCCATTACCCAATCTTTGATCTTGTCATATCTAGCTTTTATTCTTTTTTCTATTTTTTTATTTATTCGAAACCATTTGCCTTGAATGGATTCACTTTTAGAGTCAAAGCTCATTTAAAATTAAAATGAAAATTTATTTATTTTTTTTTCAACAAAAAAATTAAAGATTAATTTAATTATAAATAAATATAGAATAGTTGATATAAGTGTATTTTGAAAAAAAGGAATTGCTAAAACATATGCTTGTAATAGCCCTGCAAAACTTTTTTCGTATATCGGTAAGCTAATCCAGGCGCCAAAATTGGTTATAAGAAAAAAAGAAATTGATCCTAACAATCCAGTTAATAATATCTCTTTAGATTTAAACTTTTTAATAAATAAGCCTAGCAAAACTGTAATCATTAAAGAAACGTAAACAAAAATCATTGTGCTGTGAAGACCTAAATAAAGGTCTCCAATAAACATGGCAAATATAATTATAAAAGAACTTAAAAAAAAATTTTTAAAGTAAAATCCTGAAAAAATACCCACAGCTAATATTGGGGTAAAATTCATTGGGTGAGGCATTAATCTAAATAAACTTAAAAATGAAATTAACCCTATTATAGGTAAAATTTCTTTTTTAAAAGCTTTTGTAAATTTATTCATTACGGTTATTTAACATATATTGCTTAAAGTTATCAATTTAATTTCTACCTTTTATATCTAATAATACTTGTTTTTTTTGTTCATCAGAATAGAAAAGCCAGTTTGCTATTTCATTTTGGGTGCGATTACAACCTATGCATAATCCAGTTTCCACGTCTTCGGTACAAACATCATTACACGGAGAATCTATCATTAGTATGACCTCTTTATTCCAAAATTTATTGCTCTATCCATCTGATTATAGCCAAGAGCTGTGTAATATTTTTTATCAAGTATGTTATTAACATCAAAAAAGACATTATAAGTGTCCCATAAATTATAATTTAATGATAAATCATTAACCATATAACTATTCAATTTAACATCATCAAAAGAACCGTCTGAAGGTTCAAGTGCGGTTCCATAATCTCTCATTTTTGAAGAAATTTTAGTTCGTAAAGTTAAATTTAAATTTTCATCAGGGAAAATATAATTTGTTGATAAATTAAAAAGATGTCTTGGAACTCTGACCATTTGAGAGTTAGTATAACTAGCAAGTACTTTAGGATTGTTATGTTCCGCCCCATCGAATGTTGAACTATAAGTATAATTAAAATCAAAATTCAATTTTTTGCTAGTGTTCCATTTTGAAATAAATTCAAATCCTTGTGATTTAGTGGTGCTTGTAGTATTCATGGTTGCGCTGTTCCCATTGTCATTATCCTCCCAACCTTCAAGAGCATTAAAATATTTTGTATTAAAGTAAGTTAAATCTATGTTTAAACCTAAGTCTGGAAATTGTTTTTCAAATCCTGCATCGAAGCCTTTACTTGTTTCAGCTTTTAAACCGGATCGTACAGCAGTGCTTGCGCCCCAAACATAATAAGCTTCATAAAGTGACGGAAATCTAAATCCTGTACCGTACGAACTTTTTAATTTAGTTAATTTATCATCAAAAAGATAAGCTAAAGTTGCTCTTTGCGAGTTTTCTTTGCCAGATAAAGAATGCTCATCTAATCTTCCTCCTAGTGTTGCATAAAGATTATTATTAACTCTTTTTTGATAATCAACATAAACAGAGTTTGTTTGAAAGCCCTCTTTTCTTAATGTGTTTTTAAGATCATCTTCATTATAATCAACTTCATCAAATTCTGTATCAAGACCAAATACAACGCTACTATCTAAATCAATATTATAATTTCCAAAATAATTTAAAGAATTTCTATAACCATAATATGAATCTTGGCCATGATCATATGTATTGTAAATTCTTTTAATATTGTATTTTGAGTATATTAAGCGATTAGTAAACCGCTTGTTAGGTTTATAAATCAATGATGCGCTAGCCGAAAGTTCATTCTGTTGTTGTTCATCACTATCTTTTCTAACATTAGTTACGTTTCCTTTAGTGTCATATTGTAAGTAACCATCGGTAAATCTAAAACTGTTTTCTAACTTTAATTTATCATTAAATTTATAACCATAATTTGCTAATAATGAGTTGTTTCTATAGTCATCCTTTTCATCATTAGTCTTCATTGCAGAAATACCAGCAGTAATAAATCTTTCTAAACCAATATAAAAATCATTTTTATCATTTGCTCCTGACATCGATAAAGCTAGATTATGTGTTTTATTGGAAGCTGTATTATAGCTTACATCTTTTTGGAAACCTGGTTTTCCTTTTTTTGTTACAATATTAATTGCACCTCCTATAGCGCCACTGCCATAAACTGAAGTTTGATTGCCATGTAGAATTTCTACCCTAGATATTTGATTTTTTAAAATATGGCTAAAATCAAAATCATTTGACACACTTGAAGGGTCTGACTGTTTAACACCATCTATAAAAACTGTTGAATATCTTTTGGGAAGTCCTCTTAATTGGATTCCAGAAGTACTGCCATGACCACCAGTTTGAAAAGAATTAAGACTTGGAGTATCGTTTCCTAAAACATCTCCTAAAAAAAAATCATTTGATTTTCCAATTTTAACTTCATCAAATACAGTTACAGATGTTCCAACTGTTGATTTTGATTGATCTTTTTGGCTCGGTGAAATAACAATAATAGGTATATCGGTAGCGAATACTGGTTTTAATACCATTGTATAAATTATTATAAATGTAAGAACTTTTAGCTTTTGTAGCATTTAGTTTCCTTTTAGTTCTTAAAGCTTATGCTTTAAAAATTGGTTAACTTTTAACGCCACTGCTAATTTTGCATTGTAGAACTAGGCTCTTCCTGGCCATCATCCGACAGGGGACTATACTGGGTGGCGCTCGGACTATAACTTTCGTTTTTACCGTTGCAGGAACAGTGAATGATTTACGCATTCTTCCCCACCATGTCAGTATTGTTATCTGAGAAATATATTTTTTTTATTTATTTGTCAATATTAAATAAAATTAAACCATCTCGTCTGAATAACCTCTTTTATTTTCTTTGTTAGCTTTTGTTCCAAAATAAGGGTCCTCAATATCATCAAAACTTTCCGATCCTCCATGAGGATTGGCGTCAGGTTTTGGCATATATGTAGCAAGATATTCTTCTCTAAGGTTTTCGTAAATTCTATTTCCTTCTTTGTCATTTTTTTCAGCTCTCTCAATTTCCTTCCATCTATTTTTTGGAAATTTTACGTATAAAGAAAAACATTTTTTAATCTCTTCAATTTCGTGTGGAGGGTATTGTGGCATGTTAAGAATGCTTTTGTCAGTTAAACATTTTGTTATGGTTTCTGGTTTTATTAAACCTAATTCTTCACACATCTTTCTAAGCGGCGTCCCATGAAATGGGACAAAACCATAAATATTTTGATTGTCAGCTTCAATACTTCTATTCAACTCAATTGTATCAAAAGCGAGTTTTTTTGTTTCTGTTGGAAAACCAGTTATATTGTTTACACTAAATTGAACACCATATTTATGTGGTATTTTTAGTCTTTCAATAATATCTTTATTTTTCCACCTTCTGTCTAGAATCTTTGCTCTAAACTCTTCATTGCCATGCTCAACGCCAAAAGATATACGGTGTAATCCAACTTTGCTAAGTTTCTTGATATTGTAATCATTTACAGTTTCAGGTCTTGTTTGCATCCAAAAAGGTAAATTAATTTCTTGGTACATGTCACAAAATTCTTCAAATTCTCTTTTATTCATTGCCAAAAAAGTATCAGCCCAAAAATAATTATACTCCACCTTATGTTCTTCTTTGAAATGTTTCAGTTCTTTGTAAACTAGGTCCATATTTTTTTTTCTAAAAAAATTATGACCTAGGCTTTTGTATAGTTGCATTTGGTCAGGTGAATTACAAAACTTACAAGTATAAGGGCAACCACGAATTGTTTCTACGGGGTACATTTTGTAAACTTTTCCCGCCATAGGTCTATAAAGTCTTTTTTCTTCAAATAAAGATGTATCAATAATAGGATTTTTGTTTACATCAACTGGATCGGAAATAGTATTTTTTTTAATTAACTTTCCATCTTTTTTTATCCATAAATTGGTTACATTTGTATAATCTTCTTTATTTTTAATTTTTTTACATAAATCTATTAGTGCATTTTCGCCTTCTCCAACACAAACAACATCTATTAAACCATTTTTTATACAAATTTCAGGAGCAAAAGTTGGAAAAACACCGCCAGCTACTACTGGAATATTATTTTTTTGTTTGTATTCTTTAATTTCTTCTATAATTTTTATTCCTAGTTCCCACATATCTTCTGTGCATGAAAGAGCTAATAAATCAGGTCTAAATTCATTAACCTTTTTATGCAAATCTTCTTTCCAGTTAACGTCATTTATTCTTAAATCTTTTTTTTCCATTTCTTTTGAGTAAGGTACCACGCTCAATCTGTCTTCTTTGGATCCATCAGAGTCTATGCCAAAATCAATTGCATAATACGTTGTATCAAATACCTGAACTTGATGTCCTTGATTTTTAAGAATTGCAGAAAATGTTGCTATTGCAGGAGGCAACATATTCATGCCGAATGTGTTGGGGTATAAAAACAAAACTTTTATTCCTTGTGTCATAAAAAATGAAAAAATATTTTAATTGCCTTGAAATTGTATTTCTCTTAATCTATCCATTACATTGCCGCCTTGAATCCTACTTTGAAGTTTCTTCTGATCAACCAATACTCTTGTGCCTCCCCCAACATCAGATTCTGATTTAGGTGCATAAACTCCTTTATAGAGCATCATTAATTCTTCATACATTTTTTTTCCTTTTTCATCATCTTTCTCAGCTATTTTAATAAAATCATAAAGGTTTTCTGGCAACTTTGTGTAAAGAGCAAAACATTTGGCTATGCCTTGAATTTCTTCGTGAGTTATGTGTTTTTGTTTTAGTGGAGATGCGTATGTTAAATCTTCTGCTAACTCATCTTTATTAAAATATCCTTTTTTTATACAATAGGTATGCAATGTTGTGCCATGATAAGGTTGAAATATTGCGCAACTATGACTGTTTGCTTCAAATTGTCTATTTAATTTAATTGTATCAAACATCATGTCTCTTGTTTCGTCTGGAAAACCAACAACATTATTAACTGAAAGTTCAATTGAGGATTTGCTGACTATCCTGCAAGCGTCAATAATTTGTTGATCAGTCGCCATTCTTTTTAACATTGAGCGAGCATACTCTTGGTTACCTGATTCAATTCCAATGCTCATTCTATGACAATTAATATTTTCAAGCATTTTTACTTTTTCTTCTTTAATTGTTTCAGGTCTAGTATTGAACCAAAATGGAAGTTTAATTTTTTCGTACATTTTACAAAAATCATAAAAACGTTTTTTAGGCATAGCTAAAAATGTTTCTGATACAAAATAAAAATATTCAATCCCATATTCTTCTATGTAATATTTCATTTCTTTTTCTATTTGATCAATTGGTTTGCTTCTGGACCATGTTCCAACATCCTTAAATTGCTCTTCGAAAACTGGAGCAGAACAAAAAGTGCATTTATAAGGACATCCTCTAGAAAATTCTATTGGCACCATTTTCCATAATTTTCCTGACATTGGGCGATAAATTCTTTTTGGATCATATTTCTGAAAATCCAGCATGGGCAAATCGCTCATATCTACTAATGGACCTTTTGGATTTCTAATGATTTTATCTCCATCTTTAGCCCAAACTCCTTTAATATTTTTTGTATCTTTTCCTTGAGCAAGCGCTTTACAAAATTCTATATTTGCATACTCACCTTCACCAACGCACATATAATCAACAGCTTCATCTTTAATACATATTTCGGGAGCAAAAATTGCAAAACATCCTCCAACAAAAGTTGGCACTTTTAAATCCCTAACTTTGTTTAACATTTCAATACCAAACTTATGGGTTGGCTCAACAGTTGAAAGCATGATTACGCTTGGCTTATAATCTTTAACTTTTTTTCTAAAGTCATCAAATACATTTGTCTCAACATACTTAATACCAACTAAGCTATAATCAAACTCAGCAACTTGAAGTCTGTTAGATAAAACCTGATCGCGATTTTCGCTATGACTTTTGTTTACACCTAATCTTCCATCGTTTGGATAGTATGTTGTGTCAAAAATTTCATAATCAATATTATGTTTTTTTAACATTCCTGCGATTGAGGATAAACCAACAGGGAAAAGATTGTCCATTGGAGAATTTGCATATACTAACAAAACTCTAAAATCACTAAAGTCTACATCACTAGTATTTAATTTATAAACAGGGTGTTTTTCTAAATTTTTTTCCATTTATTTCTTATTTATTAACTATATTCTATAAATTACAGTACTTATCAAATATATTATTTTCTACACTAAAATTAATACATTTTCCGTAGGATCTCAAATTGTATTCAAAAATATTTTCAGCTAATTGGCTAGCTTTTATCGATGGCCATATGGCCTCGCTATAAGATTCTAGCACTGAATCTGTGCATATATGAATTGTCGTTAAACCAGCCTCTAATGCCTCAAGAATTGCAGAAGTTCCACCAAAAAAGATTGCAATATCCTTTTTTGCTTGATTGTCGAACCTATCATTATATTTTTTTATAATACTTTCAAGAGAGCCTACAAATTTCTTGTGTTTTTTTGATTTGGACATAAGGGGGTGATTTTTTATAGTAAATGGTTTTAAGCTTTTCCTTTCAAGTGATTTTAAAAAAAATTCAAATTTTTGTTTTAAAATATTTTTACAATATAAACTGACGGGAAGCACTAAGCTATTACTAAATTTAGTTATATCTTTTTTAGGATATCTTAAAGAAGGAATGAGTCGTATTTTATTTTCTGGCCAATTTAAATATTTTTTTAAATGAAAAATTTGAGAATCTCCATGCACAAGCAAAATATCTGGTGATCCTTGTCTATACATACTATATGTTGGCAAAGATAGCGTAGAACAAAGGTATCCAATTAATTTTATGTCACTATTAAATTCTTTAATACTTTTAAAGATGCGATTTTGAAAAGGCTGCGCTTCATAAGCCATTAAGATACTTTTAAAACTTTTTATTTTTGCTAGCTCTAAAATAGATTTAGAAACTAACTTAGCTAAATGTGATGATCGAGTACTTAAATGCAGCGTTTTAACCAAAGAACCTTTGCTTAGTTTAACGTTTGATAAAAAAACTTTAAATAAATAAATAAAACTATACTTTTTTTTAATATCCTCTTTACCAAAAATTATAATATTTTTATCAATATTTTTTGGAATTTCTTCGTCTAAGCTTAATAAATACCAAATACTCTTAGGATAACTTCTAGAATTTACATTAAAATATCTGTCATTATAAGAACCATTTTCTTGAAAATCACTTTTTTTCGCCCATGATATAATCAGTCTATCAAAATTTTCTTCTAAATTAATTTTACTTAATAATTTATAATTATGTAAAATAGATATACTAGAAAAATCTTTTAAAATCGAAAAAATATCTTTAAAAATAAATTTTTTATTTTTATACAAAGATTTTAAAATAAAATAACCTGGACCAACTGATACATTTAGCAACCAACAAAACCCACTCGCTGATATATCAATTCCTTTTAAACTAGTTGTTTCAAGATATTTTTTAGCAAGACTTATAAGTTCAATTTGTTTATTAGCAATTTTCATATAACAACACATGAAGAACAAGGTTTAATAGTGCTTCTTTTTTTATTTAAATGTGTTTCGCGAAGAGTTTTATAAGATTCGGATAACCAAAGTTGATTTAATGATTTGCTGGGATAATTACCAACTGTTAACACAGATTTATAGTCAACATCACATGGATTTGTTTTTCCATCCCACCAGACAAACATTCGTCTCCATAAATCTGAACATGGAGTTTGAATGCTATTTGGTTTTTTTAAATAAGAATTTTCCCAAGGATTATATGCAACAAACGCTACTTGGTCGACAAGACCGCTCCATAAGCTTTTCATAGAGTCAAAGTCTTGTTCGCTAGAAAATTTGACGCCAGACACCCTGGAAATAA
>Ga0209403_10001568_pt1 | contig 29280 bp, 29 predicted proteins | sample ArcticOcean_MG_C_8_FD_187440 | JGI IMG/M metagenome (GOLD analysis project Ga0209403, IMG submission 187440) | Marine microbial communities from western Arctic Ocean - ArcticOcean_MG_CB11_86 (SPAdes) (version 2) | ecosystem: Environmental > Aquatic > Marine > Oceanic | place: Arctic Ocean...
TTGTGAATAAAGGTTCTACCACTCCATTCACCATTTTCAGAAGCTAGGTTATATTCAAATCCAAATACCCTATTATACTTTTTTTGATTTTCAACAAAATCATAATTTTTTGTATTCTCTCTATTAATAAAAAAGAAGGCATAATTAGATCTAGCAAAAACTTTATTTCTTATAGTAAATAGTGTACTATTATTTTGAGGGATTCCATTAGCCTTATCTTCCTCTGTTAAAACATTTAACAATCCTATTCTTAACTTGTCATTTATTTTTCCACTTAATCTAAACCCTCTGATTATTTTATTCTCAATAGTATTTCCATCTAAATCTGTTGCTATTCCTATTCTTCTTGAGAAGAAAGGTTCAGCATCTCTTTGTTGACCAAAGTCAGTAAATAGATCAGAATTTTGAGTGAAGAATTGTCTTTTTTCAGGCAGTTTAAGCTCAAATTGACTTAAGTTTACTAACTGATCATCAACTTCAACCTGAGAAAAATCAGGGTTAAAAGTTAGATCAACGTTAATAGAATTACCTATTGGTACTTTCATATCTAGACCGTATTCAAAATTGTTTAAACTTTTTTCTTGAACAAAATTTCTGCCAGTAATGCCATTAAAATATGGAATAAACGAAATGGGTTTTTTAGACTCACCTAGAGGTTTTTCAAAATTAATTTTTCCCATAAAAGCAAGATCACCTATTCTTTGATTTTGTGGAGTTTTAGCCCAACTTGAATGTTCCATAGTTTGAGTGTCACTCCTATAAATATTAAATCTCCAGCTCTTTGATCCATTTAAAAAATAGAGTTGATTAAGTGGAATTTTAACTTCTGCTATATAAGAGTCATCATATAATTTTGATTCTACCTCCCATATTGCATCCCATGAAGAATTCATCCCTCTGCTATCTCCCCATGAAAGCACAGAGGATAGAAGCATATCTCCTTTTAATCCCAGGTGATTGGTTTGAAATTTAAACGCATTTGATGCATCACTAAAAGTATCAAATATTAATTGAACATAATCAGCACTTTTAGTTTCAAAATCTCTCTTTAAATTATATACAGTAAATTTCTTTTCCTTTGTATAAGCTTTGACAAGTATATATAGATTTTCTTTGTCAAATAAAGCTTTAAATTCAGTTTGTTTAATAGCTTTTACTGAATCAGTTGGTCTCCACTGCCAAAAGTCGGAGGCGGTATCAGCATTTTTCCATGCGGAATCATTAGGAGACCCATCAATCTCAATTTTATCTTCTGTGAACTTAACAGTTACCTCTTGAGATTTAAGAATAAAGGTTTGAAACAAAAAAATAAATAAGTAAAAGGTGGTTTTTTTCAAATTATTTTTTTTCTAACGCAAAATTAGCATAAGTTTTATAAAAACATGTTAAATTCATAGAGTCAATTTAAGATTATGAAAATTTTTATAATACTAATTTTATTATTAGGTAATACAAATTTAACAATTTGGGGACCAACAGGTCATAGAGTTGTTGGAGAAATTGCTGAACAAAATATTTCAAAAAAAACTAAAGAAGAAATTTCAAAAATTTTAGATGGTCAAACCCTTGCATATGTTTCATTTTATGCTGATGAAATAAAATCAGACGACAGATATAATAAATATTATTCTTGGCACTTCATGAATTTTGATTTAGATGAAGATTATTCTGAGTCAATAAAGTCTAAAGATGGTGATTTATTTATCGCTATAAATAAATGTATTGATGTATTGAAGAGCAGTTCTAGTGATAAGGAGAGTAAAGCTTTTCATCTTAAGTTACTCATCCATTTTATAGGTGATCTTCATCAACCATTACATTTGGGACAAAAAGAAGATAGAGGGGCAAATAGAATCAATGTAAAGTGGTTTGGAAGAAACACTAATCTTCATAGTGTATGGGATAGTAAAATGATTGATGGATACCAAATGAGCTATTCAGAAATGGCATATAATCTCCAAAAAAATAAAACAAATAAATCTAAAAAATTTGAAAGAAAAGACTTAAATAGGTGGATTAATGAGATCCATGTTCATACAAATGATATATATAAAAGTCTAGATAATAATAGTTTAGGCTATGAATACCAATATGAAAATTTTGATTTAGTTAAAACTTTATTATTTAATGGAGGTCACAGGCTAGCTGAAATTCTAAACTATATTTTTGATTGATTATTTAATTAAATCAATGCTTCTTTTAATAAATTCTGTTAGCTCCTCACCTTTAAGAGTACTTTGAGATAATTTTGCTAAATCAATGGATTGCTTAATCAATCTTTTTCTTTTGTTTTCAGTTCTAGTATTTAAAATTTTTCCTATTAATTCGTGATTAGTATTTACAATAAGTGTATACATTTCAGGAAAAGATCCCATTGCTCCTCCTCCAGTTTGCTGCATTTCTTTCATTCTTCTCATAAACTCTGGCTGAGCTAACATAAATGGTAGGGAATTACTATCCATTGGCTCTAATTGTACAGTATACTTTTCCTTTGATACTACATCTTCAATCATTGGTTTTAATTTTTCTTTTTCTTCATCATTCAATTTAGAAATTTTATTTTCTTCCTTGTTTATAAGGTTCTCTAGAGCATCTGAATCAACTCTTGTAAACTTGATCTTTTCTTTTTTTGATTCAAATTTTTGCATTAAATGAGAAATAATTGGCGAGTCAAGTAATAAAACTTCGTAACCTTTCTCCTTTGCATTCTTTATGTAAGAATGTTGATCATCCTTATTTTGAGCATATAAAATGATTAGATTACCATCTTTATCTGTTTGATTTTTCTTTATTTTCTTCTCCAATTCAGAATAGGTAAGATACTTTTTATCTACGGTAGGATATAAATTAAATTCTTCTGCTTTATCATAAAACTTATCTTCTGTTAGCATACCATATTCAATAACTACTTTAATGTCATTCCATTTCTCTTCAAGACTTTTCCTATCATTTTTGAAAATAGAATTTAATTTGTCTGCAACTTTTCTGGTTATATAATTAGTTATCTTTTTAACAGATGTATCTGATTGAAGATAACTTCTAGATACATTAAGTGGGATATCGGGTGAATCAATTACTCCTTTTAAAAGTGCAAGAAACTCTGGTACTATTCCCTCAACATTATCAGTAACAAAAACTTGATTTTGATACAATTGAATTCTATCCTTTTGAATATTCAAGTCATTTGAAATTTTAGGAAAATATAAAATACCCGTTAAGTTAAAAGGGTAGTCAACATTAAGATGAATATGAAATAGGGGCTCTTCAAACTGAAATGGGTAGAGCTCTTTATAAAATTTTTTATAATCTTCATCTTTTAAATCTGAAGGAGTTTTTGTCCATGCAGGATTAGTGTTATTAATAATATTATCAACAGTTATAGTTTCTGATTTTCCCTCTTTGTCACCTTTATTAATAGCTTCTTCCTTAGTGCCGAATTTAATTGGAAAAGGCATAAACTTATTGTATTTATTAAGTAACTCTGTAATTTTACTTTCTTCAAGATAATCTTTGCTATCCTTTGATATATGCAGTATTATCTCTGTACCTCTTTCTTCTTTTGAAGACTTTTTTAAACTATATTCTGGAGAACCATCACAAATCCAATGAGCAGCTGATTCATCCTTATATGATTTAGTTATAATTTCAACTTTATCAGCCACCATAAAAGAAGAGTAAAACCCTAAACCAAAATGGCCAATAATACCTGCATCATCTTTTTTGTCCTTATATTTTTCAAGAAACTCTTCAGCTCCAGAAAAAGCAACATCATTAATATATTTCTTCACTTCTTCTGCATTCATACCAACACCATTATCAATTACATGAAGTGTTTTTTCTTTTTTGTTTACTTTAATCTCTAGTCCTAAATCCCCAGTATCACCCTTAATTTCACCAGTGCTACTAATATGGTTCAGCTTTGTTAATGCATCAGTGGCATTTGAAACTAATTCTCTTAAAAAAATTTCTTGATCACTATACAGAAATTTTTTAATTAGAGGAAATATATTTTCGACAGAAACATTTATTTTACCTTTTCCCATTTTTTTAATTTTATATTATATAAACAAAAAAAATACCAAACACTATTATTATGACATTTTGGCACTATTTTCTTATCAAGTATAGGCCAATAAAATTAAGTAATCCATTTATAGGTAACAATTCATAGCCAATAAAATATCCCCCAATTAAACTGCTGGGTATATTACCCAGAATAATTATTAGGATCATATTAATTATTACGACATAGTAAACTTTTTTATCATCTATCTTGAATTTAGTAAAAATTCCAAAAGCAAATAAACCTAACAATGGTCCATATGTATATTGAGCTACAGTAAGAAGACTATCTATGACATTTCTATCTAAAATATACCTATATGAAATTACAACTAGGATTAATGTTAAGCTCATCCAAATATGAGTCTGTTTCCTAACCTTAATCTGGCTTTCTGATGAGAGTTTATTTATTTTTAAAATATCTATACAAAAAGAAGTTGTAAGAGATGTCAATGCACTGTCAGCACTACTATAGGCTGCAGCAATAAGACCAAGTATAAAAGTTATACCAACAAATTGACCCAACCCACCTTCAAGTGCAATTTTAGGGAATAGTAAATCAGAATTCATAGAACCATTCATTAAAGGAACATCAATATTATTCCTTTTAGCATATATATATAAAAGTGCTCCTAGCAATATAAAAAGGAAGGTTACAAAAGTTAAAATAAAACTAAATACTATCATATTTTTTTTTGCTTCAACAATGTTTTTACATGTTAAATTTTTTTGCATCATATCTTGATCTAATCCAGTCATACATATTGTTACAAAAGCACCACCCACAAAAGATTTCCAAAAGAAATTTCTCTCTAAAAAGTTATCTGTAACAAATATTTTATTATACTCTTTTAATTCTGAAGAGGAGAAAAACTCTAGCATACTCCAGTCTAGGCTCTTATTGATATAAACTATTGATAATATGACAGCTAAAATCATAAAAGTTGTTTGAATAGTATCAGTCCAAACAATAGTATTTATACCTCCTTTTTTTGTATATAGCCAAATTAGTAGAATAGAGAAAATGACTGTTATTTCGAATGGTATTTTCATTGAATCAAAGATAAATTCCTGAAAGACAATAGCTACTAGAAATAATCTAAATGATGCCCCTAAAATTCTTGAAATAAGAAAGAAAACAGATCCCACAAAGTATGAGTTTTTACCAAACCTTTCATCTAGATATTCATAAATTGAAGTTACTCCAAGTCTATAGTATATTGGAAGTAATACGCTTGCAACAACAAGATATCCTATAAGATATCCCAGAACAACTTGAAAATATGTGAACTGTGATTCATCTACCCATCCTGGAACTGAAATAAAGGTAACTCCTGACAAAGAAGCACCAACCATTCCAAATGCAACAACTAACCAGTTTGAATTTTTATTTGCATTGAAAAAAACTTTATTATTGTCCTCTTTGCTTGTCAGATATGATATTAAGGTCAATATTGCAAAATATGAGAGTACAGTAATTAATATAATTTCAGGAGATAGCATCTATTTGTAAATATACAAAACAACTTTCAACGAATAATTTTATAAATTTGCGGAATGGAATTTTCCTCAAAACTTCTTGAAAATTTAGTTTATAATATTTCTCAATTAACTGGTATTGGAAAAAGATCTGCTTTAAGAATTGCTCTTGAAATTCTAAAAAAGCCTACAGAATATTCTAAAGATCTATCAGATAGTATAAGAGAATTTAGAGATAAAATAGTCTATTGCAATAAATGTCATAATATTTCTGATAAAGAAATATGTGAAATATGTACAAATCCGTCTAGAAATTCTTCTATTTTATGTATTGTAGAGGATATTAGAGATGTTATGGCAATTGAGAATACTAATTTGTACAATGGGCTATATCATGTTTTAGGAGGAGTTATTTCTCCTATTGATGGGATTGGTCCAGAAGATTTAAATATTGATACTATTAGAAATAAAATTCAAGAACAATCAATTAAAGAGGTAATTTTTGCACTAAGCGCTACTATTGAAGCAGACACAACAAATTTTTATATTTTTAAAATTATTCAAGAATTTGATCTTGATGTATCTGTTTTAGCAAGAGGAATTCCAGTTGGTGATCAGCTTGAATATACTGATGAAGTTACTCTAGCAAGAAGTATTCAAAATAGGAGGCCATATGAAAGTAACTTGAAAAATGACTAATAATATAAATTGTAAATTTGTCTACAATAAAGAATGGGGAAATATTATCTAAAACTCCCAAAAATGGGAGAGAGTATAGCTGAAGCAACTCTTACTAATTGGTTGAAAAATGTAGGAGATAAAGTTGATATAGATGAACCTGTTGTAGAAATAGCAACTGATAAGGTTGACTCAGATATTCCTTCAGAATATAAAGGTGTTTTGGTAAAAAGAAATTTTGAGGTAGATCAAATTATAAAGGTTGGAGAGGTAATAGCTGAGATTGAAACAAATGATATCAATGATGGGGAAATAGAAGAGAAGAAGTCTGAGGCTATAAAAGATAAGAATGATATAGTTGATGATGCTAAGAAAGAAAGAATAGAAGTAAAAGAAATAGAAGAAACCATTGATAAGACAATAAAAAGTCTTGATATTCCTAAAAAAGATCAAAAAACTAATGCTAAGAAGAAAAGATTCTATTCTCCACTAGTTAAAAACATTGCGAAGAAGGAGAATATATCTTCTGAACAATTAGATTCAATAAAAGGATCAGGAAAAGAAGGAAGAGTCACCAAGGCTGATATTTTAAATTACCTTAAAGGTTCTGATAATACCTCTATTGATCTTAAGTCAAATGTTAAAGGAAGTGTAACAAATGATTTAGGGGATCAAATAATTGAAATGGACAGAATGAGCAAAATAATTTTTAATCATATGTCTGAAAGTAAGAAAATTTCTGCTCATGTTCAATCCTTCGTGGAAGCAGATGTTACAAGTCTTTGGGACTGGAGGGAAAAAAATAAATTAAATTTTTTAAAGAATGAGAATGAAAAGTTAACTTTTACACCATTATTTATTTTTTCTGTAATTAAAGCTTTAAGAGACTTTCCAATATTAAATAGTTCAGTAGAGAATGAAAAAATAGTAATTAAAAAATCAATAAATATTGGTATGGCTACATCTCTAGATAATGGAAATCTTATAGTACCTGTAATAAAAAATGCTGATTATTTAAACTTAAAGGGATTAGCCATTGCTGTTAATGACCTTTCCAATAGAGCTAGAAATAATTCATTAAGACCTGAAGAAATTTCTGATGGGACATATACAGTAACTAATGTGGGAAATTTTGGCTCTATTATGGGGACACCAATAATAAACCAACCCCAAGTTGGTATCCTTGCTATAGGAGTTATTAGGAAATTACCATCTGTAATTGAGACTGCAAATGGAGACTTTATTGGGATTAGAAATAAATTAATTCTCTCACATAGCTATGACCATAGAATTATTAATGGTTCAGTTGGAAGTAGTTTTGTGAAAAGAGTTGCAGAATATCTTGAGAAATGGGATATTAGTCAAACTATATAGTTAAATGAAACTTAATTTAAATAAAGCAATTTGTTTTTTTGATCTCGAAACTACAGGCACAAACCCTGGAAAAGATAAGATAGTTGAGATAGCTATCTTAAAGTTGGACGTTAACAATCAAAAAAAAGAATTGGTTTGGAGGGTTAATCCAGAATGTCCAATACCAACAGAGGCTTCATCAATTCATGGAATTACTGATAAGATGGTTAAAGATCAACCAAACTTTAAGTTCTACTCCAAAGATATATATCAGTTTATAAAGGGTTGTGATCTAGCTGGGTATAATATAGACAAGTTTGATTTGCCACTTTTAGTTGAAGAATTTATAAGATCTGATATTGATGTTTCATCTTTTATAAAAGTTAAAACAGTTGATGTGCAAACAATTTTCTTTAAAAAAGAACCAAGGGATTTGACATCTGCGCTCAAATTCTATTGTAATAAAGATCATGGGAATGCTCATACAGCTCTTGATGACACAATAGCAACTTATGAAGTTTTGTTGTCTCAACTTGATAAATATGAAGATTTAGAACCTAATGTTGATTTTTTAAGTACTTTAACAAGGAGGAATAAGAATCTTGATTTTGCTGGAAGAATAATTGAGGATAATGATGGAGATGCAGCTTTTAATTTTGGAAAGCATAATGGGAAAAAAGTAAAAGAAGTATTTATGGAAGATAAAGGATACTATTCTTGGATGATGAGTAGGGACTTTCCCGAGTATACAAAAAAAATTATTACACAAGTAAAGTTAAGTCTAACCAATTTATAGAAAATTGAAAATAATCTGTATAGGACAAAATTATGTCGACCATATTAAAGAACTATCAAATAAAAGATCTGGCAGCCCTTTAATTTTCATGAAACCTGATTCATCATTAATTTCAAAAAATCAACCCTTTACCATCCCTAGTTTTTCTGATAATATTCATCATGAGGTTGAATTAATAGTCAAAATTAATAGACTTGGTAAACATATAGATGAAAAATTCTCCCATAAGTACTATGAAGAGATTGGACTAGGAATAGATTTTACTGCTAGAGATTTACAAACAGAACTAAGATCTAAGGGTCATCCTTGGGAAAAATCTAAAGCCTTTGACAACTCATGCCTTGTGGGTAAGTTTATAAAAAAGTCACTGTTTAATAATATAAATAATATTGATTTTGAGCTCAAAAAAAATAATATATCAGTACAAAAAGGAAACTCTGAGAAAATGATATGGAAAATGGATTATCTAATATCATATATTTCTAAATATTTTACATTGAAAATAGGAGACTTAATCTTTACTGGAACACCTTCAGGTGTTAGTAAAGTGGTATCTGGTGATAATCTTGAAGGATATATACAAGAAGAAAAACTTTTTTCTTTAAATATCAAATAACTATGGAGAATAAGATCGTTGATTTTTTAAGAGAATCTAATAAGACTATTTCTTTTGCTGAAAGCTGTACTGGAGGTGCACTTTCTAAAAGAATAGTTTTAATTCCTGGGGCTTCGGAAATTTTTCATGGATCTATTGTTTCATATTCTAATAATTCCAAAACAAATATTCTTAACATTAATATTGAGGATATCCAAAAGTATTCTGCAGTGAGTGAAGAAGTTGCTAAAGAAATGGCTGTAAATGCAATGAAAATTTTTAATTCAGATTACTCAATATCAACTACCGGTAACGCTGGTCCAAGTGTTAGCGACAATCTTTCAGATATAGGTGATTGTTTTATCTCAATTGCATCTAAGGAAATAGTAGTCTGTAAAAAAATTATGATTGATTGTGATAGACAGTCTTTTATTTCAAAAATTACAGAAGAATCATTAAACTTCTTTGTAAATACGATAATTAAGAACTAAAAATAATTTTTTTATTAAATCTAAATAGTTTAGTTTTGCACGTTGCAAAATAGGTTTGAAATATGTCTAAAACTTGTGAAATTACTGGAAAGAAAGTTATGTTTGGAAATAATGTTTCCAAATCTTTAAATAGGACTAAAAGAAGGTTTGATGTTAATTTAATCAAAAAACGTTTTTTTATTCCTGAGGAAAACAAATGGATTACGCTTAAGCTTTCAGTTTCAGCTCTTAAAACCATTAATAAAAAAGGTATTTCAGAAGTTTTAAAAAAGGCAAGAAAACAGGGATTAATAAAATAAAATGGCTAAGAAAGGTAATAGAGTTCAAGTTATTTTGGAGTGTACTGAACACAAAGATTCTGATATGGCTGGAACCTCTAGGTATATTACAACTAAGAATAAGAAAAATACCCCTGATAGATTAGAGATTAAAAAGTTTAATCCTATTCTAAAAAAAATGACCATTCATAAAGAAATAAAGTAAGATGGCAAAAAAAGCTGTTGCTAGTCTACAGATTGGCTCAAAAAAATTAGTCAAAGCAATTCGAGTTGTTAAGAAAAACGAAGATAAAGGATATTGTTTTGATGAAAAGATATTGCCTCAAGATTTAGTTAACGATTGGTTAGCTGGAAAACCTATTGAAATAAAGCAAGTTCAGCCATCAAAGGAAGAGCCAAAAGCTGAAGAGCCTAAATCAGAGGAGCCAAAAGCTGAAGAGTCTAAATCAGAAGATTCTAAATAATATCATTTAATTTACAGCCCCAATACCGTTAGCCCATAATTCTTTATTATAACCTTTTAGATCTTGATTAAGAATTTGAACTATTTCATCCTTTAATGACATCCATTTTTTATCCAATTCTTTCATTGCATTAAGAACACCATTTGTAACAATTGGGATATCTCCTTTCATTTCATCTAGTATAAAAAGATAGTCTGCGATAAATTTATTTGGAAAATTTTCCACATCATCATAAGCTAATGATTTTCTTTGCATCATTTTTTCATCCCATTCTTGCATCTTTTTATTTAAATCTAATCCTTGATTTATCAGATTGGACTTACTATTATCAATTCTTTTTATGACATCAGATAACCTATCTAATAATTTCTTGTTTTTGTTAACATAGCCTGCCATTTCACTGAATTGATTCTCCATATGAGATGCATGCTTATCAAACTCAGAATATTCTTCTTTAGTAATTTTATAATTTGGATTACTTTTAATTTTAAAATCTGAAGAGAAATTTTTATCACCGACCATTAAATTAATTTTATATTTTCCAGGTATTGCTTTATGACCTCCAAAACGCCCTTCAATATAAGCATATGGAAGTCCAGGTAGACTTGTATGTCTTGTATCCCAAACAAACCTATTTAATCCGATGTTATTAGAAAGAACAGGTTCTCTAGATGGGCCACCATTATATGAAATAAAGTCTTTATCTATATCATTACTAACCTCTCTAATTAGTCCATCTTTTTCATCTTTAATTTGTATCCTTATACCATTATCAATATCATCTTTGTTAATGTTATAATATATAACTATTCCATTAGCAGGATTAACACCTGAATGAGATGATGTTCCATCAAATCCTTTATTATTAGAGTTAAGTGGACTATACCAATTACCCTTAGTTAAATTCTCAGGTTTAAATAAAGTTGTATTATTCGACCCATCATATTGCCTAATTAATCCCATGTCATCTAATATCCAAAAAGATCTCCCTTGCGATGCTATTATTAAATCATCATGTTTAATCATTAAATCAGTAACAGCAAGACTAGGCATATTTAAGTTAAATTTCTCCCATTCCTTTCCTCCATTAAATGAAATATAAACTCCAAGCTCAGTGCCTGCAAATAATAGATCCTTTCTAATATTATCTTCTCTAACAACCCTTGTATATGCTCCATATGGAATATCTCCACTTATTTCTCTCCAAGTTTTTCCATAATTAGTTGATTTATATAACCCAGGAGTTTTATCATTGAATTTGTATCTAGTAGTTGCTATATAAACTGTTCCTTTATCATGAGGGGATATGTCTATTGCGTTAATTATTGTTTCTTTTAAATTTTTTGGAGTGATATTACTCCAAGTCTTTCCTCCATCTTGAGTCAAATGAACTAAACCATCATCAGAGCCTGTATAGATTGTATTTGGTTCATGAGGAGACTCTATCACATAACTAATTGTGCCGTAATTTTCAGCACCTACTGCTTCATTTGTATAAGGTCCACCACCATTTCCTTGCTTCTCATCTTCATCTCTAGTTAAATCTGGAGATACAACAGTCCAAGATCTTCCAAAATCTTGAGTTTTAAATAAATGTTGAGCTGCATGATAAAATGTATTTTTTTCATGTTTTGACCATATAACAGGTGCATTCCAGTTAAACCTATATTTCATGTCCCTGGAAGCTTTACCTATATAATTGATTGGTTCAATCATTACCTTAGTCCTAGCCTTAGCTTTAGTATCATAAATATTTATGCTCCCCAGATAACTTCCACCCATCACTATACTGGGATCATCAGGATCAAATGCTAAAAATGCACTTTCACCACCAGCAGATGCCGACCAATGCTTATCATTAATCCCCCCTTGCCTTGATCCAGATCCAATACTAGCAATTTTCACTGTTGAATTGTCTTGTTGACCCCCATAAAGATTATATGGGAATTCATTGTCGACATTAACTCTATAAAACTGGGCTGTTGGCATATTATATATACTTGACCAAGTTTTACCATAATCAAATGTAATTTCTCCACCACCATCATCAGAGATAATCATATTTTTTGAGTTATTGGGATTAATCCATAGATCTTGATAATCACCATGTCCACTAGAAATTCTCTCCCAATTTTTACCACCATCAATTGATCTGTATGCTCTAGCGCTCATTACATAGACAGTATTCTCATCATTAGGGTCAGCAAATACTTCTATATAATACCATGCTCTTGAGGTTAATTCTGCAAACTCACTAATCTTATTCCAACTTTTTCCAGCATTATTTGATACAAATAATCCTCCAAGCCTTTTATTTGAATCACTTTCAATTAGAGCATATACTTTATTAGAATTTGCTCTTGATACAGCTATTGCCATTTTTCCCATTTCTTTTGGTAATCCATTATGAATTTTAAACCATGAGTCACCACCATCAATTGATTTATAAATTCCACTTCCTTCACCACCACTAATTACTTTCCAAGGAAGTCTCTGGTGCTCCCACATTGCAGCGTACAATACTTTAGGGTCATTATAGTCAAGTGAAAGTTCAGAAGCACCACTAAGTTCATTAACAAAAAGTACATTTTTCCATGAGTTACCACCATCAATTGATTTATAAATCCCTCTTTCTTTTGTTGGCCCATTTATGGCACCTTGAGCTGCTATGTATACTATATCTGGATTTTCAGGATGAACAACAATCCTAGAAATTTGCTGAGTTTTTTCTAGACCTAGATGTTTCCAAGTTTTTCCAGCATCAGTTGATTTATAAACACCATCACCATAAGAAGTTGTAACTGCTCTTGGAGCATGCTCTCCCATTCCAACATATATTATTTTACTATTACTCTCAGCAACTGCAATTGCTCCAACAGATGAAGTTTTAAAGTAATCATCAGATATATTAAACCACTCACTACCAGCATTTATGGTTTTCCATAATCCTCCACCTACTGTTCCCATATAATAAGTTTGAGGGTTGTCTAAAACTCCAACAGAAGATACTGATCTTCCTCCTCTAAATGGTCCTATGTTTCTGTATTTTACATCTTCAAAATCAGATGATAAATCTTGAGTAAAAGAAAAAGAGCTAGATAGAATGGCTAAAAGTAATATTAGTTTTTTCATAATTGTATTTGTTTTTGTATCCCTCAATTTATAAAATTTCAGATATCTTTACAAAATGAGATCAAGCTATATTGATATTACAAATGAAGATATTGTTTTTGGTTTAATGAACAATGACAAAAAATTAAAATCTTTTATTTCTGATTTTCCATCGTATGATAACATTATTAATCATTCAGAAAAGAAAAAATTAGAATTTTCGAAAGAAAAGAGAAAAATATTAGTTGCTGAGATAAAACAACAATATAAAGGGATAAAGATTTCAAAAACATTGAATAATAACATAAACTCATTATTAGATGAAAAAACATTCTCTGTTACTTCTGGTCATCAGTTGAGTTTGTTCTCCGGGCCAATCTATTTTATTTATAAAATTATCTCAACAATCAAAATAGTTTCTGAACTCAATAATAGATCAAAAAAACAAAAATTTGTTCCAATTTTTTGGCTTGCTAGTGAAGATCATGATTTTGATGAAATATCTCAAGTAAATATTTCTGGAAAATCATTAAAATGGGAAAAGGAAACATTAAACCAACCTGTTGGTAAGATTAACTCTGATAAAATAGAAAATGTTATAAAAAAATATAAAAATGAGATTATTGACTCAAAATATTCGAATAAATTAATAAAATTGATTGATGATCATTATACTTGTTTTACAAGTCTATCAAAAGCAACAAGATCATTTATAAACTCATTATTTTCTGAATATGGAATAATAGTCATTGATGCAGACAGTAAGAATTTTAAAGAGACTTTTGCGAATAATATGAAAAATGAAGTTTTAAGTGGACTTTGTAAGATGACTGTTAGTAAACAAATTCAAGAAATTAAGAAAAGTTTCAAACACTATAAACCACAGGTAAATCCATCCGATATTAATTTTTTTAAAATAGGAGATTCTGGAAGAGTTAGAATTAGAAAGCAGGGTTCTGGGTTTAAAGTTGATAAGGATAGTAAAAATATTACTAAGGAACACTTAATGAATGAAATTACTGATAATCCAGAAAAATTTTCTCCAAATGTTATAATGAGACCTCTTTATCAAGAAATGATTCTTCCTAATGTATGTTTCATAGGAGGTTCAAGTGAAATCAAATATTGGATACAATTAAAGTCCTATTTTGATAAAAGTAAAGTTGTTTTCCCGATCTTAACTATAAGGAATTCTGCATTTTTTGTTAATTCTAAGATTTCAAAAAACATTAAAAAATCAGGATTAAAAATGCAAAACTTTTTTGTTTCAAAAGAACAATTATTAAAAGATAAGCTAAGTCAATTAAGTAAAACAAATTTAAATTTTGATGATTTAAGAAAAACTCTCTCAAATCAATTTAAGTATTTTAAGAAAATATCTAGAGAAACTGATAAATCTTTTATAGGTGCTCTCTCAGCTCAAGAAAAAAAACAGTTAAATGGTATAGACAATCTTGAGAAAAGATTCTATAAATCTCAAAAAATAAAACATCAACAAGAACTTGAAAGGATAGAGCAAATATATAATTTTCTATATCCAGATAATATTCCTCAAGAGAGGGTAATTAACTTTGGGAATATATACACAGAGTTAGGTGATAATTTATTTAAAATTTTAATAAAGAATTTCAAGCCTTTTGAAAATAAAATTTTAGTCTTAGAATTTGAAGATTAATATATAGTTGTATTTTTGCTCATGGAAAATAAAGTCCTAATTGTTGATTTTGGATCACAATATACTCAACTAATAGCCAGAAGGATTCGTGAACTATTTATTTTCTGCGAGATACATCCATATAATAATTTACCTGAAAAACTTCTAGACTATAAGGCAGTTGTTTTTTCTGGTTCTCCATATTCAGTTTATCAAGAAGAATCACCAAACATTGATTTAGAAAAATTTTTAGGAAAAATACCAGTTTTAGCAATTTGTTATGGAGCTCAATTTATTGCAAATAATCTACATGGAAAAGTTGAGAATTCTAATTCAAGAGAATATGGTAGAGCTAGATTGACATTTATAGAAAATGATTCAATTCTGTTTAATGGAATTTCTAAAGAAAATCAAGTTTGGATGAGTCATGGAGATACAATTGTTGAATTACCTAAAGATGCTAAATTAATAGCAAGTACGGAATCAGTTAAAAATGCAGCTTATTCATTAAGCAAAATAAAAGTATTTGGTCTTCAATTTCATCCAGAAGTTTTTCATACTGATAATGGATTGAAAATTTTTGAAAATTTCTTTTTAAATATTTTAAAATTTAATCAAGATTGGACTCCAAAATCATTTATCCAAGACTCTGTAGATGAAATAAAGACTAAAGTAACTAATGATAAAGTAATATTAGGGATTTCAGGAGGAGTAGATTCTACTGTTGCAGCTGTTCTTCTTAATAAAGCTATTGGAGCTAACCTTTATTGTGTATTTGTAAATAATGGTTTATTAAGAAAAGATGAATTTAATGAAGTTCTTAACCAATATAAAGACATGGGTTTAAATGTAACTGGAGTTGATGCATCAAATTTATTTATAGATGGTCTTAAAGGTATCACAGATCCAGAACAAAAAAGAAAAGTTATTGGCTCAATTTTTATAGATGTTTTTGAAAAAGAATCAAAAAAAATTCATGATGCAAATTGGTTAGCCCAGGGAACAATTTATCCAGATGTAATAGAATCAATATCTGTAAAGGGTCCTTCATCAACAATTAAATCCCATCATAATGTTGGGGGGATTCCAGATAAAATGAATTTAAAAATTATTGAGCCCTTAAAAATGTTATTCAAAGATGAAGTTAGAAGAATTGGAGAATCTTTAAATATTGATCAAGCTATATTAAATAGACATCCATTTCCAGGTCCAGGATTAGGTATAAGAATACTTGGAGAAGTTGATGAAGAAAGTATAAGATTAGTCCAAGAAGCGGATAAGATTTATATTGACTCTTTAAAAAAATGGAATTTGTATGATAAAATATGGCAGGCAGGTTCAATTCTTCTGCCTGTTAAAAGTGTTGGTGTTATGGGTGATGAAAGAACTTACGAAAGATGTGTTGCACTTAGAGCTGTAGTTTCAACTGATGGGATGACAGCAGATTGGTATGAATTCCCAAATGATTTCTTAAAAGAAGTTTCAAATAATATTATTAATAAAGTATCAGGAATTAATAGGGTAGTATATGACATCAGTTCAAAACCACCAGCAACAATTGAGTGGGAATAAAGTTAATAACGGGGATTATGAAAAATGGAAATTAGATAAGGAAAAAAGAATATGAAAAAATCATTGCTAATATTTTTAATGTCAATTACTTTTTGTTTCTCACAGGTACAAATAATTGATACAATATTGCATAGAGTGAAGAAAAAGGAGACTCTCTATTCAATTTCAAAAGAGTATTCAGTAAATATTAGTGAAATTATTTTATTAAATCCAAGTCTTAAAGATAATGGCCTTAAAAGGAGATCTAGAATTATGATTCCTGTTTTCTCAGAAGTAATATCAACAGACATAGTAATTTCAGATTCTTTAAATATTAATAATGAACAAAAAGTTATTTCAGATTTAAAAACCTTGGTTTTAGAATCTAAGAATTTAAATAATGATTTAACACTTTCTTTGTTACTTCCATTTAATACAGCTTCTATCGAACTTGATTCTATTGAAAAAGTTGAGCAATTATTTGAAACTAGAAATTTATACACTATTTCAATTGATTTCTACTCAGGTGTTTTATATGCCTTAAATGAGCTTCAAAAAATAGGTATTAATGTCAAGCTTAATGTTTATGATACAGAGAATAGTTTTTCAAAACTTGAGAGCATTGTTAAAGATGTTGCTAGAATTAAAAGTGATGCTATAATAGGCCCTATCATACCACATAATTTTGATTTCTTTTCAAGATTAAAAGTCATAAGTAAAATCCCTAAAATATTTCCATTATCAACAAATCCAATAAGTTTATTTAGTGGAGTAATTCAGGCCATAACTCCTAAAAAAATTTTAAGAAATAAAATGATTGAATACTTAAAGAAAAATTTATCTCCAGAAGATAATATAGTTATAGTTGCTGATTCTTTAAATAGAGATATTGAAGCTGATTTAAAAAATATATTTCCTAATTCTATTACATTAAGACCTGAATCACAAGGTGGATACATACTTCCAGAATTAGTTGATTCGCTACTAGTTGATAGTTTGCCTAATAAAGTAATTGTTGAAACAGAAATTTTTACTTTTGTTTCAAGTATTATTTCACAAATGAATTCTCAAATTTCTGATGAAAGAAAAGTCCAATTATTTACTACATATAGAGGAAATATTTATGATGATCCAAATATATATATTAAAGATCTTGGGAATTTAAATTTCACTTATTCATCAATGACAAAACCTACTACAATAGACACATTGAATTCATTTACCTCTGGATATATTGATCTTTTTGGTAATTTCCCAAATAAAGATGTTCTTAAGGCATTTGATATTACTACAGATATTTTACTTAGACTAGCATTACACAAGAAGATAGAAAAATCTTTTAAATACGGAGATCAAAAATATATTCAAAACAGATATAACTATGTAAAAGATTCATTAGGCGGTTATATTAATAATGGATTTTATATTTTAAGGCATTCTGAATATAACGTAGATGAGATTATTAATTAAAAGAATCAATTTTACTTTAATATTTTGTAAATTTGAGCCCGGAACATTTTATTGAAATCCGGATGACTAAACCAAAATATATATTTGTAACAGGAGGTGTTACTTCTTCCCTAGGTAAGGGGATAATTTCAGCCTCATTAGCAAAGCTTCTTCAGTCTCAAGGATATAATTCTGCAATTCAAAAACTTGATCCATATATTAATGTAGATCCTGGAACTTTAAATCCATATGAGCATGGTGAGTGTTATGTTACGAATGATGGTGCAGAGACTGATCTAGACCTTGGTCATTATGAGAGGTTTCTAGGAACAAATACGTCTCAAAAAAATAATATTACTACTGGAAGGATTTATCAAAATGTTATTAATAAAGAAAGAAAAGGAGAATTTCTTGGAAAAACAGTCCAAGTTGTTCCTCATATAACAAATGAAATAAAAGAAAATATAAGAAATCTGGCAGAAGATAAGTCTTTAGATATTGTAATAACTGAGATTGGAGGTACAGTTGGAGATATAGAATCACTGCCATATATAGAAGCTGTAAGACAAATAATTTATGAAGAAGGCTCTGAAAATGCTATAGTAATTCATCTTACCTTAATACCCTACTTAAGGGCTACTGGAGAGCTTAAAACAAAGCCTACCCAACATTCTGTTAAAACTTTAATGGAATTAGGATTAAAAGCTGATATATTGGTTTGCAGATCTGAAAAGACAGTTAATCTAGATTTAAGAAAAAAAATTGCTCTTTTTTGTAATGTTAAGATAGATTCTGTCATTGAATCAATTGATGTTGACACAATCTATGATGTTCCTTTAAAAATGATGGAAGAAGGATTAGACACTATAACTATAAAAAAATTAGGTTTAAAATCTAAAGAACCAAATTTAGATAAATGGAAAAATTTTCTTCATAAATTAAAAAATCCTAAAAATGAAATTGAAATTGGTTTGATTGGAAAATATGTTGAGTTAAAGGATTCTTATAAATCTATTCTAGAATCATTAATTCATGCAGGTACTGAAAATGATGTTAAAGTAAATGTCAAATCAATCCATTCAGAATATATTAATGAAGAGAATATTAATGACAAGTTAGATGGTTTAAACGGATTGATAGTTGCTCCAGGATTTGGTCAGAGAGGTATTGATGGTAAAATTCTAACTATTGAGTTTGCAAGAGTTAATAATATCCCTTTTTTTGGAATCTGTTTAGGAATGCAAATGGCAGTTATAGAGTATGCAAAAAATGTTAAAAAAATAAATGATGCTAATTCAACTGAAATTTCAGAAAAATGTAAGAACCCTATTATTGACCTTATGACTAATCAAAAAGAAATAATTAATAAAGGTGGAACAATGAGGTTGGGAGCTTGGGATTGTGAGATAGTAAAAAATACAAAATCATATTCCATATATAATAAAAAACTAATATCAGAAAGACATAGGCATAGATATGAGTTTAATAATGATTATAATGATAAAATTTTTGATGAGAATTTTGTGAAAGCAGGAATAAATCCAAATACAGATTTAGTTGAAATTATTGAGAATAATAGCCATCCATGGTTTATTGGTGTGCAGTTTCACCCTGAGTATAAAAGTAGTGTTTCAAATCCACACCCTCTGTTTGTTGATTTTGTTGGAGCTAGTTTAAAAAATTTTTTAAAAAATAATTAAGAAATGGAAGAAAATAGAAATGATCCTTTTCAGTTTATAGGTTTTCTTTTGATATCAATAATATTGATGTTTTGGTTCTATAGTTCTCAAAATATCCCTGAAATAGTTGAAAATGATTTAGAAGTAATTGAAAAAACTATATCTGAAGATGAAATATTGATTGACAACAATAGTGAAGAAATTAATGAAGATGGTGAATTTAATTTTGAGCAGAAAAAACTTATTCTTGAGAATGATAAGATATACATGGAAATAGACTCTAAGGGAGCAAATATTACTCTGCTTCATCTTAAAGAATTCACAAATTATAATAAAGACTCATTAATGTTAGTGGATTCCAATAATTCGAGTTTTAATATTTCAATTCCAAATAATTTTAATAAAATAATAAATTCTAAGGATATAATATTTGACTCTGATATTATAGAAAGAAATAAAAAAATTAAACTTACCGGATATATTTCAGATAATAATTTTATTGAGATTACTTATAATTTAGACAGTGATTCCTATATGCTGGATTATCAGTTAAAATTAAATGGATTCGAGACTTATTCTAATCAAAATGACTTTTTTATTTCTTGGGATAAAGATTCATTTAGAAATTCTAAAAGTCTTGATTATGAGAATAGGTATACAGCTTTGAGCTATGGTTTTGAAGATGAAAAGGATTCATATCTTTCAATCTCAGGTTCTTCAGATAAAGTTATTGATAACGCAAATTGGATTTCTTATAGAGAACATTTCTTTAGCTCTATTCTAATGTTTAACAATAAGTTAGATCAAATACAGATTTTTTCAGAGAACTTAGCTAGTATTGAGGAGCTTGAGAAAAAATACACTAAAAGATTTTCTACTATAATTCCTATTGATATAAATAATTCTAGTTCAGATTTTAGATTTTATTTTGGTCCAACTGATTATTACACTCTAAAAGAATATGACCTTGGTATTGAGAATTCAGTTCCTGTTGGATGGGGTATTTTTGGATGGATTAATACATTTATTTTTTTTCCATTATTTTCTTTTCTAACTAAATACTTTTCCTATGGAATTTCAATAATAGTGCTAACTATTATAGTTAAGATTTTAATTGCTCCTATTACATATAAACAATACTTATCTCAAGCAAAAATGAAAGTTTTAAAACCAGAGATCGATGAGATAAATGAAAAACATAAAGATGATCCTATGAAAAGACAACAGGAAACTATGAGTCTTTATACTAAATCTGGCGCTAATCCTATGGCTGGGTGTTTACCTGCTTTTGCACAAATGCCAATATTTTTTGCACTTTTTGTTTTCTTTCCTGCTGCATTTAGTTTGAGGCAAAAAAGTTTTTTATGGGCAGATGATTTATCTTCTTTTGATTCAATACTTGATTTAGGCTTTTATATTCCTTTATATGGTGACCATATAAGTCTTTTCCCAATTTTAGCATCTGTAGCAATATTCTTCTATACAAAAATGACTACTGGAGGACAGATGATGCCTTCTTCTCAAACTGGCGGCGTTAATATGAAATTAATTATGTACATGATGCCTCTAATGATGCTATTCTTTTTTAATAACTACGCAAGTGGACTAAGTCTATATTATTTTATCTCAAATCTTTTAACAATTATATTAATGCTATTAATCAAAAAATTCATAATTGATGACAAAAAAATATTAACTGAAATTGAGAAAAATAAACAAAAACCTGCGAAAGCTGGAGGATTTAGAGCAAGACTTCAAACAGCAATGGAGGAAGCTGAAAAGAAGAAAAGAAATAACGAAAAGAGAAGATAGTTAGCTATGAAAAGTAAAAAAGTTGTAATTGCACTATCAGGAGGTGTAGATTCAAGCGTAGCAGCATATTTATTAAAAAAACAAGGTTATAATTTAATTGGACTTTTTATGAAGAATTGGCATGACGAGAATGCTACAATTTCAGATGAATGTCCCTGGCTTGAGGATAGTAATGACGCAATGCTAGTTGCAGAGAAATTAAAAATACCTTTTAAAACTGTTGATTTAAGTAAAGAATATAAAAAGAGAATAATTGATTATATGTTTAAAGAATATTCAAATGGAAGAACACCAAATCCTGATATACTTTGTAATAAGGAGATAAAATTTGATGTGTTTATGAAATTAGCACTTTCTTTAGATGCGGATTATGTTGCAACTGGACATTATAGTCAAATAGAATTGACGAATAATTCAAAATATAGACTTTTGCAAGGAGTTGATAAAATTAAAGACCAGTCTTATTTTTTATGCCAACTAAATCAAAAACAATTAAGTAAAATATTATTTCCAATAGGACATTTAAAAAAGTCTGAGGTAAGAGATATTGCTAAGAAAAATTATTTAATAACCGCTGATAAAAAGGATTCCCAGGGACTTTGTTTTGTTGGTAAGATTAGGTTGCCTGAATTTTTACAACAAAAATTAAAAAGAAAGAAAGGAGATATAATCGAAATCCCTAGTAATTCAAAAGTTTTTAAAATTAAAAGTGAGGGTAATCAATCTAGGTTAAATGATTTATCAAAAAAATATGAATTTTCAAAAAATGATGGTAAAATCATTGGTGAACATAATGGAGCTTATTATTATACAATTGGTCAAAGAAAAGGTCTTGCAGTAGGAGGTTATGATGAGCCAATATTTGTGATTGGAATTAATACTAAATCAAATGAAATTTTTGTTGGAAAAGGGAAGAATCATCCAGGATTAATAAAAAAAGCCATTCAGATAGATATAGGAGCAATTAATTGGGTAAATGATTCCTATAATATTGATCTTATAAAGACTTTAAAACTTAAAGCAAGAATTAGATATAGACAGCCTTTACAGGATATAACAATTCATATTTATAGGAAAAATCTTTTTATTGAATTTAATAAATATCAAACTGCAATAACCTCTGGGCAATTCCTAGCTTTATATCATAAAAATGAGTTAATCGCTTCTTCTGTAATTCCTTAGATAAAAAATCCTGCTTTTTTTGTTAAAAAAAACATAGGTAAATCAGTGTTATAACCAAAAAAATATTTTAAATTTGCACGCTTAAAAGTGGAATTTAATTTAATGGTATGCCAACAATATCGCAACTAGTAAGAAAAGGAAGATCTACTCAATCTAAAAAGAGTAAATCTGCCTCGCTTGAATCATCACCTCAAAAAAGAGGTGTATGTACAAGAGTTTATACTACAACTCCAAAAAAGCCTAACTCTGCAATGAGAAAAGTCGCAAGAGTTAGATTAACAAATGGTAAGGAGGTTAATGCATACATTCCAGGTGAAGGACATAATCTACAGGAACACTCAATAGTTTTGGTAAGAGGTGGAAAAGTAAAGGATTGCCCTGGTGTTAGATATCACATTGTTAGAGGAGCACTTGATACTGCAGGTGTTGAGGGGAGATTGCAAAGGAGGTCCAAATATGGTGGAAAAAAACCTAAAAAATAACCCTCATTATGAGAAAAAAACAATCAAAAAAGAGACCCCTAATCCCTGATCCTAAGTTCAATGACCAACTTGTAACAAGATTTGTTAATAATCTTATGTCACAGGGTAAAAAATCAAAAGCTTATAAGATTTTCTATGATGCAATGGAAATCGTAGATCAAAAAAATGAAGATAAAGAAAAAACTTCTCTTGATCTTTGGAAGGATGCTTTATCGAATGTAATGCCTCATGTAGAAGTTAAGAGTAGGAGAGTTGGGGGAGCTACTTTTCAAATTCCTCAGCCAATAAGACCTGATAGAAAAATTTCTATTGCAATAAAGTGGTTAATAGATTCCTCAAAAAAGAGAAATGAAAAATCAATGGCACTTAAGTTAGCACAAGAAGTAATAGCAGCTGCAAAAGAAGAAGGCGCAGCTGTTAAGAAAAGAGTTGATACTCATAAAATGGCAGAAGCAAACAAAGCCTTTTCTCATTTTAGATTTTAATTTATTCAAATGGCAAGAGATTTAAAATATACAAGGAATATTGGTATTGCAGCTCACATTGATGCTGGTAAGACAACAACTACTGAAAGAGTACTTTTTTATACTGGTGTAAGTCACAAAATTGGAGAGGTTCATGATGGTGCTGCAACTATGGATTGGATGGAACAAGAACAAGAACGAGGTATAACAATTACTTCAGCTGCTACTACTTGTAAATGGGATTTCCCAACAGATCAAGGTAAAAGTATTGACACAACAAAATCTTATCATTTTAATATTATTGATACTCCTGGACATGTTGATTTTACAGTTGAAGTAAATCGTTCGCTAAGAGTTTTAGATGGACTTGTTTTTCTTTTTTCAGCTGTTGATGGAGTAGAACCTCAATCTGAGACAAACTGGAGATTGGCGGACAATTATAAGGTTCCAAGAATTGGATTTGTTAATAAAATGGATCGTCAGGGATCTAATTTTTTAGGAGTTTGTAAACAGGTTAAGGCAAAACTAAAATCTTTGGCTGTACCAATTGTTTTGAATATTGGAGATGAAGAGGATTTTAAAGGTATAGTTGACTTAGTAAAGAATGTTGCAATTGTTTGGCATGAAGAGAATTATGGATCTACATGGGATGTCATTGATATTCCTGAAAATTTAAAAGCTGAAGCTAAAAAGCTTAGAGGAGAGCTTATTGAGGCTATTGCTGATTATGATGATAAAATATTAGAAAAATATTTTGATGATCCAGATTCTATTTCTGAAGATGAAATTCATGCTGCCTTAAGGGCAGCCACTCAGGAAATTAGTATTATTCCTATGGTATGTGGTTCTGCATTTAAAAATAAAGGTGTTCAATTTTTATTAGATGCTGTTTGTAGATACCTACCATCTCCAGAGGATAAGGATGCTATTGTAGGAACTAAACCTTACTCTGATGAAGAAATCTCTAGATTGCCTAAAGCTAGCGAGCCTTTTTCTGCTCTAGCTTTTAAAATAGCAACTGATCCTTATGTAGGAAGGTTGGCTTTTTTTAGAGTTTATTCTGGAAGACTTGATGCTGGTTCATATGTTTTAAACAATAGGAGTGATTCAAAGGAAAGAATTTCAAGAATATACCAGATGCATTCAAATAAGCAAAATGCCATCGATTATATTGAGGCTGGAGATATAGGTGCAGCTGTTGGTTTTAAGGATATAAAAACTGGAGATACTTTATCCTCCGAAAAAAATCCAATAATTCTTGAAAGTATGACATTCCCTGATCCAGTTATTGGAGTTGCAGTTGAACCTAAAACACAAACAGATATTGACAGATTAGGTATGTCATTAGCAAAATTAGCTGAAGAAGACCCAACATTTCAAGTAAAAACTGATGAGGCATCTGGTCAAACTATAATTTCTGGTATGGGAGAGCTTCATCTTGATATTATTGTAGATAGGCTTAAAAGAGAATTTAAAGTTGAAGTAAATCAAGGTAAACCACAAGTAGAATATAAAGAATCTTTAACCCAAGCAGCTAAACACAGGGAGGTGTATAAAAAACAAACAGGAGGTAGAGGTAAATTTGCAGATATAGTTTTCACTCTAGAGCCTGGAGAAGAAGGAAAACCAGGATTAGAGTTTATTAATAAGATAAAAGGTGGTAACATTCCTAAAGAATTTATTCCATCTGTTGAAAAAGGTTTTAAAGATTCAATGCAAAATGGTCCATTAGCTGGATTTGAAGTTGATTCTATGAAGGTGACCCTTCATGATGGCTCTTTTCATCCTGTAGATTCTGACTCTTTATCTTTTGAATTAGCTGCAAAATTAGCTTTTAGAGAAGCTTCTAGAGCTGCAAAAGCTGTTATAATGGAACCTATTATGAAACTTGAAGTTTTAACTCCCGAAGAAAATATGGGTGATATAGTTGGTGACTTAAATAGGAGAAGAGGTCAAGTTAATGCTATGGATGATAGAGCAGGAGCAAAAGTTGTTGCAGCTGAAGTTCCTCTTTCAGAAATGTTTGGTTATGTAACTTCATTAAGAACATTGTCTTCAGGAAGAGCTACTTCTACTATGGAATTTTCACATTATGCTGAAACACCGTTAAGTATTTCAGAATCAGTTATTTCAGAAATTAAAGGAAACATACAAGAATAATAATTATGAGTCAAAAAATTAGAATAAAATTAAAATCTTACGATTACAACCTTGTAGATAAGTCTGCTGATAAGATAGTTAAAACTGTTAAAAGTACTGGGGCTATTGTTACAGGTCCAATACCTTTGCCAACTCATAAAAAGATATTTACTGTTCTTAGGTCTCCTCATGTTAATAAGAAATCTAGAGAACAATTTAAGTTATGTAATTATAAGAGATTACTTGATATTTATAGTTCATCTGCAAAAACGATTGATGCATTAATGAAATTAGAATTGCCAAGTGGTGTTGAAGTTGAAATAAAAGTTTAAAATAATTATATGTCTGGATTAATAGGAAAAAAAATAGGAATGACAAGCATCTACGATAATAGTGGAAAGAATATTCCATGTACTATTCTTCAGGTTGGGCCATGTACAATAATACAGATAAAAACGGAAGAAAAAGATGGTTATTCATCTTTTCAACTAGGTTTTGATGATACTAAAAAAGAAATAAATAAGGCAAGCCAAGGTCATTTTAAAAAGAGTAAATCCTCTCCTAAAAGAAAACTCGTTGAATTTAGTGGATACGAAGGTGAATTTAAAGTTGGAGATAAAATTACAGTTGATCATTTTTTTGAGGGTGAATTCGTTGATGTTTCAGGAATATCTAAAGGAAAAGGATTTCAAGGGGTAGTTAAAAGACACGGTTTTGCAGGGGTTGGAGATTCAACACACGGTCAGCATAATAGGAAAAGAGCGCCTGGATCAATTGGAGCTGGTTCAGACCCATCAAGAGTATTTAAAGGAATGAAAATGGCTGGTCAAATGGGTTCAGCAAAGGTTAAAGCTCTTAATCTTAAGGTAGTTAAAGTAATGAATGAAGAAAATTTACTTTTAGTTAAAGGGAGTGTTCCGGGTCATAATAATTCTTATATAATTGTTCAGAAATAATGGAATTAGCTATACATAATATTAAAGGTAAGGATACTGGAAGAAAGGCAAAGCTTAGTGATAATATCTTTGCAGTAGAGCCAAATGATCATGCAATTTACTTGGATGTGAAACAATATCTTGCTAATAATAGAAAAGGATTACATAAATCTAAGGAAAGAGCTGAAATAAAAGGAAGTACAAGGAAAATAAAAAAACAAAAGGGTACTGGAACTGCAAGAGCAGGAAGTATAAAAAATCCTTTATTTAGAGGTGGTGGAAGAGTGTTCGGCCCAAGACCAAGGAGTTATGATCAGAAAGTTAATAAAAAGGTAAAGAAACTTGCGAGAAAGTCAGCTTTAAGTTATAAAGCAAAAAATAAAGCAATTATGATAATAGAAGATTTTGATTTTTCAAAACCTAAAACAAAGAATTATATTTCTATTTTGAAAGCTTTTGAACTAGATGGGAAAAAAACATTAATGGTATTAAATGAAGGAAATAAAAATGTATACTTATCTTCCCGGAATTTAAAAAACACTAAGGTAGTAATTAATTCAGAGTTAAACACTTATGAAATTACAGACGCTTCAAATGTCTTAATTTTAGAAAGTGCAGTTGACGGATTAGAGTCTAACTTGAAATAAAATGATATGGATATACTTGTAAAACCTGTATTAACAGAAAAAGCAACAAATGAAAGTGAGTTAAGGAACTCCTACACTTTTATTGTTTCTAAAGATGCAAATAAGATCCAGATTAAAAAAGCTATTGAGGAATCATATGGAGTTTCTGTTATTAAAGTAAGGACTATGATATATGGTGCCCAATCAGCGACAAAGAATACCAAAAGAGGTGTTCAAATAAGTAAAAAAGGTGCTTATAAAAAAGCATTAGTTAAAATATCAGAAGGAGATAGAATCGACTTCTTTTCAAACCTATAATTATGCCAGTTAGAAAATTAAAACCAGTAACACCCTCTCAGAGACATAGAATCATAAATGGTTTTGATTCAATAACTACTGATAAGCCTGAAAAGTCACTATTAGTGCCTAAGAAAAGAACTGGTGGAAGAAATAATAGCGGGAAAATGACTGCTAAATATAGAGGAGGTGGACATAAGAGAAGATATAGAATTATAGATTTTAAGAGAGATAAATTTGATATCTCTGCAGAAATAAAATCAATAGAATACGATCCTAATAGAACTGCCTTTATATCATTAGTAGAATATAAGGATGGAGAGAAAAGATATATAATTGCTCAAAATGGATTAAAGTTGGGACAAAATATTATGTCTGGAGAATCAGCTTCACCAGAATTAGGGAACTCTCTTCCAATTGCAAATATCCCTTTGGGAACTATCATTTCATGTATTGAATTTTCACCAGGAAAAGGTGCTGTTCTTGCAAGAAGTGCAGGATCTTCTGCCCAATTAATGGCAAAAGAAGGAAAGTATTCAACACTTAAATTACCATCAGGTGAAACTAGAATGATTCTCTCTAAGTGTTTTGCAGCAATAGGTGCTGTTTCAAACTCAGATAATCAGTTAATTTCATCTGGTAAAGCAGGAAGAAAAAGATGGCTTGGTATTAGACCAAGAACTAGGCCAGTAGCTATGAATCCAGTTGATCATCCGATGGGAGGAGGAGAAGGAAAGGCCTCTGGAGGTCACCCTAGATCAAAAAAGGGTATCCCAGCTAAGGGTTATAGAACTAGGTCTAAAAAGAAAGCATCATCTAAGTTTATAATTGAAAGAAGAAAAAAATAATTAAAAATGGCTAGATCATTAAAAAAGGGACCGTATGTGCATTTAAGCCTTCTTAAGAAGGTTAACAAGAATGTTGAGGGTAACAAAAAGGAAGTTATTAAAACTTGGTCAAGATCTTCAATGATTATTCCTGATTTTGTAGGGCAAACTATTGCTGTGCATAATGGTAAACAATTTGTGCCTGTTTATATTACAGAAAACATGGTTGGTCATAAATTAGGAGAATTTTCTCCTACTAGAACTTTTAAAGGTCATTCTGGAGGAAGAAAAAGATAAATAAATAAAAAGATTAAAATTGGGATTAAGAAAAAGAAATAGTGCAAATAAAATTAAAGAGAGTAAAAAGAATCTAGCTTTTGCTAAACTTAATGATAGCCCTATATCTCCAAGAAAAATGAGACTTGTAGCTGATCAAATTAGGGGAGAGAGTATTGATAGTGCTCTAACTATACTTAAATTTAGTCCAAAAGAAGCATCAAGAAGACTTGAAAAACTTTTAGTTTCAGCAATATCAAATTGGCAATCAAAAAATGAGAGTTTAGATCTAGAAACTTCTCAACTTTTTGTTAAAGAGATTAGAGTTGATTCTGCTGGAATGCTTAAGAGAATTAGAACTGCTCCTCAAGGAAGAGCTCATAGAATTAGAAAAAGATCAAATCATGTTACATTAATTTTATCATCCAAAACAATTAATTAAATGGGACAAAAGACAAATCCAATAGGAAATAGACTGGGAATTATTAGAGGCTGGGACTCAAACTGGTTTGGCGGGAGAGATTATGGAGATAAACTAGCTGAAGATGATAAAATTAGAAAATATATTAATGCAAGACTTTCAAGAGCTAGCGTCTCAAG